>Ga0179591_1367679_pt1 | contig 10525 bp, 7 predicted proteins | sample CZOMad2_1_08_16f_FD_182891 | JGI IMG/M metagenome (GOLD analysis project Ga0179591, IMG submission 182891) | Vadose zone soil fungal communities from Angelo Coast Range Reserve, California, USA - CZOMad2_1_08_16fungal (PacBio error correction) | ecosystem: Environmental > Terrestrial > Soil >...
GGAAGGCTCTAACAGGCCCCATGTATCGAGGAGATCCCCACTGAGCGTTTAAGGGTATCTCTGCGCGGGGGGGGGAAATACCGAGGTCGAGAGACATACTTGTAATCGGAATGACGAATCACGCCCGTCTTCTGCCTAAATCAGGGGGCCTCGACAGTCGGTGAGTCAAGGAATCCGAATACTAAGTACCGGAGCCGCTTGAAGAATAGAACTCGAAGGAGTCGTTATGGCTATAGCCTCCGTTCGGCACGCCCCAGGAGTCCTGCACTGAGAGGGGGAGGACGTACTAAAACATCCTCGGTCTGCTGAATTTGGAAGGGGGGCTCACTTGGTTGAAGATGCGGGGAAAACTTGAGACAGGACTGTGACGCTGGACTTCTGCCATTGCGACAGGGACAGCAGTGCCAAACGCTTAGAAAGGGGGCTTTCGATTTTCCAAAAACTTTGGAAAAACGCAAAGAAAATCTCAACTTGGGCACCGGGGAAGACATGTCAGGAAGGAAACAAGTCTTCGCGGACAGCAATGTCGTGCCTAGAGTGGAAAAAGAAAAGAAAACTGGACATGCCTACATCCCAAAGGTTTGCGATATGACTGCCAAGAGCAACCACTAATAATTCTCACTTCAAGGGAAAGACTCCTGCACCGCCGGGCAAAAAGCAAGTTGCCCGACCTGGGCCGACCCGCTGGGGAAAGCTCTTGGGAGAAATTATAAAAAAGAAGCCATTTGGGTGGGGGGGGGGGGGTGGGGGTTTGGTGGGGGGGGTTTTTGTTTTTGCCCTAGGATCGCGCGCGGGGTCGTTCCCGTACAAAGAAAAAGGGATTGAAACAGAAAAAGTTAAGCCTGCTCCGGGCCACGCGTCCCCGCGACCATAGCAAGCTTCTCCCTGGAGGACGGGGCAAGAAGGACGGAGCCGTAAATGATTCTTCTAAAATCCTAAGGAAACGAGACGAGGCTGACGAGAGGGAAGCACATGTAAAAGCAGACTCGGGTCCGCCTGGAACGCCATCCAAGGGCAAGGGGGCAGGGAAAATGGGCCCAAGGACCAAAAAGAGGCGCAAGGTGTGGGGTTCTGTGAACCATGAAACCAAAGAAGAAATCGAGACAGTAGTGATCACCACTGCAACCTCCCGGATGAACTAGCCGTAGCAGAATGGGGCATTGGTGGGTCGTATGAGGAAAAGAAGGCCCGGACTTAGGGAAAAATCTAAACTGAGACGTCTCGTATAACAAGGCCCGCGCAGTTCGAACCCTACCCTGCTTACGAAGGCCATCTTTGAGAGGACAAAAGAAAAAAAAAAAAAGCAAGCGAATAACACTTGACATGAATCTGTGACATTAATGCATTGGACAGAACGAGGGAAGGTGGGCACAGACCAGAAAAAGGAAAGCCCCACTCGTCCATGGTTCGTCGGAAGAAAAACAAAGAGTCCGCCTTCTCATGGCCACTGCCTTGGCCACGAAGTCGGCAGGGGAAAAGGGGGTGGAAGGGGACGGTTGTATTATCAAAACTCGCGAGAAAAAAAGTTTTTTCCCGCTCTCCTTGGAAGCTACGACGCCACATCCTACCTGCAGGGGACGGGAGTAAAAGGCTGGGCCATATCAACCACAAAGGCAAAAAATGCGAAAAACATGATCGAAAGTTAGGTCTTTCAAACCCCGCCTTGTGGGGGAGACGATCGTACCCACGGCTAATTACACCACCGGGGAAGAAAAAAAAACCAGTCGTGACACAAAGAAAGGAAGGAAAGGGCAGAACCCCCGAGGAAAGTAGGAGGCAAGCTCTACGGGTAGAAACCTCGGTCTTGCTGTCCCGGACGGGAACAAATCGTGGAGCACGGGGAAGGAAGAAAAGAGGAAAGAGTAGAATCAACAACTACCAGGGAAATTCGGTATGGCTGATGGTTTGAAAGAAAAAATGAATGAGCGCCACTGTCACGCAACGTGGAGACTGGCGGATTGCGCTGCGGTGGGCGGGTTCTAAGTAGGGGGGTCGCGATGCTGTTCTTCGCAGGGAGAACAACATGCTGCCTCCTGAGCCTTCTCCTCGGACATAGTTGGTCCGGGGCCCAGTGACGCACAGACGTTTCTTGTGCTAATAGGTAAGAAAGAAGGGCGAGTGCATCCTTCTTCACTGCACGACAAGCACAGGACTTGCCGCGGCTTGTGTGAGACGGTGCCGTCAGGTTGGAGGACTCTCAAAAAAAACGGGGGAGGGGGGGAAGAAGGTCCCGCTCCAACAAACACCCAACGGGAAGGAAAAGCGGCAAGCCGCTGTGAGGGGAAGAAGACGTGAAAGGAAGCAGAGCAAACCTCCGACTGCACGAGAAAACCGATCAAGCATGTAAAATTCCGAGCTTTGGTCATAAGGAAACAGGAAGAAAAAAGGTAACGAAATACGAAGGGCTCAAGGGAGTGTCCTGGATGTTGCAAACGAAGGAGCCACGAGAGGGGGAGACGCATCGCCGAAGGACTCACCCCCCAAAAACTCAAGCTCGGAGGGCTCAGCGTATAACCCTTGCGACGGAAGAGCAAGTACTAGCATTGACAACATATAAGCATTAACAAGAAAAATAAAGGGCCAGTAAATGGTCTATTTGGTAAATACTTATTCTCTGGTATTCGCGGCTGGAAAAAAGGAAACGCCAAACTGGGGGAACTGAAGATCCCGACTGGAGAAAAAAGGATCATCCATTAGCCGGGGAGGTGGTCGCAGAACTTCAAATCACCTTGGATTTGACAACGGGGTGGGGGCAGCAACGGGTTTGCTGTCGATCGCGCTCGAAACTTAAAAAAAACGACCTTCATCGCGATCATCCTTCCATGGTGCCAAAGTGTCTGGTGGGGATCTAGCAAGGGAAAATGATGGGGGTAGTGGGGTCTTTGAGAGGGGGAAACAGAAAGAACAAAGGCGGCCTACTACGGTGGGTATCCCAACCGAATGCCGTTCAGCACAAGGCGAGATCCGGGAAAAATTATTCCTTGGGCTAAATTGGTCGCAGATTTTCCAGAAGGCGGGTGTCGGGGATTTTTTGCAGGATCAGGGGGGAAGTGTTAAGCCCAGGCAAGTTAGGGGCCCAAGGGCTGTCCCAAGGAGGGAGTTGGAAATCGAAGGCTGAGCTTGCCGGTGGAAAAAGTGATCTCACCGATGGTCGAGAAGATTTGCGGTGGGGTGGAGGGAAGGGTCCCATATGGGGTCAGGAAAGAAAAGACGGGTCATGAGGAAGAGAGAGGCACAAGTGAGCAGCCAGAACGGCTCTGCTCGCCTACTCCCCAATTGACTCATACGCGAGGGGCAAGAGGGAGGTGTGCAGTGGTAAAGAAAAGGGTCGCGATTTCGGCTTGGCCCGAAAATGGGTCTCCCCCGACCCCAACCCCGCTGAGTGCGCAGGGTTAAAAAACGGGATGCGGTAACCTTGTGGGGGGAAACAAGAGATGGCGTTGTTGCTGTTCCCATGGCAGGCCTCGCCCAAGTCGGGGAAAAGGCTCGGGGGAAGCAGACTCGGAAAGCTGGAGAGGAGAAATGGCTCTCAAGAAGGGAGACAAAAGATTGAAAGGGGGCAACCGCCAGGCAGCATTACTCAATTCTCACGGGATGTCTCTCAACGGACGAGGAGCCGGACCGGCTGGGGACTAAGAGAGGTGTAACAAAAGAAAAGGCAAATTAAGTCTTTGACGGAGAGAAGCACACGGAAACATCTGAGAGGTGTCGAAGCGGGCCTGGGAAAACGTTTCGTCCGGGAGGTTCGACGGTCGGGGAAAGTCGGTGCAGGAGGGTTTCGAGGGAAATCAAGGGTTGCAGTCGTGACCGGCTGCTGTGCGAGGATACCCCAGTGGATGAGGATGAAGTGGGGGGGAGTAGGAGAATCCGCGCCCTGGGAGGAGGATTGGACGCAATCCTGCTTCAGTCTGTCTGAACGAAAATATTCTAGAAAATTGAAGGGGGAACGGGAATGTCGAGAGTCACTTTAGAAAGTATCTCTGTGTAGTGCAGCATAAAAGAAAAGGACAAACTTATTCAGATGATCAGTTGGGGAAAAGGAGGGAAAAAGTTTTAAAAATGCTGAATGGCCGACAAAATGCAATGTGGTGGGGGTTAACGGGGAGAAAAGGTCCCAGGGATCAAAAAAAGCCTCAGGGCGAGAAGGGGGCGGCACGCTGCAACAAGAAGGGAGAGAGATTACTAATGTATGGCGCTGGACCATAAAGGAAAACCGAAAAGGCCGAGTGGAATTCGTCTGGGTGAAGCTGACTTCACCGCTTCACAGGGCTCGAGAAGATAAGGCGGAACGTGCCGTCAAGAAGCGCGCATTCGTAGAGAAAAAAAGAGTCGATCGGACCGAAGGACTTTGCCATCAAAGCAGAGCTGCGACGGAACCGAAGTGGCTCAAGGGTAGATCTCCGTGGTCTTGCTCACAGGTTTTGGCCCATCTCAAGAACAACAAAACAAGGAGAGACACCACCGCCGATCCAGGAAACAAACCTTCAGGGGAGATCCCCCCTGAGCACTTCGGGGGGGGGGCCGTCAAAAGGATGGCATTGCCGAGGGGGCAGGGAGACTCTACGTGTGCGTTCGAGCGAGGGTCAGGACGAAATAAAAAAGCCAAGGCAGTCAGCCTACGTTCGATCGACAATGTGAAGCTAGGTGAGTGATCGACCGTAACCTACCGAGGACAGCAAAAAATCCCATCAATTCGGGGGGTGGGGGGAGCAAAGTAAGTTTCACTCGCAACTACCACGAGTCATGAGAGGCTGGTGGAGACGGGACGGACCGGGACCCCAAAAAAAGCTAACATGTCTGGAAAAAACGGGAGCAACTTTTTGAATATGATTCAAGGGGAGAGAAACTAGTTATCTGACGCTGGACGGGCAGGCGAACCCCGGCGTAGACGGCTTCTAGGGGGCCATTGATCCATCATACTGAAAAGAGGTCTCTAAATGTTCCGAGCCGGAATACAAGGGACGAAGGTAACCAGGTCCCATTCTGGAATCAAAGTTAGCTGTCTTAAAAAAGTCGTCCGAAGGGAGCCGGACCATGGTTGCATGATCCGGACTGCAAGCAGAGGGCCGCAACCTCAAAGGAGATCCTGCAACCTCCTTGTCTGCTCAAGAACGGTGACACCGACTAAAATCCAGCCCCCCTCTTGCCGGTAACCTGATTGGGGGAAACAGAAAGGACGGAACGCCTTTGCCTTCTAGGCGTCAAAAAGGAGGAGGGGGGGGGTGGAGGTTCTCACACGGAAGGTAAAAAAAAAAAATCTAGGGGATGAGCGAATCAGGGGGGGAGTAGTGCCTGGCTTCAGGGGGCCGTTCCCCATCGACCTCAAGGGGAAAAGGCGGGCGAGCCATTACTGGCACGAAAAGAATTCTGCGAGCTCAGAGAGCTTAATGGGAGTATTCGCTGGGGAGCAACCGCAGTCAACAATCCAGATCTGTAAAAAGAACCAACGAGGTACCGGCGCCTCTCGGGCACAGCCGCAGAAAGGTTGTGGCGGGGGACCATGCGAAAAAGAAAAAAAAAGGGACTCTACCTAGAAAGTCGATCAACAAGGCCTCCCTGATGAAGAGCAGTAGCCTGCGAATTGGGGGAAGGGGGAGTAGGCGAGACAGACGAATGGGGATCACGACCTCTAAACTGAGAATGCCGGGGAATGGACCCAGATGAACACGCAGGTTCGCCAACCTCAAAGGGGGAAAACGGTCGACAAATCTGGGGAGAGGAACCCTGCCAACTGACCAGAGAAGCATGAGGGCCAACAGGCCTTTGGCATTAAAAAAAAGAAATTATGGGAACTGTCACCTGCTCACGATCCTTCAAACGAAAAAGCCAACTCCTCAAGAGGGCGATACCCAGGACGGCCAATTACACTTAAAACCCATCATGGGCCGTGGGGAATTCAGTGGGAGGAAACGGAAAAACAGGCGAGGTGGGTCCGCTCTCAAGGTACTGCGACTACCCGCAAATCCATCCCGCGGAGCCGAAATTGGCAGGATCCAGGAACAACGAAACGTTGCAAAAAAATGAGGCATGAGCGCGATGGGGAAACGCGTCCGAGAACATTTGGTAAAGGAGAATCTATCGACCAGCCCGGCAAATTGAGAACTGACTACAAAACCATGTTTTTTTACACCGTTGACGCATCCGGAAGGAACGAGGGGGAGTACTCAGACAGGAGCGTTTCCTACTATTGAAAACACGCGGACTGTCCCAGTGACTACGTTCCTCTAGGGGGCACGCATCCAGTAGACTTCTTTCAGACCGGGGTCAACTGAGCGGGGTATTTGACATGGGGAGAGTGGAACTTCTCTTTTCACCATCAAGAAAAGTGGGAAAAGCTGGGCGTGCTCTCGCTTGCTTGGTACGCTGTGTCGGCGTGTCGAAAAAGGGCAGCCTGTAACATAGGGTGAACGCCTTCGTTCGGGGAACGTTAAGGGGGGGGCTTACTTGTCCCCTTCGACCAAGCTCCGGGGAGACGCAGTCGTCAAAATCTTGGCTCGGAGGGATTCCTCTTGCAGTCGGCGGGGGCTCAAAAAGGGAAAACGCAAAGTCATGGGCATTCCATGCTTGCCGCGGCATGGTAGGGTCCGCGTTGTAGCGGACCCATCTCCTAAACAACAACAAAGAAAGAGAAAGGGGGGAAGCTCCTAACGCGACGGCCCAAGGAGGGGAAATAAAGCGCATCACGCTGTTTAATTAACCACGACTGGGGGGGCAACGCCTGCACGAGGAACGCGTACCGGAAAAGATGAATAAATAGAACAGGGGTGTTTCATATCAACAAAAAATAAAGGAACGAAGGCAGGCTCCCAAGGTAGTGGAAAAGAAAAACACGCTGCCACGATCGGGTCAGAGAAGAGCGAAACGAATAGACAAATCCACCCTCTATCACGGTCAGCTGGGGAGATAAAATTTCTCTAAAAAGAATAAGAGCGATCAACATATCCCCATAAAAGGATAAGGAAGGGGGGAGGTCGGAGACTAGAAGAGGGGGGGGGGGCCCTTTATTTCTGCGTCGGGAACCGAGGGGGAGGGGTCAATTGACAGCACGCCTAAAAGACCAGATAGACCGGCTTCAGACCAGGCAATCTTCCGAAACCAACATTACAAAGTTTCTCAACGTTTAACGAAGGGGGGGCACCTTTGTTTTGGGAGGATTTGAGGTATTTCTCAGGAAAAAGTGGATCAATACCATCTAATCGAATACCATGGCCGTGCCAGGGGGGGGGAAAGTGGGGATTTTGGGCCATCAAGTAACGGAAAGATCAAATGCAGTTATTATGGGGGGGATTCTCAAGGGAACGCAGCTAGAGAGGGAGGAGTGAATGGGGCCGAAAATTCCTAGGAACAAGGGGGTGGGGAAACTTTCGTTGCCATTGTGTCGTTTGAAGGGGAAGGGGTCTATTGGTTGAGACAGATTGTCCTCATGTACGAGGGCATGGGGGAGTTGGGGGGGGGACGGAGAGTTATCAGTTTCTTAAAAAGGCAGTGGGTGACTGCACGACTTTCCCAGGGAGATGAATCGACGGCTGGTAGATGCAGGGAGTGAAGAAAATAAAACGAGGTTGGTTTGGGACTTCGTTAAGGGGGGGGGAACAGTCCGAGAAACCAAGTCATTTGAACATGTATCGTGGAGGCACAGCCAAAGAGGGGTCTTAGAGACAAAGGTCAACGAGAAGGATGAACGGTGCTATTGGGGTGGGATTTAATCGCAATGTAAGGGCTATTTCTGTCCGAGGGGGTAGGGAAGGCTACAAAGACCCTCCGTGGCTAGCGGGCCGTTGCCCTCCAAGTCTTGGGAAAAAAAGGGCTGGGGGCTTGCAATTCAAGGACCCTAGAGGGTGTTTGTCGGCCGAAGGACAATCCATAGGGAGGACTCCGCTGAATCTGGTCTCTCATACTCAATCCTTGGGTGGGGGGAAAGGGAAGGGGAAAAAATTTCTCAAAGAAATGGTAAGATGCGCGGTTAAGCGGTTGGGCGTTCCGCAAAGAAGCCGAACGTAGAAATGGCCTAGTCATAAAGGTTCCGGTGACCTTCTAGATTGTTTGGAACCTCCAGGATTTGAACTCATAGCAAAGGGGAAAAAGGTGGGAAGGGAAACAATATCTTGGCAAGAGTGTGATGAGAAAAGGAAAGACTCCCAATTCGTTCCGCATCTGACTCTACCGGCGTTGGAGGAGAAAAAGTCAACTGAGCAGGTTGAAGGGAGGATCATGCTTCACAAGGGGACAGGGGTGATTGCTTATGAGTTGTGAGTGGTCTCATAGCTCTTTCTTACACTCCTTGGGGGTTCCCAGTCCATACTTCTTCAGTGGCCGTCGCTTCCAATATTACTTGAATGAAAGCTTTTTCTCGGGGGGAATCTCAGAGACTATCCGTCGGTCTGGTTCTGTGCTCCCAGCCAAGTCCAGCTCATCAAAAGAAGCTGGGGGGCAGCAGCAGATGAAACAATTTTAATAATTAGGAAGAAATCCGGTGTGGGAGGTGCACGTGTAAAAAGACCATAGAGTACAAACCCTCATGGGAGGTGCAAGGTCGGGGAAAATGACATTAACTTCGTTATAGGGAGGGGAAAAAAAACAACGGGGTTTTGGATTTCTCATCGGGGGCCGAAGTCTTCTTCGGCGGCCGGGGAGGAAGACACAGACTCGCTCAAGTTTCTATCAAAAGGAATAAAAGGCAGTGAGTCGACCTTCTAATCGGAATACACGTAGAGGAGCGACTGTTAGCCACCCGAAACCAAAGAAGTGTCAGCGGATCAAGTCGACGTACAGGTGTATGCTCTCCGAGGGGTGTCGCGCAGAAGAAACAAACTAGGATAGTGATATGTCCACCACCGCGGGAAAATCCATTAAAGGGAGATAGGGATCAAACCCCTTAGCAAGTCGGGTAACTTAGGGGCCGGATGTTCCTCCAGGTCGGGAGACTCTACGTTGAGGAGGTAATAAGAAAGAACGCCCAACGTCCTTCGCAAAAAAATACTACACAGTGAAGTCTGTTGTCGGGAACGTACTCTGGAAGAAGAAAAACCTCGGGCGGCCATCGCTGAAACATCGCCAACAAGAGGAAGACGAAAAAAATCTACGACTTTAAGGTGGGTCAGCTTGCACTCAAAGAGAAGGATAAAAAGGACCCGGTGGTACTAAGGGACTTAACGGCCACACATAAGCGCTTCGGGATCAGGCTTGATTTCTTAAATGGTTAATATTCTTTCAAAAGAGAAGCTAACGTGCATTTGCTGTAGAAAACAAATGGCTGCTGCCATGCGACACAAACCTGAAGCTTCCCGGGATCATTTCCTTGTGCGCAAACCGGTCGTCTGATTCATTGGCCGAGGTGAAGACAACTCAAGGGGAAACGAGTCGGCAACTTCAAAGGAAGTCGAAAATCAGCAGGATGAGGGCCTAACCACTCCCTCCGACCAGTGAAAAAATATCCTGAACTGAAAAAAAAAACGCTCGGGCCCATGCTCATTCCACTGAAAGTAAGACAGGCTGGGAGCTACAGGAACGAAGTTGGAACGGATAAAAAAACATGCCGACCTCGGGAGCTCGGCCTGACTGTCTAATGAGACACAAGAAAACCTCGGAGCGCGGCGAAGACGCTGGACGGTTCGCAACAAGCGTAAGGGGAAAGAAAACTAAAACCAGATGGAGCTCCGATCCAAAGGAGACTGTCGGCCCGCCACCCGTTAAAGCAGCTTTACGGGCGAGCCAGATGTCTGCGACTCCGGGGGGAGAAAGAGGAGGCGAGCTCCCTCGAGCTTTGGTGCAAGGCGATGGAACCCCACGCAGGGTAAAGTCATCCTGGGTGAACAGGAACAACGTATGGGAAACGGGGGACCGGGGGGAGAAAATAAACGCCACTGCGGTGTTTGGTGGTCGGTCAACTCGCAAGAAATACAGAGACCTCTACCTATGCGATAAAACAAATCCAGGGATGAAAGCCTTAGCGAAGCATCCAGAATGGGGAGTAGAAGAAGACAGACAACCTGGCTGGCTGCTCAGAACTACAAGAACCCAGAAGAAAGTAGAAGTTTAAGCAATGGGACGCGCAGGGGTAGCCAAAAAAAAAGCATCTGTCCGATTCAAAATCGTTGAAGGAACAAAAACCGACAAGCTCCGCAGGTCGTCCACGAAAAAAATGACCATGAAGAATCTGCCCTGCACTGGCAAGTCACGAAGGAGCGAAGAGCACACATCTTCCATTCGCGGAAGGAACCACTGACGCCTTCGCCGATCACCCCCTCAACAGGGAAAGGCAATTTGGTGACCGTTAACGGATTTCCAGCAACCAGGGTACAAGAAAAAAGGGGGACAGAGCGGACGATGTTCCTGCGACGCCACATCGATGCATGGCGACGGGCGTTTTCACTTTGGATTACAGATGGTGGCACCCCGGAAGTGCAGGGGGGGAATTAAGAGCGGCGTTGTGGGCACAAAAGAGGGTTCGCCAGAGCAGCAAAACGACCGTTCAGGGGAAGCGAAAAAATACCACAACGCACAGAAGGGAAGTTACAAGTTAGCG
>Ga0179591_1480593_pt1 | contig 10525 bp, 16 predicted proteins | sample CZOMad2_1_08_16f_FD_182891 | JGI IMG/M metagenome (GOLD analysis project Ga0179591, IMG submission 182891) | Vadose zone soil fungal communities from Angelo Coast Range Reserve, California, USA - CZOMad2_1_08_16fungal (PacBio error correction) | ecosystem: Environmental > Terrestrial > Soil >...
CGGGCCCACCCCCACATACCGGCGATTTCCAAGCAGAAAAAAGCGGTTGGGATGAACCATATTTTGGCCAGGCGTTTTTTAAGCGCCCCCATTTGGCCCGGAACCCAGGTTTAATGGCAAACCCCTGCCTTGAAAATGGGAGAAAAATAGGGATCGGCCCATTGGTCCCCCCCCGCCCATCAGGACCCCCCCGGCGCCAAAAAACGCAGCCCAGAATCCGCGAGCAGAATCGCAGATGAAAACTGAACAACAAAACACCAGGACATGTTGTTTTGAATTTATGTTTCGGCGAAAATATTTGCGGCCGGGGGGGGACCGGCCTTGAAGACGACCCATGGTCAATGGCAAAGCCCGAGGTTTGTGTTCCCAAGCAACAATGGACAAAAATGGAGTCCCGCGCCCACCCAATTCAAAAGGATGACGGGAGGTTTTTTTTTTGCGTCAGCCCTTTTTTTCCAGCCGGATAATGACCCAGCCCGTCCAATGTCGTCCAACAAAACACTCGCCCCCTAGGTGTGCCACCACCTCGCGCGCCGATCTCGTTTTTTTTTTTCGGTAGAGGGTATGTAACGCGTTTGGCGGACGGCCCCCAGCCCAATGAAAAACTGGTCGCTGGAATCGGACCTCATTTCGTTCCGGGTGCATCCCTATGAAAAAATGCCAAGCCTAATTCAAATCCGGCCCACGCAAGGAAATGAAGCGCCAAATGCAACATGGAGGGGGGGCCCCTGCCGGGAATCGCTAAGATCCAGAGTTGGCCTGGGTAAAACAATTGCAGGGTTTGGCTGGGGGTCTTTTAAAGCTAAACCGGCGGCCTTTTGGGTGTCCCCCATTTCGGAGGAGGCCAGGAAATATGCCCCGGCTAAATTGGGCGGCAATGAAGATTAAAAGCGAATTTTCCTGTCACCTCCAACCCGGCGTTTATGGCACATACCAAGGAAAACCATAATGACATTAAAAAAGCCTCCAATTTTTTTTCATCATGGTTTCCTTTCTGGTGGCTCCCAAGTTTAAAAAAAAAAATTGGGTGGGGCGGCCCGGGGTCCTTTTTTTTTTTCCCACCCCCCCCGCATCGGCCTGTGCCGAAAATCCCCCGGGAAAATCCGCCATCCTCCAGCATTTCCTTTTCTGATTCCGCAACCGCCTCGGGCCTCTTGGGGTTTTTTCTTTTTATGGTTTGCCGTGTGAAAGCGTCAAACCCCTGAGCCATTTACCTGCCTGGAGATGCCCCGCGCCCCCCTTTGGCCCGTGATTGTACCACCACGGAAGGTTTACCGGTGTTTCTTGGGAACAGAAATCGGAACCAAAACGGGGGGGCCCATAAATTATTTGGAAGGGCCGTTCCCGATGCCCGGCTTTTGTGGAATCAATTGAAACTCACCCGGAAGGAGGGGGTTTGATCGGCGCCCCCTGTTTTCCTCTCTCACCCCTCGCCAATGGGCCGACCGAGCCACAATCCATCAGCGCGCAATGGTCGCCCTGCCCCGCCTCCCCCCGGGCCGAAAGGGATCATCCGGACGACCTAACTAACCGGTGTTTTTCGGTTGCATGAACCCCCTCGTGAAAACAACTTCAAGGGCCCGCGTTCCGTTAACTAACGAACTGCAAGAATGAATTTCAAAACGCGAACAACCGAAATCTAACTACTTGGCTTGGCACAAAGGAGGAATTCACCGCCGCAACTTACAAGTTTTTTAACAAGAAGGCCGTGAAGGACGCCAGACCTTCTGCCATCGTGGTGGGGCCGGCGTCCCGAAATGATGGCCCTTTTTTTTTTTTTGGCCCGCCCAGCTGACGCACCAGTTTTCCCCAACCAGCAGTGGGGGCTTGATTTCCTTTCTTTGATTATTTTTTGGAAGGAAGGCCCGCGATGGCATTGTGAACCTTTTGTTGGATCTGCTGCGCCTGTTATACGGGGGGCCGGGATGTTCCCTACAACCAGCGAGCGCGCGTTCCCAGATCATGCGGCAAGAAACAACGTGCCAGCAGCGCGTGGGGTTACAACAAAGCCCATCAATTTGCGCCGAATATTTAATGGCCGGGCCCCCGTTCCTTACTTCTTTTCTTTTCCCAATGTGCCGGAAAAAAAAAAAACCGGAAATATGGCGGCCGATGATCTACACCAACTGGAGCAGTCAAAATTAAACAATTCACCAAGACCCTAATTCCAACGATCCTGCCGTCCTCTGACAACATCCAAGCCGTCCGGCCAGAGTCGCCCCGGACCTTTAACAAAAACATGGAATTCGCCTCCGCGTTCCGCAGACGCAAATGTTCATTATCGCTGCCCCCGCCCGGGAATTGGAGGCCAAATCTGACCGCATCCCAGGCCGTCCGCCGGCCCGTGAAATGGCGGAAACGTCATTCCGCGCCTTTTCACCCCTCCCCCTGAGTGAAACAAGAAGACGGCTTATTAAAAAAAAAAACTGGGCAATATTGGTTCGATGACCGGCGACAATCCCCTCCGCCCCTTTTTTTGAATGCGCCTTTTGATGTATGGCAAGGTGGGGCTTGATCGGATGAAAACGGCAGAGCCTCAAAAAGCGTTAAAGCCGCCCACCAGCCGCCGCCGCATGCTTTAATTTTCAAAGCGATGGCCGCAGCACCTGTCCGGCCAATTCCGTGTCGTGAAAGATCCGAGGTTCCCCGGCAAACCTTCCATTTTTCTTTTTCCTCCAAACTGGATCGCGGCCACACCGCAAAAAAAAAAAAAAATCGTAATAACGTTTTGGTCCGGGGGAACGGCCGCGATGACTTCCTCCGGGAGAAGATTGTTACCCGCTATTTTTCCGTTTTGAATTGTCCATGGGCGACCGCCAGGACAGCGCCCCTCGGATCGCCTCGGGCCAGTCCTTGGCCCCGTTCAGAATTTTGCCGACGGGTCCCGGCCTGCACTTTGTTCCATTGTTTCGCCTGACGTCGGCAGGGAGAGTGAAGTACCAGCCGGTTTTTTGTCCGAAACCTGGCGGATTTGAAAACTGCCATCCTTGCAAGCAAAGCAGCCAGCCGACTTGTGTGTGGCGCCAATGCAGCAAAACCACCGCCAGCGTGAGCACAAATCACAAGAATTAAAAGGGCCCGGGAGTTGCGTTTCCGGATTTGTGGCCTGTCCCTCCAAGGACCTCCCCGGCCCGCGTCCATTTCATTCAACAAGAAAACAACACCTCTTGTGCCATCCTGTATGCCAACCCGCGGTTTTCAATCACACCGGCCCGGTGTTTTCGGTGTTGGGGGGGACAAACCTCCCTCCGAAGCCCCCCTTAATTGTAAAATTCCGTTTTTGTGCGCCTTTTTTCCGTCGGCCGCGAGGCCACGCATGGGCAAACCACAACCGGGACGATTCAAAGCACCCGTCTTCACCAAATTCAATTTGTTGCGCCGTACAATGCATCACCCCAGGATGTCGCGTTTGCTCTTGTTTCACAGACCGTTAGCCCGTTCCGGGTAGATCGGTGGGTCGTCTTTGTTTTTCTCAGTTCCCGGGGAAAAAACAAAAAAACCCTTGCTTTACAAACTCAACACACTCGGTAAGCAGGGGTGGAAATTTCGATGTAAAAAAATCCCTCGTGACCTGGCACCTAACCCATGGTCCTACCAAATTGGAATTCCGGGCTTTGGTTTGCCCTGGAATACGAATTGAGATACCACGGCCAAACGCACCCGGCCGGCGCGACCAGGGGTGTGACCGTCGGCTCCGCTTTTTTTTGTTTCCGTTCGCAACGGCCCTGGCCCGGGCCAACGTCGGGGCTTGATGTTGTTTCTACAAGGTGTTCATTTTAACTATTTTAACGTGCAGAAGAACCTAATAATACCACCACCGCCGTTGGGCCGGCAACTGCACTATTATTTGAGGGAATGCGGTCGCCCTTTTTTTTTGAATTCTAATTCACCTCGGGCTGGGGCACAAATTTTCAAACTTGCGGCCTTACTGGTTCAAAGCCACTTCGACCCCGCCCCGCGGGCGAGTGTCATTTGTGCCTATACGGTCGCCGGGGTTTTCCCAGTCCCCGGAAGCCGCTCAGTCTCATAATCGAAAAACGCAATTGGCCTCGGATGTTTTGCTTTGTGGCCTTTTCTAAATACCTGTTGTGAGAAACGCTTTTCGGTTACATATAGGGGCATGAATAAAAGGTTTAATCTGATTTTTTTCGCGCAGCAGGACCTGCAGGCGAGAACTGAATTGTGTCGTTGGGGCTGATCGTGTGGGTATATTGGTGGGGTTTTGTTTTTTTAAAAATTTATCTCAACACGCTACAACCAAGCCGCGACGATGTTCAAAAACCGTTCTGGACCGCCGGGCCGTGGCTTGGTTCTACTTAAAACGCGTTTGGATGGGCTGACGTTTGAAGCCCCGCACCGCGCCAGGGTGTGGCTTGCTTGTTGGCGTTTGCCAGCCAACGAGGCCCATTTTGTTTTGTGCTCAAGCCAATGGGTGTGGGTCCCACCTCCGGCGTGTTCCTTGTGGGTGGGGAAGCCTGGCGTTTTCTGGAACAGGGGCCCCGGTGGCGGGCAAAGAACCCCATGTTCGCCCTGTTCATTCTTCTTTTCTGATGGTGTGGACCTTTTTGTCAGTCCGCAAAAAAAAAAAAAAGGTGCTCCTCCAACAAGGGTTCAAATAATTCAAACTTCCCCCGTCTTTTATCCTGATCGGTTGGGCAGGGGGTTTTTTTTGCCGCGGGGGTGCTTTTTTTTTTTTTTTTTTTTTTGTTTTTTTTTTTTTTTTTTGTTTTTTTTTTTTTTTTTTTTTTTTTTCCGGGCTGCCGAAAGTAAAATGCCCTACGACGTGTGTTCGGCATGGTTTTTGTCACTCAGTCACTTTCGGTCTACTCTTGGCTTTTTCTCTAACTTCCTACTCTCCCTCTGGGGGTTTCCCCTATCCTGGTCAGTTTAAACCCTGTTCACCCAGCAAAAGGGTATGAAAGCCTTTATTAAAGAAATCCGCCGGGCTTTCTGGTTTGCCCCGGCCGTGCGCAGCCTTTTTTTTCAATGCGCAGTCATCAGAAATCGTGCTGGGCCTACAAGAAGTCGTCCGAGACAAAGATTCCGAGAGATCCTTCGCCGAAATCGCGAAGGTCCCAGGTCGGAAAAAGAGGAAATGCAAACCCGTGTCAATCACTTCCCGAGGAGCAGTTCCGCAATCTCCGATGATTGCGTGGGCTGCCCTTCACACCGGAAAAGGAACGCAGAAGGCCTTTAAATTTACGATTGCGCCCGCACGGCCCCCCAGACAGATTCTTCTGTCCCGCCCAGGAAAACGCTCGGTGCCGTCTCGGCCAGAATGGCGAGTCCGGCAAAATCGCCGCCCAATGAATGTCCAACAACCAACCACAACCGCGTTTTTCCTCCGTGGTGGCTTATTTTCCTTCCGAAATTGTGCTTTGCCCCCCCCCCTCAAAACATGTCCCCATCTCTCCGACCTTTCCGGAGAGTCCGGCGGGCCGCATTTACTGCGCATCCAATCACGCCAGTGTTTTGTCCGTGCCTGATTTACAGGTCCCAGATTGTCGCCCGCCTGTCCGAGTTTTAAAAAAACCCCAGGCCCGGCGTTCCGAACACGGAAGCAACTCGTGAAGAAGGTGCACATCAAACCAATGTTCATCAAGTTCCTGATGCCGTTCCCCTGTTCCCGTTGGCTGCCAGTGCGCCCAAACGGGGCCGTTCAATTCGCAGCGACCTCCTCGATGACAATGGGGTTTGAATTTCACCTTCACGGAGTTGCTCCGGTCGGAAACGGGGCCGCCGTTAAAACCCGCGCCATGCGGGGCGACAATCTGGGAAATGTTCCTCGCCGGACGGCGGATGAAAATTGCCGCAGGTTAATTTGACGGCCGGGACTCCGGGAAAGGTCGGAGGACAGTTTTGAGCCAGCCCAATTCGGAATAAGCCACCACGGGGAGACCAACGCTTGTTTGACAATCCATGCCCCGATGGGCCGCTCGCCATCTGGCCCGAGCGCACGGAGCCGTTCCTGCTGGGACCGACCACCTGTTCTGTCCGTGCGGCGCCATTCGTTCATAAGCCTGCCTTCGTTCCTTCGGTGGAGCCGCCACTTTTGAATCAATAGAGGATTTGCGGCACGGGCTCTCGAAGTGATGACCGTTTTTGCAGTTCCCTCCGTTTTTCGACGGGACCTTCGCCGATTTTTTCGGCGAGGATCTGCTCGTACTGTATCGAAACTTCCTTCGAGTACCACACGAATCCCATGGGCCTGACCTGCGATAAAAAGCTGCAGCAACGGCGGCAACCGAAAGCCTGCGGAGAAATAAAGGCCTTTCATAACCCCTTTTTTGCTGGGTGGACGGTAACTGACCAGAATAGAAAACCCCCAGAAGGAAGAAAGCCCAGTGACAACATGCCGGAACCACGTAGGGGCCCATTTTTTCCTGTTCGCATCCGGAAAAAGCACTCCGCGGCAAAAACACTGCCCCAACCCCGATCAGGATTAAGACGGGCAGTTGAATTTGAAACTTGTTTGGAAGAGCAACCTTGCGGACCTGAACAAAGTCCACACCCATCAAAGAGCAGGAAACAGGCCGAACATGGTCTGCCGCACCGTCAAATGTTCCAGAAAACGCAGGCTTCCCCCACAACAGGAACACGCCTCGCTGGACCACACACCATTGCTTTAATCCAACAAAATGGCCGTTGGCGGAAAGCCAACACCCTGCGCGTTGATGCTCAACGTTCAGCCACAACGCGTAGAACAAGCCACGCGCGGTCCAGACGGTGAAATAGTCGCAACGCCTTTGTTGTAGCGGTTTTAGATAATAAAACAACCCCCACCAATACCACACCCCCTCATCAACGAAACAATCAGCGTCCCGCCCCCCTTGCCAGGGGTACCCTGCTTGCGAAAAAATCCAGATTAATTACTTTTTGATCAATGCCCTATCTGTCCCACCGACGCCGTCTCAACAGGTTTTTAGAAGCAAAGCAACATCCAGGGCCAATGGGACGTTTTTGTTTCCGATTGATGGAGATTGAGCGGGGTCTCCTGACTGGAAACCCCCCCGCGGAACAGTTACCCAAATGCCACTCGCCGCCCCCGCGGGTCGAGTGGCCTTTTTGAACCATAAGGCCGCAATTTTTGCAATTTTGTGCCACCCCTCGATGTGGTTGATTGAAATTCCAAAAAAGGCGCAATTCCGCCAAATAATAGTTTGCGTGGCGGCCACGGCGGTGTGGTATAGGTCCCTGCACGTTTAAATTGAAAAACCTTGTACGAACACCATCAAAGCCAACGAGTTGTCCGGCCATGGCCGTTGGCGAAAGCGACCCGCCGTCACACCTGGGTCCGCGCCCCCGGCCGGTTGCCTTTTTTTTTGCCGTGTTCTCTTAATTCGTATTCAGGGCCACAAGCCCCCCGGAATCAATGTGGTCGGACCCATGGTAGGCAGGTAAAGAGATTACAATAGAAATTTTTTCCCAACCAAACCACTGCCTTACCGATTGTAAGCAGGGTTTTTTTTGTTTTTCCCCCGCGGAACTGAAAGACGGGAACACGATGAACGAAAAGGCGAACGGTCGGTGAACAAGAGCAACGCGCACATCCTTGGTGGGGATGTCAATCCGGCGGCAAATTGAATTTGTGAAGACGGGGCTTTTAATCGTCCCACCGTGTGGTTTTGCCCATAGTGGGCAGCGGCGCCCGCCGGGAAAGCGCAAACGAATTTTACAATTTAAGGGCGTTCGGGAGGCAGGTGTGTGCCCCCCAAAACACCTAAAACAAACCGCCGTGAAAACCGCGGGGTTTTGTCATCACACGGAATGGCCAAAAGGTGTTTTGTTGCCTTTGTTGAAATGAACGGCGGGGCCCCGGGGAGGTCCCTTGCGGACGGCCCACAATCCGAACGCACTTCCCCGGCCTTTTTAAAATGGCGGTGATTGTGCCTTCACGCTGGGCGGGGTTGCTATGGGCACACAACACAGTCCCGCCCTTTTTTGCCAAAAAAAAAAAAAATGCCAGAGGGAAGAGTTTTTTTCTCCCTGCAAATCCGCCAGTTTCGACCAAAAACCGGGGCGTCCAGCGGAAAGGAAACAGTGCAGGCGACCCGTCGGCCAATTTGTCACGGGCACGGACTGCCCGAAGCGCAATCCGAGGCGCCCTGGCCCTTGGCGGTCGCCCATGCAAAATCACACGAAATAGCGGGTAATCTTTTCCTTCCCTAAAAATTCCCATCGCGCCGTTTCCCAGAACAACGGTATGACGATGTTCGTTTGGCCGCGGATCCAGTTGGAAAAGAAAAAGGGACGGTTTTTGCCCGGGAACCTCGATTGCTTTTCCACGCCATGCCGGACAGGTTGGCTGGCCCCAATCCGCTGAAAATTGCGTCCGGCGGTGGGATAAAAGCTTTCTGTGAGCTCGCCTTTTTCCGTATCCGAATCAGCCCCCACCTTTGGACCATACATCAGGCCATCAAAAGGCCGAGGGATTGTCGCGGTTCATTCGCCAAATTGCGCATTAAAGCGTTCTTGTTCGCTCCGGCGGGAAAAGCGCGAAAGAACGTTTCGCCATCAGAGGGCCGCGCGACCTGGAGGCTGCTCATATTTGGCCTCCCCATGCCCGGCGGGCGCCCCCCGATCATGAACATTTGCGTCTGTCCCGGAGCGAGCGAAATCCATGTTTTTGTACAGGTTCCCGGCCGATCGTGGCCCGCCCCGCTGGCCGTTGGGTTGTCAGAGGACGGCAGGCTGTTGGCAAATCGGGTCTTGTTGACGGACTGCATCCAGGTGGTAGATCATCGCCGCCAATCTTTCCGGTTTTTTCGGCAAATTGGAAGAAACGCGGGGGGCCGCCATATATTCGGCGGCAAATGAGGGTCCCTTGTTTACCCCAGCGCCTGCATTGGCCTGCCGCCATGATCCTTGACGCGCCCGCCGCGATGGGGGTAGGAAATCGCCGTACAGCGCCAAGATCAAAAAGGTCAAATGCATCGCGGCCTTCCTTCAAAACATAATTCAAAAGAATCAAGCCCACCTGCTGGTTGGGAAAACGGTCGTTCCCCCTGGCCGGGCCCAAAAAGGCCATCAAGAGCCGCCTGCCACCCACGATGGGCAAAGACGGGTTTCGGCTCCTTCACGGCCCCTTGTAAACAACTTTAAGTTGGCGCGGTGAAATTCCCTCCCTTTGGGCCCAATCCAGTATAATCGGGTTTTGTTTCGTTTCAATCATCTTGGCCGTAAAACGGACGCGGGCCCTTGCAGTGTTTTTCACGAGGTCCATGCACTAACCGGTAGTCGTCGGCCGGAGCCTGCGCGGGAAGGCGGGCAGCATCGCCGGCGGATGCCTCGTCGCCATTTGCGAGGTGGAGAAGCATCGCCGATCAACCCCTTCCTCGGTAGTTCAGTGATCCACAAAGGGCATCGACCGCCTTCCAGACAATTGGCCCCGCTTTGGGTTCGATCTGGTTTCCAGAAACAGGTAACCTTTCGTGAATCAGCCGCCCAAGGGCCGCGCCCATCTCAGCAGGTAGCTCCAGGGTTTTTTACGCTCAAGCACCATAAGAAAAACCACAGCCGAATGCCGAGTTTGCGATCATAAATTCCTCGATGCGGATTTTCCCGGGGATTTCGGAAGCCGATTGCGGCGGGCTGGGCAAAAGACCCCGCCCGCCCACAATTAACTGAGACCAGAACCAAATAATTGAACTGAAGCTTTTTGAATTCCATATTGTCCCCTGTATGTTCCATAAACGGCGGTTTGAGGGTGGAAAACAGAAATCGCTTTAATCTTGCCATTTCGCCCCATTAGCCGGGCAATATCCCTGCCCTCTCGAAAAATGGACAAGGCCCCGCCCGGGTTTAAAAAAGAACCCAGCCAACCCTGGAATTTACCAGGCCAACCTGATTTTAGCCGAGCCGGCAGGCCATTCCTTGCATGCGCTTTCATTTCTTGCGTGGCCGGGAATTGGAATTAGGATGGCATTTTTTCATAGGATGCACCCACGAAGATCCGAAATTCACGCAATTTTTTTTTTTTCCATGGGCCTGGGCCGTCGCCAACGCGGTTTTCCCATCCCTCCACGAAACGCAGAATCCCGCGCCCCCCGTTGGGGGACCTGGGCGAGTGTTTTTGCCCCCGAAACATTGACGGGGCCTGGGTTATTATCGCTGGGGGGGAAAAAAAAACAGCCGTTGACGCAAAAACGCCCCTGTCATCCGTTTTGTGAAAAATTGGTGGAGCGACTACCCATCAACAGGGTCTTGACCCACCACCTCGCTTTTGGCCAAGGATCCGTTCTCAGCCGTTCGCCGCAATATTCGCGAAACATAATATTCAAAAAAAACTTCCTGGTGTTTTTGTTCAGGGTTCAGAGACAAAAAATCTTGCATCTGCTCCGCGGATCTGGCTGGTGCGCGTGGTCCTATGGCGACCAAATGGCCGATCCCCCCTAGTGGACTCCCCATTTCCAAGGCAGTTGGCAAAGGTAAACTTGGGCCGGCAATGGGCGATTAACGCCGTTGGCCAAATATTGTTCATCACCCGCTTTTCTGTATTGAATCGCCCGTCATGCTGCCCACGATC
>Ga0179591_1235451_pt1 | contig 10524 bp, 14 predicted proteins | sample CZOMad2_1_08_16f_FD_182891 | JGI IMG/M metagenome (GOLD analysis project Ga0179591, IMG submission 182891) | Vadose zone soil fungal communities from Angelo Coast Range Reserve, California, USA - CZOMad2_1_08_16fungal (PacBio error correction) | ecosystem: Environmental > Terrestrial > Soil >...
TCATCGTCGAAGAATTCAACAGGCGTGTGCGACCGGAGAGGGGGGGGTCACACCGAAAAAGGGTCCTTCGGGCAAGGTGGAATCAGTCCCAGCGACAAAGAGTTAGGGACTAATGCGTGGAAGACATCGACAATAGGTGCGGATCGAGAAGCGCACCGCAGTAATGGCAGCAGAACTCTGGCACAAACGGGACAGAGGAGTAGTATCACCCCACACCAAATAAAAGGAATGAGGGGGGGCCAAGTGTCGGCGAAGGGAAAGGATCACGCCCACAGAGTGAGCTGGGGGGGGGGCAATTGCCCACAAAAGGAACAGCGCTGAGGGGAGTAAGAGGAAGGGCGCAAAGGTAATAGGAATCCTTCTGGGGAGGGAAATAGCCAAAGTTGCAAAGGGGGAATGCCCGGGAACAGGATGTGTAAGCCAAGAATACAAATTGAGGCCTTAGACTACAGGGCTCGTCCCTGCTTGTGAGAAAGACTTTACCAGAAAAACGGAATAAGGATTACCGGGGAAAACGTTAGCCAACCACTCTGGGGGGGTGAGTTACGCGTCAACGTAACGAACATACATGGAGAAAGCAACTTTTGAAAAAGAGTCCCGGAGGACTTTCAGGAGTCTCTAAAGAAACAAAATGAAGGACGAGAAGGTGCGAACTAAAGTCAGAGAAAAAAAAGTCGTCCTCCATAAAGGGCATGAATGTACTGAAAAATTAGGGGGTAAGAGGGGAGACCTCCAGGGCGGAAGAAGGAGTCCGGCAATGAGTGCAGGTTGGTCCTAAGGACCTTTAATTATTGGAAAGAAGAGGGTTAGAGAAGAGTGTCAAACTACGAATTGGGGAAAGTAGAGAGGAAGGTAAGGTTCCGTGACAAGGAAAGGGGGATGATGCGAACAACAGTTCAACGACACAGGAATGAGAAGTGGTTAGAACATGTAGGAGAGGATGCAGAAAGAAAACTTAAGTGTGATGAAAAGCAGGGCAAAAAAAGACCAAAAGGGTTCATCAGGGCCTCGCGGAGGGTAGGGTCGGGGAAAAAAAGAAGGAGACATGGCGAATATACTAGTGGGTTTCAAGGGACATAAAAGGAACGTATAAGATAAGTATGACGACAGCGGGGAAAGATAGGTGGAAAATAATTTTAGTGAAGGTTTCAAGGGACAAAAAAGATTCTAGCTATCCTTAGCTACTGGGCGCCCCATGTCCAGGGAACCAGGTCATTTTATGAAAATTATTAAAATGAACTGAGACCCCGACAGGGGAACTTGTTTTGGAAAATATCCTTTAAGAAGTGGGAAGATGTAACTATGGGGTATTACGAAAGCTTATCTGTGGCCAGTTCTTGTTGGGCGGAGCAGGAAGGGGGGTGCAGGAGTACCCAAATTAGCGTGATGGGGGGCTGGGTAAAGGTGGGGCAGAGGTCCAGGCCAAAGCTCGCGGAAAGACGTAGGGAATCCCCACTGGATAAACTCGAAGATCCCATTCGAAGGTAAAGTACATTCGATCGAACTCAATGAAAAACGGGGGAGTACAAGGAGGAACCATCATGACCTGGCAAAAAACCCACGTGAAGATAGAGCAGCATAAGGGGCATTTTTTAAAAAAATAAGGGGGGGAATAAGCTACGTTGGTAACTATAGCTCAAACAAAAACGGAGGATGGGAGACAGGAAAATTTTCTGGACATCGAGAGGGGGAATAGAACCGGCTACGAGAACCAGGCTAAAGGATTGCCTAGAAAGCCCTGCCTAGTCAAATTTATTTTTTCCCAGGATGATTGTGAAGGGGGGTGGGGGGAAAATCACGGTAGTTTCCTTTGGTGTTGGGGGGAGAGAACTTGATTCTAGAAGGGAGAGTCGACGAGGAAAGGAGGTACAAGGATCTCAACTGTAGGATTGAATGATTAAAAAAATGGGTCTTCTAAAAAAAAGATGCAATACTGGTTGAACGGAAGGAAAAAAAGCTAAGATAAAACTAGGAATCGGAGCCGTACATATCGTAGTTAAATGGTAAAGTAACAAAGGGAAATGGCAGAAAAAAAAAAAAAAAAAAAAAAAAAAATTTAAGAAATCTTTGTCAAATGAAGGAATACTGGTTCTTTAGGTCGGAGGGAAAGAGACTAGCTTGTCAAGGTAGAATCTGGAAGAGAAAAGATACAAATTCGAACTTTCTCTTTAAAAGGAGATGACGGGAATACGTATACGAACAGTAGTGCATGGAAACCCAGAGAGGAATGTCATCAGGGGGTCGGAAAAACGCCATCCTTATCATGTCTGAACCAGGGTGGGAGGTTGAAGGGGAGGGAGACTACTGAAGGAGAGCGCACACACGGCTCAAAGCCCGGAGAATGTTATGGTCCGTAAACAACTCGGAGAGGGGGCCACATTGGAACTGCTTGGTCAACACAGAGGCGGTCTCAACGGGGGGGGATCAAAGGGAGCGAACCTGCTGAGGATGGGGGAAAAAACTTTAACGATGGGAAAACAAAATAGAAGATCCGGCATGCACAATGGGGGTTCATCACAGCCCAAGGGGGGTATAATACTCAGGAAGACGGCCGGGGGAGAGGCCAAATTTCTGTCGGAGTCGAAAAAAGGTGGAGCCACTATTTGGTGTGAGGCTTGTAGCCGACTCAGGACGAAGAGACGGGAGGCTTACTCCCTAGAGTCAGAAGTGAAGGCGAACACAGAATTTGGGGTCGGTTAAAGGGGGATATGTAACCATTAAGATTGTAAAACACTCAGAGAGCACGGAAAGCTCCGGGCCTGCAGACTAAAAATGGGGGTCAACCAGAAGGCCTGGCAGAAAATCAAAACAAAAAAAGGATGCTCACGCATTGCCCTCGACGTAGCTGCTCTCGGGTTAGCTGTGCAATTAAGGAGAGAAGGAACAAACCCGGCCGAAGTGGCACCGAACCAGGAAGGGGGAAATCGATCGAATATGTCATGTGCGGGCAGGCTACAAGGGCGCCGGCCAGTACGGGCAAGAGGAAGAGTCCCCAAGATGCGAAAAGCTGGCACGGAGGAAGCCTAAGAGCGGAGTGCCAGGGATGCGGGAAACGGTGCAACGAGGACACCCCGGGCTTTTCTGGGGGGTGCAAAAGACCTAGCACTATCAAAGTGTGGGGGATTCAGGGAGAAAGGAGCTGTTCAAAGGAAGGGAGTCACCAGATGTCCGGGGCCGGTGTCCGGGGGGGCAACAGTATGAGTAGAAGGGAGCATGGACGCTAAATCTAAAAGGGGTCGGCCGGGGCAAAAGAGGCTCATGGTTACCGGTGTGGGGAATAAAAGACCACAGGGAGGGGGTGTGCGATCAGCGCGCTCAAAAACAACATAGGAAATAGGAAGGAAGCCTCGCAGAAAGCGATCAAGGCGGCTGGTGAGTCCAAAACCGGGAAAGAGGAGCACCTAGCCGGCTAAAAATCACTTGCGCGGGAGGGTGGGAGTCACAGAATAACAGAAGAGAGACGAGGGAAAAAACGGATACAAAGAAAAACTGTGTGAGCAAAAGGCAAGAAGACAGGACACAAAGGGAAGCAAGAGTGAATTCACGACACCAAAGGGGGGCAAAAGTCGGCGTATTAAAGACAAATGTCCTTAAAACACTGTTAATAAAGATGGGGGGAGAAACTGTTAGAAGGACAGAGAAATCCTTCAGGGGCCGAGTCTAGAGGAGGAAAAAATGCCCGAAAAGTATCAGGGTCAGAGTGCCGACGAAAACCTTGGAAAGGCAGGCGGGAGAGGAGGCGGGACATGTGTTCCCAAAGTGGGAAGGGGAAGCCAACGGCCCTCTATAGCAAGTACCGTCAGGAAGGTATAGTCATAGTTGGAGCGGGTCTGGGGGGAAAGGGGCGGCCTCCGGACAGATAGTAAACCGGGAAAACTTATGAGCTGGGAAAAAGAGGCCAGCAGTTATCGCGGGCGCTCCGTTCTAAGATAGTAAGCCGACAAATCGCAGGGTGATGACGCGTGCGAACATACGAAGGGGCCGGAAAAGGGGGCGTACTTCCCTTCGAGCAGTAAAAACCGAATAAAAGACAATTCGTTCAGGGATATAGCAGGGAAAGAAGATCAATAACATAGGACTCAGAAAGGCAGTACTTACTGAGGGAGGTACACACGGCAGGGGGAAAAGTCTGGAAAAGGAATCAAGGGGGAGACAGAGTGTGCGGAGGGGGGGGGGGGGGTTCAACTAATCAGCCGAATTAGTGGCTCAACAAGAAGAGGTTTGGAAGAAAGGGGTCATTAAGGATGGCCGTATCATCAGGGAGAAATCCCTGGAAAAGAAAAAAGGAGGAAGATAGACGCCGAGTTGCACATAAAATTCTACTGGGGATAGGAATGGTGCGCATCGCAGGAAGCACGTTAGTGTACTCCATCCGTCAAAAAAAACCAAGACCGGTTCAGCTAAGAGGAGGCGTAGTGGTCGAAAAAGGAACAGGCGTACTATACGACTTGTGGAAAGATAAGTGGGGATTAGAAGGTGTGGGAAGGCATCAGTAAAAGAAAGAGAAGTTCTGAATGGGGAGGGGGAGAGAGTTAAGGGATATTCGGGGTCGAGAAAATCGGGGAGGCTTGGGGCGCAAGTAATAACAGGATCTTATTATGAAAATAGGTTATGGACCAAAAAAAGTGGTAAAATGGGGGGTGGTAAAAGTTATAGTAATTTGGAAACGAGGGGACTAGAGGGGAACGAGGCATATTACGTCTACTATATTTTAAGTGTTATTTGGGGGAAAAAGACCTTTGGTTTCGGGAAAAATTCTTAAGATATGTGTGATGGAGGAAGGAAAATGTGGAGAATCAAGGGGCCGGTCTTAAAATACGATACATAACTTAAAAGCACCGTAGAAGGTAAGTGGAATCCAATTCTATGAACGAAAATCAAGAAAGAAAAGGAAAAATGAGAACAATTAATAAATGGGCAAAAGAAAGGAGATGCACGGTGTCAATAAGAAAAAGGCAATGGGACAGTACGGGAGAGAGTTATAAGATTTGAGATGACTATACACGGGCTAGACACATAAACAACAAGGAGAGGAAAAAAAATGTCTAGGTGACATCTCAAGGACTGACATACCTTGAGCTAAGAACCTGTATGCCTTGAGCTTAACAGGGAAAGCATCAAATTGGGGTGGCCATCCATGAAAGGTGGGGGACCGGGGGGACTCAAAGTGGGGGAGGGGGGGGTGTGGAGATAAATGAATTAAAAAACTTAAGTTAACGTACAATGTGATGTAAGAAGGAAAAAGACATGCATCTGAGTTAAGAGGACATCTTACAAAAGGAGGTTACTTGAAATCGAAAACAGACGTTACATTTAAAGCTTAAGAAAGGAAGGCCCCCCTCATACGGAAAAGGAAGAAATTAAGTATCTGCTCACACATAGGGGGACACTACGGGAATCCCTCTCTACGTTACCACAGGGCACTTGGGAAATGGAGGAGACATATTGGGAGTTGGCACTAATGTGGAAGGGGAAAAGAGATAATAGATTGTAGGGAGGAGTCAACTGGGGAAAAAGATAAAATTAGGAAACGGGTCAACTCTTGGCGAGGGTAAAGAGGAAGAAAAAGAAAGGAGCTAAATGTATATGGGCAGGGAAACAATAGAGCCAATGGGGAGAGAGAGAGGGAAAGAGCGCGCACTAGTACAGGGGATGAAAAATTTCTGGCTGTTGGGGGGGGAAAAAAAGGTAAATGCGTCAGGCGATGACAGACACGGAGAAGCCCGTAAAGGTTAGGTCGAACTCGGGGAGGGGTGTCAGATGAAAGTTTACACGAACATGGGACGTTCCGGAGGGATATTAAAAGATATACTGGGTCCCAAATAAGTTGACATTCGAGAACCGAAGGAAAAAAAGCATAAAGGGAACCGGCTTGTTTTGAAACCAAAACGCCCAGAGCAGACCGGGACGACAGTGGCCGGAAGAAGGGAGTGCGAAAGTGGTACCGAAAGACAGTAAGTTTGTTAGTAAGGGAAAGGTATTCCAATAACTTAGTGTCTCGGGCACGCCACTTTCGCGTTGGGGGTGAAGGAGGTTAAGAATCAACAAGACCAACCGGGACTAGAGACAAAGGGAGGAAAGCAAGAGTAGGGGATTACGTGAGGTTAGACGAAAAAAAAAAAAACCCCCCTATTTGGTGGCGGAAAGGGGAAGGTAATCATATTATACCGGAAGGGGAAAGGTACACCATTACTATCTTCAGGAAGAGCTCCAGAGGGGAACGGTCGCAGGACATTGCCGCCTGCGCAAAAACTGGGATGCGAGCCAGCCCCGCCAAAGATCTTGCTCGGCGTAATCGAGAGAGCAGGGATCCTGGGCAATGCCGCGACACGCGGGTGGGAAACCTTGACGCAGGAAGAGAATGACGTGCCAGGAGGTAAGACGGCGACCGAATCTACGGATGGCCAGCGAGAAGGCGGCAAACTTCTCGTTGGGCTCAAAACCCAACGTAATCTGCTTTCCAGAGTCAAAAGAAGGGAAGAAGAACGGAAGCCCGCGGCGTGATTCGTGCACTGAGGAACCCAAAGGGAGGGGAGGGGTGGCCTCCCGAACGGTCCCCGTTTTGGGGCTTGCAGCGACAAACTCTGGGTTTGCCGAGACGGCTTTGCTCACCCATTCAGGGAAAGTCCTTGAGAGGGGGCTCCACGCTTTCAAAGGGAGAAATGGACGAATAAGGAAAACCCAAAGGGAGTAAGCCACAAGAGTGTTACCGGGGGGGGAGAAAACCCTCCCACTTGATGTTTGTGGAGAGATTCGAAATCTGAAAATACCAAAACAAAACTGGTAAAGAGAAGTACGCGCGCCCCACCATCAAGTAGGGGGCGTGAGGCTCCCCCACCCCTGAACGCGATGGGGAAATCGGGACTTCCTACCTCCAGGGCAGGCTGAGCGGAGTGAGAGAAGAAAGTGGATAACGCAAAGAGGCTACGCTTTTAGAAAACGTATCCAAGGACAAAAGGACCTAGACCTTGGGTAGCACACCGAGAGAACAAAAAAAAAAGGTCCCGAAGTAGAAGGAAGGCCGACCACAAACGGTGGCGAAAAAATGACCGCTCAACCCCCACGAAGGGGGACCGCTTCACTGTTATCAGGAAAAAGGGAGTCACGCGATGGAGGTATATAAAACTTCTTGGTGGGGAAAAAGCAGAACAAAGGGTCGAAGTGGGGCCTCTCAAGACCGAGTGGCCGGCGAGGGGAGCGGTCCATCGAGTACAATGATTAGACCTAAAGACCTGGCGGAAAAGAGCTAGGACCGGGCCAGGGGTTCCCCATCGGGGAGCCGGAATTAAAAAAGGAGACCTCTAGAGACACAGAATAACGGCGTAATCGGGGAGCGGTGTGCTTGTAGATAGAAAAGGTGAGGCCGGAGGGAATGATGGGAACGAAGGTAAACCTAGTAGCTTAAGACTGTTAGATGCCGAATTCTTTGTATCGAAGAGGTGCTCGAAGGTTAAAAAGAGGATTTCCCGCGGTTCCGCCAAAGAGAGGGTGTTGAAATTACCGCATCGAAAAATACGAAAAGGTCAAAAACTGGTCGATAAACGGACGCGGCGTCGGGAGTAATAAAAGCAACATTCTGATAAGGTGGCTAGACTAAGATCCGATTAAAAAGGAAGAGGGGAAAAAGGAATTGGAAAAGGGACATAGGGTACACACTGGGGGGGCTGGGGAAATACAGGCGGAAACTAGTACAGAGTCAAGAAGAGTCTAGTCAACTAATCAAGGGGGGCTCCAATACCAGGGGGAGAAGTATGGGAGTAGAAAAAGAATTGGGGACAACGATCGGTAGGACGTACAGTGACCACGTCAATGTGGCGTACGCGAGGGAGCAGGGGGGAGACGACACACAACTACGGGATTTAGCGCCGGTAAATCGCTGAAAAACCCGTATTGATCCGCCGTCAAAAAAAACAGAACAAGTTTCAGAAAAGCTGAAGAAGAGCAAGTGTAGTTGGTAGAAAAAAAGGGGTTACAATGGCACGAGACACCAGTTGGGGGGGGCAACCCATCTAGGGGCGGTAATTTATGGTAAAAGGGATTTAAAAAAAGTTGTGAAAATGTTTCTCTTGAGGGAGGTCACAATCAAATCCAAAAATCAAGAGAGGTTAGCCCTGCAGGGAAACTAGGAAACAGCTTTTCATTCAAAGATTCCGAAAAGAGTAAAAAGTTCCGGACTGTGGGTGGGAAAGAGTTATAATAGGAAATTAGGAAAAATAGTCCGAGTGGAGAAGAAGGTACTGTCTCAGTCTTAGGGTGGAGGAAGGGGGGGGCCTTGGGGGGGGGGCGCTGCGAAAGGTCGTGGGGGAAATAGTCTGTGGTTAGATTTAGGAAATTTTTCCTCCGGGAAACAAACCGCGATCAATCAGCAGGGGGGGCCTTATCCTTCGGCAGCTAGTTATATGCACACGGTCGAATGCAGAATTAATAAGTTGTCAAAAGCAAGATAAACCCAAACTCAAGAAATACAGGGAACAGATTGGGGGAAAAGGTCGGGATGTCACCACATAAACGAGCAATGTGTACGAAACTGTGTATCGGCAAGCATAATGAGGAAAGGGAGAGGATTTAGATAAGTTATAGTCAAAGCTAAGGAAAGATGACCTAGAAAAGGGGCCGCTCAAACAACAACAGGGGGGAGGGACAAGGTCTAGTACATCTCAACGTAGGTAGGGTGAAAGGAAAGACTGGGGCTAAATAATTCAAGGAAAAAACTGGATTCAATTTTGCGTCTAATAAACGCGGAAACAGGGACCTTATTGTGCCATGTCCCTGAGGGTTAATTTTTATACGGTAGAGGGGGGGCTGGTGGTAGTAAATTGGGAAAAGGAAAACTTAAGAAGGCTGAAGGGGCATGGTATAAAGTTTGTGAATAAGAGTTCAAGGGGGCAAGAGGAGGAAGCATTGACAGAATTAACCTTAATGAAAAGGGGAGGGACGACCAAGACGGAGGCAAGACATTGGTTCCGAAGCATCAACAAAGCTGCGCCCAAAATATACTCCCCTCTGCTCGAAGGGAAATAATTCATATAAAACAAGGTCCTAATTATACACTTTGAAAAAAAGGAAAAAAAGGGTGGAATATTAAAACATACATTCAATGAAAAAGGACTGTTTAGTAGGACCAACGAGATAAATCCTGGGAGAATAAGAAGGTAAACTCTACAGATAAACGTGAAGAAAACTTTGGACGCTGGGAAACTAATATCTCCCAATCCCTGAGAACGCAAAAATAGAAAAAAGGGGAAGTGGGGAAACCCAAAGGATAGGGAGGTAGCGCGGGTGGAGGATACAGAGCCGCGCAAGTAGGCACGGGATGGGCGAAACTGGGATGGATGGTTTGTAGTGACTTCACAAGCATGGCGTAAGGCGAAGGGAAAAAAACAAACGCAATCCCGGGGCATGTTATGTGTCGGTCTAAAAAGAGGGAGGGGGGTTAGGGCAAAGCAGGGTCCACTTATCTACCAGATGATGTCCAAGGAGGAGGTACCCCCGATTGCGCGAAGTCTAACAAGAATACGGATGAAAAAGTAGGACAAGACGCACTACATCATCCGTTCGAAGGTTCAAGGGGGAAAGGGGACTCACGAACGTTTTTACATAACTGAGAAACACTGATTATGGAAAATTGGTGCCAGTTCGGGGAGCATGGAACATTCTCTCCAAAGGAAAAGTCGTCACTAATTGGGGGGTAGGGGAGAACGGCAAGATTCCCACGGATTTACAGAAAAAGTTTGAGAAAGAACCTAAGGGAGATCGTCGGTGACTAAAAAAAAAAGGGGGAAGGACTCTTAAATCATAAGGAAAGGAGCGGGAAATATGGATAAAAAGAAGGGGGAAGGAAGAGGGGAGAAGCGAAAAGGGTACCGTCGGGGGTCAAAGACGAAGAAAAAGTCCAAGCCGAAGGGGCTGCGACAGACCCCGAAAGAGAACAAAAGGGACTCTACCTTCACGATTTAAAAAACGGGCAAAAAAGTGTGTTTACTTCGAGAGAGGGAAAAACCAAAATTTGAAAAATGCCGCACTACACGGATGTGAAAAAAGTACGAAACTCCACGAGCCGAGAAAAATAAAAGAATGGTTTAGATAGAAAAGCTGTGCTGGCAAGCGCTAACTTACTGAAATGGAAGGCAAGCACGTAGACGGCGGACACTTAGAAAGGGGCGGAGCCTGGGAAGGAATAAAAGGGAAAAGGGCTACTAAAATAGGGGGCTGAAGACCCGGAGGACAGGAGGGTCGCAAACACCCCTTGAGTGGGGGTGGAAGCCATAAATGTGAGTGAGGTCGGGGTCATGTAAAACAAAGAGGGACAGCTGGGTGAGCATAGATCTTCAAGTGAGAAAAAGGGGGCGTCCCTTGTGGACTGATCCGTGTTAGCCCACGAGTGAGAGGGACCGCTTTCATCTAGTGACGCTAAAGAGAATACTCCTTCATGGGGGAGGGAAAAGGCGACAGGCAAATAGAGGACAGGGGGGGGGGGGAGCCACGAAAAGCATTGAGTGGGGGGGGTGCAAACGGGTTCTATCA
>Ga0179591_1248013_pt1 | contig 10524 bp, 9 predicted proteins | sample CZOMad2_1_08_16f_FD_182891 | JGI IMG/M metagenome (GOLD analysis project Ga0179591, IMG submission 182891) | Vadose zone soil fungal communities from Angelo Coast Range Reserve, California, USA - CZOMad2_1_08_16fungal (PacBio error correction) | ecosystem: Environmental > Terrestrial > Soil >...
AGTGGGTGTGATAAGGGATTCCTCTATCATAACCGGAACTGAAGCGAGAAAACCCTCGTTCGGTTAAACGTACTAAAGGATCCTCTGTATGGCGTACAGTATTCAGTCGAACAGGTGGCTGGGGGAGATAGGGGATAGGGAAATAACGAAGGAAAAATAACTATAATCAATCTGCTTGTTTGTTGTCTGGACAACACCTATGAGGGCAGGTGTGATGATGCTAAGTTCCTGGGTAGGTAAGAATGTAACCGTCCGGTTGGGAAATGTCAAGTCAGCGAGGTGAAGTGGGCCAGGATGTGAAGGCTGGTTACCAGACAAAAAAAAAAACCTGACTGCTGCATCCCGCAGTTATTGATGAAAACAGATGGGTGGGACAGCGAAAAAAGGTAAGCTGAGCTAAGCGTATAGGGCAGGGCGAGAGCATGTCAAAGGAACTGGTAAAAAGGTGCAGCCAAGAACGGTAACTGCCGGGTTGACTGTGGCAAAAAAACACATGGGAGAGAAGGTGAGGAAGATACATGTGAAAACACAAGGTCGGCAGAACACAGATGGCTCCTCGGGACGGGAAGACAGTTGCAAAGGAAAGGCAGATACGGGCCGAAATTTATTACATTATTCCGGAAATCCATGGGCGACAAGTTCCTATGTCAGAAGAACGAATGTATCAGGGCCGAAAAAAAACGAGGGGGGGATGTAAGGGAAATTTGACTATACCATTTGAGAGTTTGGACCTCTGTGCTATGACGGGGTACAGAAGGCATATTGTAAACCGAGGCCCTGGTGAAAATATGAGCAGGGAGGGAAAAAAAAGTCAATACGTAAGACGAAGATGGGGAAAACAATACGGGACTCTCCAAGTGCTGGTGGAGAGGGGGGGAAAGGAAACAGGGGTGGGGGCCTGGGAGCGGGGCGGAAGGGTGGGGGTCGGTCGGAAGAAAATAACAGTCCGGGCACCAGCTAGTGTGGAGGGTACAGTGCCTGTGTGGAGCGGGGACGCATAATATGCTGCGAGAAAAGTGGTGAAAAAGATTCACCAGGAAACTCGGGACACGACATAATGAATGACTGAAGATAGCCTAGGTTGTCCATATCATATATCACCCATAGAGTGAGTTATGAGTGATTTGGTAATAACAGAAGGGGGGGGGTAACGCAAAAGGAGATAAGCCATGAAGTGGTCAGACATATGGCATGAGGCCTCATGATCCCTAAAAGAGGGGGAACAGCGGTACAACTACGGAAAAGCTTGACGGGGGGAATTCTCAAACGTCCCATCATCCATACAGTTGGGGGGCCGGTGTGGTCCGCTCCACGCCCATTTGGGAAGGGACTTGGGACAAGGGGCTCTTATTTACGAAAAAAAGTAGGAATGGAGTGCGGATGTAAAGAGGCCCAAGATGCTGAAAAAAAATCCTATCGTGATCGCAAGAAAACAGGATCGGGGTTGGCCGGAGAAATTGTCTGAATATCATGGGATATAAAACCAGATACAAGCTGACAGTAGAACGGGAAAAACCGCCAACAAGTGTAAGTCGGGTTTAGGGGTCAAAACGGTCGAAACGAGTAATGAAGCATGAGTATGAAGAGCCAGAGTGGGGGAAAAAGGGTGGATAACCTGAACAAAAACATAAAAACATTAAAAGATCAGCGGGACAGTGCGAACAAGACCAAAGTCGAAGTGCAAATACGTGAATAAAGGGTAGGGCGTGTACCCCGCCTCCACGTATAGCACCAAGCAGAACGTATGCGATATGAAGAAAAGGGAAAGCAATAAAGATGGGAGTACGTGAAAAAATAAATGCTTATTTCATTACCAGATGCTTTTAAACCGGTCAAAGAGAGTCAAATCCAAATGATAAAAACTGGTAAAGACAAAAGAAGTACGGAAATTAAACAAAATACGGTGGGGAAAGGAAGAAAAGAAGCTTCACCCAAAAGAGTCCTTATGAAAAATTAGTCGCCCGAGATAGCTCTCTCGGACGGCAGAGTTTGAGGAGAGACTGATGTGAAAAACTTCTGGTTATCACAAGATGTTGCTCTTGATTGGTGGGTTGAGGGTCTATAAACTGGGGGGAATAGGCAATAATGGAAGAATAAATCTCGGCTTACCAGCCTGTAGGGCAGGAGCGATTATAATGACAAAATAATGGTTAAGGATACGCCGACAAGCAGATAGTGGAGAAACCGTACAAATTGGCTGAATATCGTGGGTGTTTGGAAACCTATAGTTATAACTTATTGGCAGGACAATACGGAAAAGCGAGAAGGGGTAGGAAACCCTTGGCAGTGGAGTCCATAGCATAAGCTATGCTGGGTAGACATACCAAGTCCACGGGGGTAAGTGGGTCCAGGTAATAGAAAAGGGCCAAAGCATGGACGTGGCAAAAGAAAGGAAAAAGAACACAGCAAGAGGGGGGGGGGAACAGACCCTCTCACACGGGGCGAAAACGGTGAACTGGTGCAATAAAGTAATCCTTAATGCAACCCGCAATCACTGTGCAACCTGTTGGATTCCATGTCCTCAAAAACCAAAAAAAGTTGTGTTGGTCTTGTACAAAAGGCGGTGGCAGGTCTGAGAGACGTCTCCTGAGGTTGGATAAACGGGGAAGCTCGTTAGAGTCAGGAGCACAAAGGGGTGCATATGACCATCGTGAGAGGCAATAAGGGAAAAGAATGATATGCACCAGAAAGCTGGGGGAAATATGTTTAAAATGAAAGCTAGTGGACTAAAGAAATCACAGGGTGGTTCCTTGTGCAATTGGCAAGGGTATCCAGAGGGAATGGATAACATTAAAACAAAACAGCCTGGCTCTGCCTGGATAACATTTGTAGCAAATAGATTATATCCATGTAGATGAGGGGGGAAGGGTTAAAAAAAAAAGGGCAAGAAGTGACCAGTATCTGGATGCAGGCTGGAGATCAAAGACCTTTTTAAGAAAAGAACAGCCGAAATCGATAGGAGGGGAATCTGGCGCTGAATGCAGAAAAGACCATGCATGTAAAGTAATGTGCGGGTGTGGCGGGGGGGGACACTATTGCAACATACTACAACTAAGGAAAAAGGAGGTAACAGGGGCAATGTTGAAAAACGGGGGGGGGGGGGCAGTCAACTTGAGTGATGAGATCGTGACATGGAAGGAAAAGAAAGGTTAGAAAGGGTTAAACAACTGCGCAGAATCAATTCGAAAACATGGAAAAGGAAGTAGAATAAAAGATAGAGGGAAAGGCCGAGGCTGATACATTGTTCTAGGTCTGAAAATATGGAAGATCTACCAAAGGGGGGAAGGGGATGACAAGGGGCTTATACAAGAAGGGCCCGCTGAGATAAAGGAAAATTACAAGGAATAAAAAAAGCTATCGCTACGCATCAAAATATTTTGCAAAAACATGCGCAGGAAAAGCGTGAACAACCAAAGTAAGGGGCAGTGGGGTGATGGATGGCCGTTTCACTTCAGTGGGAGACCATGGGGGGCGGAGACCGGATAACTGTATTAGGTCGGTAGGGGAAGCATTCCTACTAATCATCTCATCAAAAAAAGGATAATAGAAAAGAATCAAAGGAAATAAGATCGTTGAGTTAACTACGATAGCAGTTCTCATCATAACCTGCTGATTTAAAGGGGAGGAAGGACGTCATACACACGAAACAAAGAGGGGGCATCTCGTTCAAGGATCATTGGGTGTTTGGCAAAATAGCCTGAACTTCTCAACAGTTGGTACGCATACAGTAATAGTCGAACCAGAGAAAAAAAGAAAGAGCCGCCACATGAGGGGCCAGAAGCATGGGCTGGCCGATGTAATGTAATCCTCTTGGGGGGTTGAACATGGAAAAAAACGGTCACGTCAACTCCGGATCACCTGTGAGGTGCAAAAACGTTGGCAAAGTACTAGGGATCGAGGAAAGTGGGTGCTAAGTAAGGGAGAAGTCACTAGAGCAGACTTCAGGGCGCGGCGGTGCAACCCGTGATATTGAACATGCCATTTGAGAACGATCGGCATAAATATCCATCAATGAATGAGGGAAAACACACGCTGGGGGAGGGGGAAATAAGGGCGATTGGGAATTTATGTGTGTAATCGGCTTCATTCTTGGTGGTAGAAAGAAAGGAAGCGGAGTGCCACAGGGACTTTTGTGGGATAGCGCTAGGGGGCGCGCGTGAATTCTTCGGACGCCACGTTGGAAGCTGGAAACAGTCCAAGCGGTAGGGTTATAAAAAACCCTGAAAAAAAAGCTGAAGGTGGGGACTAAATACTCTTTCTCCGAAGCAGTAAGGAAAGCGAATGGGGGGGGAAACAGAAAAAGTGGACCAAAGGGAAAGTTCCGGACCTTGGACAAAGTATTGAACACAGAAACTCTGGTGAGTGCTGTAATTCAAGCAATAACCTGTAACAATAAGTTTGGAGGGGGGGACGATACATATTCTTAGAAATTGACGTGGCCAAAGGACTAAAACGGGCGGCAATGCACACTCGGGGGGCAAATTCAGACGGTGCGGTATACCCAGCGTCTTTCGAGGGGCGAAAAAAATAACTGTAGAGAATAATAGCCATGAGAAACGGCTGGGGGAACGCAAAAATACGAGAAAAGACGAACACTCCGCTGCCGAACAGTTTGGGTTTGCAGGATAGTGGCGGATAATATGAAAAACGGGGAGCAAAAGGGGTGGCATCATGCAGTATGCAACTAGTAAGGAGGGGGAAAAAAAGTGGACCTTGCAAAAAGGAACTTGTGGTCGAATGATAAACAGAGCTAAGCCAGGACATTGGGAGGACAAGCGGACAGACATGGTTGTTTTGCCGAATTGGGAGGGAATTGCCATAAGAAGATTGGAGGGTAAAAAAAAAATATGTCAAACAAGTGCGGGGACGTATTCTTTCCGGTTTCTGGTATGGAATGTGAGACCGGACACCTGGGTTGAGAATCAACGGGATAATTGGAATAGTTGGAGGCGTTGAGATCACAGACATATAACTCGATAACGGAAAAGATCCCAGAAAGAGATGGCATCGAAAATAGTCTATTATAGGTATATTTATAACCGTAACCGAAGATCAGTGGAAGTACAGAAAGTAAAGCAAAGGGAACACAGAACAAGGACTTGGACAGGAGGGGAGAGTCGAATTTTTTCCAGGGTGAGCAAACTACGCAATCACACACTGGTAGAATACAACACAACTACAAGGAAAGCCAACGGTAATAAGTGGGTACGGACAGGGCGAATGGGACTATCGAGAAATACCGGACGGTTGAAGTTGGGGTGGGCGGTGGGAAAAACAGGCATGAAAAAGAATATGAAACGAAAGCTATAAGAGCGTGGTCTTTACAAACGAAATAGGTTATCAGGGTTGCTTACATTGTATGATTTGGTCCGCAATAATGCGCATTAATTGAAAGTGCACTGCAAAAGAAGAAGGAAAGGGGGGCTTGTGGCTTGTAATAAGGCTGGTGCGGCCTGGTCTATCGGGGAGAACGGCGTCCCATTCTTCAAAAGGCCTATGATGGTCGTACCTATTTTAAGGTGTGCTTGTCAGGCCTCAAGGAAAAAACCTGCCAGAAGTAGGGGACAAGGGATAAAGAAAGAAAAAGGGGAGACCATAAACAAATCCCCGCAGGCAATATAATCTTCATGCACACGAATAGGACGAGAGGGAACAGGTCATCATAGCCCCAACGAAGGAATCCATATAATCCAAAAAAGATACAGCCCAGAGTGTGGTCTGTAAGGGGAGATGGAGAGGTAGGTAAAAATGATTGGATTTACGGGGCAGGTAATCGGAAGGTGGAGGAATTACACAGAGTAAGTAATTAGAATTTGCACACTTAGAAAGGAGCGCAGAGATGCCTGGGGCACAATAGGCTAACAAAGAAATCTCCAACAATGTAGTACATTCAAACTGCCTGCATAGTTGAAGGCAGGAAATCTGGGGCAAATGGTTTTTAGTAACCCTGATCGCAGTAAAGAGTTAAAGCAGTTTCCTAGGGAACAGGGGGGTTTCAGGAAAGAATTGGGGGGGGCGATATTCAATTATTAGTGTCACTATGGGTGCGGCAGGTTGTGCTAGGGGGGGGGTACGGTAGAAGGATGCCACAAAAATTGAAAAGTGAGACCTGTTAAAATTACCGACTTAGGGGTTAGACCAATGTGGGAATAGTCATGGCACAACTAACTAAATGGCTTACGTGATACATAATCTTCATACAATCTTGAAAAACGGTAGGGGGGTATAGTCAAATTGAGTTGAGCTTTCTGCCTAGCTTCGACAGTCAGACGTTGGCCACAACGACAGGAAATAGGAAGTGGACGGGGCCCAGGCAGGGCGGAATACATGGTAATAAAGGACCAACCGCAAATCGGCATATAAGTGAAAGAGGAAAGCCATGTGGGAGCACGACCATGAAAGGATCATCAACAGAAGGTTTGAAAAAAAAATACAAAGAATGCCATTGACGCTAGAGGGGGAGGTTTACTGCTGGGCTATCGGATTTCGGCGATATAGGAAGCGTACCCATATAGATGAAGACATGGCACCGGAAAGTAAACCTACTTGAAGCAAGGAGATGTTGGAGGAGCGACCCGAAAGAAGGAATTAACTGCTAAGCAAAAATCAAACTCATCGAATGAACCAAAAGTGTACGCAGTTACCACCAGGCTGGAAAAGTCAAACCAACGTAGCGCACTGAAAGGCCGGACATTCATAGTTTTAGGTGCGAAAGACATAGGCGGACCATTAGGAAGATGTCACTGCTATTAAGGTGGCGCGACAAAGTCGTGATTGGCAAGCGAAGACGTATATAAAACTCAGCAATCAGGGGATGGGGGCATGGGAAGTAGGTAGGACATAATAAGAGGATCATTGGTAAGTTCCGCTCCAATTCTTGAGACGCGGGTCTTCAAAAAAGGGCGGGTTGGGGTCTGCAACATATTCAGGAAAAACCCTCTCTCAAAACGAACGAAACAAAAGAGAGGAGGAGTGGGGAACCATGGGTGTGCCAGTTGTAGCATCTGTTCGGGCCATTAATGGAGCTGGGTATTCAGTGCTCTCGGTTTTCCCGGACAACAAGACAGGACAGAGGGGGGATTCGGACTCTTAAATCCCTCGGGAGGGGAAAAATAATAGGTAAAAGCATCACATAAACACACAACACCTACGCTGCTACGGTAGATTATGAATGAGGTATGGCCAAAGGGAGTCAACCAAACCCACTAAAGTAAGTGCATTGAGCGAAAGGCTTTAATAGCGGGCCCGTTATGAGATAATGCCTTACCTGCTGGAATCATAAGCGCGTCGTGAAAATTCAGAGCAATTAGGAAGGCCTGACGGGCAAGAGACCACCTACAAACGGCGAGTTCGAGAAAACCATGCAACATGAAGGTTGATGGAGGGAAACATAAGCTCCTCTACATACATCCCAAGAATCAAACTTGAAACAAAGAAAGGAACTTGGCGCATGCCGTTTGGAAAACTCATTTGCAAAACCCGGTAGAACCATGGGAAACCATGGGTCGGAAATAAAACATGCTGAACATGAGGCAAAAGAGGAAGGGGACAGATGAAGAAGGCATATATAATGGGGGGGACAACCGAGACATGGTACCGGCTCCCTGGCATACGTTAAAAGCCTCAACTGCATGTGGGGAACGATGGATCAGAGGGGGAACAGCAGAAGGAATCGGAAAAAGGGACACGACAGGGTAGGAGAGGATGGGGCCTCAAAAGCGAGCAATATTACCAGATCATGTGGTAGATAGAGTCCACCTACTATGGATAACCTCAATTCCCTGGGGATAAATACTGGGACCAACTGGGGAAGAGAAAAACCGGGTGCCACACTAAGGTTGCCGGTTGTACCTAAGTCCAAAGGCAAACGGAACAGTGGTAAGAAAATGGAGCGTCTGCCAGAAAAATGTGCATCGTAAGGAACAAACAAAGCTGTGTTATGCAAAATTAGGGTCACCGATAATGAAAAATGCCGGAGCCAACGCGGGGCGAAAGGCGTGACAAAAAAAAGGAACCGGGGAAGGAGGAAAAGATCAGGAGGGTATTCAATAAGATGATGGGCGGGTGGAAAAATGTTGTAGGAACATGATAAGGAGTGAGGTTACTAAGGCCGACCAAACATACGATGACAACGGTCGGAACGGGAGACCGTTCTGGCCATGCAAAAGAGAATAGGATACTGAGAATGGGATTGGTAATAACTTGGCACAGAGAAGGATTGGGGTTGGCACTCCCTTGAGGAAAGATCTGGGCGTGCGAAGCATGAGACCAGGACTGTAGTTGATTGCGAGGTCGGTGGGAGTTCCATAGGGACACCCGAGAAAACATGGCGCAAGCCGGAAAGGATGAAGAGTCAGGTGGGCGGGGATCGTGCAAGCAGATGACGGGATAGGGGGGGGTTAACTGGGGTATATAGAAAGAGAAGCAAGAGGGTTACAGATAAACAGTAACAGAGACAGAAAAGAAGATGCTTGCCGGGCCCAAAAGAGACAGGTGCTTCAATTTTGGCGAAACATATGGAAAGGAGAGTGTCGGTTTAAGGGACGGCAAATGAGGACGAAAGTAAGTTTAACCGGTTACAAATGTCAGTTAAGCGGATCAAACAGTAACACACAGAGAAGTCCAATCGTCAATTCTTTGACGTAAGGAAAGTGAACATCTCCTAAAGAGTAATACCGAAAGACCGAAAGGGGTGAAACGGAAAAGACAACCTGGAAAGGGGGGGCAAGTGTAAGACACTCTGCTGTTTGGAAAAATGTTAAGCGAGAAGTGGTGCAAAGCAACAATAGAAGGGAAAACAGCGAAGGTTAAACGTGTTACCGAAAACCTTGTACACTGATTATAAGAACGTGTCAAAGGAGGCAAGAAGGGGGTCACGCGAGGAATAAGAAGAGGGGGAGCCAGTTCGTCTGATGGTGAGGGAGTTGAGGGGAAAAGAAAGGGGAAGAAAACTAGTGGGGGGTAGTGAGGCGTCTTCGTGTTAACGGTATTAGACGGTGAGGAGGGGGGGGGGGGGGGGGGGAGACTAGGGGGGGGTGAAAAGGGGGTATAAAAAAGGGAGGGGTCTCTTTGGTTCAGGGAGAGCTAATATGAATTACTAACTTGTAAACTGGGGGGCTAAAAAATAGTGGGATGTGAGCTACCAAGGGGGGGAGGAAAACCTTCAAAGAACCTGGTGGTTGGTCGGTTGCAGTATCCAGGTAACGAAGGGCTGAAAGGTTCTAAATACCGGGTTCAGGGAGTAAATAGAGAAAAAGGGGAGCCTTGTTTTACCTGGGGGCTTGGCACTGGGGGATGTTTCAGTATACAATGGCCTGGAAAAAAAAAACTTGAGAAAAAAGGGATAAGAAAAAATGTCTTATATTTCGAATGCCACCCGGTCACTGGCTTTAACCGGCTAAATTATCAAAATCACTTGAAAAACTACGGTAGGTAAAAAAAAAAAAAACTTGTAAGGAAAGTGCAGATCAAGTATTCTTAACAGGAAAAATTAATGTAAGGAGGATTTCATGCCTGGGAGGTGGTGGGTTAAAATAAATAGAGGGGGAGTATCCCAGGAGGGAAAACTGGCGAACTAGCTCCGACAATGATCATAGGGAGGAGAGCCGGCCGGAAAGTATCAACGATATTGTTTGACGAGCGGGGATATGTCTGACCGTGATTGAGAATGGGAGAAATTTGCAAATGGTAGGAAGTAGCGACAGAAAGTCGGTTCCCCTCTTCTATGTCACGTTTGTGCCAAGTGGTAGCAGGTGAGTGTTTAATCAGAGAAATCGATTATATTGAATGGGTTGGCAAAAGGATAGCTTTGAAAATGGATGCTGTCGGACGATACAAAAAAGTAAAAATGGCAAAGATAATCCCGCAGATGTAGAAATGGAAAGGCCGAGTAAATGTACAAGTGTTCTGCCTGTACAGTGTACTTTGTTACTAGTGCAACATTGGCAAAACATGCCCGCCCTAGCAATTGGGACAGTGAGGGTCGTCGCAGGTCCAGGATGAAGTATATGGAGGTATAGCACTTCATACGGTCTGGTGTTAAACGGGGAAATCAATCTTGGGTAGGAATAAAAGCTTCCGGAGCTGCGCGCGGCGGGGCAGACAACGAGATACGATGCAGTGAGCGTGATGGTAGGCGTGTATGCTCAGGAAAATGGAGTCAGAGAGTAGCGCCAAACACATGCGAAACCACCATGAAGTGCGGAATCGGACTGTGAATGGAGAGGGGAGGGGCGAATCCTTGACCTAATCAAACCAGATGGAGAAACATATGGAAGGGGGAAGAAATTCTGGGTCTGGTCAACCAAAGAGAGATATATGACTATACGGGAGAGTGGCCAAAACAGCAGTATCTCGGTTTCAGGGAAGACAAGGGGCAGACCAGACAATGAGCACAGGAACTTATGGCAGAACTGGGAAACCACCGAGCGTTGGGCGAGGGACAGGATCACGTTAATCTTCAGGGAAACGATCACGAGTGAGACAGGAACCTGCTGTCGTGCAGTACTGGGGAATCAGTGAAGA
>Ga0179591_1274156_pt1 | contig 10524 bp, 13 predicted proteins | sample CZOMad2_1_08_16f_FD_182891 | JGI IMG/M metagenome (GOLD analysis project Ga0179591, IMG submission 182891) | Vadose zone soil fungal communities from Angelo Coast Range Reserve, California, USA - CZOMad2_1_08_16fungal (PacBio error correction) | ecosystem: Environmental > Terrestrial > Soil >...
AAGGAAAAGAACGTGCTAGGCAGGGAAGGAAAACAAGTGAAAAACAATTTTGACATATAAATTATAGACAGGAAAGGCAACACAATAGCATTTAAAAAAAAATGACCCAGTATAAAAAGCGGCACAGGCAGAAGGCATGGGGAGATTTTGCAAACCATGTCAAGGTTAGTTGTGTCAAGAAGTTTAAAAGCACGGGGTAATTTATTGTGGGGGGGGAATATCTGGGGGACATTATTGGTTCCTTGAGACCGTTAATTATAAAAGTAAGTGTACGAAGTAGTGAAGAAAGGGGCATAGTGGAAAAAAAAAATGAGAGGCACGATAAGAATAAGGGACTTCTACAAAAAAAAAAGGACTGCAAGGGCATTGGTCTAAGATAACAAAGGAAGTCGAACAAAGAATACTTAAAAATGAAAGAGAGAAATAAGATGAGCCAAATAGGTGTAACAGAAGTACACTAATGTCGAAAGGAGGGAACTAACACAAAAATTAAAAGGGTATTTTATGAAAGGGCAAGTTTCATGTAATGAGAATCGGGGGTGATTTAATTGGCGAAAATAGATTAAGACGATTTATAGTGATAGAGAGCATTAGAGAGATAAAAATGAAAAGCTAAATTGGAAAGTAAGCCTTTAAAAAATAACGTATACGCAAGATAGTGGGGGGGGGGGAAAAAAAACAAGAGGTATAGCCATGGAATGCCCCCCAGGGGTTACAGAAACTACAAAAAAAGGAACGTCAGCAAGGAAACGGGGGGGAAAGGGGGGAAGTTGGGTGGAGGAATGAAAGACACGTCACTAAGGGGGGCGTCCATGAGATGCAAGCACCAACAAAAATCAAATCCACGTAGCATTTTATGTTTGAACGGTCACGAAAAAGAAAAGAACGGAAATGGACGAAAAAGGACTTACAAGGGATCGACCACGTCCGGGAGGGTGGAAGGAACATAGGCCCCCGGCAACCGCGGGAAAAAGAAACAATAAGTTACCGGGATGATTAGTTGGAAAAGAAACCATAATCAAAAAACGGAAAAAAAAAAAAAAGACCTCACAGGTTACCAGGGATTCGAACATAAAGGGTACCATAACTGCAAACAAGTGTCCGTAGGAAAAGTGGTGGGGTCCGGAGGGCGACTCGGTATGCAATCTTCGGGGTCCCCAAGGGAACACTCCGGGGTGGGTGTGGGTGAGCGACTCAGACGGCAAGGACCGCCCGGGGGGAAGTTGGAAGACAATGGGGAAAAAACGCTATAGGGGTCAGGATAGTGGGGCGATGCGTAGCAAAACACAAAGTTTTTGTGGCCGGACGGGTTCAAAAACATAGAATCTGAAATGATAAAAGGGGAACGAGACATTTCCGGCGGAAAAAGCTCAAGCGGGGTACAAGTTCGGAACCGGACTTACAGGGAAGGTGGACGGCAAAACAAAGGGGTCCTGCAAAACGGACCCCAGGGCTAGGGATGAATCGGAACCCAGTGCAGCAGCGCGTGAAAATTTCTCTCGAGAAGGTCGCCGTGGGCATGAAGACTCACGAGGGGACCTGACGAAAAAAAAAAACCAGCCACGCCAACCCTTAGGTGGGGGAGCAAGCCTATTTGAACACCAGGGGGGGCTGGCCAACGTGCTAACCTGGCAAAAAAGGACCCCATTAGCGTGAAAAGCGTCGAACTTCCTGGCAAAAGGCGCGGAAAAAATGCAAGAGAGACTAAAAGAGCGTTGACCGCAAACATGCGCGGGGGAAAAACTTAACAGGGGACAAGTAAGGGACACCCAGTTTAAAAGGTGCTTTTGGGGGCCCGGAGGAAAATAACGTTGGGATGGCAAATTCAGAAACGAAAAAGAACGATGGGTGGTCCAAGGAGACAGGAATGGGCAAAATGTTTCGTTCAAAATCAGGTGGATAAGGGTGCACAGACCACTCGTGAAGATCCGTCGTTAGCAAATTATAAAAGCAAAAAAGGGAGTAGTAGAAAAAGTGCAATCGAGGTTAACGGGTGGTGGAGCTCAACCGCACCTTGGATGTGGTGTGGAAGAGCAACCCAGAGATAAAAACAGGAGGATAGACACGACAGCGAAAAGAAACGCAAAAGGGGCTGGTGCGTGAGTCGAACCAAAACCCTCCGGTAACAGCAGAACCTCAAACAGGGCCGGCATCACGAAACCATTGTCCTTGTAAACCTTATGGGGGGGGGGGTTCCCAAAAGCAGGGAGCGACGCTTGGGGGGTGAAGAACCGGGGGAGTCCCACATGACCAAGGGGGGACAGCAACCTTGGGTGGGGAAGGAAAAAGTCCACCTCTAAACTCAAGAGAGGTCACCGAACCTCGGTAGGACTGGAGAATGCCACGACCAAACACAAGTTGGAGAAAAGTCGAGGAGGCACCCCCACGCAAACGAAAACGGGTGGTAACACTCTTTTAAGGTGATCCACCCTCAGGGAAGAAAGCCGATGTGGGATGAGCTGGAAAAACGAAAAGGGGTAACCGAAAAAAAAAGCCGCCTAAGTTTGGGGGCCGAAGGAGAAGGCGCACGATAAGTGGAACGGAGGCAGATAAAAGGTGCCCAGCACAGGGGTGAAATAGCTTGGCACGAAAGAGAAGAAAAAAAAAAACGAAACTCTTCCTCACGAACAGTACCGGTGAAGACGCATTGTCACCGAGACAGCTCGAAGAAGCAGAGTAAGGACGGCGATTCTGAAGGTTTCCATCCGTGTTAAGGGGATGGATCCCTCACAAGTGGGACAGGCAGGTGGGGGACAGCAAAGGTGAGTCCGGCAGAAAGGTAAAACCCTGAAGGCAGGTAACGCCCAAAACGTGCCGAAAGAGAGGGAACAAACTTTTAAAAACAAGGATCCACGGGTTCAGAAGGTTGGGTAAAACGAACGTCCAAAAAAAAAAATCTCGGGGCTACAAGTCGACACAAGGAAAAATAACGAACATATAACTAGGGGGGCGGAGAACTGGGTCGGGTAAAACGCCCGGCGGATAGGGACCAGTCGGCCCGAAAAAAGGAAAAAACCAAATGAACAGGGGCCCGAAATAAAAAAATGGGGCGAGAATCGGAAAAAAATACCGAGTCGGCCACTGAAGGGGAAAAACAAGGTAAAAAAAGTTTACTAAAAATCGTTATGGACACGGGGGGCCAACTCCAAGGGGAGGGAAGGAGGACGGACAATGGGGGTAGTTCGGGGGTCAACTAATAAATCCACGGGTAATTATTGTTCAAAAACTCTCGGGAAAAAATGTTTCAAGCTTTAAAAAAAAAAGCGGGGAAAAGAAAATCAGGGGACAAAGCACGGCAGGCGTAAGATCGAGAAACGCACAGAGTGGAGAAACGACACATAAAGGATAAGGGGGTCACATGGTTGGTGAAAAAAAAAAAAAAAAAACGCCAAGCCACATAGGGGGGAAAGGGCGAACGTCCAAAAACCCCCATTTTTTCCAGAACCTAGGACTAAGGAGCGGGAGGGGGGGAGTTGTAAAAAGCAAAATCCTAAAAAAGAGCTCTGGGGTGGTTAAACCGCCACTGAAAAGATCCTGGGGAGGTATAGGGGGTTTAAGTCCACATAAAGATTTAATACAAAACTACCACCCGAGCGAAAAATTTTGGCGATGGTCAAGGGAGAGTCGAGCAAAGTTAGAAAATCGGATGAATTATCTTTTTCGGGGGGGAACAACGGGAAAAGTCATTTGAAAGGGGTCTTAGCTTAATTCTGGCAGGGCGTAACTTTTTAGTTAGGAGAATGGGGGACTAGGATGTTAACGATTGGAATGAAGAGGAAGTCTACTTTGTCGGGGGGGTTTATTTGGAACCAAGGCCCACTGGTGGGGGATCAATTAGGGGAAAATGGGTCTGTAGGGTGGGAGAGGAATGGAGGAAAGGGTTGGAAAGGGTTTTGGGCACAGCTAGAAAGTCATTAGGCAAAATGTCCGGTAAAAAAAAGAAGGTCGGAAAAAAAAAAGTGATCACGGCAAAAACAAGACCTACAATGTAATGTTTAGGGAACAAAATTCTAACCACACCGGACAAAGGAGACGAGGTTGAACATTGACATGGGCAAAAAAAGAAAAGGGGGGAAGGGAAATGGTGTGTCCCGGGAAGTAGAAAGAAGAATGCATAAGGGGGCAGGATTAAAATTTAGAGGGGGGTAATGTTAAAGGGGGAGAACAGAGAAACGGGGGGGGTCCCTAAACACAAAAAGGATGAGGGGGAAGAAAAAGAAGAGAACAAAGGGGACGAGGTCCATAGAAAACGGGAAAAAAGTGAAATATAAAAAAGGGAAAATTAGAAACCTGCACACATGGAAAAAGGATGTATCTTTTTTGTAGAACACGCGAACATGAATTGGGGGAGGGTTGGCCATGTCACATGAGGGGGTGGTCCAATCTTTTTAATCAGGGGGTTTATGTTGGGTGGTGGGAGGGGTGTAAAAAAAAGGAAAAAAGGAGAAAGATGCTTAGCAACGTTTGCCGTTAAACGTTTAGGTAAGAGGGTGAGGTAAGACATGGGGGGGGAAAGATGAAAATCCTTAAGAGGGAAAAACTTCAGTTAAAAGCGAACACAATACTTACAAGAAAATGGGTCCTACATGAAAAAAAAAGGGCGAACACAAAAGAAAAAGACCTTAAAATAGAGGGAAAAGGAAGCAAGTATTGAACTCCCCAGGGTGAACAGCGTTTCAACTAAGGAGATGAACTTTTAACAAACAAAGTTACGAAATTTGGAAAAGGGGGAGGGGCCCATAAAATTGGGCAACTAAGGAATACGTTGGGGGATTTCAGTTGGGTGGAGGAAAAAAGAATCAGGTTGATATGAGGAGAAAGGAAAAATATCTATGAGAAAACTTTGCGCGGGGAAAGCATAGGGAAAGGAAAATAAAGAAGACGGGCAAATGTTTCGGAAACACAGATAAGAGTAGCAACTGTAATCCAGGGGGCGAAAAGCCGCCACGCGCCAAAAACTTAAGTCAGAGGGTACAAAAACTTCATGGATTTTGGGGTTGAACGGGAGGAAGAATGAAACTAAGGGGCGGTCAGGCAATGGGGCAGAACCCAAGGACGAAGCAAACGTAGCTTGTTGGATGGGGCGTTCGAACTTGCGGGGGATATTACGCACCAAACAGCTGGGCTCTAAAAGAGGAAGAAAAAAACGGGGCCCAAGGCGGGGTTGTGGATCACAATAGTAAGCGGAGCTGGGGGGGGGGGAACCATAAGTAAAAAAGGGATGAGGGTTACAACAAAAAAAATCATGCGAAGACTCGGTGCCAAGAACAAGGGGGTGGTGATCCCGACACCGGACAAGAACTGCAGTGAAGTAAGAAAGGGGTTGGGAAGAGCGACTTCTAGGGGGGATTAAGCTGATTCCGAAGTTGTCTATTTGTGGGGGGGGGGGACACCCCCCGTGTTGTAAAACGACGGAAACGCAGCCAGGGAAGTAAGTCGGAAAAAGTGTGCAAGGAAAAAGATAAGGGGTATAACACGATGGCTATCACACAAATGAGGTGGGTCGAGTGAGGAATGAAGAGGTAGAACAGGGGGCGGTAAAGCGAAGGATAAAAAAAGCCAGGGGAAAAAAAACCCGTCGGCAAAAACTCCTGTACCGTGGTCTGACGAAACAGACCATGTCCCCGAGACAGAGTAGCTAATCCACAAAACCACGCTCACAAAAGAAAGGATTAAAAAAAAACTTTAAAAAAAAAGCTCTTCCCAATCGATGCTGCCGGGATGAAGGGGGACAGGAAAAAAATGGGGGGAACCCCTGGGGCCCTAAACTTGGCCCAAAAAACCCAACACCGGTGTCGGTCAAAAAGAGGCAAGCTATTGTAAAAACAGTTCTGGAAAAATCCGGCAAGCCAAAAAACTAAGAGACGGGACCCAAAAAAGTAAAAAAGGGGGAGTCGCTGGACGATGTCAAAATTGAGGGACTAAAATAGCTTGGAAAAAAGACGGGCCTGATGAAAAGGGCACAAGAAATCGTGGGGGTGTTTCTCAAGGGACTGCCCGCCAAACGTTGGGGTTGAAAAAGGTTGCAGTCAGGCACTACAGGGTACACGAGGGGTTGAACAGGAGACACCAGGTTAGAAAAAAACATGTTGCCGGGGGAAGAAGTTATTCCGTGGCGACCCAAAGAGCGAACGGACAGGGGGGGAAAAAGGGAAAATGGACCAGTAATAAGTATACGGCACGTAAACCGGAACCGAAAGGGGGGCAATAGCGGTTTACCCGGGGGGGGGGGTGGGAAAGCTTCAAAAAAAAAAAGCATGATGTGAAAAAGCCTCAGACAAACTGAGTATGAGAAGAGGCGATAGCACAAAAAAATAAGGCAATGGTGCAGGAGCGGAAAAAAAAACAAAGTAAACTGCCGATGGGGGGTGAAAGACTTGGCCGCAAACTAAAGGAAATTTTGGCGGTTATGGTCAACCATTAAAGGCCCGGCGGGGCTACGGCGGGGGGGAACAAAGACATGGGGAACCGCAACTGGGTTTGGTGGGAAACAAAGGCCACATCCGGAAACAATCCTCGGTAGAAGCAAAAAAAACACAAAAAGTTGAGAAAAAAAAGGCCGGGGGAAAGTGGAAAAAACAACCCCCGGAACAGGAAAAGGGGTGGGAGGCACGTGAACGGTTTACTCAGGCGCCCGAAAGGCACCGGATTGGGAGCTTCCGTAAAAAAAACAGCACGCGACGTCTAACGGTGGGGCCACGGAGGTCAGAAAGAAAGGAGAAGAGATCAAAAGAATGTGCCGAAGGGGGCTTGGGGGAAAACAGGTACATAGATGAGAGAAAAGCAGGGGGAGGGGCCACACGTAAACGGCCCGAGGCAACGGTAAAAAAAGAAAAGGGGTTCCAACAACAAAGACGTTTAGCCGCATTTACGCTGAGAAAGAGTCTCGGAGCAAAGGAGAAAAGAAAGAGCGAAAAAGGGAGCAGTCAATGCCTTTGGGGGTGGGGCGGGGATCGAAAAAACCAAGGGGTCTCCGTCCTGGAAATGCCCTGGGGGTACCGGGAAACTTAAAAAACCGAGAAAAGAGAAAAAAAAAAAACAGGAAGAGGAAAATGGCACAAGGGGGGGGGGAAAGGAGTTTTAATGAACCGATCCGGGGTGGTCTAAGGGGGGGGTACCCGAAAACACGTCCGGGCCGGGTGGTAAAGCAATGGACGGGAAGAAAGACGAAAAACAAGAAATGAGGTGGACTTCCTGAAACTGGGTCGAGTGTAAAACTTCTAAAGGGACGGAGAGGGGGGCCGGAGTGCTAAAATACACCCCAAGGAGAGTAAAAAAAAGAAGATGAAGGAGAAAAATAAGAGACGGAAGAAGAATATGAACACTGAAATGTAAAGAAAATGGGCATTTGTTACACACTGGGGGGGGATGCTAACAATTTGGAAACAACGAGAATGAGAGGGGCGGGAGGGGGAAAGAGCATCCGTGTTGAAATGTGTCGAGCAGAAGCGTTCGCACGAAGAGGGAGTTCAAATGGGGAAGAGGTGACTTTAATGGAGTAACGTGGGGACCAAAACAAGAAGGGGGAGGATACTACCTAAACGAAGGAGGGGGTAGGAAACGACAAGAAAAAGGCTACGGGGGGGGGGGAGACCATTTCAATCATGGACCAAAGAGGTGGAAGTCAAAGAAAAGAAAAAAACAATAAAAAATCAGCACAACAAAGACCAGGGGTTTCAGACCATGCAGAATAAGAGCGCGGTTTTCGAACCCGGGATAAACATGGAATGAAAAAAGATAAAGCGGGGGGGTGGACAAAAAAATGACAAATAGAAAGTTGCAAGTGAAGAAAGTGGAGGGGGGGGGGGAAGTCGAGGAGGTAAGAGAAAGGGGGGCTAGGTGAACTCGTGAGATGGGGCAAGGGAGAGTATACAATCTACACTAAAAAAAGAGGAAGGAGGCCTCTTTGTGACAGGAAACTAAAAATAAACAGGGGGGGGGTTCAGAGGAGGGGGGTGATTCAGTGAATTTCGGGAAAGGGGGGGGAAAGTTGCTAGTAAGTGGGAGAAAAAACGGTCTGGGACGAGAGGGGGGGGGAAAGATTTGGTGAGGAATAAAATTTGAAGGGCTGTCGAGGGGGGGTACCTTATTTTGTGTTAGCATGTGATAGGAGGGAAAAAAAAAAGGGGCTGAGGAATATTTGGGTAGATTTCCTGGTACTGAAAGTTTGTTAAATCATGTAAAGCTGGGGGAAAAATCCATGACAGGGACTTAATAAGGGAGGACCGAAAGGGGTATGGACACGTCAGAAGCATCAATATGTTGGTTAGGTCCAGTCAAAGAAATACAGAAGCAAATTAAGTACCGTGAAAGTAAAATTATGGAAATGGATGAAAATGGAAAAAGAAGGGAAGGAAAGAGCTGGGTCCACGCCCGGGGGGGAAAGACAGCAAAGAATAATGCATACATGTGGGGGGCAGGTAAATATAAGGGAGGAAAACAAAAGGGGTTGTGAGAAAAAAGCACAGGGGGGATCTAGAAAACAGAAACATAAGGAGGAAAAGAGAAGAAACGGTCTGAGGGAAAGGAGTAATGGGGGGAAATAGCTTTTAATCCAAAAAACGGGGGCAAAAAAGGAAGGGAGTGCTAACCAGCGGACCCAGTAAAGGGGGTATTTTGGGGAAAAAGGTCCATGAATGGGGAATAATGGGGGTACTCACGGTATTAAGTGGAAAAGGGTGTGGTCGAGGGGCGTAAGGCAAAATGGGGAATGAAAGTGGGCGGGAAGGAAAGTGATTTACTAGTATTTTAAAGAACAGGGGCAAGGGGGTATAGGCGGGAAGACTACCATGAGAAGTAATCAGCAGTCAGAAAAAGGGTAAAGAAGGCAAGAACCGGGGGAAAAACACAATATACGGTCAAAAAGAGATAAAGAAGGAGGGGAAGGGAAGATGAGAAAAAAAATAGGTACATTGGGGGGAAACTTTCAGAACTTAGGACAAAAAAAAAAAATGGGGGGGGGGGGAAAAAAATGGTTGGGGTTGAGAATCATATGTTACAAATGAAAGGGGGGATTTTTCAGGGGGAGGGGGGAAAAGATATAAAATGAGATTTTAGGGAGTTCCTTGAAATGAAGGGGAAAATTTCAAAAACACTGGGAAAAAGGAAGGTAGATGATTAAAAAAAATAACAGACAAAAAAAAAGAGAGGGGCAGTGGGAAAAAAAAAAAGGAAGGGTTATAGTTAAGCCAGGGTAAAAAATCTCAAACTATCCGCGCAAGGGGAAGAACTTTCGGGGGGGGTGACATGAGTACTTAAAGAGGGGGGGAGGGTCAAGCGAATGAGGCAACAACACGGGAAGAGATAGCATGTGTATGGGGGTCGTTCGAAAAAAAGAGGTGCAGTTCAGATTAAAAGGTAGACAAGACGTGGAGAGTAGGGAAAAGGAAGGGGGGATGGAGAACTATGAGGAAACCAGCGGAAGCAAGGGAGGAACAAGAAGTTTACCGATAGGGTTTTTGAAAGCACGTCAAGGGTAAAGGGAACTCAGTTGAAGCCAAAAGGAGGGTCAGAACAGGCAACAGAAAGGGACAATAACTGCAGTGAGGGAACCCTGTTGGACAAAAAAAAGAAGGAAAAGAGTGAGGGTCATACCGCCCACCTTATCGCGGAACTTGGGGTGGGGCGTTTAGCAAAGAAAGGGGAACTATCCGCCGGGAGGGGATACAGGGTAAAGAGGGAGGTTCGGGTGGAGGGAGGAAGGAGTAGAAAGCCATAGAATGGGGTTGGTTGGAGGGTCGGTAAAAGACAGAGTAGAACCGGAAGGAGGGGTGATATAAAAACAAAAAAATTAAACGAAGAGGTCTAATCAATCAACAGGTGGGAAAAGCGGCGCAGGACATAAAAAAAAATTGACAAAGGCGGACCGGAAAAGGGCTGCGAGACCCAGAAACACCCCGGCCTCAAAATTTACAGAGGCCAAAAAAAATCGGGGCGAAACGGCGCTAAGAAAAAGACTGTTCCCAGGGAGCAGATACACCAAACTGGTGGGGGGGGGGGGAAAACCCTGGACGAACGGAAAAACGTGGGCAAAAAAAAACATCCCGGTTGCAGATTTGTGTAATGGAAAAAGAGAAAAAAAGGGCGGCAAGGGAAAAGGGAAAAACTGCTCCAAGAGATCAGGGAAAAAAGGTAAGAACAGCGTCAACGGAAACTGGAGAAGGAAGAATACAGAAAAAAGCGATTACGCCTATGATAAGGGCAAGAAGAAGGAAAACCCGTTGAGGGGGGGAGGGGGGGGGTGGTGACACTCCTTAAAGGGAAGACCCAAAAGTTGGGGGGGGGTAACGGTGCATTCAGGGGGAGACGGAAAAAATGGTGACTTAGATCCCTGGTCAACAAAAGGAAAGACTGTGGGGGAGAAGGGTGCTCCAAGAGCAGGACAGAAAAAAAAAACGCAGAGGAAAAAAAAAGACAAGGACTTAAAGAAGTGAAAGACTCGGGATGTAGGGAAAAAAATTAATCACCGCGAAGGGTGGGGCCCGCACCAAACAAATTGAGGGGGGGGTGGGAGGAGGCAATTGA
>Ga0179591_1311918_pt1 | contig 10524 bp, 12 predicted proteins | sample CZOMad2_1_08_16f_FD_182891 | JGI IMG/M metagenome (GOLD analysis project Ga0179591, IMG submission 182891) | Vadose zone soil fungal communities from Angelo Coast Range Reserve, California, USA - CZOMad2_1_08_16fungal (PacBio error correction) | ecosystem: Environmental > Terrestrial > Soil >...
GTAAAGAATCCGACACATTTAAGAAGGGGGGAGAAGAAAAAGAAAAGAGGGACAGAGGGGGCTTGACAATAACGTAAACGTGGAGGGGGGGAAAAAAGAACATTGGGGGGGGGGAGGGAAGAAAAGGAGGGAAGAAGAAAAGTGCCACTGAGGGGGGTTGAAAAAAGTGCTCAAAAGGTTGAAAAGGGTGCCAAGTGGCGATAAATAGAAGGGGGGGGTGAAAAGAACGTCCATGGAGGAGTGAAGAACGGGGAGGACCAAAATGGTGTAAAAAATGAAACCACAAACCGAAATGGTTGGAAGGGTGTGTGCGGGGATGGAAGAAACGTTTCACCAAGGATAAGTGCGACGATCGAGACAAGTAATGGACTGCCTACAAGGGAAAGGGAGGGAGGACCACATCAAAATAATGAGGAGGTCCAGTAATCGGTGGGCTCGTTCCAATAAAACCTCGAAAGACCCCATAGAGGGGGGACGAGAAGAAAAAAAAAGCAGTAGCTTTTCAACCTGCGGGACAGCGAAAGGGCCTGTTTAAAGTTGCTTGTGAGGGCCGCTCTACCAGACATGCCGGGGAAAAAGAACTGCACAGGGGGGGGCGGCGATCCTGCAGAGAAAGACTTAAACAAAAACACGGGGATTAGGAAAAAAAAAGAAATCAGCAGGAATCAGAAAGGTTTCGAAGGGGAAAAAAGGGTAGGAAGAAGGGGAGATGAAGACAAGCCGAGGCAACGCGAGGCAGAAAAAAAGGGAAAAAGTCATAGGAATACGGGAACACCGGAAGAAAAGGGGATGTTCCTCGAAGGGGGGGTAAAAAAATAGGAATGAAAACACATGAAAAAAAGCTGTTTCAAACACAACCCACGAGTAAAACAACATCGGAAAAAAGAACATAAAAGGGGGGGAAGTGCGCCAAATTCTTTTGTTAACAACAGACGGAGAGTCACACCCCTGAGTGATTATACTTTCACTACCACATTAACAAAGGGGCAAAGGACGGAGTCAGGCAACAAGGACACGACACACCTGGGAGGCTGGTCAACATAGAAAAAAAAGAAATCTGACTGATTCCGGCAAGTAGAGTCCGGCGAATACCAGGAAAGTTGAAGACCCAACTAAGACCACAAGGCTGTGGGAACAGGGGGGCACTGGGAAAGACTTCACACAGAAAATATAAAACGGAAAGAAAAGACAGGGAGATGCGGAAGACACCACGGCAAAAGGAGGGGAGGCCTCGCGAAAACGGGGGCAAACGGGACCTGTGTTAAAGTTCGGGGAAAAAAACAAAAATGAAGAACGGAAATTGCAAGAACCAACCAGCCGAGGGATACATTGGAATAAAACAGCACAACAGAGGAGGTGGTTAAAAGGTGCAAAGGGGGGAAAGAGTAGGTCACTAACACTGAGACTGGGGCTGACAGACCGGTAGGAAGACAGGAGTCTGAAACTCCTTCACGGGAAGGGGGGGGGGAGGCACTTGCAAGAAAAAGGGTGTAAAGAAAACAGGGGTCTGGGATGTCCCACCCGTTAAAAAAGGAAAAACACACAAACGTGCTGTCAGGCAGTGCACGTTGGGGGGGAGGGAAGAAACATGAGGTGAAACCGTGGGGAGAAGAAGGCCTCGCATGGGAGGAGGGTCATAAAAGCCGGGAAGAATCGCCTGGCAGAAAGAATTCAAAGGGGAGAGGGTTGTCACGTATGCAATATAAAAAAGACTCTCAGCAATCGGAGAAAAAAGAAACTTTGCTTGGGGAAAAGGGGGGAAAAAAAACCAAAAAGACCAAGCGAGAGAGGGGATGAATCAAAAGGGACTGGGCAGGGCCCTGGTTTTATTGCAGACAGAGAGTTTGCGTATCACAAAACAGGGCGCAGGCTGGGTCACGCAAAAAAAATCTGAAAAAGAAAATTTTACGAGAGGACACGGTGGAGAAAAGAGACCGAGGAAAAAAACAAAAAAACAGGGGAGGGGACGGTGGTGGGGAAGCAAAAACAGCAGAAAAGTGGGCAGACAAGGAAACGCCCTGTGACTACACACAATAACAAGCTGGCCAGACGGAAAAATCAAACGAGGAAAATCTAAAGGACCCAGGTAATCCTCGAGAAAAAAACACCAGCAGGAAACGACTAAGGGGTGTAGAAAACCACAGCCCAAAGGGAATAAGGAAAAAACTTACTAAAGACTACGGGAATTAAAACTCACTTGCATAGGGGACGACCGGGGGGACGGGAGGAAATAGGGGAAAAGAAGAAAAAGGAAAAAAAAAGATGGAGGGGGTTAAAAAGAATGAGTTTCTCATACGTGCGCTAACAAGACAAATCAGTGCAAAGAAATGAGGAAAGGAAAAATGCGGAGTACGAACAACTTCGACTGGTAAAGCAGATGGGAAAGGAGGGAAACAACGGAAAAGCGCATAAAGGGAAAAACAGAAAATTAAGAACAACTGAAACCACCGGGGAACACGTTGTTTTCCAGAAGGAAAAAGAGGGGAAAAATTGCGGGGAAAAAATAACCACACGATAACGGTCGGACTGGGAAAAAATTCGGGGGATGGGAAAAAGAATGTAGATCTTGGAATGACATGAATGCACAAGTAATTAAAACAAAAGGGGGGGGGAATAAAAAGGAAAAAGAAACAGGACAGGGGTAGAAAAAGGGACCGGACTTTCAACAAAGAAAAGAGGGGAAATGGTGCCGGGAAAAAAGTAAAGCAAGGGGCTTTAACGACATCCAGAAAAACACAGAGGGGTACATACTTCACCGTGTTATGGTGGTAAAAATGACAGGGGGGGAGGGGAGCCGTAAAGGTCTTTAGAACTGCCCTGCGCATTGGGAAAAGGAAAGTCCGGAGGTACGCCACAAGCAGTGGAATATGAACTGGCTGTCAGAGGACACCAAAAGGGGAAAGGGGAAGACACAACCTCTGGCCGAAGCAAAAGGGGAAAAAGCAAAAAAGGAAGTCAGAATGGACATCGTCGGTGAAAAATACGGTTCAAGGCTGTGAAAAAAAAAAGCCACGAAGGCTACCGGTATTATAAAAAAAAGACACTGAGAAGAAAAAAAATAAAGACACACAGGCGGAGGGGGGGTACAAACACAAGCAATCGAAAACAGTCAATAGACACAAGGAATTTCGATACGACAGTATACGGGGAACAGAGAGGGGAAAAGGGCTAGATCATGAATTCTGCATGACACAAAAACCGGTAGTAGGGGGGGGAAACCCAGAAAAAACCATTGTAAGAGAAGAACGAAAGTACGTTCACAAATGAACATGAGAACGGGGAAGACACGGAAAAGGGGTGTGGACGTGTAGGGGGAACACTGGGAAAAAGTAGGGGGGGGCCAGGGGTAAAAAAGGTTAGACAGAACTAAAGCCTAAAAACTAAAAGGGAAAAAGGAAAGGGTAAAATGAAGCCGAATGAGGGAAGCAAAAACCACGGGGGGTAAGAAACATCGGGTTCACTTAAGGGAACGTCAAGTATAAAAAAGAAAAGAAAGTCAATAACGTTACATAAAGGAAGGGCCGGGGGTAAGGCAACTAAAGAGGGAACTAGACAATTGAGGGGGGCAAAGCATTAAACAAGGACCGTAAAGTACCCAACAAAGGGGGTGAGCTTTTAGGTGAAAGTGGGGGGGAGGGGGGCTACATATCAAAGAAAAAAAAAAAGAAGGCCTGAACGATACTGGACGAAGACAATGGTCGGGCGATAGGGGGGGGGGGAGTTGCGTAAGGGGCCCCCCTCGGAAAAAGGGGCAGAGGAAAAACCCGCGGAAAAAAGCCGGTAAAAGGATTTGGGCCCAGTGGGGGGACCGTCAGGCGCAAAATAAAGGAGGGGAAACGACGGAAGGAAGGGTGCAAAGGGGAGAAATCGTTGTTGGTGAAGGCTTTATACTGTAAACTTCGGGACAAAAAGAACCTAAAAGGTAAAGTGGCCGGTGGTAGTCGAGAATAACAAAGCAAGACAAAAAAAAAGGAGGTTGGACGAACTAGAGAACAGGGGGGCAGGGAAAAAAAAAGGGGGGACGCGTGCAGGTAGAAAAAAAAGGAAATGAAAATGCACACATTCGCAGGAGGAAAAGCAGGGGTCAGGCAGAACAACCTGGAAGTCGGATCTTGTCTGAAGAGGTCCTAAAAGAAATAGGGGGGGACATCAAAAAAGAGGGTAGGGCACGGGGAACTGCAACACTTTAATGGAAGCGTAGTAGACAGAAGGGAAGGAAGTCCAGGGGGGAGGACCGGGGGCGCTGCATTCTTGGGGGGGGGGGGGGAGAGTGCCCGGGATGGTGCGGGCATTGCGCTTGGAGGGGGGAGAAAAAACAGAGGAAAGGAAAAAAAAAAAAAAACTGGAGGGGGGACCTCAGCCGGGTTATACTTGGGATGGGTGGGGGGAAAGGGGTATACGGTGAAGGGGGGGTTCCCTTAAGACAAAAAAGAAAAAATGAGCAGGGTAAAAAGAGGGTCGACACTTAACACAATCAGGAAACATACTTATTGTAGTAACCAATTTTCTCAAAAGAGGGAGGAAAAAGGAAAAAACTGATATCATGCTTCAAGCGCGGCCACAGAAACGAGAGTACCATCCCAAGAAGATGAGGAAGGCAATGAAGGAGACAACCGAAAAGAAAATCGCAAAGAAAAAAAACTGCGACCTCTCAGGGGGCGAAGCTAACTGCCTTGGAAGGGGAGGGGGGGATAAAGTTGAGGGGAAAGGAAAATGGACCTGCCAGGTAAAACTACGTCCATGGGTCGGGAGGCGCACTGACGAATTACTTAAGAGTCGGCAGTTAACCCCCGGCCACAGAGAAACGCCGGTACAAAAACGAGGGAAGGGGATACTGGCACACCGGTGAAAGAGAATCCTACGTGATGACTGGGGGGGGGTGAGGGAGGGTAGTGGGGAAATGGGTTTACTCAGCAGGGGTTAACCCCACCCCCCCCCAAGGCGCGTTGTGAACGGCTACAACACTTCCACAGGGGGGAAAAGGAGAAATAAAAGAAAAAGGCGATAATCACGACAAAAAAGAGGGAGGCTGCTACTGGAAAACCAGGAAAGATCGAAATCCTAATCAGGAGGGCCGTGGACTGTAAAATTCTTCTTATCTTAAAAGGAAACAAAAAAAGGGTCGACAACGAAAACTTAATCTGTAATTCAACAAAAAGTTAGGTTGGTTAGGGGGGGGGGGAAGTGCAGAACCCAAGTGATCGGTTTTGGAAAAACTTTGATTATGTTTGGGGGGTCAGGGGACCGATACAGGACTGGACGGGAGGGGGGGATTCAAAAATCTTGATGAAAGAAGACCTCCTTCCACCTACACAACATGAAAGGAAAAAAGTCCGGGAATCGAAAGAGCTCTCAACAAAAGGTAGGAGAGAAAAGAAAGAAAAATAATGTGAGAAACTGGTCTTTTAAAATGAACTGGTAAAGAAGGAGGAGCGGGGAGGCCTTTCCTCATAACGGAACCGAAAAATCAAAGAAGTCAGTAATGTCCGGCGGGGGAAAAGAAAAAGAAACAAAAAGACCAAAAGGGGGGGAAAAAATCCCCCAAAAAGATACATGTGGGGACTTCCCTTAAACCGCAAATGGGGGGGGAAAAAGGGAAACGCACAAAACCGTTTGGTGGGAAAGTCCAGCCTTTCGGGTGGGTTTGGGGGTTGGTGGGGGTGGGTTGTTGGTTTGGGGGGTTTGGGGGGGGGTTGTGGGGGGGGTTGGGTTTAATGGGGTCCGTGGGTAGGCGATCCGAAAGAAGGGGAACTCTCAAATCAAAGACGCTCAAAAAAAGGTAAAGATCGTCTGGAAAAGAAAAGTAACATGAAAACTTCTCAAGACATCACTCACATGTAGAGTTGAACTGAAAATTGGTGAAGGGAGCACCCCAGACCGAAAAAAAATGTCTAAGGACACCTAGACATTTTATCTTGGACACAGGGTTTCCGAAGGAAGACCAGGGCACAACGGGGTTCAGAAGTACGTGAAGCAGGCAGGTGGGCGGAAAAATATTCGGAAGGAGGGGGCCCAGTGTAAACAACCTCTCCCTTAAAGCAATAGTCACAGGCCGGAGGACACTATTCTCACATAATAAGAAAACAAAACCTGGGGCCAAATTTAAATTTCACCAGGGAAAACCGGGGAACAACACACCACCGTATTCTTCGAAGGGGGGGTCGAAAACCTGTGCAGTAAGCCAATCGTCAGGTACAAACTGTGGTTAAAGAGGCGGCATTTTGACTTAAAAGAGTCTCACTGTCGGGAAGGGAATCCCAGGTAAACGGGCGGAAGAGAGACAAATACATAGACGTGTAGAAAAAAAAGGGTTTTCAAAAAGTCGCCTCATTTGTGAAGGGGTCACACTGGGGGGAAAAAGGGACATAATTGTGTCGCAGTTGCTGGGTGTGGGGGAGAAAAAAGTCAAACTAACAAAAATTACGAAATCAAATAGGAAAGATGAACACACAAAGAAAAAAAAAGAAGGAAGGGGAAACAGGTCGAGGGAAAGGTTGAATTCCTAGAGAAAGGCCGTGCGAAGAGTATCACAAAGGCCCCAGACACGGATCTCATGGGGTCACCACCCACACGGGGGAACCGGGACCTGAAGTGAGAAGGGGCGTGTGAAAAAGAGTAATGGATCCCGTAAAAGGGGGGGGGGGGAAAAAACGTTTCAAGGGGGGAAAAAACCGGGTGTGAGTTCCCAGCTCGGGTTCGTTCAAAGGGGTATCTCGATCGAAAACAAAGGAAGGGCGGCTATCCGTGGAGGGCGAAGGATCCGCAGCCAGGGGGGAATTTGAGGCAAGGTCGTGACGTGAAAGCATTAAGGGACGGGTGGGATGCGGGAAAAAAAAAGGTGGGGAGGACGTTGTAGCGCGCTGGAGATAAAACCTTGGGCATAAGGACGCACAAAAACAGGGGAAGGGGGAAAGAAAAGGGGGGAAAAGACTCATTCAGGGTCAAGATAGTCAAAAGAAAAAGCCTTTGAAGGTCAGGATGAGGGTCCACCTAGGGAGTGACGAAACTTGGGACCCGGAAGCTTCAAGCGGAATGGACGTGTGAAAGAAGAAAAAGGTCAATCCAGGAACCCACAAAAGGAAACCCGGGGGGGAAGAGGAACAGAAGGGAAAAAGAAAAAAATCGTGTTTGGAATGTTCAAAAGGGGGTAGTAACGGCCGTGTAGGAGTTAAGGGGGGGGCCGACATAACCAAAACGGGGGACAGAAAAAAAGGGCCAAGGAAAATTCCGGGATTCAGATAGATGAAGGGGCAAAGGGGGCGGACGACACCCCAAAAAAAAGGATGAACGACGGGCGAAAAAACGGAGGAAATACACAGCTCCTTCAAAGGGGGGCCCCCTCTTCATCCGAGAAAGAAAAGACATTAAGGAACTAATTATGGAAGGATATCACAGGGAGCCAGAAAACGCTAAAAGAAAGGGAGCCACAAAAGAAAAAAAAAAAGAAGGGGAAAAGTCACCGAGGGGAAGGGGGGTCGGACTTCAAATCAAAAAAGGAGGGGATTGACACAGGCGGTCCGAAAATAGAGAACCCCTAGGAAGAAGAATACTAAGGAAACTCAGGCAGCCAATGAAAGGGCAAGGGGGGCCCACTCGGGAAATAAAGTATTAGTCTGTAAAGAAGGTTTATACAATGAGCAGAAAAAGGAGGGAGCAATCGGGGAAGAAGTCGTTGGTGTGGAGTGTCTTGCAAGTAAACAGAAACACGGGCCGGTGATGGAAAGGGATAACGCATAAAGTTACTGCAAGGAGAAAGGGAAAAAGGGGAGGGTGGCAAGAAAGGGGTCGGGTTTGTCTGGCCAACCCCACAAAGTCAACCCAAACCACGAGGGGTTGACCGGGATTGGGTCGGCTGAAGAAAAACAACCACAGCCCGCCTAAGGAACGCAAAACAGCACTTGATCAGGCAATGGAAACAAAAAGAGAGAGGGGTCATTAAGGGGGAGTTACACTAACAAAAAGGGAGGGGAGGAAAAAAGAGGGGGGGCAATCGGGTAAGCCTATGGTTTAGGGGGATTACCGCCCCTTTGCCATCCGGAGGAAAGGAGGAAAAGGGAAAAAAGGTATTACGCCAAGTCTCAGGAGTGAAATCCCCTTTTGCAATCAACAAAGGAAAGGTTGTTGGGGGAATCCGTAGGGGAAAGAGAGGGTGGGGGGACCTGGGTGGTCAAAACCTAAAGGAAAAAAGATTTGAACTTTAATAAACCAACAATGGGGTCCGAAAAAGGGGCAAGTAAAAGTCTCACTGACCTGCCGGGTCTATACCCATCACTAGCCTAAGGGGAGTGTTCCCGAAAATGGAAGAAAACGGTGGCACACAATCAGTGTTGGTATTGGACACTGTCAGGTGGAAGATGGAGAAGGCCCAAAGCGGGGGACTTGAAGGAGCAAAAAGGGGGGAGTCCGAAGAAAAAAAAAAAACGCATTCTAAGACACCGTGCGGGGGGAGAGTAAAAACACCAAAAGGGGGGGGGGGTGCGCATCTGTGGGAACGAAAGGGGAGGCCAAAAGTGCCGGGGGGGGAAAAGAAACCGGAGAAAAAAGAAGGGGAGGGGGGAAACAAGAGAAAAACCGACGAGTATGAAATACCAACAAGGGAACGCAGCTAGAAAAAAGGAAGGGGGTGGTCAGGACAAAAAAGTGGAAAAGAGAGAAATAAAAAGGGAATGCCAAAAAGCTCAGGGGAGGTATAAAGTGAGTCGGTTCAAGGGAACGGACCGTTGATGACCGAAGCATAGATAGTCCAAGAGAACACAAACAAGAGAAAAGCAAAGCGTGACGCTTGTAGGACGATCAGGGGGCCGAAGGGAATAACCTGATAAAGGCCGTTGGGGGAAGGCAACAGGTTCAACTGACAAGGCGGGAAATAACTTAAAACAGCCCCCGAAGAAGAACCGCAAAGGATGGCTATGGTGGACTTATCCAAAAGGCCCCGCTAGGAGAAAAAGTACCATGCCGGAGAGGGGAGCTTGGAAACTGAAAGAAAACCAGAAGGGACCCGACCCCTAGGAAGGGGAGGGGAGTTCAAACTAGGAAAATAAATCGGAGAAAAGGACTCCGATGGAAACTCAAACTTCATTTAGGACTTCGAGGTGGGCCCCTGGGAAAAACACAGGGCTAGAAATCTCCAGGGGGGGGAGGGGAGAACAATTCATCCACCTTGTCTGGATCCAGAGGGGGAAAGTCAGGTCTACTTAAACTAAAAGGTCGACCGCTTGAAAGTTGTATCAATAGTAGATCCAGGAAGACCTACGAAGTTGGCGTCGCTTTTGGAAACAGTGGGGGGAGGAGGGGTAACTTACACTTTGTCCAAAGGGAGAGATGAGCTACCTAGGGGGACTGACAAAAGGGATCATCTTTGATCAAAAGGGGGGAGGGGGGGATTTTGAAAAGAGGGAAATGAAAGCGGCGACCCTCGCAGAAAACTGCCAGAAGAATGCTTTGAAACCCTCTAAGTCCTTGGTTGGAGGTTAAAAAGAAAAAAAAAAATTGGGCCCGGCACAGGAAGGGGGAGGTAACTATAACAAAAAAACCAACTTAAAGTATGGGAAAAATATAATAGTATGGCGAGGGCCCCTAAGCGGGGGAGGTAAAAATGTGGTTATATAACAGCCAATTCACCTTATGAGGGGGAGGGGGTACCCGAGAACTCTAACTAAAACTCTAGGGGTCGTACTTTTGCAAAGGTTAACATCCCCAGAGGGGGAAAAGGAGCAATCCCTGAAAAGAGATCCAACATTTCTGGTTTCTACCGGTCGCGAAAGGGGATTTGTTGGTTCCGGGAAAAGGTTCCCTCCATCAAAACTGGTGGGGCAAAAAAAAAGGAAGGATAACGGAAGAGGGGACCTTAGCACATCTACCCAATCGAAAGGGGGGGAGGGGAATCCCCAAAAAGGTTTTATACGGCCCCCCAAAAAAGGGGGCCTCCGGAGGAAGGAACTGGGAGGGGGGGAAGTGAAGGAGACAAAAACCGCATAAACCGAAGAACCCGCCACCGGCCCTCCGGTTCACCTTTCGGGTTAAGGGGGAAAGGACTCGGGGAAATAAAACGTATTGGAGTAAAAACTCTTGAGGATAAACTCTGGGTGACAGAAAACAGAGACGTAGGCGTAAAAGTAAGAGAGTTGGACATCCCAGGGCCAACGGGAGGGAGGACTGAAACATCAAAGCTGGGGGCTTTGCAGTACGAAAACTTCCTTCAAGTTCGCCCCTACGTGAAGTGCTGATATGAGGATTCGGATGTTAGGGGTCCTCCCTCAAGGAGAAGCAGCCTTGGGTTCTTCTTGGTATCGAAGAATTTATCAAAGCTTCGAAGACTTTCTAACTAAAAGACTCGTTATAAAGTGAAACAAACGACCTCGGGGGGGTCGGAAAGGCTCACTCCGTTTGATCATTCGTGGCCCTGGGAATTGTGCCTGGGGGGGGCAAACGTTTTCCTTTCGGGTCAAACTGAAAGTTGGGGAGGAGATAGGAGTTCGGGAAAACGAAGTCTTTTCACGCGACAGTGGGGACAGGTTCTCAAGG
>Ga0179591_1319364_pt1 | contig 10524 bp, 9 predicted proteins | sample CZOMad2_1_08_16f_FD_182891 | JGI IMG/M metagenome (GOLD analysis project Ga0179591, IMG submission 182891) | Vadose zone soil fungal communities from Angelo Coast Range Reserve, California, USA - CZOMad2_1_08_16fungal (PacBio error correction) | ecosystem: Environmental > Terrestrial > Soil >...
TGACACGTACTTTTGCACCTGGACACCAACCAATGCACGAGGTAATGGAGCCAAAGATCGGATGGGGAACTGAGATCGAATGCGGGGTATCCTAGGTAGGCCAAGCTCTACACGTCGGCTCCGCCGCAATCCCTTAGCAGCAGCAAAGATGCGCAAGACTTTTGGGGGTTTGGGCAAGTCGGACTCGGCTGCCATACGGAGAGAAATAATCGGGACTTCCTCAGGAACGCAAAACCCTTGGCTCTACATGCTGGTGTTCGGGGGATGAACGTCAGACCTTCACAAGCTTACCTTCAGAATCTCAAACGGCAGGACTTTCTAACCTAGCGGTGAGGTTAAAAAGACCGGGCACTCCATCCTTGGTGAAACGATTTCGGGGGTCAATAGCAATCAGAAATCGTGTCATGTGGATTGCTTGCCTGACAAGACCCGTAGCACCTCAGGAAATAAGCCGAAAAGGAACTCGCTCCCTCATCTGGTAGCCAGGTATTAAATCAATCTGATTGCGGGGTCATGTGGTATTGAGTCTTCAGAAGGTGTAAAACTGTTCTCTCTTAGGAACAAGGAGAGCTTTCCTGACGGATTCACTGTGGAATGACTGTCGGGCTACTAGTCCAAATCATTGGAAGCTAGAAGTGAACATTTCAACGCTCGCGAGAAACCGACGAAGCTCGATGGGGACACGGCAAAGAAAGTCACTGAAGGATAGAAAAAGCCTTAGAGATACCTTCTCTTCTCCAGGATATTCTCAATACCGACAAGGTGTCGTACCGTAACCGCGGGCGGACAAGAACTTACAAGGATAGCAAAGCAGGGGAAAGTACAAAGCTTAGAAACCAGTGATCGCCTTCGTCTGGAGCGGAGTCTGTTACAAGGGGGGGTCTTTCCGACTGGGGGGTTTTTAATGTGCTTTAGTTACCTGAGATAAACGGCCAGTGATTTGGGCTCTCGGCGATTCAATTAGAGTCATTGCATGAGATTTTTAGCAATAAATCCGATCATCCTTCTTCATAATAAAGCGGGAATTTGGCACTGACGGCATTTCGAAAGTCTCGGTAGAATTTGCAGAGCCGGGAAGCGTGGCGTAAAGGACCATGGTTATCAATACGAGGATTTGGTTCCGTTTCCGTTGGTGCAGGAAACACCCCTTCTCCTATTGAGTGGTTACGCTCCAATGGCAGGGAGTTTATAACAACTAACAAGAATAGGGAGAAAGAGGAACGGGTCCGTATTCGAAAAATATCTGTCCAAAGATTCAGCAGGGAGATCGGTCTCGGACTTTGAAGTCGGGGACGACCAAGGAAGCGGCTTGATGGTTTCGAATGCGCAAGTCCAGAGGAAAACCTTGGAGGACGAAAACTATCCCGTCTGGAAAGTGGATGATCTGGGGAAGCCTCTCGGTCGATCCATAACTAACGCCTCGACTGAAAAAACAATTTTCTCTGGACTTAAACATCCCTTGGTCCCAACTCTCTCTAAAATTCTCCTGACTCGCCTGCCCACGCTTCCATCAACGCCGGTGGCGACAATATGCTCCGCCTGGCGGCGACAACAGTTACTGTTCAGAGGGTTGATATCATATCTTAAGACTGAGATACTCTTATCGCTGTGCCTCGGTCGTGCTGGAGGGTTTTGCGCTAGAGCCCTTTGGTCTTCCTCCCTGTTACATTCATGTATTCCAGGGCCCCACTGCGCAGGCAGAATTTGTCAAGCCCTTTTCCTCTGAGTCGACCGGAGTCGGGACGAACACTGGCAAAGTGAGTACCGAAGATCGTTCGCGCGAAAACTTGGGCGCTTGATCCGTAGAAGGGAACTGAAAGACATATCCACCTCTGATCATCAAGCCCATATACCCTCCATTTCTAGGGAAGAGTCTTCTAACAGTTTGGACAATCCCATGTTTTCTCACAATAAAGCAACGTCAGTGGGGTGCGTCGGTTTAGTAAATGAACTTCATGGAATTTGGACTTTGGACAGTCAGGTCCTCCTCGCTGCCGGATCGCTTGTTGGAATATAATACTCGCACGATGAGTACTTGCAGCTTTTCACCGACTCTCCGTAGCTTGTTGGGCGAACAAGTCTCTGTACTTGAAACCCTGGCCTAAGTATGATTAACGCATCCCTTGCTTTGTATTGTCTTCAGAGTTCTCGAGGGTCCTCGATTATGTGGGGATGGGGCCCTCTGGCGATTCGATTAACGAATGAGGGAAAACCCCACCTAGGCTGGATTCTTTTGTTTTAAAAACAAAATAAACAAACTGGGGCTTGCAGTTATGAACGCTTTCTCGGTGCAAATCGTTGTATTTTTTCCCTAGGAGGGGGGAGTCGTCCTGTACGATGTTTGTGGGTCGGGGGGGGGGGTTGTGGTTGATGTTAGGGGGGTGTGGTCTGGGGGGGAGTAGGGGGCGTGTCAGTGAGCTAGGAAAAGGGAGTGATGAGAAGAGTAGAGGATCGTTCCTAACTCAATTGGACAACAGGTACTTTTCCGAACCGTCAAGAGAACTTGGGAGGTACAGCCAACGTGGTTGTAAACTATCCTGGCCGTTGTGAAGAGGTGTGGGCAAAACTCATCGGAAGCGTTCTTAAGCATGCGCAGCCAAAAAAAAAAAACTTCCATTCAGAAGACATCAATACGGACGTGCAGGCCAAAACCTTCTGGAGTTTTATGGTTTGGAAACATGAGGTTATTAACGAATATTGGCTAGAGGAAATAGTTCGGCATGTTAAGTGAGTTTACCGGGGGTGCACTTTAAGGGACTTTAACCGAGAAGTACATACGATGTGGAATCGATTGGTGGGCTACGATCGTCAAGGGACCAGAATGCATCATGGCAAGCGCAAGTGACGGCTAGTTGAAGATGGCAAGGGTAAAAAAGGCTCTGCTTGCGCAACAAAAAGCAACCCAGCCTAACACGTGCTTTAACGATCATACTATAGTGGCAGTGGGCGGACGCATTGGAAATCTGGGGGACAAAGGGATGGAGGTCTTTTCTCTGAGTGAGAAAAAGAGTAGTAGAAACCCGAAGAAGAAGAACTTCAAAACGCTTTGTAGTACGGAAGGAAGGATTTTTCAATTCAGGAGGATAAGTGCATGTAGAAACACTTTATCAGTCTGACGGGGGGTACCGGAAAATACTTCACGGGGTCATGGGGGAGAGCTGACCTGAAAGGACAACGCTCGGAGCTAGGACGACGAATAACTGAGTGCCTTTTCACACTATACGGGACGGGGAGCTCGGGGTGACCAAATCAAAGGTGTCAGAAAAAGCCAAGCGGACCAATTCAGAAGTCGGGTAAAAGCTCTGAACGGCGACGCCAGGAGGATCTCTCGGAAGGAAGAACTACCAAAGAGGCATTAAGTTGCAATACCTATGAGGATAGAAGAAGGGAAGGGGACTCTACGTGATATAGAGAACATCTAAGGAGAAAGGTCGACGAAAGAAAAAATCAAACTTGAACTTTGACGGAATATTTTTATCCGTAGTCAGAAAAAATCGGCGGAAGGATTTTCCTAAGCACCGACCTTAGGCGAAAACTCAACTGTGAACTATGTAAAGTAACACAGGCCACAGGAAAAAAAAACGAGGAGTAGCCTGCACGACACCTGCAGGCGGATTCATGTTGGAAAACGAAAACAGTATATCTTAACGATAGGGAGGGGCGAGGTAGGAACATTGTAGGGAGGTCACCATCTTGGCGAAAAAGAGGACGAGCGTTGAGGAAAGCGGTCAAGAAACGGCGGGGGTAAGAAGGTAAGGTTATCCATAACTCCGTACGCTGCAAAAAGAGAAAAAAAGGGGAAGGCTAGGAAACTCCGCCACGGCGACAACGGGGAGGAAAATGAGAAAAAGTCTAAAGTACCTCCTCCCACAAAAGAGAAGCAAGAAGATTAAAAGGACATACATCTGGTAAGAGTGCAAAGGCGGGATGGACAAGGAAGACGGCGTGGTGGTGATGGTGACGAAGGGTCGGTAAAAAAAATAAAAATCCGCGCACCTAAAGCTACGAGGAGGAGCAGAGGAAGGGGAACCACGATCTATGGGAGGGGGGGAGGATAAGGAGGGATATGGGGAACACCTGCAAGGGAACGACTTATCCGTGAAGGAGGTAGGGTTTCGCGCAAAAAAAAAAACACACAACAAAAAAAAAAAAAAAAAAAACAACAAAAAAAAACACAAAGTACAACAAAAAAAGAAAGGAAAAAAAAAGAAAAAAAACAACAACACAAAAACAAAAACCAGAACACAAAACACCATCTGGAGGTAACGTGATCTTAAGGCAACACCCTTCTGTCAATTGCACAAGAACTTCCTTCGCGGAGAAATGGCTAGTCCTGTTAATATGCAAAACGCTATCATGAAAAACGTCTCGGTTCTTATACGTCTTAAGGGTAAGCCGGTAATATTTTTCATATGCACGGAGAGACCCTATATAAACGACCCATCCTCTTGGTGGCGCAAGAACTACAAAGGTACTGAAAGGGAACTGTTTCTGGTCTTTTCAATGTTATAATTTTCCACTATACTATCTCTCATACAAGACAATTATTGGATTAAAAGATAGCTTTTTCAATTTATTGGGCCGCTGACACACTGACAAAAATAGCAAGATATGTTTCGTGGGAACCACCAATATTATTTCTTATGGTAGGCTGGGGAATTCTAAAGGGGATCGACAATCTAGTAAACACAGGCCAAAAGGCGAGGAAAAATTCTCATCATCGCCATCGAGAAGTTGGATAATTGGGGCAAATCTAAACCGGGAAGATGACATCAAAAAAAAACACAGGGAACAATAAGAAATCCGGAATTCCATAAGAGGACCGTTCCCAGTGGCAAAAGGAGGATCCTGTCATCTTCAAAAAAGACAATACCGAACACCGGAAATAGGAAAACTATCTTCTGAGCGATCTGAATAGGGGGAAAAACCGCAAGGACGAAACCTCCTTTTCTCGCTTTTTTAGAAGATGAAAGCAGGAATTTCAAAAAAGGCTCATGAATTTTTGGGATTGAGTGTCCGAATACAAAAGAAAACCAGACCTTATAATAGCAGACAGGGATCCTTCAATGAGATATGATCCGTGAAGGGTAATGAAAATCGTGTTGACCTGAGCGGGGGGGCTACGAGTCTGGACTGGGTTTCTACGTAGCCGGTTGGCTCTCATGGGTCTACGGGGACGGAGAAAGTGTCAAAAGAGGGGAAAAAGGAAAGTGTGGGGTCAGCAGGACGGCTTCTTCTCAAAAGCAATTTAAGCTTGACCGAAGGGAAACGGGGGGGGCCAACTCACTCTCTTATTAAAAGACGAATAGAGTTGTAGGAAGGGGGACTAATACGTTAATAAGAAGAAGAAACTCATCGACAGGGAGGAACTAGACAAAATCTCCGTCATAGGCAACAGAAGGGGGAAGACGATTCCATCCGGTCAGTACTCGTGAAGATGGGGGGAACAAGTTAGAAGGTATTTCTTGGAGAGCCAAAACGGAAGTCGACTATTGTGGAACGGATCGACGGTGAGCCTGGAATTATCAGAACGGCCGTTTTTCGAGCTTATATAAATCCGGGGTTCGGAAATTATCCCTCCGGCGGATACAGGAAGTCTGAGGGCATGGGTCACTTGTCTTTCTGGACGTGAGGCAGCCCGCCGAGGATCAGGAGGTTGGGAAACACTTTTGAAATAGTTTCTTGAATTGACGGATTGTTATCTGGATGGGTCGCGATTCGGAAAGGGGTAAACTCCCCAATTATCGGGGGGAAAATCTTGTTTGATCGATCACCCATACACTACTAAAAAACCGGCAAGTCTATTTCTAAGGCGTATCTTTCATATCCGTGCTAAAGGAAGGGGTTAATCGAAATTAACCGGGGAAGGTGGAACGGAAACCTACTTTATATGATAAAGGGTTCTAATGGTGGAACGATGGACCATCCGGGAGAAGAATACAAATAAGATGGATTTCATGAAGATCAATGTGGAGGGAGCAGACCATCAATCTGCAAATCGACGCAGACAGTCAAAGCTCGGGGGAACCATCACTATTCAAATCTCAGAAGGACATTATAGATGTAAACGACAAGGAGTCGTTATTTTTAGGTGCGCATTCATCAGATAAAGGGGGGAAGTGACGTCCTTAGAAGAGCCGCCTCTGAAACTTTTTCTCTTAAACTGCACACGTAGAAGGAGATCCAGAGACAACCTCTAGGCAAAGGTCGCGTGGGGACGCAAAAGCTAGACTGATCAAAAAGTGACGGCCATTCCTTCAAATGCTAGATAGGAGACATCTGTCTAAGATGCAGCAAAGATAGGTCATTGGGGCGCAAACCCCTAAATTCAAGAAGAGGGTGCTTTCTGTTCTGGATAATCTGTTTACATGGTCAGTCGGAGACTGGGCTCGTCCTGACGTAATGTCCCAACCGGAAGGGCCGGTGCAAACGTTAAACCAGACGTGTGCTACAAGCAGAGTAAGGGACGCATTTGACTGTTGAACCATTAAAGAAAAAGACAGTCTGGGCATGAGGTTGGGGGAGAAGATGACCATTATCGAGAGAAAAAACAACAAACTTAGGGAAAAGAGGAGATAGAGGAGCTGACTAATAAACCCTAATACGCAGCGGTATTTTAAGGTGGAACTATCATGGAAAGGCACGCGTACAAAGTTGTATGACAAAGTTCCAACGAGGGGTTCAAACGAATCGGGAATTCCCGTCACAGGAATTAAAACACAATATACAGCCGCATAAGCTTAAAATCCAGACGGGAAGAATCACCAAAGTTGTGAGATGCTTTCTGGGGGGGAGAACGTCGGGAAGGGGAAAAGGCCTCATTATCTTAGGCTCGGATAATGGGAGGACATTTTAATGAAGGTTGAAACGTGATTCAAAGTGATCGAAGCGTCTTCTTCAGACATTGTGACAATAGGGGGGTTGGTCAGCAGCTGATCGAACGATCAGGCAAAACTCCTGGCAGGGAACAGTCCGTCGGAGGGTTCAAAACTTGGGCGTTACCACCAGATGATGAAATGCTCCAACGAAGAAGCAAGAATTGCTAGGATAAGCGATATTGGGGGCCGTGGCGGAAAGAGGTGATCGGAGGGCCGCAGCTTTCGAAGTACGTGTCGTCGATATAAGAGGGAAGGGCAGAGAAGGAAGCTAAGATCACTCCTGAAAAACTTGAAAAGCGGGAGTTGTTGTGGACTCCGCCCGGCTGGTCAGACGGGAAAGGTAGGAAACCTTTATAATCACTTAGGACGGTTGAAAAGCCCTTAAAGGGTCGGGAGATCTAGGAAAAAAAGCATTCAAAAAAGGCGAGGGATGAAGATGGGACCTAAAAAAGGGGGCACTTGGTCAGTCGTCCTTCGGGAAAACTCGTGGGGGAACAATCAGTTTTTCTAAATCTAAATACAGGACATCCATAGAAAGGAGGGAATTGTAGTAGGGAACAGGATAGCAATTCGTATCGGAAAAGACGACAAGAAGGAAATGCAGGGAAAAGAGCAAATATCTATAGGGACGGGAATGAGATACAGCAGTAATTGAGATAGAAAGCATACTACTGGAAAGTGAAAATCTCCGCGAAAAGTATCCTTCCAGAGAAGGTTCTTGGGGGGGGGGGGGGGGGGGGGTTAAATGAACTCTGGCATACCAAAATCGTCAAGGAGGTGGCCGCAATAGGGGCGAAGGCCACCGGAAAGGTAAGTTAAAAGGGAAGATTTCATTGAGAGGATGGCTCCAGAAGACGGCTTAGAACGGGTTTTGGAGGCTATCCTGAGAGGTAGTGAGGAGGAAGGTGCAAGATGCATTAGTTTCCTGAGGCACCATCCTCGTGGATCTGCAGCGCTAAAAACTCTGGGGGAAATGCGTAGGGGCAGCTAAAGGGGGGAGGTGGAAGCCGACTCCTGGGACCGATGAAACATTGAGGGGAAGTCGTAGAACACGGGATAGAAAGAACTCCGGAAACCGGGAAATATAGACAAATGACCAGGAGAAGCAGGGTCCCTCGCCGCGGAAGCAAGAGAGCAACGTGTAGTGGAAATAAACAGATGCAAGGCTCGTACCCGTGGCAGATGTACAGAGGGAGTGAGGTTCGAACGTCAAAAACAAAATAACCAGAAACTTCAAAACTACTCGATCTGCAGGAAGTATGAAAAGAATTGGGAGAGGCCGCTGGATAGTAAGCAACTGCACGAGAAGGCCTACGCAGAGAGGTTCTTCTGTCACACGGGTCTTCCTGGGACTGACGCGCGAAGAAAGCCTGGAAAGGGGGGGCTCGGAGACTGATGTACGCCAAGGAAGATGGGGCGACGCAGGTGTCAGGGGGATAGGGAAGAATGGTAACCGGAAGGGGGACTCCCTCCGCTGCGCTGGCTGAAGGGTTCGTTGGGGGGAGAAGGGGAGGGGGGGTTTATATATCGAAAGACTCACCGTCTGACCCGAAGTTACGACTCCGACGCCAAAGGGGGGGAACGACATGGCAACCGATCGGAGAAATCCTGTTGGAGTGTGTTGAGGGAAAAAGGGGGCCAAATTTTTACAAAAGGAAGATCGAGAAAACAAAAAAAATGATGAAATATATCTCAGTCGTGGGCAAATATTTTAGATAAAGAAAAGAAAACTCTCGGACGATCGGGGGGGGAATGGGAGTGCCCACAATGGAGGAGGGGGGTAGGTAGCGGGAGGACTCCCATAGGCCAGTCAAAGGCACCGATAGATCACCCCTTCAGCAGAAAAGTCTCCTTGGTGTATAGGCAAGGGACAATTCGTAAAGAGGGAAGACGCCACAAAACTCCCTTTAGGAAAGAGGAATGCGCCGGAAAGGTTGATACAAGAGGGCTATTAGAGAGAAAAAGAAGACTAAAAACTCGGAACTAGGGGGAAAACAGAGACCGGAATGGATGGGCTTCTCAGTTGCGCCAGTATCCGCTCAGATAACGGATTAACCGGTATCGGTTCAGGACTCCAACTGCGGGGGGGGGAGGGGTGCTCCGGATGGGGTGGGAAAAGGGGTAAAAAAATAACCTTAATCACCAAATGGAATAACATTCGGACGGCTCTAATAAGGGGGGGAGGGACCATTTAGGTCGTTGCCAGAGTCGGGAGGGCCTCTTCTGGGGATCTCCGGTCGACGGGGGAGTAGGTCCTGGACGGCGGGGGGAAGGTCGAAAGAGAAAGTACTAAAAGGCAGCGGACTTCTTCTTCGTCCAAGGCACTTAGAGATAAACCCTTGACCGGGGGAAAAAAGCACACTCACCAAGAAATAGCGGGGGGGGGTACGAACAAAATAAGAAAAGAAGAGAAACGCGAATTCCCATCAGACACGGGATTGCAGAGGACTACAAAGAGGAACTGGCCTCGGGACAGCGTATTTCTTTTCAAGAGAGGAAATAGCAGCCTTTTAATGCACAGCGTGAAGGAAAAATTGAGGTGGGGGACTGTGGCATGGAGAGGGGGGGTGGCCACCAGGGACTGGCCTAGTTGGTAGAAGAGGGACTTTCTTTACCGGAACAGAAAGTTCCAAAAGGATGTTGAACCTCGGGGAAATCAAAATCTCCGTATCTGTTGGGTCTATTATAAGTCAGCGGATAAAAGGAAGGGGATTAGTGCGGAGGAAAAGGAAGGTTAGGTCGTTCAGTCACAGATATAGAATTGGGGCCGCGACTTTGCAGGGGGAAGGGGGCTTAACGGAAAAAGGAGGTTATATTTGTAAAAAGGTCGGGGTTCGCAACAAGGAATTGGAACAAGAGAGGATCAAGCAGCTCTTGAATGACAGGACGAGGATTCTCATAAGGGAATCTGTCCGGGAGAAAAGGAAGGGGGAGATATGTGAAAAAAGTTAATGGGGAAATTGAACCGTCAAAAAGGGGAAGAGGGGAAAAAGGGGAAGCGCCTCCTCTCGGGAGCAGAAGGACGAACAAAGAGCGGGGAGGGAAAGGAGGCGGAGCAGTGCGGGAGAGAAAGTTCTCCTCTAGGAAAAAGGGAAAAAGAACGGCTAAGAATTTTCATACAAAAAAAGCAAACATATACTCCTGCTGAGGAAATTTCGGCTTCTTGGGCAGGGGGTCTCATAATTGGGGTCAGGTCAGAGGGAGGCAATTCCGGACATTAGAAAAAGGGAGTTACAGAAAGAAGTTCTTCCTAAAAGTATCGGGGAAATATCTCGAGGCCAAACCTTCTAAAGCACAGGGGAGAGGAAGACTCTATCTGGACTAAAGGAAGTGTCCTCCATCAAATAAGAAAGTACAAAAAGGGACGCTCGTCGGGAAGAAACCTCACTATAGCTTGACTTTCAGTAGACAATTCAAGAAGATCAAAAACTGAATTTCGTTTCGGCGAGTAAGGGAAAAGACGTCCTTTGACGGCGGGGGAGTGGGTCTGCTTCTCGTAGGAACGAAGGGGGGGGTGGGGAAACATCTCTGAACGGGAAAGGGGGTTCAGCACTTGCACAAGGGGCCTGTGTCCGCATTTAATCATGGAAAGGGGAAAAGGAACGACATGGGGGGAAGTGAGGTGGAATTCTGCACAGCGCCTAAG
>Ga0179591_1349919_pt1 | contig 10524 bp, 13 predicted proteins | sample CZOMad2_1_08_16f_FD_182891 | JGI IMG/M metagenome (GOLD analysis project Ga0179591, IMG submission 182891) | Vadose zone soil fungal communities from Angelo Coast Range Reserve, California, USA - CZOMad2_1_08_16fungal (PacBio error correction) | ecosystem: Environmental > Terrestrial > Soil >...
TTAAAGAACCGAGAATGCGGTAAGAAGGCTGGACCGAATGAAGAATCGAAGGGGAAAAGGGTTTAAAAGAGGAATTGAAAAAGAGGATCGAGGGAGAAACTTTGGGGGGCACGTCCGTTGGCATTGGCAAAAAAAGGCTGGCTGACCCGAACTGGAAAAAATGACGGTGACGGACAATATTATTCCCGCATGAAGAGGGGGAGGATAAAAAGCATTAACGTAGGCAGTAAGGAAAGGAACCAGGACAAAAGGAAAAGGGTAAAGCCAAACCAAAAATCCAGTGTCCTTGAAGCAAAAAGAAGAAAGATAAGGCGACTCGTAATTCAGTCAAGGAGTAGTAGGAAGGGGAACTTCAATCCATATGGGAGGACAAGGAGAAACTGAGTTTGGTCACCTGGGGACTGGTAAGACCAAGGGGGACCTGGAAGGGACTTAGAGGGGAAAGCATGGTACCTGGGGGGGCCGGGGCCACTACCGGTACGATAGCATCAGATTTTCCTTGGGGGAGCTTTTGAAGTGCGGAGAAGTCTGTGCGTTAACAGGTGAGGGTTCAGACGGATCATGTTGGCTCAATTTGAAGCCCCAAGCCTTATACATTGAAGCCAGGGCAAAAAGGGGGAAAAAAGTCTGAGGGATTGCGAGGGGAGGGACCTCTAAGAAGGCGAACATAGTAAAAACTGTTTCATTTAAGGGTTGGAAAAAGAAAAATGGGGGTCTAAATCAAGGGGTTTTAAGGAAAGAAATTGTTTCAAGGAAAAAATCATCGAGGGAACGCCAAAGGAGAACGCTACAGTTAGTGCTGATGCCGGGGGGTCATTCGGGGATACGGGGACGCAATAGCTGGATCACGAATCGTTGCAAAGGGGGAAACCGTTCCCATGTAAGAACTAAATGCTCCCTTTTCCGAGAATGAAGAGACTTTCAACCCCTCGCAGTCGTCATTCTTGAGCAGAGCCGGGGCTTCACCTATACGCCATGGTGGGGATTTCTCTAACCAAAGGATAAATGCGCTTCTCGAGTTTCAACGCATGGGGAAGAGGCTTCTTAAAGTTCGGTCATATGGTAGGGAAAACAGAATGCGACTTAAAGGATCTACTTTCTCGGGCGGAGGCAACGAAAGCCGTGGTGATCGAAGAGGGGAAGGAAAAACGCTAGGCTAAGTTAGGGGAGTCGTACCTGGATTCAAGGAGGGGTGGTTGGGCCAAGAAATGGTCTCCAAATGGGGAAAAGGTGGCAATTGTTCGCGAAAAGGGTAGAAAGAAAGCCATCAGGATGGGGAAAACGGGAATCGTCTCCATGGCGGGCTGCAGAATATGGAGGTTTTCGATCCTGTTGAGATCAGGCTGCTGCAGATAACCGGTATGCTCAAAAGTTTGGGAGGGAACAAAACGGGTCGTCGAAGAACAGTCGATTGAGAACCAGGCTGGAAAGAAAGAGAAACTGCGCAGGGGGTACACTAAGGTGGATAGAGAAAGGTGGTATGCTTTCGTGCGCAAAAATAAGAATGTGGAGCAGACCAAGAGGGGGAGGAAAAAGAGGCGTCAGTCTAGGAAGTACTGAATACACCCTGGTCTTGGAAAGAAAAGGATACTCCGTCAATATTTACTTTCTAATAGGAACGATCGAGGGGATGAGAAGGGGGATTGCTGGAAGTACTCAACAAATACATTTGTCCGAGGAGCAATCTTCCATGGCAATATCGAAAAAGAGCTTGAAAAGAGCGAAGAGATCTTGACGCAGCGAAGAAAAGGGACGGAATTAGTCAGAAACGTAAAATTATTAAAAGCAATCCAAAGGGGGGCGGTCGGTCGTAGACAAAAACGGTATGAGAGGAGGGAAAGGGGACTGTCCCGAAAAGGAGGCAGTCTGGGGTTCGTGTGATTCTGACTGGAACCGACTATAAACTGAAAAAGGCCTCAAGGAAAAGGGAGGACGGAGGGGCAACATCGAGCGAAACTAAAGCAAGAGATCGACAGACAAGGGGGGGAGGTGTTCTAGGGCGCTGATGGCATCATTACTGAAGAAAGGTACAGCGTGGGAAAGGACATCAAATCGAAAAAAAAACAAAGAGGGGACACGGGACGCACACTTCGAATATAGACTACTCAAAAAGGATGAAAAGGAGAATAGGAATGTTCTAATGCTCATCAAGGTGGGGGGGGATATTGGAGGGAGGGAATGAAACCCAGGGGACAGGGGAGAACGTATGATCAGCAGGGCGCCGTCACGAAAAACATGTGTGGGGGAATCTCGGGGTGCTCAGTATGCTTCTGGGGGGGATAATCACAATAACGCGGGTTTCAGGAAGGAGAGGAATCACGAAAGCTCCACCAAGAATCGCTGCTCCGACTAGGCGAGGAGAAAAGGCATCCTTAAAAAACGATATCGGCGTAGAAAAAGAACGCAGCAAACCGGTTTTGGATCAGTTCGAAGGCGCGGCAGGGAGGAGTGCCGGACATAGCAATTTAGAAGGAGGACGAAACTGTGGGAACCTCTCGGACATGACGAGGGCTAACTATAAAAAGTTGAAATGATTCCTCGGCCAATCAACTGCGTCCTCAGAAAAGAGGAGTGTAATGACTAAGGGTACGAGAGAGCGATGTAGAGGGGGTTCTGACAATTTCTTTACTTAAGGGAGAGAACGGAAAGCAGCGTCTAGAAATAGGGGGTCTCTACATAGGAAGGAATTTTAGAAGAGGAAACTTTGGGAAGGGAACTCGATCAAAAATGGCTTTTAAGAACGCAGAAAGGTCCAGGGTCTAAAAGGTCTCGTCCATATGAGCAGATAGGTTGCTACAACACAGAAAGGCATGACATGAAAAGGAGAAGGAGAAGAGTTTCTGTCAGGATCGAAACAGCATATGCAGAGAAAACACCGCACAATCGAGTCAGGTTTTCAAAAACCTGACTGGAGAAAGCCTTGCGAATGACTTCCCACCTGGCGGAAACATAAGGACGCAACTCACTTTGATAAGAAAATAAATCAAGACTCGTGGTGAAAAGCAGAAGATCGACATGAAAACAGAAGGGAAAGTTGGGAGTACAGAAGAGAGCGGAGAAAAACGAACCAACATTAAGGCAAAGAAATGATGGGGGATTCAGATTGCATCCCCACCGACACAAAAAAACAAAAAACCCGCACCAACCGAAAGAGATAAACCCAACGCGCACCCAAACCGGCCAAACACACAAAAAAGAAAAATCAAAAAAGCACACCCCACTCCACAAGAAAAAAACACCAACACACACCACACCCAAAACACGACCCAGACCAAAAAAAGAGGGGGAACCCCCCCCCAGACCCCCCAACGCCCCCAACACGAGGACCAATCCTGAATATTGTTTCACTTAGGGGGGGACGAGAATCTCTGGGGGTGGATTGCCGGCCCGGAAAAAAAAGGGGTATAGCGGTCTTATGTCCAGCACCGGCGAGCGCCAGCACTGAACTCTTCGGCAATCGACCTAAACGAGAAGCGATGGGTCCTCATAAAGAGTAGTTCTAAAACAGGTGGGGGAAAGAAAGGGTTTCCTCGTAGACACTACTTGGACAGGGAAAAGCAAGGGTATTCACGAGGGTATATTCCGAACCAGGAGTTATGAAGGGATAACCAATGAAGGAAGGGTTGCATAAACAAGGATTTAGGAGGAAATTTGCGAGAGGTCACCTTAAAGACAGCAAAAAGGAAGAAAAGGAAAGTTCCCTAGGACCTGCAGCGAAAAAGGGCCAAAAGGGTGGAATCCATGGGTGACATGATAGCGAGCCACTTGGTTTTTGAAAGTCGTGAAGTGTCAACAGCGGCTTTTAACCCTAATTTGTAAGAACGCGCCGCTTGAAAAAAAGCCAAAACTCCAATGACTATGATCTTTACATGTCGGCCGAAGGAAAGGGAAGATCATCAAGGCCTCCGACATAAAAAGTAGCAAATGGATATTCTCAACCATCTGGAGAGATAAAGATCGGCGACCGTATCTCATCATCAACACACACGAAGGAAAGAGATACGGACTTCTGATAAAGGGGGAAAGGACGGTCCAAGCTGGGGGTGTATTTCTCATTTTTTGCCAGGGAAGAGAGTACATTGGGAGGGAGGAATCCACTAATTTTGACAAGATCAAAAATGCATGCTGGGTTCTCTCAGAAGTAGGCCTCAAAGGGCACTTGACTGGGGTAGCCAGGGTCGATTTTTTGCCAGAATTCCACCCCAAGTGGTAGCTAGCTGGAAACCGCCAAGACAACTTGTCATTACGTCGCCGTGGCCGGGGGTGCTTGGGGTCGGGGACACCGACGCGAAATATCAAGAGGCGGTTTAAGGGGGGGAAACTCTCATAAGCCGAACAAATCGTGGGTTATCAACCTTGGGTTAAGTCTACAAAAAGTCACCGGAGATCTCTGCGCAAAAGAACGCTCGTCTCGACGATCCTGTCATTGTGCAAGCGAGGAGACGAGCGAGGTCGTCCAAGAAGGATGAAAAATGGAACGCAAGGGACGACGAGGTTTCACTCGGCGGTTCGCGGTGACGCTTGGACAATCCTCGTCAGGAGGGGGACTCAGTCTTGGCGCTATAAATTGTCAAATCAACATAGGCTACGACATTTTTTGAAAGGCGGAAGGAAGGAAGAAAATCCTCAGTGAAAAAGATTTGCAACGGCGGGGGGGTTCCAGCTTCGGGAGTTGCTGGCAATACGTGATTGGTCCTGGGGAGAAAAAAGAAGGAGGGTGCTTTTTCCTCTCCTTCGAGATAAGATCCTGAACTGATGGTTTAAGGAGGGGAGCAAACCGGGCTTGATGCGGATTCCCTTGGGGGTGGACATGCAGGGGGTTTTCTTCGGGCAATGTCAAACGCAGGAACAAGTTTTTCTCCAATGGGGCAAAACATCATGGGAGTGGAACCACTCTAAGAGGGGACCCGCTCACGGGCATAGGGCTGTCGACTGGACGAAAAAACAGGCTAACTGTCGAAGTCTAAAAAAAAAACAGTGTTGTAGCCGCCAAACACGGCGAAATGAGGCGCGGGCGATGAGAACATACCGTGTACGTCTGATTCCAGAAGGTCTCGAAGTGGCATGCCAAAGAGGTCGATGCCCCCTTGGAGGAGGGAGCAAAAAAAAAAAGGGGAGTAGCCTGAGGCGCTCTCGACAAACGTCAACGCCCGGTGGGGAAGCAATATTGAGAATGAGACTGCACCGAGACGTTCAAAAAGAAAAGGAGAGCTGGGCGAGACTTGCTGTCTCCACTGCTCATGCACCAATGGCGATAGCACGAAACTCTCGTGCAAAGAGACACATTTCCATCTCTCTAGATACGACTAGTGAGCCCGCTCCGAAAGGGGGAAGCTATATGTCCCTGAATGAAATAATACAAGGTTTAGGAGGACTCGTATATCGCACAAAGATTTAAGGTAAAAAAATGGAGTGGGGTTAGGGAGACGGGAGGCGATCTACGAAAGGTCAAGGCACAAAGCCGCCTTCATGGAGATGAAAAAATCAGGGAACAGCATTACGCATAGATAGAAAAAACAAGTGGTACTTGAGACTGAAGAACATTACGGCAGAACAGGGCAGCTGTAGTACGGCCGCCAATAGAGAAAATGGGTGCCAGAAGTTGATAGGAATTCTCTCAAAACAAAGAGGAAATACGAGAAGTGTCGTACAAGGTGGGGGGGAATAGTCGATGACCAAAAAGTGAAGGGGCGTTCATGAATAAGTCTATCCATGAGCCCCAGTCTAGAAGAAATGGTGCGGTCGAGAAGAAATGTCCGAGGCGGGCAGTCGACCGCAAGAAGGAAGAGGCGGCAAGTAATAGCGGGGTAGACCCGAACGCAGCACAATAACTCTGCAGCCGCCTCTAAGCGGTGGAAATCCAGATTGAGAGCGGGAAGAAAGAAAAAAGTTGGGGCTTGGGTATTAGAAAAAAAAAGCGGATCGGAGACGAGGAAAGATGGATGCGGAGCAAGAGAGGGAGGTCCATCTCACAGGAATAGCTCTTGATCGTGAGGGGGGGAAGACGCTAGCAGTGAAGAATGCCTGAATCTCCTCTACTGGGAGGTGAGAGAAGGCGGGTCATTCTTATCGGGGCCGAATTGCTTCAAAAGGAGCATTTCCGAAGAAAAAAAAAAGGGAACGACAGCGTAGACTCTGTGAAGACGAATCAAAATGGGAGGTTGATCTAGAAGGCATTGGGGCAACTAGACCTTCCTTGAAGGGGTCCTATCCTCAAGGGGAGTCCATCTAATGTAGAGAAGATGAAGCTATGGGATAATCCCTGTAGTCGAATGAAGAAATCAAAGTATCCTGGTCTTCGAGTTCGAAAAATAACAAAAGCAAGCAATTGAGAATACAGGTCCCAGCCTGAATGTACCCGGGAAAAACGTTGACACGAAAAAAGGAGGAGAAAGGAGAAAAAACGGGTAAAAAAAAAGCCTCCAATGAGCTCTAGCTCATATAGAAAGAACCGGAATTGCAGAACTGCTATCGCAAAACGGAGGGAAAGAGGGAGAAACGGAGTGAGCGAAGATTATTCCACTAACTAGGAACATCATGGGAGACATCGTTACTTAGGACCGATCTTCTGGTCGTGAATTTCATAACCCAGGGGGGGAGTGAGGAAGAAGGGCCAACGTCTGCAGCAAGGGAATTATACTACTCATATGTGGAGAAAGTCTACGGCCTGAACCGAGAAGGGGGCAACCCCTGGTCTGGAGAAAAGGTGCAGCCATGCATTGACGATCCTCTCTTGGGGGATGAGAATAATTCCTATGAAAGCAATAGGTCGTACGAAAGTTTCCCGAACCCTTGAGGAAAAGGGGAATGGTGAAAGGAGGGTGGCCAAAACAAACACGATGATTGTCCCTCGCGTCTCACCTTAAGGAACTCATCAGGAAAAGTGACTTGGAAAGAAAGTGAAGAAATCGAAAGAGAACAATGTGAATCAAGATGAATGTTTAGATCCGGGTTGCACTGACGGTTCCGGGCACACGCTCCTATTACTCCGGAATGGGGAAAATGGCGCAAGAAAGGCAAAGGATTGGGATAGGGAAACCTGTCGTTCATGGAAATTAAAGGGCGAAGCAAAGGCCAAGCAAATGATCAAAGACCAAGAGTTTTGATCAGCTTTCTAAGTCTGCGTCGAGGGAGAAGGGGGGAAATATCCGAAGAGGAGGAAAGAGAGATAGTCAAACATATAAGAGTAGATTGCGCACATCCACTTATTGTTGGGGGGAGGGGTTCTGGGGACGCCTTGGAAAGGAATTTTCCCTCTGCTACGGGTACAGATAAAAAAAAAACGGTGCATGTCGAAACAGTAAGACAGGAGAGGATTCATGTGACAGAAAGGAAAGGAGGGTTGACAATTCAAGGGAAGTGGGAAGAGACGCCATGTACCCCTTGCTTGATTGTCAACGCAACAAGGGGGGGAGTCGAGGTCGTACATGAGGATGGGGAAAAGCTACCTGCATAGAAGAGGCGTTGATGAACGCGAGCGTCAAGCGGGTTTATGACAACCGTAGGAAGGGGTTGACTTCTAATCAGTTGAGGAACAGGAAGAGAGGAGCGAAGATTGGAAGTGCGATCCGAGGGAAGAAAGAGAGGGGTAGCGTCTTCCATCAAGGAGGGGTAACATGCCGCTATCCATTTAGCACCGGAGAGGGACCTTGCCTTCATTCGTCGGTCAGAAGGGGGTGGGGACAAGCCAACTCATCTTCATAAGGGAGGGCGCTCGCTGGAACGGCCCAAGAGAAGGGTGGGAGGGCTGAAAATGCTAAAAAAGAAGGAAAAAGGAGGCAATACTCGTATGTGCAGAAAGATTAAAGGGGATTCCAGAATTCCTCAATGGTGGGTGCATTCGGCAGGGAGGAACGCAAACTTCCAAGGGGGGGAGGGGGAGTAGAGGGTCCACCACTCGGGGAATTTGGAGGATCAGGCATGTGTATGGGACTGGGGGGGGGGTGGAAAATGGTTTCTGCAAGTTCGGGCCCAGTCATGTCTTTAAAAAACTCAATCGAAGGAACCTAGGAGGGGCAGGGGAGGAGAGCGCGTACCTCGCAGAAAAGGAACGGGGATGGCTTCCAACAGAAAGGGGTAGACAAACTGAATAGGCCAGCATGCGACACGAGAAGGGTACCTTGAAAGGGGGACTGAAAAAGAATTAAAAAGCTGGGGGAGAGCAGCCAAGGAGTTCAAGGAGACACTTGATACTGAGGCAAAAAAGGTCGAGACCTGTCGTGCGGAGGAGAACAAAATTCCAGACGACAAGGGGGTGGCAATGTGTTCCAAGATCCGCCTGAAGGACGACATTGAAGGGATCATAAAGGGGGTGGCCCCCCAGAGAGGGAGGAAAAGGGGGAAGAGAGTGTTTCGGGAGAGGCAAGCCCAGGGCTATAGCTGAAAAAAGCTGGAAATCCGGGGCTCTCTAGAAAGAACGATATCAAGGAAACTGAACTCATCAGAAAAAGGGATTCAAAGCACCACTTTTTCAAGGAGTAGAAGTCTATATAGAAAGGATGAAGTGAGGGAAGCTACGAGGAAAAGAGTAAGTGTTTATCGTGGCGCGTTCTCTATCTTAGCCAGGAACCCGGAATTGATCGGTCTACACAAGAGCCGCAGGAATAGGATGCACTCCGACAGCAACGGAATGGGTGTTTCGGAGGGTGAAAGGGAACTTAACTATCATTACGGGGCTTCCGGGTTAGGGCTCGCCAATATCACAAAAAAAAAAAGGGGAGCAATCGCAAAACTCGGGAGACTCTCAACACTGAGGAGGGGAAAGAGATAGGACGATTCCGCGCAGTGTTGGGGATCGAGGGGAACACCACGGGGCCTTGGGTAGGGGATGCAGGAGATCAGTTGAACTGAAACGACCACAGTGTTTCGATATGTCATCATTGTCCTGAGGGGCTGGATGATTTGAAAAAAGGAGAGGCTGGGGGAAGGAGGAGATGCCGCGAACGGCAGAAACGACATACCGGAGGCATACAAGTAGAATTCATCGGGGGAGCGTATTTTAGAGAACCAACCTGGGGGGCATTTAGCTGCTTGAGAGTAGGGAGGTAACAATAGACGGTATGTAGTTTGTCCGGCTCTCATGTGACCGAGGGGGAGAGAGACTACTGTCTTTGGGGGCCGATCGGAGAGAAGCTGCAGTCAGCTGAAGCGGGATTAGTTAGGATTAGGGAATGCGTAGAGTGAGAATACACGGAAGTAGGGATAGAAAGAGACCGCGCCGCGCTGCCTCGGGGGGAAGAGCAAAAAAGATCAAATTCTGCATCTGAAATCATGGGGGAAGACACAGATCAGCCCCTGGACGGGGGCGCAGCATTAGGAATTTTCAAGGGCCTGTGCCCTAAAGGTCTCTCAAGGGACGGTTGGGGCTACTCCACAAATGGCTCGAAGCCATCAAGGGACCTTAGAGGGTTCCAGGATAAAACACACAAGCCGAGTCAGCAGGGGAAATCTTGGAACATATCAACCTCCCCCGGCAAGGGGGGGCACTTTCCACACGGGGCTATTACGGAAAAAAAAGAAAAGGGGGGAACTCACAAGGAAGCAGGAACAAGAAGCGAAGAAAGTAGAAATTACAGAATCTCGTCAGCACCGGAGTTTCATTCAGAGAGAAATCGAGAAAAAGGAAAGACGGGAAAGATGGTTCTCGAAATTCTACTATTGCAACAGCACTCCTGGAAAAAAGAGTAAAATCGAAGACCAACTAGGGTGGGAGTGACAATTCAAGAAAAAAAAATTGGGCGTAGTGTTATTAACGGGAAATGCATCGGACTTATTTAGACGAAAATGAAGCGAGGAACATTGCAGGAAGGGCAATCGAAAGGGGTATCGGGAAAGGTGAAAAGCACTTGATAGCTATTTCCCCTGGTCTCCATAATTCAGGAAAGAGAAAAAATGAAAAGTTGATTACAGGAGGGAGGAATGTATAAGTAAACAATAGCCGTGGGAAGAAAAAAGTAGTTATCAGGTCTGAAAGGGGAAATACCGCAATTCGTTAAGCCGGTCCCTGAAAACATTCCAAAAAGCGAAACAAGTTTAAATCAGCTGCGGGCAATAGCGCTTGGGGGGCAACTTAGCCTTGAAAAAAGCTCTTCCGGGAGAAAACGAAGTGTAAAAAAGGAGCCTTCATATTTGCTTTAAAAGATAAAGGAAGAACCAAGGTCCGGAAAAAGAATAGTCAGAATAAGGTGCGACCAGGACTGAGATCCATAAATAGAAAGCAGTGGGGTATCAGAAGGGGGGCAAGGGAGCAAACCATAGGCCTCTATCATATGGTACCGTCTCTCTCGTCAAAAAAAAAAAAAAGGGGGAGGAAATAGGAGAGAAACGGTCAGAACTAGAGGAAGCAGCGATTGGTTGGGACTGAATAAAACTGCTGTTGGGGGGGTCATTGAGTAACTGATCGCAGGGGGACTGGTCAGGGAGGAAGGATGATGACTAGGCATTGGTAAAGCAAGTGAGCATATCACAAGGAGGCAAGGGTTACGATGTGGCGCAAGGAATGCCGGCTCGGTGCTGTACACGTGG
>Ga0179591_1490609_pt1 | contig 10524 bp, 18 predicted proteins | sample CZOMad2_1_08_16f_FD_182891 | JGI IMG/M metagenome (GOLD analysis project Ga0179591, IMG submission 182891) | Vadose zone soil fungal communities from Angelo Coast Range Reserve, California, USA - CZOMad2_1_08_16fungal (PacBio error correction) | ecosystem: Environmental > Terrestrial > Soil >...
ATGTCAGCGGGGAATTAAGTGAAGGGGGTCGAGTGCCAGCGCGGGGATTCAAGTCGCGGCTTGGGCTAACGGCGAGATGTCCTTTGTTTGATGGGCAAGGTTGGCCGCCGACGAGAGCTTGTTGCCATGGCAGCATTGTAGTTTGTAGCTCGCGGAAAAACGACTGATTGGACGCGAGCCTCAACGCTGAGCACACGAAGGGCACAAGGTTTCACAAAAGACACTACGGCAGGGGAGGTGGGGCGGTGATCGCGCAGATTGCAAGAAAAGAGATGCTTCGCTGCGCTCAACAATGACAAGACCGGCTGTTAGCAATTAGGCGATAATATTTGTGTGGGGGGCTGCAAGTCAACGCAAACGCATTGCCCCTCGCTTCGCTTACGCTCCCGCTCGGGTGACAGAGTTGGTGGGTGCGAGCAGATTGCAGAGTGGGTAGGATTCTCGCTGTCCGCTCAGGATGACAATCCGGGTAGATGCGAATAATTGGCAGAAGCCAAAGGGTTCCCTCGCTCGCTTCGGGACAAAAACTGTTCAACCAGTCCTTGCGGCATTGTCATGTTGCTACTTGACGCGAGAAAGTTTTATTGCGTAGCGCGGTGCATGAGCGCGATAAAAAAGCGTGTTCCACTTATCCACATGTGAAATTTTCATGCTATATCCATGAACATCGAATGCGTCATCACCCGAAAAAGTTCGCATCGCATAATCTCAAATATCTGCCAACGGCCCTCGGGCCTCTAGGTAAAAAGAAATATATTTCCTCAACCTTATCGAGTGGGGTCGTTTTCCATTATTGATTGACCGTTGCCGCTGGTTAGAGGTTGTTTTTCCCGAGCGTATGTTTTCCCGTGCGTGAGCAGTGCACGACTCTGTCCGCTTGGACTGAATCTTTAAGCCTGGAAGAATAATTCGCTAACGTCAACTGCCCGCCGCCCCGCTCCGCAACCCCTGGCTTCAGATCCTGGTGCCCTGGAAAAGACGATCATCGCCACTCTTACGACCAATGGCGTAATCCAACGCGCTATACCATGCTTGGCGGCATCCTGTTTTGTGGCGCGTGCCCACGGCGATTTTCGCCACGTCGGTCGACAATCCGCCGACCTCATTCAAGAGGCGATTGACAACCTGGCGCTGGAGTTTGATGATGTGCAGTTTGTGACGGCGGAGGAAGACCCGACGGCGTCGCCGAAACATGATGGCGCAAACTGAATATGAAAGCACGACGGCGGATGCGCTCCGGCAAGTACGCATTACGGGTCGAATGCACCTGCCCGAGGGACTGCGGGCGGGAGCGGGCCGATCCGCAATCGCTTTTCGATCGACTGGGATAACGGCTCGCAGTTGAATTCGAAGTACACGTCCCGACTTCGTGATCGTTTTCCGTGAACCATTCGCGCATGCTGGCCCGCGCAGGCGGTGGCGGACGCTTCAAAGGCCTACAAACCCGCTGTTCCTATAACGTGCGCGTTGGGATGGCAAGACCCATCTGATGCAGGCGATTGCCATGAGGTAAAGAAGCACTGCCCCATGCGTCGATTTGGTTACTCTGTCGACCGAGAATTCACACCACGATATGATCAACTCGTTGCGTTACGACATATGACAAGCTCCGCGACATTCGCAATGTGGATGTCTTGTTGATCGATGACATTCAATTCCTGCCGGCAAAGAGCGCACCCAGGAAGAGTTCTTTCAACACGTTCAAACGCTCTGCATGAATCGAGTGAAGCAGTTGGTGATCGCGAGTGATCGTCCGCCGAATGATTTTTTCAGAGCTCGAGTGACAGCTGCGCGTCGATTCGAGTGGGGCTTGATCCGCTGACATCCAACCGCCGGACTTGAGACGGAAGGTAGCCATCCGGCAAACGAAGGGTGAGTCGGAGAGATGCCCTGCCCGAGGACGTTGCGTTGGTGCTCGCGCATATGTCATGATCGAAACGGTCGCTAACATCGATTGGTCAATGAATTTCGTCTGGTCGCTACGCTGCTCGCTGACGGGCGGCGGAGATCACGCTGATCACGGCACGGCAGGTGGTTACGACGCATTTCATTGACAACAGGTACTGAAGATTTCAATCGGAGCATCCGAAGGCGGTTTTCACAGAACGTTGGGATGCCACAGCAGAGATCAAGCAAGCAAAGAACAACTCGCGTCGGTATTAGTGCCGCGGTGCAGATGCATTACCTGGCGAAGCATTACCGATTGCTCCTTTGCCGGAGATCGGTAGCAGTTTGGCGGCAGCACCATACTACGGTGATGCGTCATTGCGGGTCCGCTACGGCGCGATTAGTATCGACCTGTCAGGAGGTCGTCATGTCGGAACGCGATTCGTCCGTGTCGCAAAGGCTGATCGGATCCGTACCGAAAACACCGTGTCACGGTTTTTGCGGTGGGCGAGATAGAACTCTACGATGCTGCCGGACCCGCCGTTGTGCGGCTACCGAGTCGTCGTCGCTGCGTCAAAAGCGCTGGCCATGCGTATCCCTACCCACGGAGCCGCCGGAGATCCGTCTCGACAGCGTTCTACTGGTGACCGTTGGCGAGACTTGCAGATGGTCTCGAACAAAAGCTACCGGGTAGCGCCGACGGCCGCTCCCCCCCCCGGTCTTTGGGCTGATGCGGATACGGTCGGTGTGGTTACAGCACATTCGCCGAACGTGAAACTGTGGCGGGATTCGCCATGAAATTCGCAACAAGTTTCACGCTCCCGTAAGGGGCTAGGCGGTCTCTGGGGATCGGCGCTCGACCCCTCATCTGTCGCGTCACGCTTCTTGGGCCGACGCCTCGATGGATGCTCAGCGTTTCCCTCCTTGCGCAGCGCCTCGATCTGTTGTTGCCGCCCTCGACGTTTGGCGACGAGCTTTTGACGAAGCTGGCCGTCCTGATGTCCGGCGCAGGATTCCGCGCATCCATCCGCTCCTTGGCGTCGGCGTCGGATCACAGCGCGCCCCGACAATATCCCCGAACTCGCGGTTTCGACACCGAGTCGTTCACATCCAGCGCGATGCCGCCCTCGTACCATCAGAGATCGACTATCAGCTTGAGCTCGTGCAGCACACGAAGTAGGCCATCTCCGGCGGTAGCCCGCCTCGACCATCACGTCGAAACAGCCTTCACCATTCCTCGTGCCACACCGCCCACTACGGCCTTTCGCCGAACAGTCAGTTTCCGTTTCGTCTTGACGGTTTCTTGATGACACCGGCCCGGGTGTCCACGATGCCCTTGGCGTAGGACAGATCGCCAGCGCCCGCCGTTACCGGTCGTGTCTTGTCGACGGCGATAGACAGTGCACCCCCTGCCTCGACGACTGGCACGCACCAGTGCCCCGGAACCTTTCGGCACGTGCAAGTGCTCGCTGACAGGCTAGAAGCCGCTCTCGAAATCTTCCCTTTGAGACCTGTCTCGCGGTCGGCGATGATGCGCACGTAGAAGCTGGTCCAGCACAGCTCCAGCATGTCGCGCGTGTTGTGAAATATTTTGTAGATCAAGCCCGTCGGAAGATGTCCGCCTCCTGTCGATCTCGGTGATCCGATGCGGTGGAGTAGCCCTTCTCTCGTCGAACCGCGCGTTCGCCGCGTGCGAGGATCGCGTCATACGTCGCGCATCGCTTCGACTGATCGCAGGCATCAGGCGCCGGGGAACGTTACGGAAAAACGTGAAATTGCGTGCCGCGGGGCCATATGTCCCGGGCATCCTCCCGGTCCGGCGCGGGATTTCCCCGCTGCCCCTCTTGATTGGCCATATTGAATACGCTTCAACTTTGACTGTCAACGAAAGGGCGGCCCGCCGGGCAGCCGAAACATTTTGGGAGAGACACCATGGCGAAAGCGGCGAGACGAGCGGCTCAATCGCTCACGCCGGAACGGCTTTTTTTTTTTTTTTTTTATCGGCGCACGCCCGATCCGGAGAAATCCTCGTCAGCGACGCTTACGCCGAAAACGAGCTGTGGCGCCTGCAGCCGAAGATGGGACGACTAGGAAGTGGGCGCCCGCAAGCGATGCCTCGCTCGCCCCCTCATGGGTTCCTCGGCGTGACGTTCGCGGTGCCGAGTTCGGCTCGTCGGCGCGACAGCGATTTTTTTCATTTCATCCTCGGGCCTGATCGCCGCCGGGCTGGCGCGCTGGAAATCCGGCGGTCGCCTATCTACGTGGCGCCCGAGAACCTGTGCGTGTAACACATCGCGCGCCAACGGTCGCAAGGGATATTCTAAGCGCTTCTGCCCAAACTCTGCGACGGCAGCGCGATCGCGCGCTTCGGCTGACAGCCGTGCCGGCTCAGACGCGCTCGGCGCATGGCGACGACCGCGCGGCGCGACGGCCGGATCATTATTGCTCATGGCCGCAAGCTCTACATCACAATGGCCCGGTGGCCGAGTGCTCTCATTTAACGCCAAACGACAAGACCCAGGGGCCTACGGGCATTTCGTCGTTCATCGTCGAGAGGATTTGTCCGGGATTTAAAGAGTCGCGCATAGCTCGACAGGATGGCTTTCGCCGCACAAACGCCGAGTTGCTTTTCGACATTGTGCCCCGTGTGGCCTGGCCGCAACGCGTCGGCGACGAGAACGCCGGCGTATCAACGTGGGATGAGTCGGGCTCGATCTGGAGCGAGCCATCGTCGCGATGATCATCTGGCATTGCTGAGCGCGCGTTCGCGCTCGCCCTCGACTACGCCAAGACGCGCAAGCAGTTCGCGGCAAGCGCATCGCAGTGTCAACTGGTGCATGCCAGCCGCCGCATGTACACGGCGCTCGAAACGATGCGACCTATTGTTACCAGACACTGGCGGAGGCAATGCCTCGAGGTCGGCGGTGGTGGACGAGGCGACATCCACAAACTGACTGGCATCGTGCATTTCTAACTCGCGGAAAGCTGCACTCAAAGTATCAGCGACGCGTGCAGGTCTTCGGCGGCGCCGGCTACATGCTCGAGAACACCGATATCAACCGGCTCTACGCCGACGAAGTCGCTGGAGTTGGGGCGGAACGTCGGAGATCAGGAAAAGCTGAGCATCTGGTGGGCGAGTGTGTGCGGGGTAGACCTTGCCGGCTCATTCTGGCGCAAGCGGGAATCCGGGGCCAAGACCGGTCGCCCGCTTTCCCGCCTTCGCTGACGCTTCGGCGGACTCGCATCCAACCCGCGCCGCCTCGTGCGTAGGCGGGTCGCGGGGACGAGCGGGGACCGCGAATGTGCGCTACTCCCCAACCACTCCGGCCGCGGATAGTCCACTGATCGCCTCAATCTGGGTGTCCGCCATCGACGGTCACGACCCGCCGGTCATGACTCACCTTACGGCCCCGCCAGGTAGCAGCCGATCTCGATATCGCCACGTCGCCGAAGCGCTCATCAGTTGGAGCGTGGCATCGCCTGCGGGCTTTCCTCCGAATAGACGGTTCATGCCCAACGGTTGCGATGCGCCGGGGCAACGCATTGATCCGGATCCGAGGTCGCCCATTCGATCGCGAGGTCTTCGGAGTAGATCACGCCCGCGCGCGCCCGGCATGTATGCGCGACGCCCGGCAGCCGCGGAGACGACCGTCACGATAGTGACGATCGCACCGCGCGCTTGGCATCACGCCAGCGCCGCGCCGCCTGCTGCATCAGTACCAGGTGCCTTCATATTGGGTGTCCGCTGAGGGCATTCCCGCCTTTCGCGAAAATTCCCGCATCGCCGCCTGCGGGACTGCCGCCGGCATTGTTTCACCACCGAGGGCCTGAACGTCTAATTCGGAGGAAGCCCGCAAGGCAGCCCGCTCCAACCTGATGAAGCGCTTCTGCGACGTGCGCCGATATCGCCGATGGTTCTGCTACTGGCGGGCCGTCAGGTGGCTTCCATGACGCAGGTCGTGACCGTCCGATGGCGGCACCCAATCTTGGGCGATCAGTGGACTATCCCGCGGCCGGAGGGGTTTGGGGATAGCGCACTATTCGCGGTCCGGATCGTCCCGCCGACCCTCCTACGCCGAGCTTCGGCGGGTTGGATGGCTGAGTCCGCGAAGCTTCACGAAGGCGAAAGCGGGGACCCGGTCTTTGCCCCTGGGATTCCCGCTTGCGCAGGAATGACCGGCACGAGTCTACCGCCCTCACTCCCACCCATGATCAGGCTTCCTTATCTCGCCGTCCCGCCCCAATCTCCAAGCAGCTTCGTCGCCCGTAGAGTCCGGTTGATCTCGTCGGCGCGCATGTCGCCGGCGCCGCCGAAGACCCCTGCACGGCGTCGCTGATGACCTGGTGGCAGCTTCCCCTCGTAGAGAATGCACGATGCCGTCCGTTTTTTTGATGTCGCCCCGCGTCCACCACCGCCGCCTCGGTATTCGCCGCCGCCCGGTGCGGTAACATAGGTCGCATCGTTTCGATCCCCCGTGTACATGTCGCAGCTTGCCTGCCCAGTTGAAACTCGCCGAGCGCTTGCCGACTGTTGCGCTTCTTGGTCGTATCAGGCGAGCGCCGCACGCGCGCTCCGCCATGCCTAATTGATCATCGCGACGATGTCGCTCCAGCCGAGCCGCTCATCACCAGGATCCTCCGGCGTTCTCGTCCGCCGACGCGATTGGCGGCCGGCACCCGGGCAATCTTCGAACAGCAAACTCGGCGTTGGTGCTGTGCCAGGAAAGCCCTCTTGTCGAGTTTCTGCGCGACTTTAAATCCCGAAATCTTCTCGACGATGAACGCCGAATGCCCTTCGCCCCTTGGTCTTGTCGGTCCTTGCGAAATGAGCAGCACCCCGGCTCACCGGGCATTGTTGATGTAAGCTTGCGGCCATTGAGCACATAATTATGCCGTCGCGCCGCGCGGTCGTCGCATTGCGCCGAGCTCGTCTTAGCCGCACCGGGCTCCGGTCCACGCCGAGCGCGCCGATTCGCGCTTGCCGTCGCCATTTTGGCCAGATAGCTGCTTGCGAATATCCTGCGACCCGTTTGGCGCGCGATGTTGTTCACGCACAGTTCTCGTTCGCCACGTATCTAGGCGCGACCGCCGATTCCAGCGCCCGGCCAGCCCCCCTGCGCAATCAGGCCCGAGTGAAACACGCTGTCGGCGCCGCCGAACTCGCGCGCGACCGTCCAGCCGAGAAAACCCATGCTTGCGAGCGCCGGCCATCGCTTGCGGCTGCCACCATTCCTCGTCGGCCCTCTTCTGTGCTGCATCGTCCACATCTCGTTGTTCGGCAATCGGTCGGCCTATCGAGGATTCCTTCCTGCTCGGGCGTGAGACGAAGCGTTTCGCGGACGAGCGAATTGAGCCGCGTCTCGTCCGCTTCGCCCATGGTGTCCTCGCCCAAACTGTTTCGGCTGCCCTGCTGGCGCCCTTTGCGTGACAGTCCAAGTGAAGCGTATTCAATATGGCCCTCAGAGGGGCAGCGGGAAATCCCGCGCGGACAAGTGGGGGGAAAAAGGGAAGGGGAATGGGGGGGGGGGGTGGAGAAAAGGATGCCGCCATATGGCCGCGCACGCAATTTCCGTTTTTCGTAACGTTCCCTGGCGCCTGATGCCTGGCGATTCAGTCGCGAAGCGCATGCGCACCGCTATGACGCCGATCCTGCCGCGCGACTCCCGTGTTCTCCGAGATGGCTAAACTCCACCGCCTCGTCACCGAGATCGCACAGGCGGCGGACATCTCCGACGGGCTGATCTCACAAATAGTTCACCAACAAGCGCGACCTGCTGGAGCATGGGCTGACCAGCTTCTCGTGCGCATCATCGCCGACGCTCGAGACAGGGCTCAACGGCAAGATTTCGATGAGCGGCTCTACGTCCTGGTCAGCGAGCACTTTGCACGTGCCGACCTGTCCGGGGCACTTGGTGCTCGCCTTCGTCGACGGCAAGGGGGTGCCCTGTGCTCGCCGGCGACCAAGACCCGCCGGTAACGGCGAGGCGCTTGGCGCTGTCCTCCGCCAGGACATCGTTGGCACCTGGTGGGGGGGGGCCGGTGCATCAAGACAACCTTCAAAGACGACCGAACTGACCTGTTCGGCGAACAGGCCGTTTGTGCGGTGGCACGAGAATTGGTGAGGCTGGTTCGACTTGATGGTCGAGGCTGGCTACCCGCCGAGATGGCCCTACTTCGAGGCTGCACGAGCTCAAGCTGACGTCGACCGATGTCGAAAAGGGCCCGGCATCGCGCGGATAACTACATCGGTGTCCGGACACCGCCGAGTTCGGCGGATAGCTGTCGGGGCCGCGAGTGATCGACGCCACGCCAAGGAGTCGATGCGCGGAATCTGCGCGACCTCAGGACGGCAGCTTCGTCAAAAAGCTCGTCGCCACGTCGAGGGCGGCAACAGCAGCTCGAGGCGCTGCGCACGGCGAAACGCTGAGCATCCCATCGATGTCGTCGGCAAGAAGCTTCGCGACCTTATGAGCTGGGTCGAGCGCCCGATCCCGAGACCGCCCTAGCCCCTTACGGCTAGCGTGAAACTGTTGCGAATTTTCCTGGCGAAATCCCGCAACAGTTTCACTTTCGGCGAATGTGCGTCACCACCTACTTTTTATCCCGCCATCCAAAGCCCGGGTGGGGGATTGGCCGTCGCGCTACCCGGTAGCTTTTGTTCTCGAGACATCGCAATTCGTCGCCACCGGTCACCCCGTCGAACGCTGTCGAGACCGGATCCTCCGGCGGCTCCGGTGGGGTGGGATACGCCTGGCCCAGAGCTTTTCGACGCCGCGACGACTCGGTACCGCACACGGCGGGTCGCTCGTAGAGTCATATCTCGCCCACCGCAAACCGTGACACGGTTTCGGTACGGATCCGATCAGCCTTGCGACACCGACGACTCGCGTTCCGACATGACGACCTCCTGACAGGTCGATACTATCGCGCGTAGCTGCCCGCAATGACGGCACACCGTCGTATTTTGCTTTCCGCCAAACTGCTACCGATCTCCGGCATGAGCAATCGGTATTGCTTCGCCAGGTACATGGCAATCTGCCCGGCACTACTACCGACGCGATTGTTCTTTGCTTTGATCTCTGCTGTGCGCAATCCCAAACTGTTCTGACACCGCCTTCTGGATCGTCTCGATTGAAATCTTCCGTACCTGTTGCTCACTGAATTGCGTACACCTGCTGTGCCGTGCTTCACGTGATCTCCGCGCCGTCACGAGCAGTAGGCGACCAGACGAATCATTGCCCCCTCGAGTTCGCGAACGGGTTGCGGTCCTTACTTCTGGCGACTCACCACCACAAGCGCCACGTCCGTCGGCATTTTTTGACTCTCTCCGACTCACCGTCTTTTGGCAGGATGGCTACCTTCGTCTCCAGGTTCCGGCGGTTGTATGTCCGCGATCATCCCCCTCGAATCGACTGCTCCAGCCTGTCTCGATCGCTGACAACTCTTCGCGGACGATCACTCGGCGATCACAATCTGCGCATCGATTCTTCCGAGCGTTTGAAAGTGTGAAATACTCTTCCTGGGTGCGCTTCTTCCGGCACGAATTGAATGTCATCGATCAACAAGACATCACATTGCGGATTTTCGGCGGAAAGCTTGTCATCTTGTCGTAACGCACGAGTTGATCATCTCGTTTGGTGAACTTCTCGGGGCCAGTAACAATCGACGCATGGGGCATGTGCTTCTTACCTCATGGCCAGCGCCGGCATCATAGGGTCTTGCCCTACCAACGCCGCCGTATAGGAACAGCGGTTGTATGACTTGAATGACGTTCCGCCCCGCCTGCGCGGCAGCATGCGCGAACTGTTCGGAACCGATCACGAAGTTCGGAACGTGGTACTTCGAATTCACTGCGCATGCCGTATCCTAAGAAGTCGAAACGCGCTGCTGATCGGCCCGCTCCCGCCCGCAGTCCCTCGTCGGTGCATTCGCCGAATGCGTACTTGCCGGAGCGAATCCGCCGTCGTGCTTCATATTCACGTTGCAGCCCATCATTTTTCGGCACGCCGTCGGTCTTCCTCCGCCGTCACAACCTTCACATCATCAACTCATGCCAGGTTGTCTCGGCCTCTTGAGGAGTCCTGCGTATTTCTCCAGATGTGGCGAAATTCGCCGTGGGCAACGCTCCCAAACAGGATGGCGGCCTTCGCATGGCTTATAGCGCGTTGGCTTCAGCCATGTGTCGTAAGAGTGGCGATTTATCTTCTTTCCAGGCACCCAGGATCTGGAGCCAGGGGTTTGGCGCGGCTGCGGCAGTTTACGTTAGCGACATTATTCTTCCAGGGCCTTAAAGCGTTTCAGTTCCAAGGGCAGTCGTGCACTGATTCACGCACGGGTAAACATCACGCCTCGGCAAACAACCTCTAACCAGCGGCAACGGTCAATCAATAATGAAAAACACGGCCACTCGATAAGGGTTGAGGAATTATCTTTTCTTTTTACTAGGGCCGAGGGCCGTTGGCAGATTATTTGGAATTATGGGCGATGCGAACTTTTCGGTGATGACGCATTTCGATGTTATTGCTACTCGCATTAAACCATTTCCACATGTGGATAGTGGAACAACGCTTTTTTTTCGCGCTCATGCACCGCGCTACGCAATAAACTTTCTCGCGTCAGTAGCCACAAAGGACAATG
>Ga0179591_1216485_pt1 | contig 10523 bp, 19 predicted proteins | sample CZOMad2_1_08_16f_FD_182891 | JGI IMG/M metagenome (GOLD analysis project Ga0179591, IMG submission 182891) | Vadose zone soil fungal communities from Angelo Coast Range Reserve, California, USA - CZOMad2_1_08_16fungal (PacBio error correction) | ecosystem: Environmental > Terrestrial > Soil >...
CGGGAGCATCAAAAGGTGAAGATTGGCAGGACATATCAAAAAAAGCATTTGACAGTCAGGAACGGGGAGGCACTGAGAAGAAAGTTAGGAACTGGCATGGAAAAATGGACAAAAGTCCAAGAAGTTGTTTGGAAAAAAAACAGCTGCCTTCCTGGAAAAAATTTCAAGAAAAAAAGACCGGGGGGTGGCGAACGACCGGAAACAATGAAAAGGAAGAAGGGGGGGGAGAGAGGGGAAATAAGTTTGGAAGAGCAAAGCAACTATAACCTGCTAAACCTCGAGATATTTGACACAACCGGGGGCAATAACCGGCAAGGGGAAGAGAAGAGAAAAAAATCGGATTTCACAACCGGGGCTGCACAAAAACAGAAAACAAATCTCTGTTTTGAGAGTGGGGGAGCAAAAAACCAACGCAAAAAGAAACGGCGCACGATTAAAACATTTCAGGAGGAGACCATATGTAGTGTAATGAGTGGGACAGGGAGTCTCAGGGGAAGTCCGAGTATCACTGAAAACAGACAAAGAAAGAGTCAACTAAGGGGGAAGAGGTGACAGACGCAACAAAAATTTCTAGGTTGGGACAGGGGGGTGGAGAGGAGGGGGAAGGCGGGAAGGAAAACTGCCGGATTTTATGTGTCGGGGATGGGAAATTGAAAGGCGCCCCAGGGTGTCGGGCAAATGGGGGGTTTCAAAATAGATAGATGGGGGCTAAAAAAAAAAGAATAAAAGGGAGTGAAGATTTAAAAGGGAAGAGGGGGAGGAAACCGTCGATCCTCGAGACAAATCCAATTGACAAACACCCTTGGAGAAGCGCACAAGGGGAAGAGAAAAAAAAACGAGAAAATCACGGGGGACCTTAGAGACTGGGAAGCAGCCCGGGTATTGGGGAAAACCTGGGGGGTGACAGATTATACACGGTCAAGCAGTAAACTGCGCAAGGGATTGTCTGCGAGTGGTGGTGAAGAAGAGGCGGTGAAAGGAAAAGCAAAAAAGATGGTGAAAGAGGAGAGAGAGGGGGGAAAAGGGTAGTGGAAATGGGGTTGGGGGGCAGAAACAGGGTCCATATTGAACGGCAAAGCGATGAAGAAAGAATGAGGGGGGAAGGGGCGGGGAAAAGGGCAACAAAGGAAGCCCCAAAGAGTTTGGTTAGCACAGAGGCGTGAGAGTAGAGGACGAGTGAAAAGGGGGGAAGAAAGCGGACATTTGGTGGGGACAGTTGAACAGGTAACAAGGAAATTTCTTCCGGTACAGAGGGAAACTGTGAAATGAGAAGAGGACTTGAAGAGTTGTCCAGGTGGGATTGCTCAAGGGGGACAAATCAAAGGGAAGGTGAGAAAAAGTGCTGTGTTAATAAAGACCTGTACTCCCAAGTTAGGGAGGACTACCAAGACTGGGGGTAAGGGGGGGTATCTGGGGGGGGGAAAAAGAAAAGCCTTCCGGAAAAATCCCACAGTCAAAAAAAAAGGAAAACAAGACACAATGGCTATTAAACAGAAATTAGAAAAAAAGCCGGCCTTGTGCTCTGAAAGGACGAAAGGATAAAGAGGGTAACCATAATGGGGTCAAAAGAATTAGAAGAAGTCAAAGAGGAAAGAAACCGAGGCGGAATGCAAAACGTAGGGAATAAAATGGTGTCGTGGGGGGGGGATTTAATAAAAAACCAAGTGAAGGGCGACAAAAAAAGGGAGGGACGAGTGGTCGTGGCTCCGACCGACGAGAGAGGTTTCATTGGTTTATATTTAACCAGAAAAGTAAAGGCAGAGACGGTAAGAAAGGAGGCGGGAAAATAGAAGACGAGGGCAGGGGGGAACAGGGGGCCTAAAACAGAAAGTGGAGTCACCTGTCGAATGGCGAGGTACTGTCGAAGGAGGGAGAGGGCAAATTTAATTTTAAGACTCTATAGCGCTGGGAAGAAAGGTCAAGTCGATGAAGCGGGGGAAGGGTGGGGGGTCTAAAATGGGGAGAAAAGTTCAAAAGAAACCCTAGCTCCCTATTAAAAAATTGTTCAAGGGAAAAAAACAACTCAGATGCCAACAAAGGAAAACCTTTTAGATACGAGGCCCAAATAACTCCCACAAAAAATGGAGGGGAAAGCTTTCCAATCCCCCCAACCGCAAAAGATCAGTTGGAAAGAGGGGGGGGGTCAGTGACCCCGCAGTGGAAGGCACAGGGGGGTCGCACCCCAAACTCAGTCGCCACCATCTCTAAGGGATCGAATGGGGGGGGGGGGCTCCAATGAAAAAAAAAGGGTGCATCTAAAACAACTCAAAGAGTGACGAATAGATCAAGGGGGTGCCGCAAGTAAGAAACGGCATTCTCTAGAAAGGAGAGGAAAAACAGAGTTGAAGGGGGGGGACAGTTGACCCGGGTACAAGGACCAGATGCCAGGGAGGAAAATAGACGGCACGATGCGTCAATCAGCATAAGGGGGAACATGGTCGTTATTCTCAAAGGAAAAAGGAGGAAAAAAAATCGTGAGACCCAGGGGGCCACCCAGCGGCCAAGGGGGAAGGGAACAGCAAGAAAGAGGAAGACAAGATTGCAACACCACTCTATCGATATAAAACACAAACGGGTGATCGAGTGTGAAAAAGATGTCTTGCTGTAAAGTTCACGTGGATTGAGAGAAAACGGGGAAAGACGAGTGGTCCAAAAGCCTTAAGATAAGACCTGTGAAAAAAGAGGGACTGATAGGGAGTAGGGAAGTTTTGTGTGAGGGGCGGGGAGGGGGTGAAATCCGGGAAATATCCTGGAAATATCGACAGGGTACGAAACCATTGGCACCTGTGCAAAAAAAGAGTCACGAGACGTGATGGAAGCAAGGAGCTTGCATCCAGGGGGAAAATAATGGGTAGTCACTAGGGGTGGGGGGGTTGCGAGGCAAAGGGTCGGTGAAGCCACCCATCTCTGACCGAAGGGCGAGGGGGGGGCAGAAAAAGAGATGGGTTTGGGGTGGTTTGCGAAAGTTCTTACAAGTGGGGCAAGACACCATAAGGGTGCAAAGAAAGCTGGTGCGGGGGGGTGGAGGAAAGGGAGAAAAAATACGTTTGGGGGGGGGGGGGGTGGGGTGACAAGGGGAAGTCTGCAAGGTTTTTACTATTGAGGGGTGTTGTCATAGGGTGACGGGGTAGAAAAAGGTGGGGGGAAGATGGCACGAAGAATGGCTATGATATCGGGAAATATAAAACAGACTCCGCCAAGGAAGGAGACAACAAGAGAGAAGGGGAGGTACAAAGAAAGGGAATAAAACTGGCGCTTGTAGGAAGAGGACCAATTGGGAAACTCGCAAATCATTCAGAAGGAAATTAGCATTCGACAATTACTCCACGGAGGTATGCCAAACAAGCACTAGTCTCGATGGGCAGAAAAGGCATATCGAACCCAATACACAGATCGAAGGGGCATCTGACCAATCGAAACAATAAACCGTCTCAGAGAGAGATTCACAGGGGAAGAAGAAGGGAAAAAAACAGAAACCCTCACCGAAAGAAGACGGTCGACGCACCGTCCTCTCAAAGAGAAAAAACGACAAGAAAGTCCTGAGGAGTACGGGGAAGTAAAGAAGCAAGGAACTTCCAGCGGGGGATTGACCTATGGAGGCTCGTCTCATTCTTGTGACCGTAAGGGGCACTCATGGCTCCTTTCGGAAAGGGGGCATCAGGAAAGAAAAGCTTGAGAGAAGGAATGGCCTTGTGTTCTAGCCCGGGGTGACTTTGGGGGGGGGGGCATGGGAGTGGGGGGGGGCTTGTTTGGGCCGGCAAATCGAAAAAAACAAACACAAGAAAAAGTAATAACAAACACACGTATGGGGAGGGGAGGTGCAACAAAAAGGGGGAGGGGAAAAAGGAAACGCGGATCAAAAAGCAAATAAAACTAACATCATCCGTTAAGGGGGGAAAAAAAGGGGGGAGGCCATCACCTTGACCTAGAACACAAAAAAAGGTCAAGAGATGCACCATTTTTAAAAAGTGGTCAAGTCAAGAAAGGGTAAGTAGGGAAGATTCAAAGGGGCAAAACGGCACAAAATGTGACTCTCGGCCAATTGAGAAAAAAAATACTCTCAGCCTCGCAACCCAAACATTCATTACTTGTCGCTGGGCCCGCAAAGTTGCAACAGAAGAAAAAGGGTAAGGGGCAGACGGCGAGTTCTCAAAGAAAGAGAAACTAAAAAGAAAACCAACAAAAGGCAAACCGACAACGGGGAAAAACGACGACCCTCTTAAAAAAATCAGGGAGAGAGGGAGGAAGAAACCCGCCTAGCTAAAACCAGAACCATCCAGGAAAAGGAAAGAGTTGAGTACATCGGGGAAGAACTTCACATGGGGAAGCAAGGAAAGGAGGAGTATCACCAAGAGGAATGGAAAAATCTCAGAAGGGTGAAATCTTGTCAATCGGTCTTTGGGAGATCTCAAAGGGGGGAAGGGAGTTTACATTGGGCCGAGAGCAAGCCCGACCGAGAACTTAGGTCCGGAGCAACATAACCCCTCTGTGAAAAGGCCTGAGGGGAAAATTAGAGCGATAACACACCATTGGAAAGGGGGGGGGGGGAAAAGTTTCTGTCCCCTTGAGGGGAAGGGTCGGAGGGTGTCAAAAGGCTTGACAAAACATATAAGCAGAGAGAAAGACTTAATCATAGAAAAACACGTTACCACATAGGGAAGGATTGAAGTAAGGGGGGGGCTTGCACAGGAGGAGGAGTCTGTCATTTTAATGGATAAAAGCGAGGAGAAAGGGGAGGAAAGGAAAGGAAAAGGAGGACAATTCATTAAAGATGGAGGGAGAAGAAGTGGGAGGGGGATAAGAACCGAGGGAAAAAATGGGTGCTGGAAACACACCAGATATTTTTGTTGTGGGGGGGTGGGGGCCTAGAAAACCAAAGGGGTAGAGGAACGGATGAGTACATGCTGTGGTGGGGACGGGGACAATTTGAAAAGAGGTGGGTGGGCAGGCCATTATAGATAGTAACAATTCAAAAAAAAGGAGAGAAGGGAATAATTTGCAGATTGTGCACGTAAGGAGGCACCCCAAAGGGAAGGGGAGGTGAAGGTGGAAATGAAGTGGAAGAGGGAAGAAAAAGGGGGAATCGTGGCGCGAAAGTAGACGCCATTAAGTTCTTCTCCAGGGGGGGACCATACAAAAGGAACGAGTGGAAAAAACTTGGGAGTGTTGATCGGTTAAAAAAGAGAGTTATGGTCTGGAAAGAAAGTGAGGAAATCAAAGAGAACAACCACAAGGAGAGAAAGAAGAGCGGGATTGACGAAAAAAAAAAATCGGAATAGGGAGGGGAAAAAAAAATGAAAAATCACAGGGTTACATTCTGGTCAGGGTAATGGGGGAAAAAAAGATGGTCAACTGATTAAATGTCAACGCTTGAAAAGAGGAAAAGATTGGGGGGGGGTCAGGCTCCCCGCTTCAAGGGAGGAGTGTGAAACATTACGACAAGACATTGTGGTTAGGAAAGGGGGGGAAAAAGCGTAAAAGGTATAAAGGGGGAGAATGGGAATGAAAAAAAAAAGAATGGACTGGGAGAAAGAGAGAGGTGGAAAAACCAATAAACGCATTTGTAGCTCATGAAGCATAGATTTAAAAAAAGTGGAGAAGAAAACAATACAAACAAAGACTTGGGGCTAGGGGGAGAGTAACAAAAGGGAGAAAAGACGTTACGGACGCGAAGGCCAGCAGGGTCCGCGATACGTAATTATATGTATCATGGGTAGTGCAGACATTGACTCCGGAATTGACGGAAGAACACCGAAGGGGAATCAGGTTCAGCGACGATCCTGTGCAAAGAACTAGCAAGGAGAAGCACTTTCATCAGGGGGGCAAGGGTGCTAGAGGACGTCGAAGGCGGATTGATGGGGGGGAGGCTGGGGGGAAGACTTTTGACAAAGCCAGGAAAAAAGACGGTCAAAGGGGGGGGTATAGGAGAGTCATTGGGGAGGGGGGGAGCCAGAAGCAGAAAGTGCGGGTGTCGGGGTTCTCGAAGTAAAAAAGGACTCTCGTACAAATACCCAATGGGAGGGGACATGCACATTTAGAACGCAGAAACCCCCGAACGGATAAAAAAGGGGCAAAAGGAAGGGCAAGGGTATCCTAAGAATCCCGTGGAATTTGTGAAGAAAGGTTGCCATCGTAATACCGTCAAGAATGGCACTGCGAATGGATGTCTGCGCGGGGGAAGGCGGTACCAGCTTTCCCTAAAAGCTAGTCCTTAGGTGTGGGGAAGAGATCAGTCTTCAAAGGGGAGGTAGTGGTAGGGGGGGATGGGAAGGGTGCAGGTTGAGGGGCATATGGCGCCAAAATGGGATGCTTGAGAGGGGCACTTTCTCAAAGGAAGCCCTACGAGGGAAGGGTTGGGGGGTCAATGAGGAAAGAGACGAGGTTCCAAAAGGGCAGAGATGAACCTGTTGGGGGTGAAGGAACAAGTTTCATCCTCCCAGACTGAAAATGAGGCACTTGGCCCTGAAAACGGGAAGGGGAAACAAGGTTTTGAGAAAAAAGAGGGGCCCGGATTGCTCCCGTGGGAAAACAAAAAGATATCAGGATTGGGAGTAATAGCGAACCACTTAAAAGAAAAAGGGAGGTGAAGTCTGGACCCCATACAGTGGGTGGAAAGGTGGTGTTTGTGGCAGAAGATTCTGTAAGCCAGTAAAAAAGCAACAATGGAAAACCACAAATCACAAGGGAGAGGAAACAGAAGAACTCCCGAAACCAAAGAAGGATGTCTGAGCCCAACTAAGAAAGGAGAAGGTAGTGGGGAAAAGAACAGAATGAGGGAACTCTGGTCACCCCGATAAAAGGCTGGAATGCCAAGATTCAGAAGGAAAGTGGCGTTGGGGGATTAATTAGAGGAAGGAGCGACACTTCTTTCACTGTCAGGTGAGGACAGAAGGACGTAAATGACGGGCGGGAGGAGGTTGTGGAAGATTGGGCAAAACATCAATAGGGTAAAGGAATCGGTGTGGGTAGGCAGGATAAAAAGGTTAGAAAAGACTAGGGCTTTTTCACGCGGAAAAACCACGGGGGAACTCTGTAGAAAAGGACTGGCGAGCTGGAGGAAAGGGCATGTGAAGAAAACTATCCGACAGTGGGGGGAGGGGAGGAGGACTTTGTCAAGAGGGGAAATGAAGATATTTCTTGAGAGCGGATATGTCAGATATCATAGCATATCTAAAGGGAAACAAACAGAAGGTCAGAGGAAAAAAGAAAAAAAAAAGCGACAAGAACAAAAAGAAAAAGGAAAAAAAAAAAAATGGAAGGGGGGGGGGCAGAAACTTTTCCGCGTCCAAAAACAAGAACAAAAATCGGGTACAAGAGGGGGTCGTGACGTCAATCCTTTCGCACCCAACACCACTCACCCAAACCCAAACAAAAAAAAAAAAAAACCAAAACACAAAAAAAAAAAAAAACACAACCCCAAAAAAAAACAACAAACAAACACCAAAAACCCCAAAAAAAAAAGAAAAAAAACCCCACCCACCCACCCACAAACACCCCCAAAAAAAAAAAAAAAAAAAAAAAAAAAAAAAAAAAAAAAACAAAAACAACACAAACCCAAACAACAAAAAACCCAAACCACAAAAAAACAAAAACAAAAAAAAAAAAAAACCCAAAACCAACCCAAAACCCACCAACCAAAAAAAAAACAACCACAAAACCAACGAGAGTAGCCAAAGAGAGGTATGCTATTTTTTTAAAACTTGCCACTCAACACCAAAAATGTACTACAATCTTAGTTTGTAACTCAGTTAATCCTGGAAGCAACAGGACTCTTTACTGGATGTGATTTGAAGAAAATTTTTGTTTAATTGTTCGATAAAGTATGCCAGGGTAGTGGGAGAGAAATGCACTATGCTTCAATAAGAAAGGGGTCCATGTCGTTAACCGAAAAGATTCTGAAAAATAGTAGGGAAACGGTGTGAAAAAAAGAAAACGGGGTCGAAAGACTCAAATGTGAACTGACTAAACAACAAAAAGGAAGAGAAGGATGGGGGGGGCTGAGTCTGTCTGGAGGGTCTTGCTGTAAATTAATGGTCCAACATGGTCCTAACTACTTGGGGTGAGACCTCCTTGTAGGGCAGAGAACGAAAGGCAAAAGGGGCAAGATGACAAAGTTGCCTGTCTAGTTTTAATCAATGTACATGGACTGGGAAAAGAAAAGGGGGACAGGGTAAAAAGGGGGGTCAAAACGTGTCAAGAAGGAAAGAGAAAGTGGGGAATCAGGGATACCTTCAAAAATTGTGAGGGAGGAGGTGGGGGAACAGGGTTTCAAATTTGAAAACCCCATGGAGAAGAGAAAGAGGAGGGGGGGCGACCTATAGTTTTGTGGGGGTAGAGACACCGGGGTCACATGACCCCATCTTTTACAAGGAGATGGTTGGAGGGGGGGTGAATGGAGGGGAAAACGAACAATGGGGTGTTGGTGTTTCTTTGGGGCATAGATCTAAAAGGTTAAGGAAATTAGGGTGGGGAAGTGAGTTGTTCGAGGATGACAAGGGGGTGGAATAGGTCCGTATATGGCTAATTACAAGAAATAGAAAAAGAACCATAAAAAATAAGGAGAAAAAAAAAAACTTGAAGCCAAGAGGACAGACAATGAAGCTCGTGATTAAAAGGAAAGGACAAAAATCGAGAAAAATAGCAAGTCAGATTCGAAACGCAGTGAACACCAAGAAGGGGAGGAAAAAGGGGGTCAATCAAATTCTCTAAGGTTAGACATAATGAGCAAAACATAAGAATGATTGAAAGCTTATGGTTCCAATCTTCACAAAGAAACATCCTAAAAACCGGCACTAATGGGCGCGAGCCAGAACATCACTTAGGAAGAACGAAGGTAGGGGGACAAGGAAGAGGAGAAACCAACAAGAAGTCATGCTGATTCAGTTGCATGGAAGAAGAAAGGGAGGTCACAGCGGGGGATTGGGAAGGGAGGGGCTAGACTTGACGGAACTCAGGTCTCCGGGACGTCAGTAGTGAAAAAAGAGAGACCCTGAAGGAAGGGGGAGGAAAAAAGTTGGTAAATAACCAGGGGAAAGGGGTGGGGAGTTCTTTGGAAAGGTGGGCTTTCAGAAGAGGAGAGTGAAAAAAAAATTCCTCACTAAGTGAAAAGTTGGGGTCTCATGCAAAAGAAAGGGGGGCGGAAAGGTCTCTCTAAAAAGGAGGCGGGGGAGCACAAAAATTGCGGGGGTTGGGGGGAAAAGAAAAAATCAAGGAAAGGGAGAAAAAAATTTTCAACAGTCATCCCAGTTTGGTTGAGGGGCGGTACAAGGCTAAGTGGAAGGAAAAAAAAAGAAGCCTTGGGGGCAAACGCACCATGGAAAGAGGAAAGGGAAAGATCAAGGCTACTCTCAGGCAACTCGGACGACAAAGTTACTTTTCGGGTGACTGGTAAAGGGGACCAGCTCCAGAAAAAAAAAAAAAAAAAAAAAAAAAAAAATTATTGAGTCCAAGAAGTGAGAGAAAAAAAAGGGGGATACCCTACTGAAAATTCAACCAAAAAAAAGGACCCAAAGGGGGGGGGAAAAGGGGGTTACGGGCGCTACGCACCACTTAAAAACGACAGGATAGCGTAAAGATTTTAAACTCAGGGAGAAAAAGCGGAGGAAGAAAAGCAGTTGAAAACAAAAAATGAGAAAAGGGAAAAAAACTTTCACCGGATAAGGCAAGCTGAGTCGTATCCCAGCTAAGGGGACTTGAAAAAGGTCAAGCGAGGAATGGCAAAAAAGGTGGCAAAATGCTCAAAAGGAAAGTTTTCCATGGGGGGGGGGGGGAAGGGGGGAGGGGGCAGATCCTTCCGACCAAGAATGAAAGAGGATAGACTCAGCCACGCTGAGCCCATAAATTCTATCTATCACAACAGGGGACACGCACCAACTTGAGGAAAAGGGGAAAGGATTGCAGAATAATCCGAATGGGAAAAAGAACGGACGCTAACAACCACACTGACCAAAAGAAGTGGCAAGAAATGATGAGCTGGAGAGAAGGCGCTTCAGATGTCTGTCTTTGAATGCGACTGTAAGGGGAGGGGAAAAAAAAAGGAACTACAACTGGATTCCCAAAATAGCAATGAATACTATTCGGGGTGCCTCTGAGGGGGGGGGGAGAGGGAGGGAAGGAAAGGTGATCACGTGGGGCAAGGAGAGAAAAGACACATACCAGATCTTTGTTTTTTGGTTAGGGAAGATCCGGGGGGTGGAAAAGAAGAGTGAAAAGGATGGGTGGTGGAGGTTAAAAGGTTTGGAAGAGGGAGAGTGGGGATGGGATCACATTATAATAGGGAGCAGCCAGACAAAAAAAAAAGTCTCTAACGGTCTAATTGAGGTGGGCCGGTCATCAGAACCAACAAGGGAGTGTCGTTAGGGACAGTGAAAAGAATCTGTATCAAAAGGGGGGGAACGAGGTGGAAAAAAGTCAGCCAGCTGAAAAAAAGTTCTTCTCCGTTAAGACACGCTGGGCACCTTGGATTTTGGAGAGGGGGACGAAAAAATTGACATATTTTGAGGGGCAACACAAAACCAAGATTA
>Ga0179591_1271667_pt1 | contig 10523 bp, 12 predicted proteins | sample CZOMad2_1_08_16f_FD_182891 | JGI IMG/M metagenome (GOLD analysis project Ga0179591, IMG submission 182891) | Vadose zone soil fungal communities from Angelo Coast Range Reserve, California, USA - CZOMad2_1_08_16fungal (PacBio error correction) | ecosystem: Environmental > Terrestrial > Soil >...
ATGGTTTCTTCGAGAAGGCACTGGGGGTGGTTTCCGGTTAACTTTTTCCTCTGGAAAGGGGGGGGAGGGGGGAAAGCTCAAGCAGAGAGGGAGGGACTCGGGAAGCACCAGGCGAAAAAATTGTGAAAGAAACAGACAAAAGAATAAACCAGACATCTACCATGCAAGACATGAAAAAAGACGCACCAATAGACGGGGGGGTGGGGGGAATTTAAAATACGCGCAGTAAAAATCCGAGGGGGGAATAAGTCTATATAGAGTAAGTCCTTAAAAGGAGGCCAGCGCAGGGGGGTACGAACTGGGAAAAAGACAAGACAAATTCCGGGAAGAAAGAGTCAGAACAGAGGAACTACTCCAAAAAAACAAGGAGCAGCAGCAAGGCTAAGGGGGGGCAAAACACAGAGTTCCTGTGTTTTTGCGGGAAACTAACTAAGAGCGGGATGGGGATTCAATAGAGTGGGGAAGTTACGTTCAAGATTACTGGGACCCCTGGAAAAAGAGAAAAATACGGTGTCAAAAGTAAAACAAATCACACAGTTATCTCAAGACATATAAAACAGAGGGTGAAAAGAAAAGGACCAGAACCTAGCGTTAAGGCAAAGACAGAAGGGAGCGCAAAGGGAGAAAAAATCCAATTCAAAATCAAGACCTGCACAAACACAATGGAAAAGATTACATGAACGAGAAAAAAAACGCCTGAGACCCCAGTACGGGGAAGAAAAAGGGCATGAGAGAAGGCTTTTTGAGGGGGGACACAGAAACGCACCAGAGGGGATGTCAGGGACAAAAAAAGTCAAAGGGGGGACCAGTGAACAAAGAGAAACTCTGGGGCACTGCACAAAAAAAAGGAGTTGCTTACCAGCACCGAGGACGTGACGACGTAGATTCAAGGTCGGGCTATAGTGGGGTGGAGTAAATGTGGACACCAAGGCCTCAACATGCAACTAAAGAGCTAAATCAAGAAAAAACTAACAACGAAAAAAAAACGGGGCTGATGGTGACAGAACTAAAAAAGCAGCATCTAGCACAGGATACAAAACATAAAAGGCATCGAAAATACCTTGGGATACGAGAGTACTGGTAAACATTGAAAGACCCCATTTAAGTCACCTACAAAGGACGGATCACTTATCAAAAGGGGAACCACAGGGAACCCGTCGCACCATACTCTATCTTTCGTCGAAGTCGCTTAAGGATCAGAATCTAAAGGGAAAACTTGTGTCCGAAGGGGAAAGTCTGGAATGGCAGGATAACAAACGTGGGGTAAAGAACTGTTTCGCGCCCGTCCGAGCCTAGCACGTACGCTTGAGACTGGTGGGGGGAAACACTTCCTTACCAGGGGGGTGGTCAGAACCTTGCTGGCGGCAAGAACGTTTCGAAATGGTTGCTGGTCTTAACGGTGTTCGTTGGGAAGGAACTTGAGCTTTAGAATAGAGGGGGGAGGGGCCTGAAAAGGGTGAGAAATATTGGTCACTTATAAGGAAAGATGGGGGGTTTTGATACATCTCCCGGGCAAAAAGATGTCGGTGAAATGCCTCGTGAAAAAGGGGGGGTTCAATGGAGGTAGGCACGCGTAGTGGGGGGGGGGATCATCTTTGTAAAAAAAAGCCGGGTTCGGCTGCACCAATCCTGCACAGGGAAAAAAGAAAAGAAAATGAGGCGGTCGTCCGCTGGAACAGAAACACACGCCCGATGGGGGGGGACGGCAAAGCCAAAACTAAGCCCAGGAACGAGAACCGGTATCCTCTGGTGAAAAAGGAACTAGTCAAAGGAGAAAACGGGGGACAATGCAGGACGAAAAGTTGGCCGTTGGGAAAATAGGCAAAAATCGGCCTGCAGGAGAAAGTCTTTACTGGACGTAGGGTGGAAGTCGGGAAGGCCAAAAGGCACATGAATGTCATATCCCAAGTGTTTTACTCACGGAAAATGCCCAGGGGACTTCGGTTTCCCAGAGAAGGAAAGAAAAAGGGGGGGTTCAAGAGGTAAGAAATTAGGGGGGTAGACCCTTAAACACTAGTCGAATGGGGGTGGGGGTCAACCAGAAACCCGGAGGGGAACCCTCGGGTCCAATATTTTCCCAGTGAGGGTTCCTTTGCTGGGTAAAACGAGACCGGGGGATGGAGCAAAATGCAAGGAAATGGATTTTTATAGCCAAACCGCCAGTTAAGCGACGAGGAAAAAACCCGGGGGGGGAAGGAAGGTTCATAACTTTCAAGCAAGAGAAGAACAGAAGCAAGGAACGTCGGAATGTGGAAGGTCGGCATTCCCCGGGCGAAAAGGATCCAAGTACTGAAAAGGAACGCTACTGCGTATGCAGGAGCAAGAAAAAAAAGTTGCCAGGAAACGAAATCTACCCAGGATTAAAAAAAGGTTCGGGGGACGCTTCCGGCAAGTAACACTCCATAACGACATCAAGACTTATGGGGGGGGGGTTACCCGCACACGCTCAAGTCACTCCCAAATCTCGACTTACATGTAATAAAGTCAATTGTGACATACCCTGACAAGAAAAAGGGAACTGCCCGCCAACAACAAGGGGTGACAAAAAATCAACAGAAGACTTATCAGAGAAAAAATGTGAGATAATCAAATTTCAGGGAAAAACAGACCACTGGAGCCTCTCAGGGGGCCGAGCCGGAGGAAAAAAGCAACCGCTTCCAAAAAAAACTCTGTCCGCCAAACGGGGAAAAAGAGGGTTCAACTCAGACGAGGCGGAGGGGCAACGTCCCAACCCCTAGCTGACAGGTCGGCGGGAGGACGGAATCGATGAATAAAAAAGAATGGGGGGGGAAAATCGCATCCTGAGAGAAACCACCCCGAGGGCGGTTGAAAAGCCATAATCTCTAAAAAAAAAAAGGGTGTAGTCAAAGAGAGAGACCGCGGATCGGGGGAACAAAACCAGACAAGCGGAACCAGAAGCAGAAAAGGGGATCCCATCTGGGAGACCGGTCGGCCCGCCAGGGGAAACCCGCCTTTGCCAACGACCAAAAAAAAGTTGGCCCGGGTGGTAAAAACATCAAATCCTCCGTGAAGAAAACAAAAGAAAACACCCGTTGTGGAGGGACAGTAGCGGTCGAAAGCGGCAGGCCTTCGGGACAAATTTCGGCGAGAGTCAGATGGGCAAAGTGGCTAGCGGCACCTCCATCAAAGTGGGGTGGGGGAAAAAAAAAACTCCGAGAGAAAAACCACGGAGACCGGGGGGTGGCGGTCATCAACCGGGGGAACAGGTTCGAGGAAAAACCATTCGACGATCCAGGGGCTGACACCATTGAAGTCCCTGGCACACTTGGCTGTCGGGACGCAGAACATGATTGAGGTGGCAAAGGGGGAGGTCCTTCGCCGAGGGTCACAGGGCGCCACAGAAAGTTCCATCTTGGGGACCCTTGGACCACGTTCCCATCAAAGGCAGCCGTCCGTTCTTTCTCCTAGAAATCCGTTGAAAGAAAAAAGGTGAAAAACGGTGAAAAAAACTCAAGCAGGCAAAACAAAAGGTTCCGAGTTAATGATTGCGATGTTTTAAAAAAAAACAAACAAAAGCCAAGAAAAAAAAACCTGACAACTAAAAAAAATTCAGGTGAGTCCGTACCCTAAAATTCGGGGTGGGGGCGACAGAAAAAAACTAAGGGGGATTTTTTGGGAAAAAAAGTCAGGAGACGGAAGGTTACCGAACTACAGGAAATAAGGTCATATTATCTATTGAAATGTTTGCCAATCCGAGTTTAAAAACATGAGGACAGGGTTTTAGGGTAAGGCAAATCAAGGGAAGCAAGTGAACTAAATCAAGGGGTGCCGGTAGGAAGAAACGCGGCAACCACTCTGGCGCTTGGGGCGGGGGGGGGAACACAACAGTGGAAAAGGAGACGCGAGAAGGGGTAGGTTTTGGGAAAGGACAGGGGGGCCTCAAAAAAACCACTGCGACGGAACGAGAACAATGAAAGCTTTTTAAAAACACTCAGGGAAGCCTTCGAGCAAAAAAACAGGTCAAAACACAACGAGGGAAACCCCGCGGCCCAAAACCTTAAAGGAGAAGAAAGGGCACCCTTTTCACCAAGTCTTCCTAGGAATGAAAACCGGGGCGTACTTCAGTAAACATAGAGCTGCAAACAGGTCCGGGGAAACGGAAATGCGGGTGTGGTGGGGCATCATAAAAACAGGACGGCCCCCTCGAATGGCAAGGGTCACCCAAGCATAGAATGCAATTTAATGCTTTGTTACCCAATCTCTAGGACGAAGACAAAGGGGAAAAGTGGAAACGCGGAAGGGGGACCGCCAAGCCCCCAACAAAGACATCCTCAGCGGAGAAGAAAAGGGTTCGTGTCCGGATTAAAAACTGCAAGATTGAAGCTGAGAATCAGGAAGTACGAACCTGGAGGCGAAAAGAAAAATTTGGTAAAGGCCCTGCAGATGAAGTCTAACATCAGGAATTCCACTTTAACCATCGAAGAATGTAGAAACCCCACACCAAGTTTGGGGAGGGAAAACTTCTCTAATGAGAAAACCGAAAACGGCCGGACACAGACCCAGGTCGGCAAGCCCGAGATACAAAAAAAGTCGGGAGGAAAAAAATTCTGGAACGAAACTGGAAACAAGGTGACAATCTGGCAGCCAAAATTAGGAAAGTGGAAACGGTCAAGTTCAAAGACGGGAACTGTATCCAGTGAGGCCTAAAAAGCGTGGGGGGGGCTCAAAAAGACGGGGGTTGAATAGCGGTGAGGGTCAGAACTGACCTGGGGTTCGCCGGAAATTACCTGAAAACACTCCATTTTTGAGGGGACCTGTAGGGGCAGGGAAATCCTGAGGGGCAAAAACTAAAAAAAAAAAAAAACTAATCACCGTGCGGGGGTTGTGTTCAAAAAAACCTGAAGGGCTCCCCGAGGGCCTAAGGTCTTTCTACTTAACCTCAAGAGCCAGTGTTGGGAGGTCTTAGGGGGCAAGGTATGTAAAATCTGGGCGCTTGACGACAAGGGGGGATGGAGAGCCTTGTTACACAAAGGGGCAAACAAGAGAAAAACCGAGGTGACGCGAAGGTGAAGCTTACTGTCGGTCGGCTTACGATGCTCCCTGGGAGGGCCAGGGAGCCGGGTGTAACAAGGACCATTGGCCTTGGGGGCGTTGCAATGCACCTGAAAAGACGGTCTCGCTTGGGGCTGCTGAAAAGGGAAAATAAGAAACCTCGGAAACGCCATAGAAACTTGAAAGAGCTTCTGGTCCAGGGCTCTGTGGGGGCTGATACTTGCAGGGTACGAAAACAAAAGCAGTTGTGGAACGTGTCTTACCCTGGGAAGCCTTTCAAAGGCCTGGGACTGGAAGCTTGGGTTTGACACACATTGCCGTCACGCTCAAACGCTCGGCGGGGAGAGACGCCACCAACGCGGGTTCTAAGGTATGGCAAAGGCCTCTCCCAGGGTTTACAAAGGTGGGAACACCATCGAGAGGACCACGAAAAAAAGACAAAATTACGGCGAAACTGAAAAAGAGGAAACATCAAGTCAACAAACAGGCCAGGGGTGCCGTCAGGCCCGCCCCAAAAACCGCCCTAACGATGGTGGGGGGTTCTAAAAAACGCCGCTGAAGCCCTGAGCTGGTGGTCAAGGTGGGGGGGGGCTGGAGGGGGGTATATCAAACACTTGGGGGGGGGGGTCGGGAGGGGGGGAATGCACAAGGCACACACGGGGTTCCCTGGTGAAGAAAAACAAGTCTAAAGAACTATATAACCGAGCATGATTCGAAGGATGGGGGAATTCAAACCGCAAATGGGGGACCGGGGGCCTGGAGTATGGTGCAGGGGCATGGGCGGGCTTTAGCGGGGTGGGATGCTTGTGATGACCAAAGACAAGATGTCGTTCCGGGGGGGGGTCTTTACTAGAAACAATCCTCAAAAAGGGGGAAGGGGTGTGTGAAAAAAATTAAAAACCTTTAAACAACTGGAAAAAAAAAAAAAAAAAACTTTGGGAAAAAAAAAAAAAAATAAAAATAAAAAAAAAAGAAAAGAAAAAAAAAAAAAGAGAAGAAAGAAAAAAAGAAAAAAAAAAAAAAAAAAAATACAAACAAAAACAACCAAATGCACTTCTACACCTTAACGAAAACCGACGTTAGCAAAGAAAGATTTGGTGCCTCTAAAATCCCCGCGTCAACTCTCGGTGTCCGACCACCAAGCGACCCCCAGGAGAGGAAGTAATAGTAATATAGTTTTGTGGGGGGACGTCGAGCACATTGGCGTCAACTTGTGGTACTTGGACCGATTGGTGGTGTGCCATCAGAAACCTCAAAAGTTCAGCGTAATAAAACCAGCCCGACGCCAAATTTGAAGCAACAACTCTAAAAATCATAACAACAGCAGACACCCCGGCTAACAAGCAGCCAAACTTCCAAATCGCGTTGGGGGGGGAAAGGAAAGACGAGACCCAAAGACGCAGGATAGCTGGAGATCGGGGATCCTCGATCCTGCACCAAAAGGGGGGAGGGACTAACCAATCAATAGACCCACAAATCAACCGCCAACAACTCAAAAAGCAACAGGCCAAACACAAAAAATCAACAGAAAGTCTTGTATAACCTATCGGTCAAGGCGTTTTTTGAGGGTAAAATAACGAATCTGCGGTGGACTGGGGGACCTACAGGGTTCGAATTAATCTTCGTACATAAAAAAAATGAAAGAGAAGTGTGTCATACCATTCACCCATGGAAAAAAATCGAGACTGTAACATCTATGGTTGATCACCCTACCATAGACCTGACCGCAAAAAAAATGCCAGAATGACCGGGAAGAACGGGAACCAACCACTATGGCGGGGAAAAAAAAGGGGGGATGCGAATTTTGAAGGTAACTGAAAGGGAATCGGGACCTAAGGGGAAGCTTATCCCGGATGATAACTGACGAGATTGTTGAATTGGACAATAAGGGAGGAACGATCGCCACTTCGCACCAGAAAATGTCAAGGGAAAAAAATTCGACAGAATTCAAAATGGCGCTGAAAAGTGATCTCACCGAAACCCGGGGAGTTCGACAAATCAGACCCTCCGGGGGGGACAATTTATGGGGATGGGGGTAAAAGGGAAGTGCACCCGTCACAGTCAAGGAAAAATACGAAAGAGCACACTGGGATCAATAACGCAAAAGAACACGAACCCCATGCGGATGTTCAAGCATGCCTCAACAGGGGTCAATGATGCTGGAGCCCGTAAAAAAAACGGCAGTATCAGCCACCAATATGCCGACGGGAAAGAAACGGGGTCACTACGGTAAACCCGACCAAGGAGCCGCAAACGATCGACAAAAAGTTTTCAGGTTGCGCATAGAAACGGCGAAAAAAGCTCACGTCAGAAAGAAAAGACACAAGAACGTTGCGGGGTCAGGTCTGAGCTGCCAGCCAGTCATTCCAAAGGGTGTTTGGTGTCTCCCAAAGGAACGGGGACGCAAAGGGACCGATACAATGGAAAACTTAGATGGGGGACCGGAACGGAACTTGTGGCCAGAAGTGAGCGCTACGGGGTGGACTGTGTCTGAATCTTCTCATTGGTTCACTGGGTCCGCCACAGGGGGGTACGGTGGAAGCTAATCACATGAGGGTAATGAAGGCATTTCTGACGGGGGGTCTGGCGATAAAAAGGACTGGATAGAAGATGGGGTGGCGACGCGCCGAAATTATTCCATATGGGAAACAAAAGAAAAACCGGGGGCAGGGCAGTCACGAAAAACGGCTTACCATTGCGCGCGGTGTCTGCTGACACACTCAGCGCAAAGGACAAAACAGGGGGGCCACGGCGAAGCTGGGGGGGGGCAGCCCCGCCCGGGGGAGGCTGCGGAAAAAAAAAAAGAAACCATTAAAACGAGAACCGGGGGGTGCAAAGACTCGTTGAATGCGGGGCATTTAGAGGTCTAACTAATCTGGAAAGGGGGGAAAGGCGCACAGGGGGGGGACTTTGTCGTGGGGACGGTCTCGTAAAAAAAAATGGCGTTAAACTCTTATATCAAGGTGGGGGAGGACAGTCACGAAAGGACAAAAATTGAACGTCTTATATAGGTTGGGGTTTCGACCAAAACGGGCCTGGGACGTTTCCTACGGGGAAAGATTTCAGAAAAAACTGGACCCGTGGGGGACTTTTAACCTTAACAACCCTTCTAGGTTGGGGGGAACAGAAGGTCCGGGGTGTGAAAGAAAAGTAGGGCCAATTTTGGGCCCAAACTTATGTGGTGGTCAGTTGTCGGTAAAAGAAAGAAGACAAAGATTGGAATCACAAATTGCCACTGGAATCGGGAGGGGGAGCAAACGCCCCAACCTGTTGGCTGAACTGTCCCGAGGGGGGCATAAGTTTGAAGGGGAAAAGCTGGATCAGACAATTACCGACGGCAGTGATGCAGAGGGTCACAAGGTGACACATGCCTGGTGTGAAACGCTGGGTAACTAACGGCTTAAGGGTCATGCGACAGTGTGGACGCAAAAAGGAATACTAAGGACCTTTTCTTGCTTGGGGAAAAGGCCGAAACGGGCCGAAGGACGAGCCCCGACAATCGAATATGTTTGGCGCAACAGGCCTCAAAAACAAACCCTACGACATGGTGAAGGGCGGGAATTGGTCCGCGACCCACTGCAAAAAAGTGGGCTGGGACCAGGACACACAAAAAATGTGGGGGCTCCCGGTACATCAAGAAAACTGGACAGACAAAATGGGTGTGCTATGATTAACGGCATGCAAAAGGCAAGACAAAAGGACTGAAAGGAAGGGTGGACCGGCCGTTTTCCTCAGAAATATCGGTCAAAGCTGAAAAAAAAAACTTGGGACAGAATAATGACTGGTGTTCGCTAACAGGAATCGAAAACCCCTGGGGCAATGCAACAGGCGGAGGGACGGAACGTTCATCTTGCCCGAGGGGGCTGGAAGGGGACAAATCCGCTTCACCAAAACCACAGAGGTCCCGGGTTGGGTGGGGGGGCAAAACTATGACTAGAATCTTAGAAACAAAAAAAAAACTTAGAGGGGTTAAAAATAAGAAGAAAGGCGGCGGATATGGAAGGCAAAACCAAAAAATATGGGGGGGACATCAAGTAATAGAATTGCCACTTGGATATCGATGCAATGACTGCCTAAGCCGGACCTGTTTTCGAAACCATAGAAGACCTCAACTTGGTGGCTTTTTCATCAACCGAAAGAGAACACAGTCTTGAGGGTTGCGCTAAAGATATCCAGGGCTGCTGCACAATAGAAATGAAGACGTCAGGGAAGAGAAGGCAAGATGGAAGCACACTGTCCCAGTAAAAAAACGGGAATCACATTTGTTCGGCATCACTAACTCTGTGGGCTAAAGGGTATAAAATAACATGGTGGGAGTGGTCACAGAAATCAGGTTCGAGGCCACCAGTCACGTCAGGGGCCGTACGGGGAACACCATTAAGCCCGGGGAAGGGGGCTGGAAAAAAAGCGGCGTATAACAGGAAAATTAGGTTGTCAGCAGGGCTGCAGGGGCAGCACGGGGGCGTCATCTGAAGACTAACCCAGGCCATCTGGTCTCCGGGGGATTAAAACGCAATAAGGAATCACTGCCATGGTTCTGCAGTATAATGCCGGGGTTAAGGTACATCAAAGAGCGTGTGGGGGACAAAGGCGAGACCCTCACAGTGAAAAAACAGGGATGTTAAATTTCTGGGGTAAAGAGGGATACGCAAAATGTACAAACCAAAAGACCTGGTCAGGTAGGGTAAACGCGAACATGGGGCGGCGAAGAATTCAAAGGGGTAAAAGGGTTTTTAAAAAAGCGGAAGCAGGGATGGGTAACCAACATTTGGGGAAAAAAACAACCGACAAAACGACACCTCCCGCAAGAAGGGGACTACGTTGCCCCTACTACAAGCCTGTTGGGTGTTGCAATTGAAGGGGAGGGGGGGTTGGGGTAGAAAAGACGTAAAAAAAAAACGTTGAAAAGGGGACCGTGAAAAATGAAAGTCAAGGATCGGAAAAACTAAAACCCCTCTTGAACTGGGTAAAAACTTGAGGCAACTACCCATCATTGGGGCCTTTGAAAAGGGGGAACCGGGGGAACGCCTTGCCAGAAAGACCGGGTCAAGAAAAAAACACTCGCAAAGGTAGCTGTTTGGAAAGCCCCGAGCACACGGGCAAATGTAGGCGGCCTCCCATTCGACGACGAAGAAATGACTAGGAATGGCAAATAAAAGAAAAAAAAAACCTGCCAACCGTTGAATGGAGTTCAAGAGCGGTGGCGGGGACGAAAGACGTCCGCGAGAAAGAAGCTGGCCAGAGAATGCGCAAGGCAGGGGATTTGTGGCACCAAAAAAGCGCCGAAAGGGAAAACAAAGAGAAAACGCCAAAATCTTGAAATCAAGGCACCGCGAGTGAAGGGAAGCCCAGGGTGCGGGTGAACCACCACCCGAGGCCGGCAAAACCAATGATCCGAAAAGTTGCTCTGGAGGGCCTTCCAAAAATCGCAAAATCTGCTCTATCAAAATTCGGCGAATGGCTGGAAAATTCCCTCATATAAGGGATAAAATCAAGGACGGCACGGGAAA
>Ga0179591_1302832_pt1 | contig 10523 bp, 9 predicted proteins | sample CZOMad2_1_08_16f_FD_182891 | JGI IMG/M metagenome (GOLD analysis project Ga0179591, IMG submission 182891) | Vadose zone soil fungal communities from Angelo Coast Range Reserve, California, USA - CZOMad2_1_08_16fungal (PacBio error correction) | ecosystem: Environmental > Terrestrial > Soil >...
GCGTCCGAAAGGGCTTGTCTCAGTTTTGGTAACCGGAGGAAAAATTAGTGATGGAGTTTTACAGAACTTTGATTTCTCGGGCAGGGAAAAGGTGGGTGGCGGCTGCTGCACGGCAATGGTTTCCCCTCTTTTAGCCGTTCAAAAAAGGAAGATACAAAACACTTTTTCGTCTTCTGATTTGAAAAAGCAAAACCCATGAAAGAGGAGAGAAGATGCGGCAAGAGGAGGAACACGCCCTCGTTGAAAAAATCTTGCAAACGTGTACGTTACTAGGGGCTTCGAAGCCCCTTGAGGTAAGGCCATCAGACGGTAAACCATAGATTCAACAACTCCCATCACGGGGGCATGAACGGGTAGAAAAGGGAAAAAAAGGAAACTATCAGAAGAAATACCGCAGCCTGCCGGGAGGGGTCAACAAATCCGTCATAGTGCAGGGGGAGCTTCTGTGTACGTGTCTGGAGGTGAGAAAATAGATTGAGCACGTGGTGACCGGGGGACAGCTGGGGCAGTCGTGCGCAGGGTCCCCACCTTCGTTTGACGGCCGAGCGCTTTTGCCTATCCTTGGGAGCAAAAAGAGGGAGTTGCCTCAATGTCCGAGGGGAGAAGTCGGCCCCATTTGCCTGGCGGTCTAGCCGCTCAATCTGCGGGATTCCGAACACAAATTTATTTGAGTCGGCCAAGAAAAGGTAGTGTAGAAGGGAAGCGGGTTCGCAAATCCCGTGAGCGAAAAGGAGGTTGTGGGCTGGGTCACAAAAGCGGCCGGGGGGAGCGATGGAGCGGCTCACTCACCGAAAAAAACAACTGGCCCAAGTTGACCGACTAAAGGTGCCTGGGATCTGGTGCTGCGAGATGACGTAAAACAGAAAACGCCGCAAAGCGAAAACGGTGCTGAAGGAGAAAGCCAGGCAATTGCACCCAGCACCGCCCACGAAGAGATCATGAATTGCGAGGTGCGCGCCAAGAAAGAAATAGGAAGTGGACAAACTTTGGGGGAAATGTGCCACTAAGGGGACACGGAGCAGGGGGGAAAAGAAGGGGACAGCGCGGAATTAGTGAGCTTGGCCAGTCCTGTGAGGGCCAGCGTGGCCAATTAGCAAGACGGCGAACAAGATTGCCTCGACTGAAAAAAACTCGCGAAGGGGAGGGGGGGGGCAGGAAAAACTTCTGAGCAAGCTGGTTTTCCAAAGATCATTTCTGGACCGGCTGAAGACAGCCCGACCTAATGCAGGGTGGGCGGTGACGCAGGAGCTGAAAAGTTCCAAAAAATTAGATGTAGAAGGTTCAAAACTCCAAACATAGTACTCTTTGAAGAAAGGGTAGGTATCCTCCCTTTATCCTGTAGGGCCAAGCTAGTACCAAGGAGGGGGGTGATGGTCCAAAGAGGGGAATAAGGGGCCATGCGCTCACGACCGGCTGCACAGAGAGTTGGATTTTAACTTAAACTCAGAATTGCGGAATGGCTCTGGTAACAACTAACAGTCTGCTCGGGGGTGCTGGCAACATCGGGATAAGTGTACAGGGAAGACAGCGCTGACCTGGAGCAGCACTCCGAGCCGCTCCCCAGGGGGAGGGAAGTACCAAATTTCCTAAAGGGGGCGGTCACGTGAAGACGTCCAGCCTGGCAGAAGAACTGGCTGGGACGTTCCATCGATAGCCCCTTGGGGGAGAATTTCCGGACCACAAGAAACAAGGGCAAGGGGAAACAAAACCGAACCACTGCGGGGGCCGGAAGAAAAGGGGGAAAAGGTACCGATCATCCCAATTCAAACTACCGGCGGAGCCTTTCCGCTAAACCAGGAAATCCTATTTAATGGGGTGCGGGGGAAAGCTGCGACTGACGGGTTAAGGAAGAAAGGGCCATCTGCAAAACTCTCCGGTGACGCACCGGGGGTCAAGATCGGGAGGAAGGGGTTGGATTTGGGGGGGTAACAGGTGGACTGGAAAGGGCGACCTCGCGAAACAATTGTCGGCGGAGACTGGCCGCGTGTTCAAACGGGGGAGCGGGGGGAAACATACGACCCAAGATGAGAAAAAGCTTGTGGCATTAAAGGAAACCGTCACTATGGGAAAAAAGCACATTTCATTTAAGTAGGGGAAAACCCAGACGGAAAAAGGAGGAGAAAACCGCGGCCCGGCTAAAAAAGGGCAGGGGGGCGGGGGAAGTTCTAATCTGGGCTTGAGCAAGAAGAGGGGGACGGCGGTAGGTGGTAGGAATCACGGTCATCGAGAGAGGGGGAGAAACATCAAAAGTTCGGGGCGGCGAAGTGGCCTTTTAGGGCCGGAGGAAAAGAAAAATCATAATGGAGCGCCTTGGCTGGCTTTCATAAAGGAAAAATATTCGATGGGTGTTGGGACTCCAAACTTAGTGGCCAAGCGCGTCACTTTAATACTTGTTCTAAGCCAAGGTGAGCAAGACCAGGTATGGAGGGGAAAGGTGGGGGAAAAAAAGGGGAAAAGGGGGTAAAGAATCCAACATGCCAACCGGTTGATCGCATTGGTAGGGGGGGGGGGTACGGAGATTCTTGGTGGGAACTGGCCGTCTAGGCTCAAAAGGAAAATTAAGACCGAGGTGGCAGCCAGAAAAAGGAACTTCCTACCGCATCCGTACAGACCACGAAGGGGAGCTGGCTACATGCACGCTCAGCCCCTCAGTATGAAAGGGCAACAATCGCGGCGAGTGGTCTCGGAAGTTGATGAGGAGGGAGAGGAGGGAGCCCAATCGGGCTCATGTCCCAAACTAAACATCGCAGGCCCGAGCCACAGCCGCTTGGAAAGAAGAAACCCAGATCATCTACAAACGACTTGAACAAACAAAGGAGGGGGGGAAGGAAAGGAGGGGAAATAACTACCTAACTTCTTTGATTGGCCGTTTGACACCTAAACATGGGGGTCATGGGAATCTCCCATGGTAAAGCGCAAAGGAGAGGAGAAAAGTAGTAGTATGAGAATAAACACCAAAAAAAAAAAGAATATCGAGAGGAAAGTCGAAAAGAGAGGAGGGCTGTTTGACTTGCCCTGGGAAAACGCACTGTGCAGGACAGGAGGTTAGTTAATCCACGTCACGGCATTAACACGCCTTGGGTACAGGTAGAGCGATGCTATAAAGACTTTTCGAAAAGGAGTCTGGGGGGAGGAGTCCTCGAGGGGTTGGTCTGCCGGGCAAGAGCGCACGGATAGGGCCTCAACAGCAAGAGCTGAGCCGACGCCCCGCAAAGGGAACAGACGCCGCAGCAGGTCAAAAACTACACGATGGAGAAAAAAGCAGGGTTAAAATCACTTTGAGTCCGGGGCAGTTGCAGGTAGGCACTCCCTTCTTTGAAGGAGCCCAGCAGGAAACGACAAGTTAGGAAGAATCCATGGACATTTCCAGAGACCGGGCCGACCAAAAAATGAGTTTGCCCAACATTGGCCTGTGCTTAAGGGCGTAAGCACTTCAAGTCCACGCGTGCAGAGGGAGGAAAAACTTTTTAAGAAAGTGAAAAAAGTGAGGAAGGATCACGTTCTGCTCCACGCACACCAGAAGCCGGATGGTCCGTATCCAGCACTCCAAAAGGAAAGGGGGAGAGAGGGAAGGGGACGCAAAAAGCAGAAAACCTTGAAAAAAGGATCCGGCCGCTCGACCGTGCTTCGAATTCAGATAGCTTCTGGGGTCATGTGGACCGGGAAACACTCCGGATCCCCGCAAAACAGCGGACTCGCTCAAGGCCAGGAAGATCGAAGAAAAAGGACCACAATCAACAAACTGCTCCAGCGCACCCCAAACAGCATAAAGCGTTGGGAAAAAGGGTTTTCAGTGACAAGGCCAAATCACCGGAAAGAGACGGGTGACGCCGTTAACGGGGGAAAAGGCGTCAAAGAAAAACCGGGAAAAAAGAAACACTTTGGGTCCCTTGTCTTATTACCCCAGAATCAAAGAGAAACCGTTCCAACTCCGCGAAAGGGGGGGGAGAAAATCTTCTAACTAATAAGGAAGGCCAAAAAAAGGAAGGAAAAGGGTCGCTCGTGGCGCCCGGATAGTGCGGCGGGAGGCCACATCTGGGGACAGCCCAAAAACAAGAAGAAAAAGGGGGGGGAGGGGGGACTCAAAAAAAAAGTGCCTGGCCTTGTGCGACGCAGTAAGGAAAAAGCAACAGAAAAAACGGGCTTGGGATCTGCAAGGGGAAGGACACCCCCGGGAGGATGGTCAAGGCAGGCCGTCCTGAGGGGTGGGCATCTCCAGCTGATACATGCAGCCCTCAATCCTTGAAGGATGAAAACAAGGGCGCAGTTCCTCAGTTGCCAAAAGTTGGCTTGCACGGAGGGGGGAATCGGTCTTAAACCTCTAGTCTGGCCAGTGTGGGTGTCTCTGCCAAAGGGGAATCTCGGCTCGCAAGGGCTCTCCCCATCATGCAAATAAGAAAAGATTGCTACTCAGCGAGGGTTAAAAAAACAAGAGGCTCCCACAGAAAGACCTTGCTTGTTGGCCTGCAAAAGATGCTCAGCCGCACGGAAGAGTGCTCTCAGAGCTCGGGTTTGGGGGAAAAAACGGGGAGATCGCATTTTCCTCTTGCACCACACGAAACCTCATTGGGCCGGCTGGTGGCCAATCTCCCAAAAGACTCAGGGAGATAACCTTCCTTGTTCAACGATTCCGCAAGACTGGGGGGAGACTTTAAAACATCGGTCCCAACGAAAAGAGGAAAGCGGAACCATCGGACCAGCTCAAGCGCCGCGCAGCCCATTTTGAGGGGGGGTAAATGCTTGTCCTCCCTCCGTCGGTCAAACAAGGGCACCACTGCGGGGGAAGCGATTGCGATGAAAGGGCTACGGATTCGAAGAGCTGCACGTTATCCTGCCGGGGGGTATTGGGATACCGTTAGAACAGGGGGAAAAGAGGACGAACCTCAAAGTCTTATGCAAGATCCGAAGCGCCTCTTGAAGGCCTAAAGCTCTAGGTTGCCAAAAAAACTATTGGCAACACCCTACAAAGAAGTGTCTTCATGAAGATCTTTCTTCGCAAACATAAAAAAATGGGAAGGAGGGAGAAAACCATGATCTCTTTTGGTTGTGCTGGGGCACGCCCCGGGAAAAACGCGGAAATTGCTAGCCTGATGAGGAGTGCAAACTTGCTTTGGGTGAAAACTCATCGAATACGTTAAACCCGGATCGACCCCACAAGTATCTTAACCTTGGGAACAGGTGGCGTGAGGAAACGGGTCAAATGCTCGGAACCCGGCCGACGGGGCCCAGTAGCCCCCCCCTTTTCGCTCCCACTCGGAAAGCGCGAACCCAAGTAAACAAAAAAAGGGATTTCTGGCCAGTACTCCACCCGCCGGGAGGGATTCGGCAACGCAGGGGTACTATCACAGCCTCAGGAATCACAGGTTGGCGGTCGGCCGCAAGGAAAGGGTCCGGTTGTAAGGTTAATAAGGGCGGGGAAGGGGGGACGGCAAACAGTAACACAATCTCGGCAGGCAAAAGCCGGCGAGTATTCCACTAATCTCACAACATCCAAGAAATGGCTGCCACTCCCCCCGTACTCCAATACAAAAAAGTGAGACCCAGAAGAAATTAAAACCACCTAACGGGAACCCGCACGAATGAGGGCGGTGGCTTCCACTGAGGACTTCTGCTATCGTCCATATAAGGATGGGGTTAGAGGGGAGCCGGGGGGAATTAACACGAGGGGAGCCTCACCTTCGTGAGCTTTACAAGAGGAAGGGCTCCCTCCTAAGAAACGGAAAAAGAAAAGTAACTTAAAGGAAAGAGTCCGCAACTAGGGGCTTGGGGCCTCCTCAGCCTGCACAATTTGATAAGATGAAGGGGGGGGGATCACCGCCCAAAAGGAAAAGACGATCTACAAAAGAGGGGCTAATATTGACGGCTCAAAGGAATGGGGGCAACACAAGGGACCGGTACATCAGAGATACCCACTAAACCGATCAAAGGCGAGAATGGACAAAGTGACGACATATACTGTGAAGCGTGTTAATCCAAGCGGGACAAAAGAAGCCGGGAGCTCTAAAGAAAACAACAAAAAGTGAAAAAAAAGAAGAGAAAAAGGAAAGAAAGCTTAAGGGGTCTCATTGACTGGGTCGACCCGATGATTCTTGACTTTTTTCTCTAAAGAAGAGTGGAAGGGATTTGGGAAAAGGTCCCGGACAAGCTTGGGGATGGGAAAGCGCCTGGTTTGTTTTCATCTTTTGAGCAGTCACCGTTTGACTCCATTGAAACGGCAGGTTTAGTGTCAAGAAAAAGGCAGACTTAATATAGACAAGGGGATTAGGAGGGGAAAGGAGTGGGACAAAAGGGTTTTGTCTGGAGGACGCGAAGCGGGGGGGGGGTGAGTGAAGGACCGGCCAATGACAAGAGAAAGAGGGAGAGCCCCTAGGAACTACGTCATCACCGGAAACGTGGAGATATCTGGCCGTTTATGAGCATACGGCCGCGGGGGAAACCAAAAAAGATCTTACTACCTGATGGGGGGTGAGTAGGGGGGAGGGGGGGTGAGAACCTCCCTATTGCGCCGGTTGGAGTGGCATGAACTGAGCTTCGCAAATGGTCAGAGAGGGGGTACATCAACCTCGTTGAAGGCCGAGCGCTTGTTGGCCGGATTCCTTGGCAGCAGATCTTAGGGACAGACCAAAAGGGTGAACTTTACTTCGCCGATCGAGGGAGTTCCTGGTACGGCTGACCATGCAGCAGAGAAGTTGCTTCAGCCGGGGGAAGAAGGCATGGTTCGGCGCCGCGCCCATCCACGTGGCGCGGGCGTGGTCCGCGGGAAGAGCCCGGGGAGAGACAATTGTGTTGTAGAGGGTGGAACAAAGAGGAAGGAAGATATGAAGTCGCGTTTTCCCGCACATTGCAAGCTGCCCGACTAAGGGTGGACGTGGGTTGGGGGTTGGGTTTGCGGGAGTCGGCGGCCTGTTCCCCAGCGTCCTGGACCTGCAAAGCTCTACGGCTAACTGTCCCAAGGCAGGGGAAACCGGTGCGCACCGAAGAGAGATCATTTGCGCTGTTGGGCAGAGTGAAATTGCGATCGCGGGAAAAAACGGCGGGGGTAGGCTGGGTGCACGTCTTTTGGCCACGCGCATGGTCATCCGGGCCCTCTGGCGTCTCTGTCTGATATTGACATCCCATGTCAGGAATTGGTTATAGGAAAAATTCAATATCTTCTAAGAAGAAGAGGGAGGGAAATCAAAGCCTGGAAACTGGCTCGACCGGCAGAGTAAAAGCTGGAGGTTTCCCAGGGGCGCGAAGGGGAGTTAAGGTGTCAAAGAAAGAAGAAAGGACCGGTCTTGGTCAGGTAGCTGGCTGGGTGCGACCGCCTGGAATTAAGGAGGTGGGAAATTGTGAAAAGAAAAAAATGCGAATTCACGGGGTAACCCTTACAGAGGAGACGGAGGGTGCAACCAAAAAGAAAGTGACATTCTTAGGCAAAAAATATGAAAAAGCGGAAAAGGGAAGGGAGAGATCCAAGGGCTGCACTTGTTTGTGAGGAGCAAAGCTGCCGTTGCGCTTCTCTTTGTGTTGGCAAAAAGGGAAGTGAGGCTGCGGACCACATGCTCAGGGTGAAAGCGGTCCGCTTTCGACACTGGCGCGACTACTCCGAGCGCCAAGGTGCAAAAAAAGGAAATCCTGAATGCAAAACCAGGGCCTCAAAAGATTAAGCCTGGGAAACACTTCATCACTAGGCACGACCGGAGCCGCTGGGGGCAGAACTCTGTGTCCCCAGCCAGGGGGGAAACCATATTGAGAAAAGAAGGGCAACTTCCGTCCGCTGGCCAGATACGGGTTAATTCACAAATCTATCATAAATGTCTGGGGGGGAAAAAGGGGGAAAGGGGAAATGGCAAATGCCATCCTCTTTATTGGGAACGCCGGCTGTCCTGGGCTGACTCGCGTCTGGGGCCGGCACCGAGGGGTGGGGACCATCCGGCATTCCCTATCAGCCGGGCGCACCGATCCACCTCGGGAATGGTTGGTGTTTGTTCTGATGGGGAAAAGGAGTCAGGTACCTCGGGCGCCCAAAGTGGAGAGGATGCGTTGTTCCTTTTGTCGCGAGTTGGGGGAAGACGACCCTTTCCTCGAACGGATGGGGGGTCTGCTCCGACCCGTTCAATTATACCGTACCGATCTTTAGGTGATGGCCATTGGGATCAACAAAAAAGGAAAAAGTCACCTCTGTGCCGGGTCCTTTTGCACCGAAAGGGAGAGGGGGGGGGGGGGGACGGGGTCGTGGAAACCAAGAAAAAAAAAAACCAACAAAAAAAAAAAAAAAAAAAACAAAAAAAAAACATCTCTGAAGGCTTAGCGAACTCGTCGGACGGTGACGGCGGCAGGAGATTGACAGGGCATGAAAAAAAGACACTTATGGACAAAACGTGAAGGGGGGAGGATTGGGTCAAAAAAAAAATGGGGTTGCCCTGTGGAGGCCGCGGTGCCGGCCACTCATCAATAACTTGATCTTCCGAGAAGTACCAGAGAGGGGGAGGGGAGTTGGGCCCTGCCCTGGAGGTTTCCAGCGAAAAACTTTATCCGTAAAAGTAGAATTACACGGGGGTGAGGCGAAACCTCAAAGGGAGCACTCTCGGTGGGGGAAAGGGGGGAGGGAAAACCCTGGGGGAAAAACTCCGCGCTAAGAAAAGCCAACGGTTGGCGCCTCATTTTTACGGTCCGGACCTGAGGGATTTGCAAAAGGGGGGAGAGGAAAGGAGAAAAGGGGAGTTCCAGTTTCATCCTCAAAGCCGGGAGCCTACCTGCCCCTGTACCGGAAAAAAGGAGCGGCTGCAAATGAAAAGGCAAATCAAAGGGACTTAGGGGAAAAAAAAGGGAGCCTTCCAGATCACCGGCTCGCTGCCTATGCGGGCGAATCAACTATTGCGGATGGAGCCATACTTGCTCAGCAGGAGAAGAAAAAAATAACACCGAGAGAAGGAAGGGGCAACCCACGGGCGCCGCAAAAAAAAAAACGTCAGATACTCCTTCTTCTACTAAGGGCGGTAATGCAACGTTAGTTAGACCTACCCGACTTTCGCACAGGTCAGATTGAAAAAGGGGGGAAAACTTCCATGGCGTCAAAAGGGGGCCATTACGACTATCGGCTCAGATCTAGAAAAAAAAACAAGAACAAAGAGGAGGCAAAAGAGAAGGATGAGGCCTACACGGAGAGCCAGAAATGGCCGTGAACTACTTGCCTGTCCTTGGAAGAAAGGGCCCTGGGAAGAAGGGGATTGGAGTGTGGCAGCCACTCCACCAATTAAGCCTTGTGGGGGCCAGTCGACCGGAGGTTAATTACGAGGCGGTTTGTCTGCAATAAGCCGGGCGGTGGGACTCAGTTCTATGTTGGGGACTCAAACTTGAAAATTAGCCCAAAAGGGACTTCCGGGGAAACATCTCATGCCGCAAGAATCTACGAAAGCAGGAGACCGAATCGGCCAGGCGAGTGCTGCTTCAGACACAGGCCGGAGTAAATGCTTCAAGGTCTATCCACTAGCGTTTGGAGGAAGGGGAAAGGCAGGCGCCCCTTTAGGATTCCAGGAGGCCCAAGACAGTCGGCTCCAGGGCCAGCCACCAGAATCTGAACCGAAGCACCCCAAAAAAGGAAAAATGAAAACCGGTTGTCAAATGGGTAGGGGGGGTGCTCGAGGCGTAAAAGGTGTTCAACGGAAAAAAAGGAAAAAGCGGTGACCTCGGAGTGCGCTCCACCTGGGCGAACAAGTACGGGTAGGGTTCTAGGGGGAAGGCAACAAGGGCCGAGTTCAAAAAGAAAAAAAAGAGGGATTCCTCAGACAAAACCAACCGATCGGCTGATTGGTGGAGAGCCACCGCCTCCAACAGGGCCAAAGCGCCGCCAACTACTAAAGGTCGAAAAAGAATAAGGGGGGGGGTCTGGTAGACAATGGCATTCAAAGGGGACATAACGTCCACGAAGTCTCGTCTCCTTTCTCACCGAAGATGACTCAAACGGCCAAAAAAAAACCGGGGGAAGAAAGGGAAGGGGGAAACAAAGGAACTCGTTTGGCCGCGGGGGTTTGCTTAAAGGCCAGCATAATTAAAGAGCGGTACGGGAGGGGACGGGTATTCATCCTCCAAAAAAAAGTAAATGGGCCAGCTGATTGGGAAGGCCCCAGACCAATCCACTACGGGCAAAAAGTCTAAACTGTTGGTAAGCCTATGTATGACATAAGAACATCTTATACAAAAAGCAAAGTCACAGCATAGGGAGGGGAGCTGTTAAAACGTATAGGGCACCGTGTGCCTCGGGGGGAACAGCCCGGGTGTCAAACGGAAATGGTCCCTTCAGCACCATAGCGTGCTAAAAGATCAAAAAGAGGGTAAAGGGAAAGAGGAAGAATTGCAAAAGGACGGGCTTACTGCCTGGGCACCTGGAAGCCACCCTATCAGGTCCTTCAGGGGGGGACCCGGTGAAGCTCCCAGCTGAGCTGACAACCGAGTTCCGAAATACGATAGGGCAAAAAAAAAAGTTCGAAAGTCAGCCTGATGGCACTCAGTTTCTGGAACAGGCTGTGTCCGTAGCTTCA
>Ga0179591_1324552_pt1 | contig 10522 bp, 9 predicted proteins | sample CZOMad2_1_08_16f_FD_182891 | JGI IMG/M metagenome (GOLD analysis project Ga0179591, IMG submission 182891) | Vadose zone soil fungal communities from Angelo Coast Range Reserve, California, USA - CZOMad2_1_08_16fungal (PacBio error correction) | ecosystem: Environmental > Terrestrial > Soil >...
CCAGTTGCAGCTGCCTTGCGGAGAAAAAGGGTTTCCGACGATCCGTGTCTAGGTGCCGTCATCGCTCAAAACGGAACAGTTCCAGTCGTGACAAATATCCGGGGACGGATCGAGCACCGGGGAGGGAGACCCTCTTACGACGGGACGAAGAACGAATGGGTCTCGATACTGATCGGGGGCAAATGGAGAAAGGTTCACGTCATGGGGAGTTTTCCGGTTTAAGCGATCGCAAATCGAGGGGGCACGTACTGAAAAAGATTGAATGCGGAAAACGCGAAGAAAGGAGGGATTGCACTCAAGAAGCGTTCGCGCACAGAGGCACTCAAAAGGAATGGTGTGCTCCTGGGGGGGGAAATAGGAAAAGCGCGATTTCCGCCGCCGCAGAACGGCAAAAGGCGAAGGGCCCTTGCATATCGGGGTCGGTCAGGGAATAAAGAGGCGGTCTCGAGCCTGGAACACCAGGCCTGGGTGGAATGGAGAAGGGGGTTGACACCGGGGGCTATCACCGGGGGCCAGCGCCGGGTCGAGAAAACAAGTACCACTGCGTTCGAGTCGGGAAAAGTCCCCGCAGGGTGGGCGGAATCGTTAAGCACGGCCGGGATCCCGCGGAGAGGGGAAGGCGCCCGACGGGATCTGACGAAACGAGAGAATGTCTACTGGGGGCCTCCATCATGTCGAGACCAGAGCTGCTGGACGGGAACCATTTGGGGACTCGAGGGAAAAGAAAAAAAATCGATGAGGGTGGGATGCGGCTAACTTCTTGGCTTCCCTTGTAAAAAGGGGGGGTTTGATTTCGAAAGCGATCAGTTCCGCTACCTATAGAACGGGAAGAAGAGGAAAAAAAGTTCGTTCTACGCGGCGCGTGACCTCTGGACCGAAACGCGGTTTCGAAGGGTAATTAAAGGGACGGGTTGACTGTGCTTTGGTCGTGCTAATGAATCGGTAAAGTAGGCTCCGGGACCTGGGGACGAGATTTAGACGAGCGCCGCTGGGAAGGGGCCGGTTTTCGGCAAACATAGGAAATACGGCATCCTTAGAAGAGGCTATAAGTGCCGGGGGGGGAAAGGGGATCAACTACGCCTTCTCCAATTCTTGACCTTTAACTCAGACGGGTGGAAAGAGACTAGAGGAGCAAAACGAGAGCAGTCTATAAAAACACTTGGAGGGGGCGCGAAGGGCAATGAAGGATGCGCAGCTCCCCCGCATATTCCTTCAAGGAAAAAGGGGGTGACAACTGGATTCAAAGTTGCAGATGACGGGGAGGGGAGGAACTTTAAAGCTACGTGGATCGAAATCACCGATAGAAGAAAAAAAGGGCGCTGGGGATTTTTGAAAGACAATGGGGGAAGAGCCTCAGGGAGGGGGGGAATAGCGCGCTGCGATTAAGGGGCTTCTTGTCTCCTCGAAGGCGACGGCAGTCTTGAGGCGAATGACGTTTCATCGCGGCAAGACGGCACGAGAAGAAGAGAATCCTCGGCCGGTCGGTACATGACTTTTGGGTTCGGCCAGAAGGGCTACCGAGGGGGAACAGTTCTATAACGAGAAGAAAAGTAAAAACTCGGGCGGAAAAGGCAAGCACCTGGGTGCAAGGAATGAAGGCAACCTGAGTTAACTAGGGGAGATCTAGTCGTCGACACTAATCTACATAGTTCTTTTTTGAGCGAGGATGGGGGAAAGGGGTCAAATCTAGCGGGCTTTCTTAGAAGGGTTCATAGAGCAAACGAAACAGTTCTATCGCGGAGCGCGTTGACAGGGAAAGGGGGGGAGTCTGTCGATAAAAAGAAAGATCCACAATATAAGTCCAGAAAAGAGAGGAGATCTCTCGTGCCTACCCATAAACAGGAGAGAGTAAGGAAGTTGAAGCAATTAAATAGCCTAGGGAGTTTATTAAAAAGGGGGAAAAAAAATTAAGCGACAGTTCCCTACGAAGGGAGCGAGAGTTTCTTGGACGAGGGTCAAGTAGATGGGGGGAAGGCAGGAGGTTGCGGACTTCAAGCGAAAAGAAAAGGATCGCGTCTTTCGCGAGTTTCGCGGACAGAGCCTTCGGAGAAAACGGAATAGTCGGGCGAAGGCTCGCGCTGAGGTCTATGAGGAAGGAAGGGGCAGGTCTGGAGCCCTGCGATTTGAGAGAGACGACGAATGCAGGGCGAAAAGGCGGAGCCGAAAGCGCGAGGAAACATTTCACCGGGAAAGTGCCGGGAAAAAAGAGAGGGGAGATCGACAGGTCTGGGAAAAGCTGCTAATGAGTCGATGTGACCGTCGGCCGCAGAGGGGCCAGGGGTGGCGGCCGGAGAAACCTGGTCGAAAAGGACTCGTACCGGCGAAGGGGAAGGAAGGACGGGAGATTCGACTGAGACGTTGCCTTTGTGATGATAAAGCAGCCGAGGAACGGAACTGGGGCGAAGACGGGCCCTCCGAGAGGGCCCGTCGTAAGGGCTCCCGAAGATAAAAGACGAGGGGGATGGGAGAGCTGCGATGAATTCCCTGAGAGAGCGCCGGCAAGTTGGCTCACTCCGGACATCGCATCAAGAACAGAGGCCGGCCTTCACCGTATCGAAGAAGGGTCCTTCACCACCTCGGAAATCCATAAAAAGATGAGTGAGGGGGGGGGAGGGGGGTTCAGGGGGCCGACAGCGTGGGGAAGGGACCCCGGCTACGATCCGTTATTTCAGGACATCACCTGACCTTGAGGGGAAGGGTGCCACGTGAGCCCCAACCTGCCGGATCGTCAAGAAAACAAATATCTCAGGGCCAAATAAGGGGGGTGAAGAAGAGAAGGAAGCTTTCTGGAGCATCCGGTGCCATATCGAGTAGAGGTAGAGGGAAAAATTCAGGATCCTGATGCTGGGGAAAGACAGTCGAAAAAAGGCATTCGATCGGGGAGCGCGTCCAAGGGAAAAAGAAGGGGAAAGACGACCATGTCTTCACTAACGCGCCGAAAGAAGGGACGGGCAACTGCAAAAAAAAGGGGACACGAAGCAGCGTGGAGCCCTCTTTTACCAGAAGACAGACGAAGAGTCGGGAAGAAAGGCGGGAGGAAGGCACGAAACGTGCTTCTCGCAGCCGGCCATAACCAATGGTGAAGAAACAAAGTGCAACGGAAGTCGCGGAAAATCGGGGGGGCAGGGGATAACGACAATAAGGAGAAGAGAAAAGGGATCTCCCTCATCGAGAGACCGGAGCAACTTCTAGTTAATCAGAGAGTAGTTTCGACTCTCGAAGATAGATCAAGAAGACAGGGGGGGGGGCAAATGAAACTCATTCTGGCCGGAGGAAAATTGGGAAAAGCCAACTCCCTCGCGCGCAGGTCTTTCAAAGGGGGAGGGGGGGGAATTTTTGCTCATCTAAAGAAGAAAGGGGGGGGAATTTCCTTGCGCATTCGTATTCGTCGCTCAGGTGGGGATCGGCGGCCCCCGTCGCGGAAAAGATGTGCACTTGCCTTGTTTCATTGCTGAGGGTCTTTGTGAGAAGAAAAAAAAAAGACTTAGCGGGAGAGGATCGGGTCGACCTTGTGTGGGAGCGACGGATCCGCTTACAGGAAAGGCTAAGCAAAGAAACCTGTGACAATCGTCGGAGAGATTTTTTTCAGGGGGGGGGGAGCAGAAACTTTTAGAGAAGAGGAGCGCAGCTTGTTTGTATAGGGCGACCAGTCTGAACAAGGTGCGGAGAAAAGAAGTTGGGACGCGAAGAATAGTCGATCGAACTTTCGACACCGGAACGGCCGGACGAACACCAAGGGGGCCCCGACTGCCAGCCCGAGGTCGATTAGAGGCCCTTGCCGACTGAACGTCTCTGCAGGCGGTCGGAATTCCCTAAGCCGTTTGCAGCGACGGCACGAAAAAAGAAGGAGAAATAAAAAACCCATCTATAAGAACGTCGAGCTAAAAAAGTTGAGCGAACCAAAAAAAGTGGAAAAAGTAAAAAAAAGGGAGGTTCTATCCGGAGCTCTCAAGCCGGGAGGAGGAAAAAAACTTGTGTCGCACTTTGTGTTCATAGATCAGCCTTGCCGGGAAAGGGGGAAAGGGGTCAGAATCGCAGGGCAGGCAATTGCCGAAGAACCGGTGCGAGCCCGCAAGGAGGGGAGAGAAAGGGGACGTTCGCGGCGCTCTCCCCGACGCGGAGTTCCCGTGAGCATGTTCGATTCAGAGATTTGCCAGCGGCCGAGGAAAGGCATCGGCCGGGGGGCTGATACAGGGAAGAGGAGAGGCGTGATCGTACACAAGGAAGACGCGCGGCCGTTCGAAGAATCCGGGGGGGGAAGTAGCCGGACGGTTACCACGGGGGGTGCTCCTAGAAGAGACAAAACCGTCAACCCGAGCCTCACGAACACGCCCTACTAAAAACAGATTTCTGCAAAGTCAGCGCTGCTCCGACTCAACAGGGGAGACTTTAGGGGGGAGAAGAGGAACCCCGGTGCGCAAGTCGCGGAACAGATCGCTGGAGAGGAAAAGGAGACGCAGCGTTTGCATCTGTACAAACGGGGAATCGTCCGCACATGCGAGGGGGAGGGAGAGACGGTTCAAAATGGAAACGTCACCGTAAAATATCAAGGGGGGGGGCCAAAAAGAGATATCACGCCACGTCGACGATCATTCAAAGGGGACGATTGGTTCAAAAGAGGGATGCCTCCTGCGCGCTAGTAAAAAACCGAGGAGAGGCGATAAGATGTGCCGACCGTCGTAAAAAAGGGGAGGGGGACTCACGAAGGGAAATTGGTGCGTTGCGCACCGCTCGTACGAAGGGCCGGTGATAAGGGGGATCAAAAAGTTCTTTAAGGTGAACAGGAGCCTTATAAGCCACTAAGAGAAGGGGACTGGTCATAGACCATCCCTGAGGGGGAAAGCCCGTGGGAAAGGAGAGGAAGTGGGGGATAGCTTATCATGAAGCCAAAATCTCCGTGACTTGTGGCCCTCGGGGAGGAAAAAAGGGAGCAGGTCACGCCGTCTGGCAAAAGTTCGAGAGGGGAAGCTTACTTGCCGAGAGGAGAAGGAAGCATCTACGTAAACAAAAAAAAAGTAGTAAACTTTGGCAGAACGTGTCGCAATTTCGGAGGTCCGCGGCAGCCACGAAGCAAAGAGAGAGGGGATTAGGGGCTTCTTTTGCACAAAGGAAACTGGCGCAACCGGCGGATAAGACACCGGCCAGCAGACGCGGAAAGGCGGGCCGGCCCTGCCTAGGAAAAGACAGTGAAAGAGGATCTAAAAAGGGGATTGAAAAAAGGGGATCCTTTGCAGGGACGGGCTGCGCCAGCTGGGTGGAAAGGAGAGTCTGCGGGAAGAGACAGCAACGCAGGTGCTCCATGGAAAGTCTTGCAAAAAAAGAGGAAGGATCGAAAAAAAAAAAAAAGGGGGAAACAGAGGGGCGGTCGCCCGCTGAACCGCGAATAACGGAAATTTCCGGCGGAAGCAGTATCGTCAACGACAGAGGGGAAAACGCATGTTGTTTTTACTTCCGATCGCTCGCGACCACGAACGAAGGGAGGAAGTCGACGCCGCCGGAGGGAGAACATGAACGCCAGCGCAGGTGACGCACCGCTGGGGCGAGGCGTCCTTTTGCGCTCTACCAAAAAGGAGAGATTTCCGAGAAAGAAAAGCGCAGGGCACGGACGGCTGCGTCACACCGATTCAGAACGTATGCGGGGGGTGTAGGCGATGGAATCACCTGCACGAACGCTAAAGGCACCGGGCGCAGGGGGGGGGGGGAGAGTAGCCTTGCGAGCACGGGTACCAGTCAGCGTCTAGGGGGGGAACGATTCCGCCGTCTTCATCGAGGGGAATCACGGCCCAGAAGGGGAATCAGCGCGCATGCTTCCGTGAAGCCTCGACAGTCAGAGCGTACAGGTGAAATCATTTCGACTTGGCCGCCAAAATTAAAGAAGGAAAAGGAGAATGGGGGTGGACCATTTTAAAGAAGGAGGACGATCAAGTGAGGCCAAGGGTTATAGGGGAAAAAAATGACGGGGACGCGGATGCCAAACGTCAAAATCGCTCCGTTTGCCCAAAGGGGAAAGGGCGCCCTATCTCACCGGGAACGCTGGAAGAAGAAGAAAATATCCTGTCACGAAAAGGAAAGCGCGAATGCGCGCGTTGGTAGAGGGCACTGGAAAGAAAAAAAAGGGGTATTTGGGTGTTCGTGGGGGAAGTGAATGAGGATCAGGGGGGTAGTCCGGATAAAAAAAAAAAAAGGCGGATTCGCTGAAGATGACGCTCTCAATCCTTTCCGTTTGGAGAGCAAGAACGATTGTACAGCTCACGGGAGGGGAGAAGGAAATAAAAATTTTTTGGCGAAACGCCGCCGCCTGGCGCAGGGCATGCAAAGAACAGTGCTTTACAGAAGGGAAAAGGGGAAACGTCGAAGTCGATGCGAGCAGCGAGGCTCGAAGGAAGGAATTGGAGGGACGGACAAAGGAGGGGACCTCCGCTCCCCCCATTAATTCGCAGGCATGAATCGATGAACCCGAATACAAGGGTTTCGCAGAGTGAAGTTGAAAAGTGATCACGAGGACAACCGATTCCGTGGGGACTCACTCGGAACACGCTGGGGCAGGGAAGAAGAAGGGGAGATATGCAGTTGCCGCATCTCGCAAAGGGTCGCGTCGTGCGCAACTCTAGATCACCACAACAGTCGGGAAGGGAAGAAGGAAGGGACGTAAGCGCCTGGATACTTCTGGGGCGCCAAACAGAGAGAAGGAAAGTCGTTGCACTTTCTGGTGGGGAGTCCGCTTCTGCAGGAGCAAAGAATACTATCCGGAGAGAGTACATAGAGAGCGAGGCCTCAAGAAGAAAAGGGGTTGAAAAATTACAACAGCTGCTCGAAAAGTCGGCATAAGGGGGGGTAGTCTTGGAAGGGAAGCAGAAGCTGGTCCCAGTCTATCAGGGGGAGGTTCGCGGGGGCGGGGAGCGCAACAAAATCTCTCGCGCGTCGTCATTGCCGAAAGGGGGGGCCGGTCTTATATCAAAAAAAAACCAGAGCAAAGATAATTTCCCCCGTTATCGGTAGGGGCGGAGGGAACCTGAGAAAAAAAAAAGGAGGGAGGGGGGGCTCAGATCAGGCAGTGCGAGTTGCGCGTCAATAAAACCTGCGCACATGGGAGAAAAGGTGCCACGCTGCTCTTCGAGGTTTCGGAGAGGTCTCAACGCCAGGGGAGGGAAGTCGGCCCTCCGACGCCGAATTGATCTTAGGATTGAGAGGGTCGAGTACCTCAAATTCTTGAGAAAGTCACGGCGGCGAGACGGTAAATCGCTCTGAGGGTAGATTCCCGTGAGGGAAGGGGGACACCGGGCGAGACTGCGTTGGGAGGAGAAAAGACCGCGTGCCATGCGCGACGATGTAATTCGCGCGGGGAGGCCGCTACAGAAGTCGAGTATAGCTTAATACCTACTCGGAGCGGCAGGTGGAAGAGAAAAGCTTAAAGGTGATCCCGACGGCCGCAGGGGCCGCCCCTTATTTAGGCCGAAGCGCAGAGAAAAAGAAAAGCAGAACCTGGCCGCCGATGACTAGACAGATGAGAGGAGGTTGCCGTACTGGGGAAAAAATCCAGAATCCCGCCTGGCGAAGAGCATCGCCCGAGATTGAAAAGAGATCGGGAAAAGGATAGGTAGAAACGGCAGAGATTGGCTACTCTGGGATTCCTGATCGATCTCCGGGAGGGCACGTAAAAAAAGGGAATCAAAGTTTCATTCTGATACAGGGGGGCAGAATCATGAAAAGGATCGTTCCGGGGGACAAACGGGAGCCGACAGAACAAATCGCCTCAAAAAACAAACAAAACCGTAAGAAGTTTGAAGGAGGGGAGAAAACTTTGACCCTTCTACTATCCTTTGATTTTGCGCCGGCATCAGCCTGGACCCGAGGGCCGATAGAAGTGCAAAAGGCCGTCGAGGATCGATCAAAGCATCGAGGCTACGCGAAAGGGGAAGGAACGAGGGCCCAAAACGGAAAACCCCTTTAGGGGCGGGGAGTCGTCTCTACTGCAATATCTCTTTCGAGAGGGGTCGCGATCCGGTGAGAGAAGAAAAAGGCAACTCCAGGACATCGGACCAGGAAGAAGTGCTGAAAAAGGGGGGTTAGAACATTTCTTCACTGACGGTCCTGAAAGAGTTAAGGGAGAAGCTCGACTGAATCAGGTGATGGAGGTGGGGGGAAAAAAAAAAAAGGAACGACTATATCCGGGATTCCCTTGATTAAATAAGAAAAGGGGGAAAAAGGGGTGCTCTCCCGGCGGCGCGCAGAAGGAAGAGCCCGCCTTCACGCGGTAAATTAGGGGGAAACTCGAACTAGGGCCGACAATTTCAAAGCCTTCCGAACCAGGCCGAGAAAGCCAAATCGGAAAAACGGTAGCAACGACCTTCGCGGATTCAGAAAAAAGGGAGGGCGAGCGAACCTTCTCAAATGAGGAAGATCAAGGCTTAGGAAAGGGGGGGGAAAGTACTTCCTCTCGTTTCCCTCGGAGCTCTTTTTCTACGGGAAAGCTCAAAAAAACCCGCGCATCTGTCTGAAAAAGTGGGCCGCTTCTTTGGGGGTTTGGTCTGGTTGGTGCTCCGGGTTTTTGCAGGGGGGGGGAGGGGGGAAAATAAATGGAGGCAAAGGGTTTACTCTTATAGGGAACGTCAGCCTTGACTCTGCACGGTCAGGGGCCTTGCTAAGGATCGTATGCGGGCGAAGTTGATCGGGCTCATCAGCCACAGATCAGAGGGTCACTCTGAGGGTGCACGACTAGGGGAAGTGTAGAGTCCGACGCCACGTTAGGGCACTAAAACGCAGTAGCATCGGGGGGGGGCGCTGCCTATGGGAGCTTGGAAAAGCCCGTAGAAAAGGACTTCCCCGTGGGGATGAGTCAAAAAAGACCGCGAGCCATTAGAGCCTAGAGGAAGCGGTTTTAACTTGTCTAAGCTTAAGGGGACGTAAAACGTTGCTTTCCTCTTGCGGAAGAAACTCGCGAGCGGGAGGGCGCGAAACGAAAAGCGTTGCGAACAGCCGCCGGCGGACGAAAAGAAAGGTGCAAGAAAACAGGTCCAGCGGGCTGACGTTTCCCAGGCGCAACTCCGGCAAGAGTCGTTCCCCGACTGGCCTGTCCTCGGAGTATCTAAAGAGCGGTACTCTCTGAGGGGAGTAGAGGTGCACACCTATGAAGAGGGAGGGGGGAGGAGTTCAGTCGATTAAACCCACAATGTGTCCCAGGAGGCGCCGGAGAGGTGTAATAGTCGTATAAAGCAACGTGAGATCACTAAATCGCGGGAAAAAAAGGGCATTTGGTGGGGTTCATCGAGGCCTTTTCCTGAAATTAATAGGGTAGCCGGGGAAAGAAAAATCGCGCATGGCGGCAAGGGAGGACCTCCCAGGGGGCAAAAAACTTCGCGCTACTCGCATCTACAAGGGGGCGGGCGACCCAGACCTGTCAAGAGAGGAGGGGAAGATTGGAAGTTTCGGCCATGCTGCGTGCTAGAAAAGAGTCCTCCTGATAGGGCACGTCAGGAGAGGGCGGGACAATCTGAGAAAAAGGGAAAGGAAATCGGCGTCATCAGGCCAGGCTGAAACGCAAATTTAACTTCAGAAAGGACGGTGAAAGTTCCTCAGAAATCACTCCACGCACAAGGAAAACCGAATAGCCAGGCAACTATACACCGAAGCGAGGGACCGGGTAACACGCCGTCTTCGCAAACCGATATTTTTCAGGTCGTCAATGAGGACCAAGGGTCGCTCTTCAAAAAAGAACGGATCGGGGGGGGCGAATCAAGAAAAGGCTCGCTGACGTGGTGCATCCTGTGAGCTTCGAAAAGAGAATCTTCTCTCACCGGCGAACGGTTAAGGGATCGGAGAATCAAAATGGTCGTCCCGGACAAACTAGCACGGCCTGACTCATCGAAGCGGGAAAAGGTCGACATGAACACCGGGGACGATCGAAGGGGTCAAGGACATATCAAAATGGAAAAAAAAGAAACGGCAGATCGGCTTGACCAGCGGGGGGGCGCCGCCTCGCGTCTTGGAAGACCATGGCGGGGCGGACTCAACGTAATTCAGAAAGCGTCACTGGGGGTACGTCGTGCTAAGGAGAGGAAAGACTAAAAAGTGATCGCGGTGACTCAGGAGTTAGGAGGGGAAAGGAGAAGGAAGGAACACTCGCCTAATTCGCAGAACCTGCTCAGGGAATCCCGCAAGGGCAATTAGGAAGAAAAACGCGGGGGGCGCGCGTCAACAAGCAGGGACGAAAACGCGCACGTGGGAGGAACGAGGTGAGAGCGGACTGTCTGATGGAAACGAGCGGAGGGGGGCGATTTCCGCGAAAGAAGAGGGATTTGCGGCGACGGGGCGCGCTGCGAGAGAGTCACGTAAACAAACGCAATGCGGAGGCACGAGTGCCGAAAGTGCTCTCGCAATGGGTCCTTCATGAGGAAAGCGGGAGGGCGACGCAGGGGGCAAAAGAGGTCGGGGGGGGGCGTTTGCACGACCTTGAGGGCGCACCCGGCGCTATGAGAACCGAATCTCCGAAGCGGGGAAGCGGGCCGCCCGAGGCAACCTTTGG
>Ga0179591_1324854_pt1 | contig 10522 bp, 18 predicted proteins | sample CZOMad2_1_08_16f_FD_182891 | JGI IMG/M metagenome (GOLD analysis project Ga0179591, IMG submission 182891) | Vadose zone soil fungal communities from Angelo Coast Range Reserve, California, USA - CZOMad2_1_08_16fungal (PacBio error correction) | ecosystem: Environmental > Terrestrial > Soil >...
ATGCAAAGGAATCAAATGCATCGGTGTCAGAGAGGAAAAGTATGTAAAAAGAGGGAGATGGAAGGGAAAAAAGATCAGTCAAAGATATAAATAGAGAGAACCAGGGGATGGGAGCTCAAAAGGGGGGAAGGGAAAGAGATAAAGTAATCCCTGGGACAACCTGTAGATCTGCTGAAATATCATTTCTTTTTTGCCATGGCAAGAAGGGGGGAAAAAAAAGGGGGGTATTTAATTTGATGTTGTGGGGAAGGGGAAGAAACTTCTAAGGATGGAGGAGGGATAAAAAAGGTTGGCCGAGGAGGGATTATATCTTTACCTGGGGGAAATCTCACCATACTTATTCAAACATTTTGAAAGGAAGGCTAACAAAATAAGAGGGGGGGAAAAGGGAAAGGAGGGACTATGATCCAATTTTGAGAAGGGACTAATGAGAAAGGAAAAAATTTGTACCTCATGGGGGGGGAAGGGGAAAGGAATACTGAAATACTGTTTATTCCGTAGAGACGAGGGAGAGGTGATATAATATCATGGGAGAGAGAAGGAGGAAGAAACTTTCTCTTTTCGCGGAAACGAGAAATTAAAAAATACTTTAAGAAAACAAGAGTATAGTATCCATTTACTCTAAGTATTCAGATGGTCTGAAACTTGTCAAAAAAAAGGGGGGGGAAAGGGAATGGAGACGTCATAGGGGGGAGAAGAAGCAACACGGGACTCATGCCAGCATGATGTTCAGAAAAAGGGAAGAAGAGTTACGCCCATAGGACGTTATCTACCAGGAGAAAGGAGGGAAGTTTGAAAGGGGAGAGAACGCGGAGGAGACAGTACGATGCTTAGGGGGAATGCTCCTTGACTCAGGTTCTCAACATCACGTGTGTAGGAGGAAGGAGGACCTTTTTCGGGGGGAAGAAAAAAGGATTTCATATGATCAAAATAAGACACCTTATCGGAAAAAGGATTTTAGCCGACAGCAGAATTTTAACCGACCAGGGGAGGGGAGAATAGTAGTTCGTAATTAAAGGAACGGAAGCACAAGATTTGGAGGACGTTCGGGAGGAGCGGTAAAGCTATTTATAAAAAAAGACTCAGGGTACCGGTTTGAGCAAGGGAAGAACAGGGACTCCGAAAACTGAGGGGAGGAAAAAAAATAAAAAAGGATGACGCTGAGAGACGGGAAGAGAGAAGGGGGGGCAATTCCGGCTCACGAGCGCTTTCAAGAGGGAGGGGAAAATCCCATGCAAGGGGAAGAGGAAGCTAGGGTAACCTTTTCTGGCCAAAAACGGAGAGCGGTTGCCTCTCTACTAAAAAAGAAAAGAGAGGGGCCTGATTCATAAGTGAGCGGAAGAGGGACGAAAAAGGGGATGAGTAACCTGGGGGCAAGGGGGAACCCCCGTTCGGGAGGGGGGAGAGGACGAACTGTCTCCACTTTTTTGGTAGAAAAAGGTCCCTCTGTTCCTGGGAAAAGGGAGAAAAGGTGCTGTCCATGAAGGGGGGAGAACCAAAAGTAGCGCCGGCGGGGCATAGCTAATAGCCGGCCAAATTAGGGGTAGAAAAGGGGTTTGTTTAGCTCCCCGCACCAGCCTTAGAAAGGAAAAAGAAAAGCATCTCAACAACACAACTGAGTATTCTGGAGAGAACGAAAAAATCACATCAAGGAGTGAGGGGGGAGAAAAAAAAAAAAAAAGATTGCCCTCGGCCTGCCTACAAAAATAAAAGTCTATACTGGGAAGATACGCCGGCGCTACTCTTTGGATGAACCGAAATTTATCACCTTCCGCTCTAAAAAAAAAGTGAAATCGGGAAAGAAGAACCCCACGTGGCGAAAGGGAGCTGGGAGGCCACAAAAAAAGAACGTTACTCATGCCCCGAAAAAAAAGGGGAGGAGCTCACTCTTTGAATCCGGAAAGGATTGGGGACGAGTCCCCCCCCAAAAAGGAAAAAGAGGAAGGCGCAGTAGCGCTGGGAAAGAAAGGGTAGACTGCGATCGGAAAAAGAAGAAAGTCGTGCTCGTCCACAAAAGGGAAAACAACAGCTTTAGCCGGCATGGAGAAAGGAGAGGAGAAGAGTAAAGAGAGAAGGGAAGACTTGGATTGCAAAGAAGCCCAGTGAGAAAAAAGGTCCGGCGAACGGTACCAGGTATTCTGAGAATACAAGGAGAGGACCTGCGGGGGGGACCGATCCCTGTTCTCCTAAAGATTTACAAAATCCGAAAAGGGGTGACTCTCTAACTTAGAAAAGAGACTCAACCTGGTCGGTAAATAAAAAAAGGGTGAAGGTCGGCTAACCTACCAAAAAAGGGGTGGCGAGACTAATCTAAATACTATTAGGGAAGCTGCATTTATGTTACAAAAGTCGGAACTGAGTCCGGAGCAGGGGCGAAGGGAAAGAAAGAAGCCGGTAGGGGGAAAGAGGGTTCGCGAACTATCTGAGTCACACTTAAATTGTAAAATCTGTAGATAAAAAAAGGGATAAATCTTCGAACGCCACTATTTTTTCAAAAAAAACGGGATGAAGTCAAGAAGAGAGCTGACGACACTTAGTGGTAAAGAGGGAAAAAAGAACAAAGACAAGTTTCAGACCATCTGCCAGGGGTCAAAGGGTTTCGAACCAGGGGGAATCTTGTTGTTTCCACTGGCAAGATAAGGGGGGGGGAAGTCATATGCTTTTAAGCGAAAGAAGGGAAGAAGGAGAGAGTTCAAGGATTGGAGGAAATATAAAATCGTATTATCTAGTTTCGCCCGGAAAGAAAAGAAAAATAGGATTAAATAAAATTATTTCGAGGGGAAAAGTTTATAATTTAGGAACTTATTTTACGGGGATCAGAGTCCTTCGAAGGAGGAGAGGGGGTGATTTTGTTCGATTCCTGGGGGGAGAGGAATAAGTATTGTTTGAGAGGGGGGGGGGGGGGGAATGTCAGCTATAATCATGCCAAGGGGAGAACCTTTGAGAAAAGAAAGAAGGATATTTTTTATGGACAGCTAAAACAAACACAAAAAAAAAAAAGGGAGGAGTTGAACAATTAATGTACATGGCAAAAGAAGAAAGCCGTGGGGTATAGCAAGAAGGGAAGGGGGTGCAGGGATTACTGAAAGGGGATATGTCCAAAGATATTAGAGGAAACGGGCCTCATCTCAACCACCACCACCTGAGAAAGGAGTAGGTCATCTCAACGAGCGAGAGAAGGAGAGAAAGTAAAAAAAAGGTAAGGCGATTAAGATTGGGCACGCGGCCAAAGGGTTGTTCCACTGGGGGAAGGGGAACCGCACTTTCTTTCCTTTGATGTTGGGTGGGGAAGTGGAATTCAAACTTAGAAGGGGGAGGGAGAGGGCAGTATAAAAGTTATGTATTTTTGGGCTAGAAGGGAAAAAATGTAATTACTTAACATCTCACCCCATAGGGTTACTAAGATAACCAAAGAAAAAAAAAGGAAGGAAATATAGAAAAAAGGAAAGGAAAAGGGAAAGAGGGGACATATAGGACACTAATTCAATGGGGCGGAAAACAAAAGGGAGGAGGGGGGGGAATCATCTTTTCATAATATGAAATAAGGGGAATACGATGTTAATAGTGATAGAATAGCCAAGAGAGAAAACTTTCTCGGGAAGGGAAAAAAAACTGATTATAAGCAAAGATATGGGCAGTGGGGAAACCCAATAGTATAGAAAGGGCTCACCCTCTCACTGAAAAAAAAAAAAACCCAGTGTTCTGAACCTGTCTGTGCTGTTAGGGAAATAAGGGACCGTCGAGGGAGGAAAAAAACCCGAGAATTTATGTGTCGTCGGAAAAGTCGAGGAGGGAAGCCAAATGGCAGGAAAGGAGCGGTACCACTTCTTAGTTTGCCCTCAAAGAGAAAAAGAACACTACTTAACGGATGATTGTGAAAAAGAAGAGAAGGGACTCAAATGAGAAGGGATCACGCGCCCCATTGAGGTGCAGTAGGGAACCGACTCTTATTTCATCTGATAGGAAAAAAAAAAAATTATCGCACGACTTTGGGGGGGTCGGAAAAGGAAACTATCCGCCGGGGAGGGGAACCAGGTGAGGGACGCCCTAGAGTCAGGACTTTAGAGGAGGGTTGGCGGACGTTTCGGTAAAGAAGAAAAAACCCAAAAAAAAAAAAAAAAAAAAAAAAAAAAAAAAACAAAGGGGGGGAAAGCTCTTGATACAACGGACAAGTCTCTAGGAGAAAGAAAGCGCCTACTACGCCTGTCCACCAACGATGCGAATCCAGCACCGACGAGGGAAAGGGAGGATCGCGTAAAAGAGGAGAAAGGGGCATGCCGGCTCACGAGGGGGGTGGGGCCTGGAAGAAAAAAAAAAGAACCCAGGCCTTTTCGTCGATCTCAGCTATGTACAGAATGCTCCTTTCCCATTATCGGTGCGCTCAAAAAAAAAAGAGAAGGGAGGGGAGAGGGACTTACTTCAAAGAGGAAAGAAGAAAAGAAGGAGTGGACGCAACTGCGGACATGAACCGTGCACTAAGACAGGGGTTTCCTCCTCGACTTTAGAAAGGGGGTGAATTCAGCGACGAGGAAGGCAGGAAGAGAGGGCCTTTTCTACAAAGGAGGTAAAAGAAATGTATAGTTCTCAAATCGTCAGCGGGAAAGGAGATACTCCTTCCAATTGAGATTTTAAAAAAGAACGGTTTGGGGAGCTCCCGACCATCCTGGGGGGAGAGGAGCGCTCTCAAAAAAAAGGGAAGGAGAGGGGAGAGAAGCTCTCACTAACCAGACTGGTGCGGGTTACAGAAAAAAAGCACCGCCTCCCTACCTCCCTTTGCCGGGAGAAAAACTAACGCCAAGGAGAAAAGGAGAAACAGTCCCCATGGTAAGAAGGGAAAAGGAACAGGCCTCCTCCTTCCAAATCGGCACCGAGGAGACTAATGAAATCCAACTTTGAGAAGAACCCCTCCACAACGGGTTTTTCAAGGGAGGGAATAAGTCCTAAGGTAGGAAGAAGGGGTAAAGTCTTTAAATCAGTCCAAAAAGTCTAGTTTTGGGGGGGGGGGAGAGCTCACCGAAAAAAAATAGCGCTGTTGCCAGCACAGGTACAGGTCGATCTACGAAAAAGAAAGTAAACGCTTCGGGGATTCAAGGGAAATGTCCCCACAAAAGGCATTTCCCCCCAGAAAGATAAGGAAGAGTAACTCTGGGAGAGAATGGGCGGGTTCTTTATCTGCATCCCAGTGATCAGAGGGGACATTTCAGATAAAATAAGCCTGAGAGGGAAAAAGGTCGTGTTATAAATAGCTTTAATAAAGATGATTACACGAAACGTCGCCAAAAAAAGAAAAAAGAACTTAATACGAACATACTAAGGGGCCGTCCCGTAGAAAAGAGGAGAGGGGGGCCTGAGTAGAGGAAAAAAACAAAGGCGTGAGATAAGGGGTGACTAGACTAAGGAGGGGAGTGGCCTCCTAACAGGTCTTAATGGGGGGGGGAACCTGGGATGGAAAAAGGGAGGAAAGGATCATTGAGGGAGGAGGGAAAGCATGCCGTAATTATTGTTCTCAAAAGCTAAAGGAGAGAAGATGTGAGAAAAGGGGAAAGTTGTATATACCTTCCGAAAAAGGGGGGCGGAACTCAAAACAAAAACGAGGGAACAGGCATGCTAACTGGGATTGAGTCCCGGTGTGCGCATCTGGCAAGTAAGCCCACTTAGGAAGGAAAAAAAACATCCATACACGTTTCAAGAGAGAAGTGGAGGAGGCGTTTAGTGGAAAGGGGGCGATACTTACTCTGGTGGAACCAGGGATACTTTCGTTATAAGGGGAAAGGGGGGGGGGAACTTTACATCGTAAAAGATAATTATTTCTAATGGGGGGGGAAGGATTCTATCACTCTATAAAATCGGAGGGAAAAAAGGGAAATAAGCCATTATTGAAGGAAGGAGGGGAAGAAAGAAAATTATTTCCAAGAGGTAAAGGTTTAAAGTTATAAAAAGGACGAGCTTTACCTCTTGTCTCAGGGAGAGTCTTATTTTGTGGCCGCAGGGGGGGGAGATTAGAAAAGGGGCTTTCATAAGTATGGGGGGGGAAGGGGGGGGGGGGGGAGAAGGGCAATCTATATCATTTACACTGGTCTTAATAAGGAGAACTGCTAAGCATCCTTATACGGGAAGGAGAGAACACACATCAACTAAATACCTTTCTTCAAATGGGGGAGGAAGGCAAAAAAAAAGAGGAGGACACCTGGTCCGCGTGTACGGAAAAAAAGGCAAATTACTTTATATCATTATATAGGAGGGGCTTACCTCGACACGGGTGGATACAAAAAAAAAAGACTTATTATGGGAGGAAAGGGAAGAAGGCCTTGGCTATGTCATACGCAAATGGGATTTGACATAGAGGAAGGCACACCTTTATTCCTTAAAAACCACATTCATATCATTGGGGGAAAAAATGGAAAGGAAAGATTTGGTAAAGTAAGGGGGGTAGTGATGGGGTGTATAGGGAATTAACTAGAGGGAGAAAGTTTCCTTGTACTCCTCTTTAAGGGATCGCTTGACCTTATTAAAGAAAAAAAAAAAATTTAGGGGGGGGAAGAAACATACGTTTCACAAGGGTGGAGCTCCTGGAAAAACAAAATACTATCAAAGAGATGTACTGCCAATAGTTAAAAAGGTTCCGAGTTAGAGACAGGGAAAAGGAAAGGGGGGAATACTGTTGAGGGAACTCAGCAGCATACTGCCCTCCGGGAGACGCTCTCCGCTTTTTCTCGTTGAGAAGGGAAAAGGAGAAACTTTTCACCGTTTAAAGAGAAGGACGTGAAAAAAAGAAAAAGGAGACTCCAAGTAGAAGGGAAGGGGGAAAAAGAGAGGACGCCATGTAATACGGTTTCAAGAACAAAAGACCGCGGAAAGAAGGGTCTGGGTCTGTTTGTTACGGGAGAGTCCATGCGCATGCGCACAAAGAAGGAGCATGTTGGGGAGGGAGGCGGCGAGATTTACGCCTTGCCGGAGAAAAGGACGGGAAGGAGTAATTTGTTGACTCACATAGAAAAGATGGAAGAACAATAATTACCGGATGATGAACGAGACATGAGACGTGACTCAGTGAAAGGAGAAACGTGTGGTACCAGAAAGGGCGGTAAGTAAGGGGTCCAGGTTCGGATTCTCGACAGAGGAGGGGAGAGGCCCCCTATCAGAGGGGGGAAAAATACTCACTATCCTGCCGGGATTACTCGACCAAAAAAAGAGGAGGGGAGGGATTGAGGGAGGGAAGAAAACCGCAGAGATTTTGTATTCCTGGTAAAGCATAGTAGAAAGGAGGGGGGAAAACAGTAGTCTAAGCTCCTCATGTGTACAGGAGAACGGACCGCAACTTTCTGGCGATCCAGAGATAAGAGAAAGGGAGCCTCGCTGACTAGAGAGAAAAGAAGAGTGGTCAATGCCGTCCACGGTGGAAAACCGGTCCTATCCTACTTTGGAAAATATTCTGATCGCAGCTTATTAGGGGGGGGTAATAGAGGTAAGGCTCCTGCCATGAGGAAAAGGGACTCGAGACTCTTCCCCAAGATATTCGTCAAAAGGATTCAAAGAAGGGAGAAAAAAGAGACCCGCCCTTCTGTCTGAGTAACCGGGAAAAAAGGGATACCGTCTACGGTCTCCAACTGGGAAGGGATTCATGCGACGAGGAAAACGGGGGAAGGACAGTGCGACAGAGGTAAGGGGCCGGGGGGGAAGAGGAACGTCGTTATCATGTACGCTAAATAATTATAAGGCCCGATTGCAATCTGCGGTTACCGGGGTGGGGAGAGGGTGGGGGAGGACGCTTCTCTAGAGAAAAAAAAAAAGGAGGAGAGAAGCGCTAGCACCCACAGGAAAAGCTTGGCGGGGAAAAAAAAAAAAGGGGTCACAAAAAACTAAAAAGGGGGAGCGTTCTTATTTTACGTTCCTGCTAAAAAAGGAGCGAACGCGTGGGTAACCGAGAAAAAGGAAAAAGGTGTGAGCACCTTGCTAACGAACCAGCGGTCCAAAACGACGCCCCAACTTTTTTGCTACCGGAAGGTGTCCTTCGTGCAACGGTTATCAGGCCCGCAGTGTCTTCAGAGGGGGGAAAAGGAAGGAGAGTTTCATCCTCCATGACGCCGTCGAAGGGGGAGAAAAAGCTAATTTCCTCTCAGTAGCGCTGGCCAATAGGAGGGACTAAAGGCCTGGAGGGGGGAAAGGAAAAAGGATTCCAGGTTTTCCACGATGACGGCATTTCAAAAAAACAGATGCATATTACTCGATCCTCAATGTAGAAGGGGAGTTGCTGTGATCTAAATAAAGTGAGGCCGTTGGAAAGGAGGGGGGAAAGGAAGGGAAAAGGGGGAACCCCTTAGGATTGGATACGTCCCTAGTTACCGCTCCTTTTCTACTCTTAAATGGGAAAGTCCAACACTCTCTTGGGGATTGGAAGAGAAACTTACGGAAAAAGAGGGGAAAGACAGCATCTGAAGACTGGAGATCTTGACAGGGAGAGAAACCGCAATCTTTTCTAGAGCTAGACTAAGAATCATATGAGAGAGGAATCCGAACAAGGGGGAAAGAGAAAAGGGGGGAACACACACGGCTGTTAGAATCCATGTCTGAAAAGGGGAAAAGGGTAAACTCATCATCCTGTAATTATGGGGGGGGGGGGTGGTTTTTTTTTTGAGAAGAAAGAGTTTCGCGAGAAAAAAAAAGGAAAAGGGGACTCGTATCATCTGTATAAAAGGGGAAAGAAGGACAAAAGGGGGGAGGGGAGGTTCTAACTACACAATAACCTTCAAAAAAGGGGGCGCATCGCCTGACGGAAAGGGATAAAGAAGCCACAAACAGAAAAAAAAAAAAAAAAAAGCGGACTACTTGCGTGCAGGGGTCTGAACCGAGATTACATGGAAGGGGTTTCCACTGTCAATATCCATGGGAGGGTCATAAGAGCTTTACAAGGGAGGAAAGGGTATCCGGGGGAGAGGGAAGGAGGGAAAGATAAATCGTATACTCGAAAAAGGGAAAGAAAAGTAGATAGATTACATAAAATATTTCCAAAGGGAAGGGTAGATAATGTAAGGAACTGAGGAAAGGGGGATATATTCTGAGGTTTAAGTATTATTTGTCGAGAGGGAGTGAATAATTATTTTTGTGATATTGAGGGGGAAAGATATCATCATATGCCATGTCTTAAAGAAAACTTGGGGCTCAAAAAAGGAAAGTTTAATTCCAATTCTATAAGAAAGGTAAATTATTTGAACAATAAGGAAAAAAGAATGGAGGACTGTGGAGGAGGGGGAAAGAGGGGAGGTGGGCAGGGATTACTTTATGAAGGTAGAAAAGCGACGGGGAACGGGTCCTCTCTAAAAAGATAGAGACCCGATTCGGAGAAAGGATCTGGGGGATAAAATTAATCCCTGCACACCTGTGGGAAATGTGATTCTAGAAAAAGGAGGGGCATATCCTTTATTGTGGGGAAAATAAATTTTCTCACGGTATTTTAAGGGGGGGGGGGAGAAAAAAGAGAATTGGAAGAAAGGGGAAAGGTGCCATTATAAGTTTGGGAAGGAGGGCCTACGGAGGGGGGATATTACCCTTCATTCCTTAAAAAGGGAAGGTATTCCTCCGCTCCCAAAGGAGAAAAGAAGCGTCAAATCTCCGACTGGGAAGGGAGGGAAGAAAAGAGAGTTAACTCAGTTTCTACCGATAGGTGAAAACACGTTCCGAGGGGGGGACAGCATATTTTCATAAGAAGGGGGCGAAAGAGATAATACGATTTTATAAGAAGGGAAAAAATCTAAAGGAAAAAGGAGAAGGGGGGGGAAAGGCTATATGAACTAAAAATAAAAATACGCAAAGAGGGGCAGTGGGGAAAACCAGAGCTCGGGTTCGAACTAAAAAAAAAAGGTCCTGGGGCGTTTGGGGAGGCGGCAAGAAAGGTGGCGGCAGGAGATGAAAAAGAAGAAGACGTTATGTGTCGTTCGAAAACTCACGTTCGAGATTTAAAAAGAGGAAGAAACGACCATCTTATACTGGTCCATTCGGAACTGCGTGAGCTGGAGAACAATAATTAAAGAGGTTGACCATAAAAGGAGACGTGACTCAGGTTAATCGGGAGCAAAGAAAAAAAAAAAAACAAAAAACACCCCAAAAAAAAACCCCCCAAAAAAAAAAAAACCCAAAAAAAAAAACCAAACCCAAAACGTCAAAAACAACGTTCTGATGGGGGTACTGTGTGGGGGTCCTCAGGTTGTAGTCTCTCGCACCTTATCGTTTATCCGTACTCCTGTAGTGATTACCAGGGATTGGGGAAAAAGGTTCGGATTAGTTCGAGTAAGCACCCCAGGGGGTAGTATCATATTATCACCGGGGAATCACACTCAAGGGAGAGCCTCTTCGGAAGAGCTTACTAAAAGGAAGGGGAAGGTTCTTCTAGCAAAAAAAGTATGAAGAGAGAAGAAGGCTCTCTATCTTCTCCTTTTGGCCCTTGACGCCCGGTCCGATCCGACTGCCAAGGAGGGGAGGAGGACTATCTATGGAAAGAGGGAAAAAGAGGCGCCCGTCCTAGCTT
>Ga0179591_1342945_pt1 | contig 10522 bp, 13 predicted proteins | sample CZOMad2_1_08_16f_FD_182891 | JGI IMG/M metagenome (GOLD analysis project Ga0179591, IMG submission 182891) | Vadose zone soil fungal communities from Angelo Coast Range Reserve, California, USA - CZOMad2_1_08_16fungal (PacBio error correction) | ecosystem: Environmental > Terrestrial > Soil >...
CCAAAACTGGGAAAAACGCTAAAGGGGGAAGCCTTTAGAGGGTCTGATTCAAGGGGGAACAAACGGAGATTGGGTTAAATAATCCCCTCAAAGTAAAAGAAAACAAAAAAAATTTGGATGGTAAACAGTCGAAGGGGGAAGTAAGACGATAAACCACCTGATTTAATTTGGCACCTCATTTCACGTTTGGGATCTAAGGAGCGGGGGGAGAGGGGGGGGCGAGATGATTAAGAGAAAAGTGTGGGTGCGCTCGACGATCCGCATTCAAAAACTTTATATAATGAAATTTCCCTGGGTGATAAAGTGAAAAAAAGAAGTCACAGATGGAGAGTTCAATACAAAGAGTCGAGAACGGAAAGGGAGAAGGCAAGCCCTAGAAACGGACTCTGCCCCAAAAGGTGAAGAGCAAGGAAAAACATGCGGGCGAGGAAGGAGTGAGAAGTGTTCGGGAAAAAGGGGGAATGCTAATGACAGGGGGAAGAGGGTAGTGAGAACCTCGATCCGCTCCACCAAGGACCTAGATATTAGAGGTGCCGTGGCGCAGCTCCAGAGGGAGGGGGAGCGAGCAAAAAAAAAGCAAACGAGAACAGAAGAAAAAGAAAAAGAGCGGTCAAGCTTCCGCCCCGACGCGTGAGGGCAAGCGCGGGGCGCTCTCTTCTTTATCGCGAAGAATGTGACACCGGCCGGAGACACATCAAAAAAGGAGCCAGAGGAAAGTGGCTGTAGACAAGCTGGGGGTTCAACCGTGTCGCGCCCTTTCACGATCCGTAGAAGTCCAACGCAGGAGGGACCCAAAAGGGGCCAAGAAGAAGGGGAAAGGGTCTTGTAAAAAAAAAGCCTGCTCGCTAAAATGAAAAACAAGAAGGTAGAAGTGGCGTTAGGAGGGGGAAGAGCTTAACACAAGGGCCTAGGGAAACAGAGCTGAACTTGGTCAATGGTTGTGATACATTAAAAAGAAAGGCTATAGGGGAAAAAACAGGTTTCAGACTGTCCATCCGTGTTCAGACGTAAAGGTGTGTCGACATTCCACGCGGGGTAGATCGCACCTTGGGGATAGGAGACGTGTCTGGGTCGGTCCGGGGGGGGATCTAGTGAACAGGAAAGGAAAGAGAATCTCGGATTAACCCCGGGGGGGATCTAGCCCAGGGGGAGGAATTAAGAATAAGAGGGGTCGGTAGCCACGACTAACCACGGTAAGTGGGAACGAAGCCTTTGTTGTGTGGTCACAACTTATCTGAGGCCGCGGGTTCACCAAAAAGCATCTGAATGGCTGTCCAAGCTAAGTTGTACGAGAAAAAGAAAGAGCGCTCGAGGCCCAAAGGCAATGTTTCAGGTAAGGAAGGGAAAAAGATCGGACCGGGTGTAAGAAAAAAGGAAAAATGTGGTCGTCGAAGAGGAAAAAATCGGAGGGGACAGGAGGCGAACGGGGCGGTAAATCGGCGGAACCCCCACCGCCCCCCCCCATGTGTTTGGTATCGCTCCGTCATCTGAAATTCCCGATCCAAAAAAGACGGGTCTTCAGACCATCTTCTTTCAGGACAGTCGCTGGGAATGAGGGGAAGTCAGGAATGTGTTGATAGAGGTAAGGGGTTATCAAGACCGCATAGTTCAAAATCGATCCAACGACCCGTGCTGTGAAGCCGTAGAGGGAGAAAAAGCTACAGTTGTTGAGCCAGATCGAAGATGAAAGCTGTGGGGGGGGGAGAAGAAAGGGGGGGGAAAAATCATTCAAGCAGAAGAAAAGAACGGGGACCACTAATAAGGAAGGTTGTTTCAGACAGAGCAAGGGCGCAGAAAAGTGGAGGGATGCTGAACTCATTACTCCCGAGGTCGTCCAGCCAGCATAAAGGGTGCCTACCTCTTGGCACGGTGGGGGGGGGGGGGGGGCCATCTGAAGGCCCCCAGGGAACTGAGTCCATAATAGCGGGTGCTGCGAAAAAAAAGAAGGAACAGGACCTTGGACCCGCGATTCCAGAATGTCGGAAACATTCTCTTCCGAGTGTATAACTCGGTAAACTGTGCGGATTCAGACCCCCCCAGAGTGGAAAGCGTTCAACCGAAGAGGGATGGGGGGGCGAAAAAAAAAATAACGCCGCGCTTCGGAGTAAGATTACCATTCTCGGGACAAATCTCTAGGCGGGGCACATAATTTCGCCGCAGCGGTCGGCAAACTTCAAAAGGGAAACGGAGAAAGGCACTCAAAAATTTGGGAAATAGAAGCGAGGCGGGATAAGTAGCGGTTTTGATATAACGGTGGTAACGCCATAAAAACAGCGGGGAAAGGGGTAAGGGGTGGAACTTTTTCTTGGGCCATCCCCCGCGGGAGAGGGGACAAGCAAGGAAAGGGGGAAAAGGGGGCAGGAGACGCAAAACCGGTCATTCAAAAGGAATGCCGGAGCCATGAGAAAGGGGAAGGGGGAAAACAGGAAAAGGGAACTAGCGGGTTTTAGTAACCGGGGGAGGTACTATGAAACAGGAAAAAATACAAAGAGCTCGTTTTCAGGAGTTCCGCAGAAAGAGGGAGGTGGGAAGGATGAGGGAAAAAAGGGGGGGGTGTCGAAACTGGCCAAGTCCGAAGGACGCGCCGCTGCGCCTTCCCGGAAGCGTTGCCGATACTCTCACCACACACTGGAGCTATAGCGCTAACTTCGTCCAACGGCTTCCGGGAGCGCGTGACTTTTTGACCGGAAGGGAGAAAAAAAAGGAAAGGGAAGAAGGGGAAAACGGGAAAGGCGGAACCAAAAAAAAACCGCCGAGATTGGACAGCGGGGTTTACCGCCATGTTCAATCCACCCGCTTCTCGTTCCTGAGTCGGTGGAAGCTTTGGAGTCAGGCTGAAACGAAAAAAAAGGTCAGAGGGGGAAAAGGGGAGCCTAAGGGGGAAGGCGAACATTGATGCGGGGGCACGAGAACGAGGTGGTTCCCCAAACCATGACACCCACATCAACACATCCAACCCTAGGATGGAAAGAAGTGGGGAGGGAAGAAAGGAAGAACAGGAAGACAAGAAGGACTTCTCCAACTAAATGCAAGAAGAAAATGGTTGATTCCGGCGTAAATGAAAGTTTGTTCAAAAAAAGGGGGGACCAGGAAAAGTGCGAGGAACGACCCAACAGACGGGTGTTAGTAAAACAACCGCCGTGTACCTAGGCAGAATGTTAAACACCAAGGCCTCGAAAAGGAAAGAGAGGTGAGAATGGGGGTGGGGGGGAAAAGGAGAAAGTCAGGTGCAGCGGGAAAACTACTTGGGCGCGGAAAGTTCGCGCCGCTGGGGCCAACGTGAAAAAACAAGCGCAAGCAGGGTGGAGAAAGGGGAGGAAGAAAAAGGAAAAAGGTCAAGTTTGGGAAGGGCGCCGTCCACCCAACAAAAACCCCCCAAAACCCCACAACAAACCACCGTGGGAATAAAATCAAATTCCATGATTCTGGGGAACGTAGGCAAGGGGGAATCGAAGCAAAACGGCAGACTTCACGCTCCGTCGTCGGACGAAGGGCTTCCTCATCATTTTGAAGGAAACGCTTAAAAAGGGGGGTGGAGCGCCTACTGTAAAAACGGCAAATTGAAGGGAGGGGAAGGAGGGGGTATGTGACGAACGGACTTGAGATTGGAAAAACCACCGCTCAATCGGAAGGGCAACTGGGCCTCGTAGTCCTCCCCGAAGGGAGAACCTCAAGGCACGGTTATTTGTAACGGGCGGAGAGGGCTGTGGAAGGGAACAGGGGGCGGCTTGATCCACGCAAGCAAGGGAGATTCAAAAAGAAAAGAGGGCACATCAGGAAGTGTTGGAAGGAGAAAAGTGTCTGTAATTGGGACTGCAAAGCCCGAGCAGGAGGGTCTGGATTCGGAAGTGCCCGGAGGCCAGGATCTCACACACAGGTCTCCTATTACCCCCAAGGGGAACCTAAAAGGTTAAACAAGCGCTGGTAATGGAGAGCAGAAAAAGGGAGGGGGGAAAAACATCACCGGGCAGATTCGCTGGAACTGAAGAAAACAGTGGAACTTTGCACATGAACTGGCTAGGGAGCTAAAAACTTTAGCACCGGCCGAGCAGATCAGGTAAGGAAATAGGCAGGAGTTGGGTGTGGCCACAAAAACAAAAGGTTCGTCAAATGACAGCGGGTAGGATTCGAAAAAAACTGGGGCCTGACTAAGATCAGGCGCAGATAATGACCAAAATTTTTTCAACCTCCTCAGGAAAGCTCGATGGAAGAAGGGGGAGAAGGAGGAAATAACAAAAAAAAAAAACAAAAGGAAACGACTTGCACAATGTCCCAGAAAGATCATGCTATCTAAACGTGAAATACTGGTCAAGAAAACCAACAGGGAGAAAAAAAAAGAATCCGGATGGACAGTCTAGAAAAATGGGGGGGGAAAGGAGAGGGGGAGATGTGAGTCACCAGACCTGCCAAGGCAGTAAAAGGCTAGGGGGGGTTTCAAGAAAAGTCCTAAAAAAGGGGGCACCAGACGTAAAGGGGAGGAAATGATAGTCTCGGTTTAAAAAAGAAGAATCAGGCCGTGTTTCACTTACTCAAATAACTTGGCTTGGTTAAGCCGAAGAGATAAATGAGGCTGGGGAAGAGGATAGGAAAGAGAGAACTTTGGGGGGAACAATATCCAGGGGGAAAAGGGGGTCTACACCAGAGTGGGGGCCATTCTAGTAGAATCGTGGGATGGGGATCATTGTACTGGGGGGAAACATACTGGAAAATATCGAAAGAAGAGAGGGAAAGAGAAAGAGGAGGGGGCGGAAACGAAGAGACCGATGTGTTCTTCTTGTATTTGCTGACGAGGGGTGGGAGGATGAGGGGGGGAAAACTATGATGGAGACGCATAAGACCGGAATAATCAGAGACGGGGAGTTATGGGGGCTTGATACTGGACTCTTTGGTACAAGATACGGGAAGGAAACAAATGTCAGTCCGAAATTAAACTAAGGACCTCAAAAGAAAAGCTTAAAGACAACCGGCATGCCGGCTTAGGAGGGGGACTCATGAATCCTTTTGTCAGTCAAGAGGAGGACGGAGGCCTGGTTTAACTGGAAGCAATGAACGATCATCGACAGATGAAAAGTTGGTGGAAGGGAAAGTCCTCGGAAGACTGGGAAGGAGGACAAGGAAAGAAAAATTGGGGGAACATAGTCCTAGGAGCTACCATTTTTAAGGCAAGTAGGGGGGAGGTCTGGTAGGGGGGGAACCCACAAAGGGGAAAGAGAAAAGGAAGACCGAAAAAAAGAAAGCTCTTGAGCATTCAACCTGTCTTCATGGGTACCAAGAAGTCGTTAAAAAAAAATGCAGGGGTTGTAATAGAAGAAGGGGGAAGTAAAAAAGGTGGGGCGAGGTCACATAAAGTTGTTGACTTTGGTTATTTGTTACGCGGAAAGGTTAGGAATTGTAAAAACAACAACCAGTAGAAAAGAACGGGGGAAAGAGGGGGGCGTAAGAGACAATAGGGCGTTCGGTGGAAAAAACACCTTTATCTACCCTGTTGGGGAGTAGAAATCGAGAAAAACACAAGGGGGGGAGCGGAAGGAAGAGTGACCCAACTTAACCGTTTGTAGAGTAGGTTCCACATTACCGGGGGACAGGTTTCGAGGCCAAATGAAGGGAGGAACCGGGGTCGACGGTGGGGTGAGAAGAAACCGAAAACAGCCGACCAGACAACCCAACACCAAATTATGGTCGACTCTAAATACTTTGGACGGAAACCGGAGGCAGAAAAAGTTAATTTTTTGAAAGAGTTGGAGGTGCCCCCCAGTAATTAGTTCAAAGATCTACAAGGGGCGGGGGGGGAACGAAAGAAATCTACCAGTTTTGGGGGGCAAGAGAGGGACGATAACGTGGCGCATGAAAACCAAATTTTATAGATAGTGGTTCGCAAATGTTCGGGAATAAAGTGAGGAGAAGACAGATTTCGAGCATGCAGCTGCACATCATAGGGGGAGAGGGGTCTGAAAAAGAGCAGTTCCAAAAACAAGTACGTCTACACGTCGGGGGGAAAGGAACACTAAAAGAGTGAAAGAAGGAACTGGAATAACCGGACCTGCGTGGCGAGTTCAAGATTAAAATGGCGGCAAAGGGAATTGTACTATAAAAAAGCAGTGTAGCGTAGTCAAAACGAAAGGGAGAAAAAAATAATCCGCACCAGACGGTACCAAGGATGAGGGCGTTTCTGTTGAGGCGCTCCATCATAGGTGCCGGGGATCCCGTAAAAAAGAGAAGAAAAAGAAGGAAGAAAAAATCGGTAGGTGCGAGTCCGAGGCAACCCACCTGCGATTGCCGAAGTCGCGGGGGGAAATATCAGGGGGCGGTTCGCTGAAGATGGAACCACCGTACAAAGGAAGAAACACGAATCTGGAGAAAGTCGTCGCATGAAAGGGGGGATGTAGAACCAACATTCCTTTGGGGAAGGCAAAACAAGTGTAGGGGAGAAGTAAAATCACTATAAAGAAGTCAGAAGGCCGTTCAACGTAGTCAGGGCTTAAAAAGGCGTCCAGCAAAATGCATTGGTGCTGCTGGGGGAAACCTTCCTCGACCTGGTAAACCTATCTTGACAGAGGGAAAAAAAGGAGGAAATATCGAAACTGACAGAAAAAGAAGAGCGGGGGGGTCAGGTTCCTGGGCTCGAATGTCAGTGGGCATAGAGCATAAGCGGATGATTTTTTTTTTCGGACTTTTCCTCCGGGTGATTGAAATAACTATTTCAAAGAAAGGTCGAACCGTTAAAGAAGATCAAAAGGGGGAGGATTGGAAGTTTCGTCCCAGTTCGTACGTTGTTTGTAGGATTAGCTCCCCTTAGACACCGATAAGAGAGACTCGGATGAAAAAATTGGTAAACACCCACCCCCACCCAAAAAAACCCCCCACCCAACCCCCCACCCCCCCCCCAAACACACACGAAACGCCGACAAAGACCCCACCACACCCACCCCCAAAGAACAACCACCCCCCAATACCCCCCCCAACCCCTAAAACAAAAAAAAGATAAAAACACCCAAGCCCCCACCCAAAACAGAACCAACAAACACAGAAAAACCACTCCCCCCCCCCCCAACAACAAAAAAAAAACCCCCCCCACAAAAAAAAAAAAAACCCCACCCCCACCCACAACCCCCCCCCAACACCCAACCCCAACCCAGAGGATGAAAAGTGAGTAGACGGGGAAAATGGGGTATGGTAGAAGAAGGAAATACAATGTAAGGGGGGTAAATAGGAAAGGGTCTGTTGTTGGTAAAACAAGGACGTCGACGCTTGAATCACTCAGAGACTTCGCAGAGATGCGGGAATGGACAATATACGGTTCGATCTCACACGAACAGGGAATGCGCTCTTCTTGAAAGCCTTCATTTCAGGTCACTGGGAGAGAGGAAAACTTTTATGGGTCGCCTTCCCGGTAATCGAAAAGTAAAACAGAGATTGTTAGTAGTTCCTGGGAGGAGTCCTCTGACAGGGGGTTGTAGCGCCCGTCGAAAGGGGGGGCAAGGTCCCTAAGAGAAAGATCGTCGAGCTGGATGACTCCATCGTCCTCTCATTCATGGGGGACGCCGAAGACATTGTAAAGAAACTTATGCGTTAAAGTAGAAGGGAATGGCGGGCGTGGGTAAGAAGCATCCTGTGACATCAACTCAAGGCTCCCCTGACCAAAAGTTCCAAAGGAAAAAGGGGGGTGGAGGTAGTCGGTCAAAAGGACGCCGCGAATACGTGTTGAAAAGGGAGGGGAAGACCGGAAAGTGTGGGGGTGTGGAGCCCTATAATTAATGCCTCGTCAATCCAATGGAAAAGATCATAAGTGGGGGGAAAGGGTTTAAATGTCCAAAAAAAAATCAACGAAGACCTTGACTGCGTTCGAGAAACTACAAGAGTACGCCCTTCTTGAGGGACCGTCCTGGGGACTGAAAGGGACCGGAAATGCCGTTGGAATAAAGTAGGAAGGAGAAAGCTTCCAATCAGGGGGGTCTGCCGTTGTCGGGGAAAACTTCCTTAAAAATTGACCTTGGGTCAAGAGAGGGAAAAGATGCACGGCACGAGATCCAAGAGGGAAGCCACTCTCGCGACACGTTGTGTTCCCGAATCAGATTGGCCCGAGGGAAACCTACAGGGTCACCGGGCAAAAAATAATACGACAAGAGAGTGAGGACTATAAAAGGGGGGGAGGGAGTACCCAGCAGACCGCAGGCTCAGCACGGCTTACTCACGCCACTCAATGCGTAGGAAGACGGAAATTCGGAATTGAAGATTACGAAAAAGACAATAAAAAAAAGTGGGATATGACGGACTACGTGGGAGAGGTCGCGTTTTTCGGTTCTTACGGGATAAAAAAAAAGAAACAGACGAAGAAGAGGGGAGAAAACTGGGGGTGTGCGCTGTGGGGGTCATGGGAGGGGGGGGAAAGTAAACCTCTTGTCTGCGTCAACGAGACAATGAAGGGCTCAGAAGGTCCGGAGGAGCCCGGAATACCTCCTTTTCAGAAGCTCGAGAGAGGTTAATTGAAGAAAAGAGATACTCTGGGATGGGAACGAAAAAGGACGGACAAGTTGACAAGGAAGTCGCGGCTGGTGGGACATGAAGAGCCCCAGGGAGGGGGGAATGGAGAAGCCAGGGTTTTTTCTCTTTCCGCAATTGACTCCTCCTCGCCGGGGACCCCGGCGCGGTGGCCGAAGTTAGCGAGAGACAACAAAAAAGGAGGGAGAGATAATACGGAAAAGAGTGAAGGGAGCAGGAAGAGAGGCGGGGGGGAGGACTTAGGAAACCAACGCTCCGTGGTCCTCAAAAGCTGGTGATGGAAGCGAAAGACCTCGATGGGAAGGGAAGTGGGTAAGAGTCAGCAAAGAAGGAAATCCACCATTCGCGTTCAGGCAAAACTCATGAGAGAGGGGAGGCCGGGAAAATTCGAATGAACCCCGCGGAGGGGGCTGCAGGGAGGGGGGCAGGCAAACGCGTGTCACCAAAATCCATTTACACCAAGAGCAAAAAAAGAAACGAGGAAAGAGGATGGGCGGTTGATCCACGTAAACAGGAATAAAAAAGAGGGAAAGAGCAGACTCGAGGGTCATATCCAAATGGGGGGGGGAAAACTTGATATCTTTCACTGTGTGACGAGGGCTGAGAAACAAGGGGGAGGGTGGCGACCCTGATTACCGGGGGACTACGCGAGTGTCCACCAAACCTTCGCGTCCCTAGAAAGAAAGAAAGGACGAGATAAGGGGGGGGGAAATTTGGGCCCGGCGCGTACGGGACGAGGGAAAAAGGGGGGGCTGGGGGAGTAAGGAGGCAATCTTTCAAGCCTGAGGGGGTCGAAGAGGGGCGAGCGCCCAGTCCAAGTGAATGGAGTCGGGCGGGTAACCTTTCGGGGTAATTCGGTGTGCGAACGGGGGCCACCGTCGGAATGAAATTATGGAGTTAGCAGTACCAAGGGGAGGACACGGCAAGTCTTCAAACCTTAGAACGTGGGGGGTGGTGTTGGGGGGGGGGGCGGCGGACGCCAGAAGGGCGTAATGAAGAAGTAGGGGGGGAAGACTTGGAATTCTCTCTATGAGATTTATGTGAAAAACAGACCCTTATATGTTGACAGTTCTTTTTATTTCCGAGGAGACTTCAGAGGGGGGAGCAAAAAAAAAATCTCATTTCTGCGGCTGCGGCAAAACGGGGCGTCGGATCGGACCGATGACTTCGAAAGAATCCTGGTGGAGGGTTTAAGTGGCGCTTAAAAGGGTGTCTGACACTGGAGGAGGGTCTGGAAAGACAGAAAGGACAGACAAAGAATCAAGCAGAGCGAAAAGCAGGGAAAAGTGTCTTTAGGGCTCTAAGGGTTCTTAACAGAAGTGTTCCTACACGCTATCTTGGATTGACTTGAAGTTGGAAAGAAACGAAACGATACAAAAAAAGGGCGGTCTCACGATTAAAAAAGAGGGACACTGGACCCAGGAAAATCGCGCTTGTTCTGACCCGAACAGGGGAAAAGGGTACAGCATCAAAGGTCAATTCGCGTGACTGAAGAAATGAAAAGCGGGAAAAAGAAACTCATTCTTGGCTCAGAAACTATTTTACAGACAGCGAGAATAAACCGGAGACTATAGGGGTTGACGCGGCGACGTACTTTGTTACACAACGCAAAAAAAAAAGATTAGAGTCAAATGGAAGTATCTGTCGAAAACCATCCCCTGTCCGTCTCGAAACGAAAGGAGAAGCTAGAAAAAATTTGGGAAGAGAGAGCGCTCTTTCGCTGGCCGGAAGTGATCAATTACGAATAAAAAAAAAACGGAAAACCATGAAGAAAATTGCAAATCAGCAGAAACAACTTGCAAAGCCGGAGTTACCTCGGGGCGACAACAAGGCCATCGGGGTCTGCTAGAATTGACAGTCTAAAACTGGGCATCTCGCTGTAATTTATCCACACCTACATTAGCAATAAATGGCCGGGACGGGATGGGTGGGGAAGAAAGGCCAGTCCGAATCTTTTAGCAATAAGACACAGGACAAAAATTCTCGTCTCGTGCACAAAGGCGAGAGAGCAGGCAATTGTGTT
>Ga0179591_1347228_pt1 | contig 10522 bp, 6 predicted proteins | sample CZOMad2_1_08_16f_FD_182891 | JGI IMG/M metagenome (GOLD analysis project Ga0179591, IMG submission 182891) | Vadose zone soil fungal communities from Angelo Coast Range Reserve, California, USA - CZOMad2_1_08_16fungal (PacBio error correction) | ecosystem: Environmental > Terrestrial > Soil >...
TGGGCGGAGCCTGCGCCGATGATCAGCTGCTGGCGACCACTGGATTGAAAAAAAGAAGACGGTGCCCCGACGCATCGGGTCTAAGGTTCAAACGCGGAGCCTAAAAAGAGCGACGTTGAAAAAAAGGACCGTAACTTCATCGCCGGGGACCGCCTCGGGGGGAAATCACCCATTCACTACTCATCCTGGACCCAACAACAAAGAACGATCGCGAGCGTCGCTTACGCGCCGCAGCAACATCAAAACGAGTAACGCCTGGAAAAAAGACGAGGAGTGGGATCGGCTCGGTTCTCGACAAACTCGACAACCAGGCTGTCGTGAAGTAAAGAACGACGAGGAGAGCTAGCAAAAGGGAAAGCGTGCCGGCCGATTACCTCCAAAAAGAACCGCAAGGGAACCGAGCGCCATATTGCGAGGGGGAGGACGGAAGGTTCCTTCTCTGAGAACCTCTCTGTAACCGATCGGGCGCAACGTAATCAAAAGAAAGGAACAGAGACGCTTTCGGCCTGAACTATGGCCGCTCCCCGGGGGAAAGAGGGTAACTAGGTCAGAAGGAAAGGAGGTTGTCGTTGGATCCCTGCTCGTGATGGCGGCGATACGGCGCATAATCGCGAGGATGTGAGCATAAGACCCTTCGGCACGTACCTGCCGACGCTTAACGTGGGTGGAAATCATGACTGGTCGGTGTGGAATGAGGGAGGATACTGGGGCGACGCGCGGTAAGCATCAGGTTACTGGTGGCGGGAAGGAGGTTCGAGGTCTGGAATCCTTTTCGCGTCCTACAGCGCGGCGACGAACGTTCGATACTTGTCGAAGTATTCGTAAATTGAGAGTGTGTATCGGATCGTCCTCTCGGAAACTTAGAAGAGGGTACGCTGCACGACCACAGCCCTTCTTGCGCGGGCCGGAGAAAACAGGTCTGGAAAGGAGAGCCTCGGAAGCAACGATCAGACAGCTGGATACACAATCGGAAAACTAGATTCTAGCGGGGGGAAAAGGCGGCTTATGGGGCGAGACAGGGGCTGGACTCGCCACGATCCCAGGTTCGTGGGAGTCTGCCGGGACCGTGGAGATCAAATGGACCTCTGCGGGAGCATGAACTCGTCGTCGCGGTCGAGCAGTGAAGAAGCATCGCGAAGCTCAAGAGGGAGACACTACTGAGCAAATACTACGGGGGAGGAAAAAGAACCGTTGTGCCGCATGTACTAGGTCACAATCGTAGGGTTCTCCTCCGAGCTACTATCAAGCAAGAGGACAGTGCGCAACAGATGGAATAATCCCTGATCTGTGGTCGTTCTTCTTCCTAGTGTTCGCCGGTTCTAGGAAATTTCTGCGGGTTGCAGAAAGAGAAATCGCGATCTTCACCTCTCGCCGCAGCTGCGGCCTGCGATTCCTCAGGCGTGGGCTCGAGTTGTGGCTGTACAGTTTCCGCTCTCACGGCCGAGACTACCCAAGGGGGTTGCTCACCTGTTGCACAAAGAAAAACCGCACGACCGACAAAGGGGTCGTCCTTGCCGGGGCTCGGAAAGCCGCTTCGGTTCGTCTCCCTGCAGGCGCCCGTGCACAAATCAAAGCTCCGGAATCTAGACGAACGGGAGAGGGTGAAGGGATGGGCGCACCGGAAAATGTAGGAGGAATGGTGCCTTTACTCTGGCAACTACAGCACGCCTCCGTGTTTACGTTTTCCTGAAGTGCATCTCGAATAGGGGACAGAAAGTGCGGATCGCGGGCCCTACGTGACGGAGAAGCGGCACCTTTGCGGTACGGGCCATGAACCGGGGGAGGCGTTTGCGGCGCTGGCAACGAAAACGGGGCACTATGGACGGACCCTCATCTGACCTGCTCCAAGAGTTTCCAGACTTCTGTGCAAAAGGTAGAAGAGGGGCAGACGGGCGGCTCAGTGGACAGCCGAACCTTGAGACGGAGGAGCGAAGAAAAATCTCTTCTTCATACGGAAGGGGGGCTCGTGCAGCCTGCACAGGGGGACACTAGAAGTCAGTTACGAAGATCGAGCACTGAGACATCTGTTCGAAGCTGGCGGACGCAGGGGAGGTGGAAGGCGGGACGGGGACGCGCTATGCGGGGAGAAGGGTGAGTCGTTACCTCGAAAACCACAAACGGAGGAAAAGAGATAGATGCGTCACCTAGCAAAAGCCGAGCGCTGGGAAACGTGCGGACCAAGCCCCTCGTCCTCTTAGGAAAATCAGGAGGGGCGCGGAAGAGATCGAATCGTATAGGCTTCTATGAACAATTCCGCGAGAGCAACGACCCCTGGCCGTCAACGAACAAAACTACGAAGGGGCCTTCACTTTTTCGGACGGCCACTCAGGAGAAAAGCTATGGGGAAAAAAAAGGCGGGGAAGAAAGGGAAGGGGGGCAATTCTGCTTCCGAGGGAGCCGATTTGCGGATGCGTCATCTTGCTCATGGCAGAATAGGACGAGGAAGCACGCGCGGTCAGGTTCTGGTCAGACAGAAACTCGTGGGTCGAAAGAAAAAGGGGAGCAGATGCAGGTCGCGTCTAGAAAGAGCGAACGAAAAAGGAGCCAGAAACGAGGCTGTAGCGGCACCTAGAAAGGTTTTACGGCCACCGCGACAGGAGGGGTTGCGAGTCAACAGCGTAACTCAGAGGATGCCTGAGGATCGGATCATGGAAGATTCCCTGGCGACAAGGTCGATTCAAGAACTCAGGCGGCGGAGCTAGGGCAAGGAAATAAGAAACGGGCTTGGTGTGGGGAAGGGTGGTCGGTGCGTCCATCCACCAACTCGGGGGCGAAAAACCGGTGAGAGCCATGGAAGCACGACACCCCCAACTTATAAAAGCAGGCATCGCACGCAGCTGCGGAGGGAGAGGGGGAAGGGGGATCGGGTCGGGCAAGGAAAGGGGAGAAAAAGTGTGCGAAACAACTGAAAATCTGAAAAGAAGAAACCGAGCAGTATAGTAAAATCATTGTAGTTGAAGTAGATAGCGAAGAGGCACCGGGGAGAGGGACTGCGTCGAGAAACCCTCTACTATAAAGAGTGGGAGGACGTTCTGCAGGGATACCGACGTAGATAATTGGGGGGCGTCCTCGGGGGCGGCAGTCGACGCGTGAGGGGCGGGCGGGGAAGCTTCGCCGAGAAGCCTCGCTATTGAATATCACAAAGATATGTACGCGACATCATGCGCCTAGCCTCCCGCGGAGGCCCAAAGTACCCGGAAAGAATGCACCCGCCCGCAAGACGCTCAGAAAAGGGGAGGATCCTGATTCCGGGAGTCGAGAGGGAGGGGAAGAAAGGCCCGCGGAGCACGTGCCGTGTGTCCATAGCTCGTTTCGAGGGGCGTTGCAGACCACACAGATAGAATATCAGGCTAAAGTCCAAAACCCGACAACTGGGCTTTGAACGCTGGAACGGAACAAGGGAAAAAGGCTGTCTGAACGACGCCGAACCTGATCTAAACGGCTAAAAGCCGATCAGACTGACGAGGAAAAGGGGATCACGCCCCCGGTCGAGAATCCTATCACTCGAACAAATTAAGTCAGGATGAAGACCACGTTCACCCTGTAGGAAGGGACCCGGGCTACGGGGCACTCATTAGCACCGAGTAACGGCACGCTCGCGTCCGGCGATCAGGCAGCATAGAAGGGGGACAGTGGGGGGGAAAAAGGAATAGGATTCTCGATGACCGAGACCGGGAAAAGCGAAGCCGTCGTCGCAAAGGCCGCCTGCGACAGACACGGTCAGCTATACCCAGAGGTTCGACTAGCAGGAAACCGTCGGAAGATAAAGAGAAGTCCAACTCTACACAGTCTAGTTCCCCAGCAGGCGCGTAACGGCCGGCACGCTTGCGAGTCTACTATCCGGCGAGGTCTGAAAAGTGCACTAGGTTGAAGTCCTTGTACAAACCCGAGCAACGAAATAGGTCCCGGATGGGGAAAGCGTATGACGGGCGGGGGAGGACGAAACGAGACGCTCAGGGGCTCGGGGCCGTAGGTCTGGTTCCGGCTAATAAAGGAGGCACAGTGCCAGGGCGAACACGCGTGATCAGCGGCACGCGCTGCAGGAGCTCCCGGACGGAAAGGACTCGGGACGCTCGGTTTCGTATATAGACGCGAACCTAGTCGGGAAGGGACACGTCCGGCTCCAAAACGTCCGTCGCCCATAGAGGGATCGGAGCAGCATACCCAAGATTAAAAAACAACTTAAGAAGAGATTGCGTATGCGGCGAAAGAAAAGAGATCCTATGACCCCGTGGTCCGGAGCCAACGAGAACATAGTCGGAGAGGGGTTCTATCCTCGCGAACCCTGATCTAAAAACGTGATCCTCACGTCCGGCAGCGAAGGAAAGCCGGGGAAAGGTGGCCGCGATCAAAGCAAGCCGGCCAAAAAAAAAGGAGAACGCCGATCCTTACCCCGAGACGAAAGGTCGAGCCCGCGAGACGTTCGAACGCTCCTAATCAACAACCTCCAGCCATCGAGAGCGGAGACTAAAGGGTCTAGTCTGTTTCTCGAACAGAAAGACGAACCCGCTGAGGGGAGGGGAGCTGCTTCGACCTCGCCTTAGCTCGCAGGCGGGGCCGGCCGAGAAACGAACCAGCTGGAATCCCTGTGACCGAGCGTAGGGGGGGGAAGATCTTCGACGGTTTCCTATCTGGGCGAACCGATCGTATAGCTGCTAGGGATCATCGAAGAGCGTTCCTCGTGCTTCGGCGAGCGACATAGCCTGGCATTAGCCTCCCTGAATTGTGGAGATCGGCCGCGGTCGTGGGCACTCGCTCGTTCTCGGCGTCCCGGATCGGAGCAGAAAAACGCGCGCGTGAAGGGAAAGGGTCTCATGGAGAAAAACCCTCCGGGCTAAGCGGTTGAGTTACCTGCCGCTGGGGGAGGCCTGAACTGTGGTTCTTGCCAGAGAGGGTCCTTTGGAAGCGGGGGTCGGTGTCAGACCGTGGGCGAGAGGGCGGGATTTCCGCAGCAGGGGGAGAGGGGGTCGGCGTCGCGCTCTGGCATACCTCGAGGACGCGCAGCGCTGTTCCGTCTCTCCCGGTCGTTGAGGGCTCAAGGAGGGGCCGAATCAGGGGGGGTGGATCTGTGAAGCCTTCGGGGAGACTGTCTAAACGTGGGGGGGATGCTGCGACCCCAGCCCGTCGCGCACGGGATTATCACGCGTTCTGGCCAGCTTCGACCTCCGTATAGCTCAAAAGATCAGCTGTACCCCGGACTGAGACTAAAACGCTTCTCGGGGCCGTGAAAGAGGCAGCTTCCTCCTGCATCGGGAAATCTGGCCGAATCCCGAGGTTGGCGGCCTTGACCGGCGCGTCAAAGAAGGCGGGTGGAAGGAGAGGGCGCAAAAGTCATCGGGAGGCGGAGTCGAGAGGGGAAAAAAAAAAAGCCAACTCTCTCGAGCAAGTTCGACAGAGACATGCGTTCGACACCTTCTACTCCGTGGGTAGCCCTGCAGAACCTTTTACAGGGGGGGCTCAACGACGTGCGCTAGAGGGAAGGGGGGGTTCGCCAGACGAGAGGAAAAAAAAAATGGTTGCTCTCGGACCGTCGAGAGACTTTCCTCTCCTCGGTTGCGTCATTCTTTCTGTTCGCCTTGTCTTCCGACTGGTGCTGTGGAGAAAACGACGCAGAAGAATCTTCCGAGACCCGCATCTTAGGGCCTGGATCTCTTGGAGGTGGCGAAGAATGGAAAAGGCTTTCCTGCGCTACCCGAGTTGGGGGGGGTTTGAGCACTCGTGCCCCCCCACCACGAAAGCCCACCCTGGGGCAAGAGGGCTGCCGACCGCGGGGAAAGTGCTCTCAGGAGCGGGACCGTCAAAGCGATGATAGAGATAAAAAGGCAAGCTCTCGGACGTCGTAGTTTACCTAGGGAAGAATGGGCTTCGGAGGGTCGTGTGTCTTCGCACACTCCTAACTGTCCTTAGGGCGCGCGCGGAGCTAGAGAGTGAGGAGGAGACTATACTTGGGGCCGCCCGCTCTTCGGGAGGCAACAAGAACGCCTGTGAAACTCATGAACACGCGTCTTTGGGTGCAGGGAAACCTCAGAGAAGCGCCACGATACGGTCGACCAAGAGGCGGGAAGGGTCCTCTCCGAAACGGCCGGCTCCACATTCGCACCTTGTTGGAAAAGTGAAGTTGCCTCCGCAACGAATTAGCCCCTCTCAGAATCGCTGTCGTTCTACGACAGGGGCTCTGTTACGTTTCTCGCCAATGAAAAAATCTGAGCTCGATACGCTTCAAATCGGAGAAACCCCCCAAATCTGTTCCTAGGGTGGGCGAGAGTAAGAGGTGGTCAGACGTGCACGCCCGAGAGTGCTAAGTTCTTCTCGAAAGGCACACGGAGGAGGAATAGAATGGATGAAACAGCTACCAGACAGAGCAAACCGATCATGGGCTGGTCCTTAGACCAGCAAGGCTTCAATCGCCGCCATCTTCGGGGTGCGTGCAGGCTCATCGAATCGTTCTAGTGGGGGGGAAACATCTTCGCAGAAGCACTTAGAAACATGTCCTTCACGAACAATATCAGGTAGCAGCACTGTTGGTGGCGGCACTCTGCTTCAGAAAGGGCAGATGTTATCCAGAGGCAAAGAGGAGGGACGGGGGGGTCTGCGGTCCACGTGTCGCCGTTGCGTAACAGTCAGAGGGGAGACGTGCCTTCTTACAAAGCGGGTCCGTGGCACCAACACAGTCTTCCTCTGTAACGGAGCGCTGGCAGTACAGCTACGTAGAAAGAACTCGCGCGAAAGGGATGCAGGGGGGGGTTTTCACAAGCTGGGAACGCCTAACGACCACGGCCGGAAATGCTGCATCCGCTGTCCAACATCTTCAGAGAGATTGCCCGAGAGCGATCGGTATCGATGGGCCAGCAGAGCCAGGGCGGGAGCACAAAAGGCGCGAAAAAAGAGAGGAAGGACGGAACGCCCCATGTATTCTTGTTTTGGCGTTGGCAACGGAGGACCACCAACTCGGTTAGCTAGGAGATCAAACTGTTACAGCACCTAACCGCTGAGAACACGCCACGAGCATGCATGAACCTTGGAAGAACGTAAGAGACGCTTCTAGGTGCCGGCCCGCACAAAAAAAGTACAACAATGCGAACAAGGGGAAAAGACCGAGCAGGTAGAGGAAATTGTAAGTTGCATTGTCCTGATCAGAGAAAAGGAGGGTCACGATCTGCGCCGCGGCTCGAACCAGATCTCCTATCACTCTGTATCATTCGGCAAATTTCTTCATCGGCGAAACTAAAATAAGTAAGAATGGATACTAGAGGAGTAGACTAGTACCGTTATCTTACAGCAGCTCGTCAGACGCACTCCTCGCCGATCATTGATCATCTACGGTCGCATGACTCTGATGGGGGGGCGGAATGAATATCAAGCGCAGAAACGAAGTCTAAGTACCCCTGATAAAAACCCGACGCCGACGCTATAGCTCTGTAGACGGCGACGAAAAAGCGGTAAAGAGGAGAGTGGATCTATACGAGTCGAAGCGGGCCAGAAGCTTGCCTCCCTTGAGGGACAAGCGAGGGTAGGGACTCAGAAAAACACTGTCAGTTCGAGGCATCAAGTAGAAAAACGAACCAGCTTTGGAAAAACGACCGTGATCACGCTTGCGAGTAAAAGGAAAAGAACAGGAAGCTTAAAAAATCACGAGGATATCCCCGAGCACCTGCGTAAAAAGCGGCGGATCCCTCGATCACGATCAGTAACACGAAATCCAGGCACTGCACCACATTCAGCAGGGTCGGCAGGTGAAAAAAGTACCCGAGCGTGGGGGGACGCAAAAACAAGGCATCGCAGTAGGAGAGTATCTTAACGCCGATACCGAGAATGAAGTGCCAAAGGACCGCGGCTGCTACCGCTCCGCCGCTTCTTATTGGGCATCGCAGTCAAGTGAGGCGAGCAGGGGAAGAAACGAAGAAAAAGGCGCATGAAAAAGAAAAAAGGATAATACCGGGGGAAGCCAAGGGGAAAAACGGAATCCCCCGAGCACCTGAATCCTCGGGGCCACCTGTAGGAACAACAGTGGACGAGGACCGCGGGCACGCGCGATGATAGCCCGGCGAGGGGAGGGAAGGGGTCTGCCCTCAAAGAGGTGCGCGGGGATAGACACACGAGCCCGATCAACTCTCGCCGATAAACTAAAAAGCGTTCTGTTTTTCGTCTAAGGGCTGGGGAAACTCATCGCCGTGCTCGTCGGGGAAGATCGTCTCGGGGAAGGAGAAGGTCGCCTTAGTGGGAACTGGATAGGAGACACGGACGCTGCAGAAGAGGAGCTTCTACTTGAAGCAACGAGGCTGCACTCGGGTTTCTCGATGATCGCTGTAACTAGACCGAGGGTAGGGACAGGGGAGGAACGTCTTCGGCGAAGGACCGTCTGGGGTCAGAAAGAGAGAACTACATACTCATCCTAGCCCAACAAAAAGGGGAAAGAGGAAGAGGTATTCTGCAGGAGAGCAAGGCTGGTTCACCTAATTCTGAAATCCTTAATAGAAACTCTACTCATAGGGAAAGTTTCGCGAGCTCCGCGCGACCCGAGCGTCCAAAATCCTTGTCCTCAAAGATACTTCAAAGGGGGACGGTGGCCCGAAATACCCCTGGCGAACCGGCCAAAAGGACCTCGACCGACTACGCCGAGCCGACAACCAAGAAACATCGAACCTAAAGCCCGCGAGCGTCGGGATTCTGAACGCGCCGAGGAGCCAACCAGAAGAAAGGAGTAATCGTCATCTAATAAGTGTCTCGGTGGGTCATCAAACAAGACGCGCACCAGCAGGGACTGTGGAGGAGACGACCTACGCCGGCTACTAGCCTCATCGTTCAGACCCAGCTGGGAATCCAGCCTGTGCAATAAATGCTTGCTCGGGAGGCCTAATGGTCATGCGCGGGAGAACCTCTCGGTATCGCTGAGCAGTATCGCCGGCGAGGGGCCTCTGGGCCGGTCAGGAAGACTTTCTTGGCGGGCGATGTAGACAGGGAGAGACGTCGCAGCAGCTGTGAGTTCAAAGAAGGGCTCGGATCTAATCACGGCGGAACTGAAGGGCTCAATAGACCAGCGTGGAAAACGACGAAGGGGGGACCAAAAGGCAGAACAAGATGCGGCGGGCGGTCACCTGCCGAAAGTTGCTGAACGTGGTGGCCTCCAGGTCACTTTTCCAGAGATCGTGCGGAGGGAGAGATTCAGCAGCAGGGAGTTTTCTTGGCGCGTTCTGGAAGATCCTGTTAGAGCGTAAACGTCGACAGCGCTGGCGTCAGCGCCCGGTCGTCAGTGCGGCAAGTAGGGGTCCCCGAGGGTGTTGTCGTGAGAGCCTCTCCCCTTGAAGATCAACGGTGGTCGCTGAACGACCAACCGTCGCGCTCTTCAAGGGGAGCGAAAAGACTGGGACCAGAGGAGGGGAACTCGGTAAGAACTCCGATCATCGCATGACACAAGGGGAAGCAGTTCTCCGACGACACTCTGAGGGTCAAGCTAGCGGGCTGAGGGGGTTGCTGCCTCGGATCGTGCCGATCCAGGCAGTTCGGTCCGGAGCTATGGAGAGGATCATGGATGCGCAGGGGATTATCGGGGCGGGGGCGGGAGGCGCCAGAAGCCTAGCGCTGGCTCGCGATCACTCGACGAGAGCACAAGGGAGTTCGCCAACTAATACAGGGGGCTACACACTGCAAACGGAGGGCAGGTTTCTCAAGCGTGGCTCATATAGTTGAAGACTTGCCGATCGTTGGCGCTAGTCGATCGAACACTACCATACTTTCTTACCGGAGCTTGGATTTCTCGTTCCGCAGGGTCAAAAACCCGGGGATCCGACTTGGCTCTGGGGGAAAACTCTAAAAGACAGACTGTCCGCGTCCCGCATCTAGTTGAGCGATGCTCGTTGCGTTAGCAGCGGGTGTCTTGCGGTACAGTGGCGAGAGAGGGCGAGAAAGAGTAACTAGTGGGGGCCTCTTGGCAACATACAACGCCCACAATGGGGCGGCATGGCCCGTTACGGCTTCGCCGCCGCGTTTCAGTGCTCGCCCTGCTCTGGAGGCAATAATAAAAACTCCTCGGCAAGAGCTGCGTGACCTGGGGGACACGCAAGCAGAAGGTCGGGCGCGCCGAACTGGGGGGGGAATTGTACACGAGAAGAATTCACGGCGGTTCCTCTGAAAAAGGGGCGAGAGAGGGGGGGAGTCTACTGGGAAGACCTCGTTCTCTCGCGACGAACGGGGAATCTGCAGGGCGACCGCGGGAGGTTGCGTGAGAGGGACGCTACCTTCTCTGGACTAGACGCCAATCGACACTTTGAGAAGCTACTTCCCGAACTTCGTTCATCTGTCAAAAAGAGGCGCACCCGGGGGAGAGACGAAACCGGGGAGCGTGAGGCGCTCGCACGCTTAATCGAGGTAACAGGGGAGACATTGGAGAGGGCTCGTGTGCGCCCATGCCAACGAGATAACGACTTCGAATAGGCGAGACTCGATTGGGTCTGAAGCTGGCAGACTGAGGCCGAGGTGGGGGAGACCTGCCCCACTCGGCGGGCAGCGTCGTTGAAAAGCAGGG
>Ga0179591_1219275_pt1 | contig 10521 bp, 8 predicted proteins | sample CZOMad2_1_08_16f_FD_182891 | JGI IMG/M metagenome (GOLD analysis project Ga0179591, IMG submission 182891) | Vadose zone soil fungal communities from Angelo Coast Range Reserve, California, USA - CZOMad2_1_08_16fungal (PacBio error correction) | ecosystem: Environmental > Terrestrial > Soil >...
AGGTTTTCAATAGCACCGAGGAATGGTAAAGCGCATGGCGAGGATATTGGGTACACATAAAGGATTGAGAGAAAAGGAGCTAAGACAGCGAGATAAATGCCAGCTGATTGAAAGAGGAGAACCGAGACACGTGCGGTTCAAAAAGAGGGGTGGGGTTTTTCAGTGGAGGGGGTAAATTCAATAATTACATGAGGGGGATGTCGCAAGAGAATGGGGAGAAGAATATCTCTAAACCGGCGAAGACGCCGACCAGCAGGGCCAAGCATCCATTCAAGATTCATAAGAGAGCGTAAGGGGATTCGCGCGACCCTTAGGAACGGAAGCGTAAGAATCAAAAGAGAGGTCCTTCGAAAAATACATATCTTTTGTGGGTTATGAGCAGGAAACAGGAATTAAGAAGGAATGGGGAAAACAGAACGACGAGCGGGGGCGACAGGAGGGGAAGGTAGGCATGACCATGAGGGGACTTTTTTGGTGGCACAAAGAGGAGACTCGAAGGGAGCGAACAAGGGACCGCAGCTAAAGTCAATTTTGCAAGGTCCTCCTAAACCGGGTTGAAATGAAAATGCCTCCGGAAGAAAACGGGCTTAAGTGGGGCTTCCATTGAGAGGGAAACTCACCTCAGAAGGCATTAGGGCAACTATCGTACTAACCGGGGAAGACCCGCCCGTTGTTGAATGAATAGTCCGCCTAATAACGATCTTTCTCTCAGAACAGGATCATGGGGGCGTTCCTGAGTGAGCTTTCACCGGTACAACAGGGGTTTAGGTACAAAAGGAAGAATTCAAAATCGAGACCAGGGAAGCACATCGTTCGTTCTAGCTTGCCGGGGGGAACTTAGCGATCGGGTCTCTCGGAAGTGGGGAGGACTAAAATTCTCGGTTGCCGATCGGGACTTCGGTGAATAGGAAGACTGCTGCTACTATTAGGGGAAGCGACTTCCCGGTAAAAAAACTCGTGAAAACAGGGAATGTCAGAATCTAGACAAATTTCCCAAAATACCTATTTAAGGGCACGATGAGCTGAACCTATGGAAGGTAGCAGGAGGAAAAGGGTGACGATACTGCAGTCAATTGACACTGCCAGGGCCCGAGCGGGTGATCGCGTGACAGAATTCACATTGTTTCAGGCGAGCTCCCGCCAGGCAATCCTGTATACAGGCCAGTTTAAGGGTGTTGAAACGGTGGAGATAAACGAAGCGGCACTCTGGACAACGGCCTTCGCACATGGGAAGAGTCGAGGTGCAAGGCAAAACATCGCTGGCAAAAAAGTGACATCCAGGTCAGATTAGCCGTGGCTGACCAGCGAAGCGCGGGGGGGGGGGGGGGGGGGGGGGGCGCATGGCAAGGGTTGGTAAGTGGAGTTCGATATAGGAAAAAAAAAAAAGAAGGTCGCGGAAAGAGGAAGAGTATAATCAACTCGATAGGAAAAAAACGGGTATCTCATTTGCGCCTCGGCAGGTTATCAAAAACCTGAAATACTGGACAAGAGGTCTTGGGGTCGGTTAGGGGAGACAAGCAGGTTTGGCCAAAAACCCATCAGGGGTATGTAGACAAGCGCCGCGAAGCCCGAAGTGCAGGCGAGGTCAAGAAGAGGAGAAAACATAAAAAGGAGGGAGCCTCCACCCAATCAAATTGTACGCTGCAATGTTCATGAAAAGCTTTCCTGATTCACCAGAAAAAAAAAAAAAAAATAAAAGAAAAAAACACAAAAAAAAAAAAAAAAAAAAAGTTAAAAGTCGGTCCAAAGGCGATGATATCCGTTCCCTGCCCAGAGAACCTGCGATACAATCTGAAACAACCACAATAGGGGAAAAGAAGAGGTAACAGGGAGAAAAAAAAGTTACTAAAGGGGGCGTGTACTGCCTCTATGTCAAAAACCATACGGAAGACCACTGTCGCGCCCATTTCGGTGAGTGCACACGGTCGTCTCGCAGGCACTAATAGGAGGAGAGGCTATGAGAAAAGGACAGGTGGGGGAGGAAAAAAAAATCGAAATAATTCGGGAACAACTCCAACCCCCGCTCGGGAACAGAGGTTGCACAATAGGCGCAACGGCAGGAGTTGGACAGGACAGGAGTCGCCGTTCAATTACTCAAAAAAAAGACGCGTCAGGATCGAGGGGGGAAAGGCGGTCGAAGGTTGAGGTGGCGATGAAAACAACAAGTGTGTCATGACCGTCAAACAACGCCGGCGCGCAAGAAAAAATTGTAAATATTATCTTCTATACGCACAAATTTCCGGCCTGCCGACGAAGAGAAGAAAGCACGAAAGGCAGACATGTGGGTGGTCCGGAAGCGCGATCAGAGAAGAAGGTCATGCAAGAAACAAGTATCGTGTGAGAAGATGTAATTTAAGAAACACTAAAAAGAATAACGCGATTTTCTGAAAAGTCGACGCGAAAAACCTTGAAACAAGGCGGACCTGCAAAGCAACGTAGGCTACTAGGGGGGGGGTGGGGAGTCCTCTCCTGAGAATCTGGGCTGCCCTAGGGGATTCAATAAGGTCGGCGGAGAGGGAGGACGGATAGTTAAAGAATCTCTCAGGTAGATTCTAACAGAAAGGCGGGTGAAAAGCTCAACACGGAAAAACATGAGAAGGAAGGGAAGAACATAAGGCAACTACGGTCGTGGTTGTCGAGAGAGGGATGCCATGTAAGGGGGAAAAAGGGATTGTTGGGAAAGTAAAAAATTGCAATAACCAAGGAGGATTCTGGGAAAATAACATTCACCTAGCGATAGGAAGGAAGAGAACCGGGCCAAACACTAGCTTAAGAGGCAAGGGAGACGTCATATCATACTTGTTTACAAAGCCGTTACCATCAAAGAGGGGAGCAAAGAAAGAGAGAAGGGAAAAACAGGATATGGGGCACTCGCTGGACGGATGAGAAAAAACTTCCTAAATGGTACTGGGGGCTGCACACTGCGAGGGGGGAAAAGGCGAACTTCGCGGAGGGAAAGTTTCCCCGAGAAACAAGGAATTGAGTGGTAGGGGTTCGTGAAAGAAAGAAGGGTGAAGTAAAGGGAAGGATTTCAGGAGGAGAAAAGCAGGGCACATACTTAACCTGGATTCTCACCGAGACAACGCTTCTACTCCTGCAGCAGTAGAGGCCGACCTACCCGTAAACCTACCCAGGTGAGGGGAATTCATGAACAGCAAAGAAAGACAAGGAAAAGCACTCAAATAAAGCCGGAGAAAAAAAGCTCTTCGAGTTAAAAAAAAGGCAAACAAACACTATGAGAAAAAGGGAAGTAAACGCTTCCCGAGCGCAAGAATTGGGACGGGGCGTAAAGTTGAATAAGGGGGAAGGTCTTGAGGGGGAGGAAAGGAAAAAGGAAAATTGTAAAAACAAATTTTCAGCAAGAGGGGAGTTCAGCAACGCAGGCGTCGAGGGAACGCTGTGCTCGTTTAAGGGAGTTGAATGCGTCAAGATCTGGGAGAATAAGCATGCAGGGGGGAAAGACGGGCAAACGGCGGCCACAAACTGGAAACAAAGAAGTACTTGGGGGGATAAGTGGCCGTCCCTCCGAGAGGCGGAGATCTTACACGAGCCTACCGTTCAGTAAAACGGCGGCAAAAGGGGGTCCCTCAACAAGTAATACATTTGTCGGGGAACTCGAGCTGAGGTCCGGAAAATCCGCTTGAGGGGGAAGGTGGGCCGCTCCAAAACGGTCGGAGTCAGGGCGGAAAGAGTAACTCGGGGGAAAGGGGAAAGGGGAATTGGCTAGCGAGCACCGCGGGGGGTCGCGACTATTGACAGTCACGCGCGACACGAAGACGAGCGTGGGAATTGAAATGGTCACATTCTTCTACCACACAACGTGGAGGGGAAGAAAATGGCAAACGATTCGATCAACCACTTACGGGAAGGGGAGGCTTCCGTTCAGACTAGGGAGGACATTGCCAGACCCGGAACTGTTTAACCGTCGTGGTCTCGAGGGAAAACGGCTCAGCAAAAAGAAGGAGAAAGCTGCCGCATACAGAAAGGCCTAAACAACGGGCAGGCCCAGAGGCTCAGACGGGCACTGCAACCCTTAGGGGACCTCAAAGCCAAATAGAGGAGTTGAAAAAAAAAGGGTACGAAAAGCTTAACATTTCCGAAAAATAGAGGGAAGAGTTTGGGCTGTCGTACTTACATAAAAAAGCTCACACACGTCTCCTTTTGAAGTTGCATGCAGAAGAATGGGGGCTCAGAGAGAGGAAAGTCCCGTCCGGAAGGTGAGAGGGAGCTGGCTGGGACGCGGAAGGGCTCAGAAAAAATTTTGTAAGATCGTAATATACAAGTTGCGCCTAATGACGTGGCTTGACTGTTCCGGAAAAGTCACGTGTTGTGGTTACAAAGGAAAAAAAAACCACGGGAGCGCCTCAAAAGCATAGAGTACTGACGCAATCGTGCAGTAATTTGACTATCAAGGGTTCATGGGAAAACGTTGTCCGGCCGGGGGAAAAAAGGTAGAATGAAGGGGGGGGAAACGAAGCGGGAAGCTACAGTGGAGGGTTTCGAATTGTTGAAATCAATATCCCCTGAGGACATTCTCGCCCCAACCGGGGCAGCGCCAGGGGGAAGAGGGAAGGGACCTGGCAAATACGTCCATGTGACCACACCTAAGGGGGCGAGAGACCGGGGGGAGGACCGTGTGGCAGAAAACGTGGAACATGGAGGAAGTACAGCCAAGAGGGGGGGAAAAGAACCTGGGAAGGGAATGTTCTAACAGAAGGGGGGGAACAACGGATTTGTGGTGCGAGAGGGGATCACGCTTTGATCGGAATGGAATCTCCTCAGCATAATGAGGGGAGGGGATCTTTTAGGGGGGTGGAGAGGGAAAATACCATTAGGGACAAATGCTCGCATGGTTGGTGCGTGGTGAAGAAATAGTAAAATCCATTTTATGTCAGAGGAGGGAGAAGGCAAAGGATGAAGTTAGGGTGATAGAGCGCTTGGGCTACTAAAAATAATGGGAGTGTGGGGGGAGCCGGAAACGACGTCTTCGAGAAGAGTCCCCATCATATGCCAGCGGGAATGGGCAGGTCAAAAAACTCGGCAAAAACTGAGCCGTTTAGGAAGGGGAGGCTGAATAAAGGGGAGATAGGGGAGACGATGTGGGTGGGTCTTTTGGAACAAAAAGGAACAAAGCCCTTAAAAAAACCGTGACACTTAGCCAAGCGCTGAAGCAGGGGAACAATGAGGTAGAAGCCATGCCGCGCTAGGTCACGGGAACGACTGACCAGGAGGAAGGCAAATTGGAGGACCGGGAAGGAGAGAAACAGGAAGTGGCAATCGTGAAAGAAGTCAGGTCTTGTCACAGCAGGGGGGCCACCAGAGGGAAAAAGAGGAAAAAGTGCCCTTGTCAGGGCAAGGATCAAAACAGGGCTTGGGAATAGACCTACGAAACAAAGTCGGATAAGGCAGCTAAGAACGACCAGCGAGGGGGAGCTCGGTAATTTCGAGAACCTTGATCCAAGGGAAAGAACATTGCCGAAACCGTCAGCTGATAAAACTCCTCGGGGGACCCTGAAATAAAGGCTGGTGTTAACAAAAGGAGATCACCTAAAGGAGGGGAACAGTACGCTGCCGGGGAAAATAGTAAGCCGCAGTCAAAGTCATCTCGGCCGCATGGGAAATAATTAAAATAAGGGGGTTGCCGACAATTCCGCGAGAAGGCTATCTAGTAGGAAGAGTATCCACGATAATAGAAGGAAAAGAAGACGAAAAAAAAATCACGGTAAAATGACAAGAGGTGACAGATCCCGAATCACCACCTATTGTCCCTTTGAAGCGCGAACATCTAGGAGCTAGGAGGAGGCTCAGCAAAATACGTTTCTTGACGTTTTAAGGAGTCGGAGGAAGAAAGGAGTTATAGTCTGGCGCGGCCTAAAAACGATGAACTCGACCGCTCACGAGGAAATTGTGAAAAGTAAAAAACTCGGTCTTAGGAACTTCCCAAGCCGGGCCTCGAAGCGCGGCAAAAGTGGGGGAAGGACAGAAATTGAGAGAGCGATGGGGAAAAAAAGGGGGAAAGAAAATGGTCAAAGGCTTGGGGACCCGTACCAGGGCTCAGATCGGCGAGGTCGTTGCGGTGTCGGTAAAGGGGGGAAGAGGATATAAGGGTCTTCTGAACCCGTAGATACGGGACCGAAGGAAAACCGGATGGTGCAGAAGGCCTCTAGACTGGTAAAAAATAAGGGCGGACTCGACAAAACCTTACAAGTAATCAGCTCTTAAGAAGAAGCAGCGGAAAAAAAGGGTCTTTTCGGCGGAGAGGAAAATGTTGCGAAGAGGAGGAGACTGGGAGTAACAAATTAGATTCTACCGGCTCAAAAGCGGCAGGTCGTGACAGGGGGGGGGATGAAAACGAAGAGACAACACTATGAAGTCCTAAAACGACAAGCTGTAACGAGGTTACAGAAGAGCGATAGCATCGCTTCAGGGTAGAAGGGAGGGGGGGAGAGTTTCTTGATCTAGAGTAGTTATCTTTGTTAAGAGAGAACAAAATGCGCGATGACAAGGAAAAAGGGGTTTGGGAAAAACCATAGGGGAGGGCTTCCGACTCTCTCTCCACACAAAAAAACACCAACAAATTCGGAAGGGAAGAGATAGGCAGCAGCCAGGTGGAAATCTCCCACTATGAAAAGCGAATGGAGAGGAGGGGCGTAGACCAACCCGATAGAAAAGTCGGGAAAGAGCGCAACCTAGAGGGCTATCAAGCGAGAACTTACGATGGAGGGGACGAGAAGCGTCAGGAACAGAACAGAGGGATTTGCGAAAAAACTTTGTGGGGTCATGGGTGGCAGAACGAAATTAAAATATGGTTGAGGTCGAATAGAATTTGTACCTACGAGCGAAATCCTGCAAAGGAAGACCGAGAACAAAAATCAAAGAGCTGAAGCGTCAGGGAGAGAGAGGTCAGGAATGTGACGGGAGGGAACGGGGATTTTGAAAGTCCTCGTGTATCGAAAAAAAACGGGTCATTAGAAAAAGTCTATCGTGGGGGAAGGACCTTCACCTAAATCCAGGAACAGGACGCAGCAACAACGCGCGCTCGAAGGGATTGAGCCGGGAAGCATAAAAAGGATGCTGGGGGGGTTTCAAAGAAATACATTGCACTGGCACCTGGGGAGATGGCTGAGAGGGAAGGATTGTGGCATTGGCCCGACCCAAGCTTGACTCTGAGGGAAACCCAGAAAAAGAACTGAAACGGAGGCTTAAGCGTGTCCAATGACATCGTAAAGAACAGATAAGCAGTCGCAAAGATCGTAAATCCTTCGAAGACCCGACAGAGGGGTGGTCCCGCAGAATAAAAGAAAAGGATTTCTCTCTTCCAAATTACCTCAGTGAGTAAGGGGCAAAAGAAGGTGAGAGGGTCACCGGGAGACGAAAAATATGGAAAGGGGAAGGCTACTTGATCGACCTCTAGACCTCCGGGCAGTATCAGTTCGTCATCTGAAGGAATTCGCTATTAGGTACGCGGGTGGAATGGCCAAAGGAGGAACGTGTCAAAGACAAAGAAAGTTGCGGAGAGAGACAGAAATGCAGGGACTAGTTCGGGCCTATCGGACGTTTCAATCGCTTGACCCGCGTGGGCGTAAATCACACAGTTCCGACTAGTGTCAAGGTGCACGAAGGGGCGCATCACTAAAGGAAAGGCACTTAGAAAAAATCAACTCCCGGGTCAAACGAATGCCCGGAAAACCCGTTTTAAGGGATGTGAGACGATTCTGGTGTCTTCCGCCTTGGGGTAAAGAAAGGATCCCAGGGGGGGGAGGTCATGGTTGCGTTAAAAAAAAAGCTGTGGCGAGACGAACGTGATTCAAAAGATCGGCACGGAATGTAAGAAATGGCCTCGGAAGTGGCAGACCAGAAGGGCAGGAGAAAGTGAAAAGAGCGGCGGCAAGATAAAGAATGGCAACAAGCTATCAGCAAAAAAGGGCAGTGTTGATTAAGGTTAGTGTGGGGGAACGAGATCTTACAAAAGGAAGGACGCGTCGCGAATCGCCAGTCTGGGAGGACGCTCGGGGAGGAAGGTAGATCAGGGGGGGAGAAAGACTAGAAAAAAAACGAATCGGATGACGGGACCATCTTCAAAGTTGTGGAGCGGAGAGAATAGCACACTTGGGGGGGCCAAAACTACAGATGGGGGATGGAGAAAAAAAAAAGGCGTGAGAAAAGAAATATCAGGAAAAGAATATGCGACATAACATAGTTAACCCAAATTCACCACTCAAAACCATGGGGGCGCGAATGGCATCTAAAAAAATGCGAGCACCAAAGAATCATCGAAAAAAAACTGGAGAAAGGAAGGGACTGAAGGTTCAAAAAAAAAAAAATACAAATCGATCACAAAATCAGAGGACAAGAAAGGGGGAACAAAAAAGATACAATGTATGAAATGAATGGGGCGGCGCTTAACCGAAGGGGGTCACCGGAGAAAAAACAGCATTATCGTAATGGGGTGAGGGACAAAACCAAAAAAAAGGCTAAAGGGAATCGATAATACGAAGCAGGTGAAACGAATGGGTCCGATCTAATTTATCTGGAGGAAGAATTCGAAAAGCAAACTTACAGCAGAAACCAAAAAAAAAGGGAAAAAAACAGAATTAGTTCAAAAAAGAAAGCAGGATTGGGGGAAGATCTCAGCCGGAAGATACCTAAGGTCGGAGCGACGGAACATCTCTGGAGGAAGGGGCGTTGATAGTAAAAAAGACGTGTACCTGACAGTCATCAAAGCCTTCTTCTAGCACTTCGATAAGGGAAGGAAAAAAAAAGGCTGAAAAGAAAGGCAGACAGAAGAAACCATCGCGCACAAGCTAAAAAGTACGGGGGGGGATTTTGGTCCTAGAGCATGATGCAAATAGTAGCGATGCCTGACAGAACAAGAAGCCTGGGGAACCGGAAGGGGGAGATCAGCCACCCTGACGCGTTTACGGAACCAAAAAAGGGAGGATACCCCGCCTGAAAAATGCAAAACTCACAAAAAGGGGGGGGACAGGAGGCTAAGGTTAAGTACCGAGACCATCGCAGCCGGGCTGCAGATTGACGGCAGCCAGGGGGAAAAGACGGAAGGAAAGAAGGGGGGACAGCGCGGGCTAAGACTACTTTAAAAGTTAAACACAAGGGAAAACCTAGTCAAAAGGAAAGGAAGACCTAACACCTACCAGGCCACCTCATCAAGGGGGGGTGAAACTAGCTTGGACAGGTGGAGGCTAAACGCTGTGTCAACGGGGGAAAAAGGGCACAATCCAAAGAATGAAGGAGGAGGTCGCCGCGGAGACCGAACCTATTCTAAATGAAAAACAAGTACAAGTAAAGAAGGAAAGAAAGCTAAGCGCAAAGAGGACAGTTGGGGAACGACCATGGACCATCAATCAGAGGGGAAGCCCGACGAGAACTAAGGGGGGGAAAAAAAGGAAGGATTAATCCTCGGAGGAGATAGGTAACCTCGGACTGCCGGGGATGGGATTCAAAGAGGAGCTTTGGAGCGCGCCTGAGAAAGCTTTAACCGATACAAGGGAACCTTTGGGTAGTCGGTCTTGAAGGAAAAGAGGAATAGCAAGCATCAACTGAGAGGAGAGAAGAGCTTGACGCAGGCAAAACGAGAAGTACGGGACAGCAGGGGAAGATCGAAGCACGGAGAGGAATTCCTACCGGAACCTGGAAAAAAAACAAGGTCAGGGTTGCGGCATGAACTTAGAAAGCCAATAAGAGCATCAAAACACCGTGGCAAGAACTTCATTCTTGCGTAAGCAGGACGCTGGTGAATCCTAGAGTCAAAAAAAGGGGAAAAGGAGGAAAGAGAAAAGGGAAGAAACCGAGAGAGAAAGGGGACTGCACAATGAGTGAGGTCGTAAAGGGGTAAGAAAACTAAAGGGGGGGGATGTTGAAATCACTTGGAGGTAGGGCAGGCTAAGCGCAAAGTCTAATTCCTTGGAAATAGGGAGGGGGGGAAAGCGGCAAACAAGAAACTAAATCAGTTGAGTTCAAAGATGCAACGATCTGGGTCAAATAACTCGAGCACCCAGAAGAAGGTCCTTGTTTCTCGGGGAAAACAAAAAAGACCGCGAAGGCGGAGAGATTCCACCGACGCACGTAAAGAAAACAATGAAAGGAGGGGTAAAAGTGCAGCGGGCGAATGACTCCTTGGGGATCAATCGTCTCTCTTTCTTTCGAAAGACAGGATTGAGGTCCATGGCCCGACATCACGTCTGAGAAAACGATCAGAAAGAGAGAAGTGGGTCCGGGTAACCCTTTACGCGGCCAGAAGTCGCAAGGTGTAATTTAACTGAATCGGAAACAGAAGACGGAATTCTTGGGATTTGGAAATGGGTTGGTGACAAGAAAAAAGAGGCGCCCTCCCCAAAATTGAAAGCTGACCACTAAACAAGGAAGGGATGTTGGCCGGTAGGAGGACTTCCGGGAGGTGTTGAGCTGAAGAAAGGAAGGGGTCACGTCATATCTAGATGGTACAGGAACATAGGCACAAGAACGCACACTCCGAAAAGGATGCAGAAGAGTGCATACCCCCGC
>Ga0179591_1382406_pt1 | contig 10521 bp, 10 predicted proteins | sample CZOMad2_1_08_16f_FD_182891 | JGI IMG/M metagenome (GOLD analysis project Ga0179591, IMG submission 182891) | Vadose zone soil fungal communities from Angelo Coast Range Reserve, California, USA - CZOMad2_1_08_16fungal (PacBio error correction) | ecosystem: Environmental > Terrestrial > Soil >...
GATAATTGATTCGGCAGGGTTGGGCCAAGAGAAGGTGAGTAGGTGGGAAAGAATGAAGGCGTGCGAAGAAATACCTTCTCTGTTCCAAGCGTGACTGGATCTCAAGCTGATAAACTAAAAAAGAGCTCTCCACTGGGACGCTGGGCCGATGCCTTTGTTTCAGGTCAATGATTCCTTCAGAGCTTGAGCCCGCAAACTCTACCGATAGCTATGGGCACAATGAGAGGAGAAGTTTGGCACCTCTACACGGGTTCTGGCAATGTTGTGCCTTGATAGTGTCACGAAACCAGTAAGTAGGGAGGTGGAAACGATGCTTCCAAGATCAGTATCGATCTCCATTGGGAAGTCGTCACTTGGCCCTTGACTCGTAAGAAGCTTATCGAGAAACCGTAAATCTCGTGAAAGAGAATAAACAGTTCGGCCCAAATAGGGTGGGGTGCCCAAGGTAAGGTAAAAATTTGAAGTCAGGGTAGATCAATAACTACTCGAACTTGAGGGGGCTATAAGGGAGGGGGGTATTATTAAATGCGGAGGGGCCCTCGTACCCCTGTCTTCAGATTATGAGGAAGAGGCAATCTCAGTTAGAGAAACCGCGAGGCGTTCGAACACAGGGCGCGGACTACTCGAGAGGAGCAAAGAAACCCTCAGAACGGGATCTACCAAGTACTGAATAGAAAGGGCAGGAGTCAGAAAGAACGGGAAGGTTCAACAGACAAGGGAGCCTAATCTCTGTGGGGGGTGCCGAAAGATGGGGGGGTACGGCATTCAGGAACGGAGTTCGGAGGGTGCGGAACAAGACAAAAGTTGGAAAACTGACGTGGGAAGTCAGAGGCTTCATTACCTCAGAGCAGCCCCTTTATCGACAAGACGGGGCTCGCCGCCGTGACTCTGGTCTTAGGGGGACCGAGGGGACGCTAACTTGGTGGGAGAAATAAGACGAATTGAAGATAGTCCTTCGGAGACTTGCCTGGGAGGCGGCTTGGTAAACACCCTCAGGTGTCGGTTAGTGGGAAGAGTACATGCTGAAGCCAGGAGGATTCCAGGTGAGGGGGGGGATCAAACGCAACTTACGAGGCCAAAAAGGTCCATGACATATTGCGCCTCGAGCAGTGAGAGGAAAACCCACATGAGGATCAACAACACAACAACCGGATGAGGTAAAAAGGATATCCTTTCTGGGAGAGGAAGGCAGCAGGATCAGGGGGGGAAGGAGAGACCTTACAACAGGGGGGCTCATACGTGTCAGAAGGAGAAAGAAATGGTTCGCCAAGGATATTAGACTTTCCGCCAAAGATATACCGGAATCTTAAGCGGGGAAACTTGGGGAGACCACCGCTTCAAGGCTCAAGGCTCAAGCAATCGAACGCAGGATGAGGATGCCAAAACCAACTTTCTCGAAAGGAGTTAAAGTACACAAACAGTCTAAATGTCTAATCAGGTCTCTTGCTAAACAGATGCCAGAAATTAGGCAAAGGTCACAAAACCGGACGCATTTGAAAACTATGGAATTGTGCCTATCAACCGGTAAGAAGCCCCGGGACTGTCTAAAAAAACTAAAGGGGGCGTGGCAAAAAGAAGCTTACGCAAGACAAAGGGGGGGTTGAAACCCTCAAGGGGGATTTCGAAGACTGCATGAAATTATAAAAGAACTCGAGTCGGGAAGTTCACAACTTGGTCCCAGGGGAAGGGCGAGAAGAGGAGATCGAAAATAGAAGACTGTGTGCAGAGAGACAACAGAAGAAACCGCTCGGCAAGGGTTGCAATACCGAAGATGCGCTGCTGAACGGCCGAATTCTGATCGAGCCTAAAAGTGGCTCTGGGTTTATTCGTCAGTCACGATGGGGAAAGAACACGAGTATCCCGAATCCAAATGAGGGGAAGTATGGAATGGGATCCGATACAAAAAGGGTGTCGTTCATAGTGGGACCTAATTGTGAACGAACTGAGGGGGCAGAGGCGGCAGATTAAAGGGGCTTCACTAAAGCGGAAAGGCGCTGTTCCATCCGGCAAGGGAAAGGAATCGACCGAAGGATACATTAGCATAGGGTGGGGAAGGATAATGAATAAGGGGGGGTCCAGACCAATCGTGATTCCGCGAGGAGATACTTTTTCGACCGCCACCGCCAAAAAATTTTTTCGGTAAGAACCACAATGCTATTTGCACATGATAAGAGAGGAAGGTTAAACCACAAGTATAGGAAGCTCTGGAGGGCGGCCGGGAAAAATACGACAGGAAAAAGAATTAGGGGAGCCACATGGTCCAGCACACGGTCCAAACACTCTCAGGGAGAGCTCGCCGTTAATTTTGGGGAATTTCAATTTAAGCATCGATAGCAGGAAACGCTTGAACTCAAGACATTATCGTCGGTCTCGGAGAAAGAAGAAGCAAGACTCCAGCGGATTTCTAGCTGTAAAGGCAGGATTCCTTGGATCGAGGCGAGGCCGAATTGGAAAACGGTCTCTCTTATGTCTTCAGCCCCCGAAGTAGGTTATTATTCGAGAGTACAAATAATAAGGGTCCAGAATGCGACTAGACTGGGAGGAATCTGAGAACAGAAGGTTCGGGACGCGACGTGTCAGGACCACGAAGGACCGACCCCTGGACAGGTTTAAAATGACCTAGAAGGATTACTTCATCGGCAAAATCCTAACCTGCAAGAAAATGGGGGGGATAGTTGAAGGCAAGGGCTTCAACGAACATCGGAGACATTAAGCCATAACAAAATCGATGGGAAAGAGGGGAAGAGACACAAGCGTTGAGGGAAACGAGATCGGAACGCTGGGGGGGGGAGGTTACTTCTGTGTCGAATTAGTTAGGGAAAAAACGTAGGAAGCGGGCCTACAGTCGGAATAAAAACAACACTAGGAGGGAAAGGAACGGCTCATGTGGAATAACCGGTGCCGACGCGACACGAAAAAGAGAAAAACAAGACTTTAAGAGAGACGAAGGCTTGATATTTCAAAAGGATCAAGAGTATGGAAGTTATGGAATAGGGCATGGCTCTGACAACAAAAAGTGTACGAAAAAGAATAACGACATATGGAGGGGCTTTTGGGAATGATCTGAAAAATTTCAGGATTATATGATCTCATTTTATTGGGGGTTAAGGAGGTGCAAGCGCGAGATCCAATGAGATGTTGTCGCGTCACCAAGAAGGCAATACTTTCATTGTCGGTAGGCCGGGAGACGCCTCTCCTAGGAAGCGCAGGCTTTACGGAGCATACGCTAGGGGCCCGGTTCCGCGAGGAAGAGAACTTCTAAGAAAGGGATGAGGTCTGTTGCAAGGGGAGAGAATCTGCGTGCGTGAGGGTGGCATCGAATTCCGACATTGGGAAAAGATAATTCGGAAGGGCCGGGGAAACGGCGCTAGCACTGAATCAAAACTTCCCGATATCTCCATTTGCAGTAAAGGTCCCGGTGGCATTGCAATAAGAAGGTAAAGAAGCATATTAGTCGCTAGGTCCACCAGAAATCAACTGCAGATACTGGCGGTACAGAGAGGTAGAAGGTACCCTCTAACTGGAAGGGGGGCTTGAGAGGTAGGCACTATCTCCCTTGCGAAGGTGATTCCATGACCCGGGATACTCGCACTCCAAAATCTGTGGGGTACGATCTTTGACTTTCTCCGTTTAAAATAGCCGATTTCGCGCAAAAACCCTGAAACGCGGGCCCGGCTTGCAACGTTTTGCACAAAGAGTTGGGAATCTTTCGGAAAATGTTTAGTAGGAGCAATGACAATACGGCGAAATGGTTATGCGGAGACTACTTTGGGCAAATAACAGGACGAGAAAGGAAACGGTTCAAGATTATTAGGCAAATGGAGCAATTGTTTTAAGATCAAAAACCTGAGGGTCTTGTGCGACATCTTCCTTGCCTCACCTTACGAAACGAGGAAAAACTCTTCACAAATTATGCAGTAGCCAAGTCATGAAAAAGCAGTTCCAGGATCGTAACAAAAAGTGAGGGTGTGGTCCCATCCAAAGGCCCGGAAGATCGATTGTGTTGAAAGACATGGGTAAGATACCATTGCCCCTGGACTGTGTATGTGCTGGAAGTTGCACCAAAAGGAAGAAGTTAAACGGCGGGGGGCGTTCTGTGGAGAGGGCACGTAATACTCTTACAGCCGGCGTATTGAAAAAAGAAACCACTACTCCAGCACACTGGAACTCGGGGTCGGACTTGAAACAGGGAGCCGAACTTGGTAGAGAAATGGAGACGATATCCAAGCGATACTTGAGCAGCGGTAGAAATCAAAAAAAAAGGAGACGTATGGGGGGGGAAAGCGTACAATTCATACCAGAGGAGATTCCATTTGCTGCTGAAGGAGCGAAGGTAATTCAAGGATGGAGGGCTTCGGAAACGCCGAATGAAGGCAGTCCACAAATTAAAAATATCTACTCAAAAGGGGGAAAGAGAGTTGCTGGGAACACTGCATAAGCAAATGGGGGGGGGGGGGAAAAAATATCTCCCAGAATTAGGGAAAAGTTGCTCAAAGCGCCAGCAAATGGAAGAGCCTCTTCTGTAAACTTGGAGAGAACATATCCCTTCTCTTACGAAGGGGGAGAGCCTACTTCAAGGGCTCCAAGTAGACGAATATCGGCATCCACATCAGGACGGAGCTAAACACCAATTTCGCGCAGATCTTGAAGGACGCCAGAGTAACCAACAGGCAAATAGCGTGGAAGGCCGACGTGAAAGAGTAAGAAGGCACGACAGGAAGCAGTTCAACTGTGCCTGTGCCGGACCGACCATAACTCCGTAAAAAAAACAGTTGCACGTAGCTTTCGTGTCAACAAAATAAAGTCCAGGATCAAGGAAATGTTTGCATTTTTTGGGGGGGTGGGGAATGGAACCTTCAATTGAGAACATAGCCGCCCAACTGTTTCGCTTTATCTTACTCAAAGCTGACCCCAGTTTTTCATCCTCTGTTTGTCATTTCCCCGATCTGGGTCCAAGCTCTTAGAACGTCCTACAGCTTGTGGTGGGGTGACTAGGACGCTCATCTCCCTGTTTGCTAGGGACGAGGGGCATACGATATAATTCCTAATCCTGGAACAGGCCCGCCGCATCGATGCTAAGCACGTAGGAGGGCTAAATGGTTGATTTAATGAGATAGGCCTCCGCAGGAAACCTACCCATCTGACACAGAACTAAAGGGTCGCCTTCGTTCATTGATAGGGCGAATTTCTTAGAGGGGGGGGGCACACAATTAGAAACATCAAAGACTCAAGTAGAGAAGGGCTGACTGAGACTGCAGCAGATGTCTCGCACAAGGGAAAGGAAGTCCCTCTTACATGCGAGTGTGGGGAGGGGAAAAGATACATTGACTGAATTGCTCAAAGCAGACGTGGAAAGAAAGCGCCAAACGGTGGAAGCCCAGTGAGAGGACCTGAGACAAGGAAGGGCCATAAAGAATCAGATTTGCTTTCGGGGGGGCTAGCGAAATAGCGACCAAGACATGCTAGTCAATGACCGGGGAACAGGGCGGAGCGCTGTAGTTTTTATTTCGAAGGGGGGCATCCAGTCTGGAATCGGAGACGGAAGATAAAAAAACGGGAATTCTGGCAAAGAATTAAGCCCCCTACAATGAAAATCGCGGCCAAAAGGGCCGGAAGGCTTTGTTCGAGCTCTCGACGCTGGGAATTGCGAGCGGTCTTCTGACCCGCCCGCCAGGAGGGGCAAGTCGAAAAGGGGAAAGCCTCATCCTGCGGAATAGAAGAGAAACGAAGATTTGCGACAGCTAGATTGACTAGACCGCTGGTGACATCCCCAAACCAGGAAAAGAAGTAAAGGAACTCGGTAGATATCCCAACCCCGCAATCATTTAGGTGCCAATGGCGTTCATTTACTGAACAAGTCGACAGCTATAACGCGAGAGAAGATAAGAGACCGGCTTTTGAAGTGGGGCGTCTCAGGGCTCGAGGATGGGCTGCCTGTGTATTCCCTCTTGGCCGATATAAACACAAAGATGGAAAAGAAAAAAAGATCGGGCTCATCAAAAAATCACCTTGCCGACCTCAAGGCACCGCCGCCAGGGAATCTCGGAAAGACTTGTCTGCTCTGTGAAGAGCCGCAGACAGATGGGGGATCGCCCTTATTCAAATGCAATAGTGGGGCACATTGCAAAGAATTACAACAATTCTTGGAAGTTTGGTGTTTATTCCTCAGTATGGAGTGGAAGGGGTGGTTAGGGGTTAAGAGGGGGGGTGGGCGAAAAGGTGGGCCAGGGGTCGCAATACCGAGAAATGCATTGGCGGAGGATGTGTCTCTCCGGACGGAACAGCGTTTTACTCAAGAAAACGAAGCCACTTGTTCAAAGAGGCTGAGCGCCTTCAAACTATGCCCTTGAAATCGAGATAATCTGGGTTTAGCGGGTTATATTTCCATCATGGCAGTCAGGGCTAGAGTAAAGAGATGGGGACAGCATCGGAATACCGGAATAAATCACAGAGAGAGCCTGGCGCGCAAGTGAATGGGGGGGGAAAGTGTGTCATTAGAAATCTGACTGGGGCGGTAAACGAGCATCACTCACATAGAAATGACGGGTATGCGCAAATGATATCGTATACGGTTCATAAATGGGGCTTAAAAAAAGTTGTGCCTGTATACGTACTGCAAAAATATCCATCTGGGATTGGACGATCTGAAAGGTAGGGATTCTCACTCTCAGCTACTGTTAATACTCCGTACGAACTGTTCAGTGTAAATCTGGAATCACAGTATAAGAGACCCTTTAATCCCAGAAACAAATTTCCTTAAAAAAAAAGGGTGGAACCAAGATGTCCATTAAAGGAAGTTCGATAAGACAAGACGCGAGATTGGAAAAACATCGGGGGGATCAATGGCAGCAGGCGATCGAAAAAGATCAAAGGGGAGAAGAGAATGAGGCCCTGGGCGAAGTGTGGCTGCAAAAATTTCGAGAGGGGCGTGACCTCTAGGAAAACGACTTAGAACTGGGAGCGATGACAAGGTCGTGAACCTTGGGGTCTGCCATCCTACACGGAAAACTAGATTTCGGAAAGGGACCATGCCATGCCACAAAAAGACTGTGGTTTGCCCAAGCCCGAACGAATATTAGGGTCAACAAAAAGGGTGCAATTGCAACCGGGGCGGATTCTTGGTTTCTGCACAGGAAATTTGGAAACCGCGGTCCCTTGCGTTTAATCATTTGTTTGTCCTCCCTCCGGGGGAGAAGAGCAATGCTCGAAGAGAAGGCTTCCTAGGTTGGAGGAATTCAATCATGATAATGTGTGTCCAATACTTCTGATATTTCCGCGAGACGGGAGCAGTAAAGTGCTGGTCAAGACCACGAAGGAGAGAGGTCCGTAGTTGGACGTACTCAAATCCGCCAAATCCGGTTGCTGAGAAAGTCCAAACGGTACGATGCCACCAAAACGGCCAGGTGATTATTCAACTAAAATGGCGTCCATCCAATGATACTACAACCGAGGAAGTCTCAAAAAAAAGGTAGGGGTTCTGGTGCAAGGACATAAATCTCTCGGGAAAAAGCTGAAGGGGGAATACCTGTTGACTAGGGAGGCCTGAAGACAGAATGGGAGATCAATCCGGGAGGAGTCGACCGGGTGGCTCCACATATAAAGTGGGAGTGAGACCATCACGACCGAGGCGAAAGTCATGACTCTTCAAAATGGAATATCCATCCCGTCCTTATTCTAGACCACAGAAGCAAATCTGGGGGGGTAACGAAAAAAAATAAGGAATAAAGGGGGAGAGTACTGGGGGTCTCGTGAGAAAGAATAATATTAAGTGACGCGACAGCCCCTTACTCGGAATTGTCCAACTCGTGGCTGGGGAAAAACATAAAGACGTCCCAGGGTCATGATGTCGTATAACAAATCCTGTGGGCTGGGGCAAAAAGAACTTCCTTCTAAAGAGGGTGGAAACCGCAAAGTCTAACCGGGGGAAAAGAAAGGCTTGCACTTCCTTAAAAAATATCCCTTACCTAGCCTCCGGAGATGAGAACACTTGGGTACCAGACTGTTTGAACCTAGGTGATCGACGAGAGATGGCGAGAGGTTGGGGGCAAAGACCATCGCGGAAAGGGAAATGGTTTGCAAACCGGAGGGCATGCGGGCCGCCCGACGGGTGCGAGCAAAATGACACGCGCATTCAAATCTCCGCGGTATCAGGAACAACCAGGCTTTTGCGGGATGGGGGAAAGATCAAATTTTCCTGTCTCTGTGCAAAAAACTTGGTGGAACGGGGTCTGGTTCAGAAGAGGACATAGAGATCTGTCTCTGACGGCTAAGAGCGAAGACGGTGGAAAAATGGAAAAAGGGATAGTACCGCGTCGCAGACGATGTTTGTGACTCTGAATACCCGGTGACATTTACAGGGGGACCGTCAAATGGAGCCCAAGCGTGGCGAGACGGGTTGCCGACCTGTACTCAGATTCACCGAAAGTTTCGAGAACGGAAAGATCAGGGGGAACGCTATGGAAAGGCATTTAGTTTGGCACACAATGCCGTAATACTTTTTCCGTGGACGACAAAGGTCACCCCATGCACCTTGAGTCTCAATGTATGGACGCAGGACTTTTGGATAATGTCGGAAGACTCATGGATCAATCTAACACGATTTTAACTCGACGGAAGCGTCCGTGCAAAGGCTGCGATTGGGAAGAGAATCAAGCACACTACCATCTGCTCTCGTGGACAACATGGCCCGAAGTTAGGGGAGCTGAAACCTGTCACGAGAACGTCTTAGTAGGGGCAAGTAAGGAGGGTTTATTTAACCATCTCGGCACACTGCATCACTGACCAGGGAGGGTCATTCCTTCTTTGCCATTACCATCTGGAGGTGAAGGGCACCTGCGAGTTGCCACAATACCAAGAACAAAATATAATGCCAGGAAGAGCTCAGCTTGAGAATGGGGGAGAAGAAGGGTGAGATTGCGGGCAATCGTGCAACGACAACAATTAAAAAATGGCCGGTCAAGGCAGCTCGGACAGTGAAAAAGGGAAAGCTCTGGGGTTCTTCCACTTGCTGATGTATGAGTTTGAAAATCCTATCCGCTCCATCCCCTCTCCCACAAAAGTATGGAAGAAGGAGGGCGAAGCGTGAAACCGTGGAAAGGAATAAAATCTACAAGACTCAGCTTTCATGTACATCAACGGGCGGGGGCGATCTACAAACGATGGTCACGGTAGGGACGGGAAGATGGGGGCTCAGCGAAAGCACGATCCCAGAATCAAATAATGCTTTGCCAGGGGGATGAGAATATTCCTTAGTAAACACGGGTTTCTGGCGGGAAAGCATCCGCCAGGAGCTGTTCGCACAATGAAAAAAAATAAAAGACAGTAGTTGGGGGATGGATCGCATCCAACGGATAAACGGCGGGGCGGAAGGCACGAACCTCTCGCAACGACCAAGAGATAGCTCAGCCAAGGGAATCAGGCTGTTTTAAGAGGGAGATCATTCTTGGGGAGGCGTATGACGGCAAGGCCAGAGAGGTGGGGGAAAAGCGCCATCAGTGGAACAAGCAGACCATACGAAGTGCAGAACTGATCAAACTTGGAACATCACTAAGTTCTCTGGCAAGGTAGGACAGGGTCGTAAAGAATGGCGGGAGCGAGTCACAGAAACCCAAATATTCAAGTCCTTTCTGGAATTCAAAATGGAGCCTACAAGAGAAAGGAAAAACGGCAAGGGTTCCTGGAGAGTCAACCATTACATGGACACGTATTTCTTCAAGAGAACGATAGTTAATACACCTCGCCTCTGTCAGCGAGCGGGACCCTGTTTCCGGGAAGAAGCAAGAGGCGAAATAATGCCACTTAATCGAGAGACCGCAGGGTCGGGCACATGCCCAGGAGGAAATTTTGAACTAGAAAGAAAGAAGAACCAGACGCAAAGAAAAGTGAATTGTACCCGGGAAATAGGGGTATGCTTCGTGTGGCGGAGATCTGATAGAAGGGGCGTGGAAGTGAGGGGAATGCAAAGGGAAGTTTATCCTAGGGAACAGTCCTCAGCGTCGGGATAAGGAGACTTTTCTAAAAAATACAGACTCCTATGAGTAAAACAGTTAAAGATGGACCTGGGGAAGATAAGGGTTCAGAGACAAGGGTCAAATGCGGCCCAAAGAAACTTGAGTTTTCAACCACAGAAGGGAAAGTAGGAAGAGGACGGGTTTTGGGAAACGAACAATGGTTTGCGACAGGTCACCCCTTGCGAGTTGTCAAGGGGCGTCACAAAGGTTGAAGGCGTCAGGGAGTTTCGCGGAAGTCAGTGAATCAGGAAATTGCAGCACTTGGGTTACGGATACCATGGGCTCGCCAGCCCTGTAGCGTTTCGTAATACAGCTTGGGGAGCGACTTGGGTGGGAGCTAAAAAGGACGGGGTGACGAATACTTTAAAGTTGAACTGGCGAAAAGAAGTAAAATATATGTGGAGAGGTAAGGGTAAAACGCAGGGAAGATGGCTGGCGTAATCTCAAAAGGGGGGTAACGAGGAACCGGAAGATATCTGTGACAGATCGGGTGGGGAAAGTGCTCAACAGC
>Ga0179591_1227430_pt1 | contig 10520 bp, 11 predicted proteins | sample CZOMad2_1_08_16f_FD_182891 | JGI IMG/M metagenome (GOLD analysis project Ga0179591, IMG submission 182891) | Vadose zone soil fungal communities from Angelo Coast Range Reserve, California, USA - CZOMad2_1_08_16fungal (PacBio error correction) | ecosystem: Environmental > Terrestrial > Soil >...
GGGAGGGATCTCACGTCTTCTAATTGTTGGGGGAGGCATGGATCTTACAGATCAGCTTGGCGGCTTCTTTAAATTCAAAAAAGGGGATAATCCCTGGGCGAGAAGTGAAGAGGTACTCTTGTCCTCTCAGTCTATGGGGGGGGGGGAAGCGTCGAGCTGTTACCTTTTTTTTGCACGGGAGTGAAAATCGCTCGAGAAGATAGTTCAGAGTGAGGGGTCATTATCACTACGGAGGACGGAGGAGAGGTGGGGCCGATCTCATTGGCAGGAACAAAAAAAGGGACCACGTCACGAGGCGCGGCGCCGAGTTTGGAACATCGAAAACAAACGTCTTCTCCTGATCGGAGGGAAGACGTGAGAAACAGAGAATGGAGGGGAAAACCACGGGAACATTTTTCTCTTCTCTGAAGGCGGAGGGTAGGAGAGAAAAACCATTGGGTTTCATAGAAGATGTACAGAATCTAAAACCGAACAAGGCGATGGATGCCGACGCCGATAGGGAACCTTACGGAACAACTGCGCTATAGCTACGCACACAACAAAGGCTTAGAAGAAAGAGAAGGGCAGGGAGAAAGTGTACGATCGTGCTCGGGGTAGGTCGAAGGAGAAAAGGCTTCTGCTCTCAGGAGCCGGAAGGATAATCTGTTTGCATCTATTACCAAACCCTGTGAGTACTGTCGATCTACACGCCATCAATCGACGGAGAGGATGGGTACCTTTTTGGGTGGGGATGCACAGCTCTGCAGAGGCGGATGATGTCTCAAGTCTTGCCCAATACACAAGAAACAGTCCGGCATCCTATTTCGAAAAACGGAGCTCAGTCTGTTCGGGGCGACTGCTCGTTCTACTTCCGCAAAATCGAGAGAGGCACCCTTCAAGTAGACGGCCACACTGCTCATCCATGGTCGAAAACAGAACGGAGGGATAAAGACGGGACCCTTCTTCCTCTAGCTTATCTTTCTAGATTTCAGGGAGGGTACGGCACACAACGCGCTCGACAGTCTCGGAAAACAAATTTCGCCCGGCCTTAAGCAAGGAGCCTTACTTATCTATCCAAGCCGCCACGGGCTCATGTCTCCAATTCAGGGGTTAAGGGGAACTCAGGCGCAAAAACGGGGAGTTCAATCTTAAGGAAGGGAATGACACTCACGAAATCGCCGGCGCGACTGCACACTGAAGAAATCAACGCTCGAAAAACTACAGAAAGAGGAGAACACTGCATCGAAAAAGACAAGTCTTTAACCAAACATCATAGCAAAGACATAAAGACCCTGATGTCCTGGGGGGATAGAACTACGATTTCTAGGGATGTGGGGAACAAAGACCCCGTAGTCTGGGGAGAGACTCCAAGGTCGTTTTTCGTAAGAAAAAAAGAATGTTGTACAATCACAACAAATGCCCCCCAATTGAGTGCCGCACAGTGGAGGGTATCGATGCCCCAATTGTAAAGACGGTGAAACAAGGTGTTCCACCACCCTCGAGAAAGAGGCATATATGCGTCTCCATCTAATCTTTTTGGCAAAAAGACCGGTGGGAAACTTCGTCGGATATAACTGGAAACGGCAACAGGTCGGCTTGCCAACCCGGGGAAAAAAAAGAAAAAAACGGCTGTAAAATTGAGGGAAATCAAGGGGATCGATCCAGATCACACTGAGGGGGACGCGGGACAATGAACTATAAGATGCCCGCGTACTTGTCAGGGAACGAAAAAGGCGCTGCTTCCGCGTGGAAGGTCGTTGGTATGGGCCATTCAGCGTCATCGAAGCCCGAAGAGCGGCCTTTCTTATAAAAGAAAGGAAAAAAGACAAAAAATTTTGCGACTGGCTGAGGGGATAACGACGGAATATGGAGATAAAAAGTTCAAGAACTGATTTCACATGAAGCACCGGGAGCAAAAAAAAGGAGACGATAAAATCTACTCAGGGCTTTCGAGACACTCACAGAAAGTCATAAAACAGTGGGGACCTGCGAGACGAACCTCTTCGTCGAAGCACGGTCTCCAGTCAGAAAGCACTTCAGAGGTCGCCACCTCAGGGTCCAATCTTGAAAGAACCGCATCAAACCGTTCAGGGGATGGCATCTCGCGGGGGGGAAAAAAGTGAAAACTTGAGGAAAACACGAATATTGCACCGATTTCAGACGCCTCTAGAAAACCAACAGGAAACCAGGACTTCTGATAGACCTCACAACAACACCTTATGGAGGGAAAGAGTAATCTACTACGGAGTCCGAGGGAGTCAGGGGACCTCGGTGAGGAAAGATGAATTTCCAGAAAAGGCTTTGTCACGGGACCTGGAGCGCGTCATAAATCGACGGTACGGTGGGCGGCGACATCATCACTCTTCTAGAGGGTACAAAAAGGTCGTTCGTGGGAGGTCGAGAAGCGCAACGGAAGGCGGAAGTGGTCTTCGGGGAGAAGTTTTATCACTCTCTTCTGGGAGGTGCGAATAAGTCTAAGCGCAGAGGGTCGAAAAAGCTGTTAGGACTTAGCGGGGGGGAAGAGTTTGACGGGGGCGATCGATAAGGGTCCGATCAAGACAAGATTCGCCAAAAAGCTTTTACGATTTTACTCGGGAGAAAGAATTCGTCTCGGAGACTTAACGGGGAAGGGAAACGAATCAATCTTAGAAAGAAGAGTTTCTCTAGTAAAGAGCGAGGAGGGCCAAATGGGTATCGGGAGGAAGGAAGAGGTACGAACTTCTTGAGCTGAAAGATATCCAGTACGACTTATTCCAGGGGGGGCAAGAAATTTGGTTCCATACGTTCTGTAAAACCGTTTTGGCCAGGAAATGGGGTGACCGTTTAAAAAGACGACTCCTTTTAAAAAAAAATGGAGTGGCCAAAGCGTTGAAGACTGTCGAGCAATTTAATTAAGAGGAGGGGGGGAAACCTGGGTTGTTGGAATTCTGCGAAGGGGGGGGGGGGGGGGGGGAGAATCTAGCCAAGCACGTGCGGGAACCTAAAGATGAGTGGGGGGGGGTGGTTGTTGTGGTCAAGGCGTTGTCGAGTAAGCGACCCAGTGGAGGAGGAAACCTAAATCCTTTTCTTTGGGGGGAAATAAAGAAGAAACCCGATTGATAGCAAAAGCCGGGACTCTGACTTAATGAACGGGGTCTTGGGCTTTGTTGAAAAAAAAAGGTCGACTCGGAGAAGAATACCTTCTATCTTAATGAGTTAGCTTTGAATTTCTGAAGTGAGATAGGGGGAGTGAATTTTTCAGGTCAAATTAGACCAGAGCTGTACTAGGACCATCCATGTGGAAAGAGCGTGAATTCAACAGGGTGAGAAGAGTGGCGAGTTAGCGGGCATTAGTGTTGACAAGTAGGGTGTCAGAGTCCGACGGTTGGGCAAATCTAGAGGGTCCCTTTTGGGGTGGGACAGGGACTATTTAGAGAAAGCGCTCTAAGTCCGATCGATGAAAGGCCGGTATTGAGAGGCAGACGGGCGGTGCTGACAGGGAGTAGCGGAGGAAGAGAGGTCTCCTTTGACAGACAGAATCGATTGGGACGGCAAAGGAGAAAAGAAGGGGTCGCGAAGTTGAAGTCGTCGAAATAGACGGCAGGAACTGAAACTTCCTTCAGGCTTCTTGACGGAATAAGAAGGCGAGAGCGCGTGACATAAATTTTCCAAAACCACTTGGAAATGTGGTACGCCATTCGAGGAGTGTAGATCTACGGAGACAGGGGACAGGTGTGGTAAAAGAAGAAGAAGGCCTGGCGCTACCTGTCGCGGACAGAGGGAAAGGGATGGACGGGCAGATCGAACTTCGTCAATGAGTAGGAGAGAAAAAACAACGGAGGGATTATTGAATGGGGAAGGGAGTGGGTACGGTATCGGCTTCGTTAAAAAAAGGGAGGGAAATTCCGATCAGTATTCTCCGGAGGGAGGTATCGATCTTAACGCAAAAAATTTCTTCTTCCGTCTATAGAAAAGGCAAGCAAAGGTCGAGGGGGAAGCGAAAATGGGAAAGGGGTTCGTTTTCGGAAAGGGGCACCACTTCGCCAGAAGCGGGGGGAATCACCAAGAAGACGACTGCATGAATAGAGTCCTGCTCGTCTATTTGAGGAAACAAAGAAAAGTGGGGAAAAAAGGGCGAAAGGACTGATCATGGTCGACGCCTTCCCAATATCTGACGAAACCGTCGGACAAAGCACATGAGTCCACACTGAAGAGTAAAAATGGGACTAAACACGCCGTTAGTTATAATGAGCATCCCTTCTACAAATCAGCGAGCTTTGTCAGGGAAGGAGGGGGAAAGGCCAAGAGGTCAAGGGCAAAACAAACTGAACATCGAAGACCTGGCGACGAACCAAATGAGAAGCTCTTACCCCTCGGTAAAGAGAGAAGAAGGACCTCTGGCCAGCTGGACTTCTCAACGCGGGGTTAGTTCACTCAGGTAAATCGCTGGTGTCCGCTTAAGACCGACACTGACTGCTCAAGGGAGGTCGGACCGAAGCTAATGGGATAAACTATCTAACGCAATCACAGACTCGCCGTGGAATTCAAGAACGGCGAGGGAGAACTCAGTTAAACTCACCCTGGAAGCGACGATCAAGGGAAGAGACATCATTCTTTCTCAAAAAGAGTTCTTGCTGACTCGACTATGTCGGGGTCGTGTGGGGGGGAAAGCCAACGGAGTGGAAGAAAAAGCGTGGTACGCGTACTCTAAACAAAAAAAGGGTGAAAAGAAAGAAACACATTCCAAACAAATTCCGGGACAACACCGCTGTCGAGATCGATACCCATTTCACGCAGAAGAAAAACCCACGGGGACAAAAAGAAGAAAGACACATGCTCGAACATCTCATTAGTTGAAAAAACGGGGGCGGAACGTCAGGCTTAGACCAGAACGGAACGATCGTCAGGAACCAGTGTTGAAAAAACGGGAAATTTCTGAATGAATCCAGCGGATGACGGAAAGTAGCGATCAATATCACTAAACGAGGAAGAGGGGAATATGTACGAATATAAAAGACCGCTACGTCCTGAAAAGCGCTTAATTCAGATGGGAATTTCTTGGGAGCTGCAAGCTCCTCCTCTACGCCAAAAGGGGGGGAAACGCGAAGTAAATGCGTCCAGTTGGGGGGGCTCTTGTCGTGACAGACGGAGCGATCGAAGAAAACCGCAGCTGCAGTCAAATGAAGGGAGGATAAAAATTCGACGCGAGAAAGGGCCCGGCTTCTTCGCGAATGCTCACAAAGAGGATAAAAACCGTGCAGCGCAAAAGACCATCAGTAGTAGGGGCCTAGAAGGGAGACGGCACTGGCCCCTAACTTGAAAAACGAAAAGTGGTGGGGGAAGCTAAAAAAGACATTATTCCAAGGGCCGTCGCTCTCATTCGAAGAGGGGGGGAATGCTGATGCACGCGCTCGGACAGGTCCGTGGGAGGGCTTGATGCGAAGGGGCTTCCACATAGTGGACTACCACCGACAGGAAACTTCTTAGAGATCTGAGAAAAAAACAGGAGGGAAGAGATCGCGACTGAGATAGCGGCGTCGTACTCGGGGAAAACGGCAATCAAAGCATTTTAAGGACCTGAAGCGAGAGGGGCAGATCGCTACTTGGGGGAAAAAAGAAAAGCGAAATCAGAACCGGGGCGAGATGGAAAACAAGTGTCGTTCTGAAGCATCGTGGGAAGGTCTCCAGGAGCGGATAGGGGAAGAGGGGAGTCATCAAGGCACTGGTGTGATAAAGCAGATATGGATCAAGGCTCTGGGGAAAGGAGACGCGTCGAGCTTGAGAAGATTAAGGCACCTTAATTTGCAGCAGGAGGACGGTGAAAAAAAGAGAAGGACGATCAACTACACTATCTCCAGCTGAGAGGATCGGGAAGGAACGGGTAAGGGGAACGCTGGAGGCTTGAAAGAATGTAATAACCACTCCCGAAGCGGAAGAAAGCGTCATTTTCGAAAGGAACGGGAAAAGCGGTTCGATGGGATCTGTAGTAAATGCGGAGAAAACGAAACGTCGGTTAGAGGGTTGCTATCTCGCTAAAAGTTAAATGAAGAATGCTTTCCTACCGGGTCTGAAAAGGGGGGGAATGACGTGATCTCTTCAAAGTGGTCGGGAGAGCCTACAGCTGGGGGAAAAAGGAGGTGGGGGCCAAAGAAATTGAGCTGTCAAGAGATGAGTAACATGTTTTTTAATTCTTCTTGGAAATGGGGACGAGAGAAAATCGGTAGGAACGGAATGGGGGGAAGATGGTGTTGGGGGGGGTGTTGTGTTGTCCAAACCGATTGTTAACGGGAAGACCACGACATTTTGAGAGGAGGGGAAAAAAAGAAAATATCACAGGGGCTTTGGGTGGCGGAAACATCCCTCGTAATAAGAAAAAGGGGTAGCCAGACTGCGGGCTAGGATGAGCGAGGCTGGTTTCAAAGGTTCGACTCGTCATCATCCGGGCAAGGAGGGGATTAGGCGGCGTTGAATCTCAAAGGGAACGTCGAATTGGGAAACAGGAAAGAAAATCTTACGATGACCTCGGAGGGATCTCTTTAAATTCAAGAAGAAGTTGAGAAAAGTGGATGGAGTTGAGAAAGTCATTAGCTTAAAGATTTGGAGAAAGAGGGGGGGGGGTGGTGCCGAGAGAGGAGAGAGTTTCGTTTGGGGGACGGGAAGGGAAAAATCGCTCGAACATATTCCTATCAGGAGCCTGGAAAGGCGAGTGTCAAGACGGAGGGTTGATACAGTATGAGAAGGGGTCAAAGAAGAGAGGGGAGGGGGGGAAAGGCCTCGTTGGGCCAGTAACTTAAAACTAGAGCGCGCGATGTGGACTCGTACTTCCTCCGCTCTGAAAAGGGGAGGACAATTACGCAGCATGGAAGAGTCAAGCGCGCGACGCGCAGGAGTTTTCCAAACAAAGAAAGGGTTTCGCGGCCTAGAATGAGGAGGTAAATATCTACGCGCCGAAGGTAAGCTGAACAAATATGCCGTCGCGCCTTATCTAAAAAAAAGGGAGGATGCAATCGGAACCGATCGTACCTTCGTAAGGCCTAAGCAGAACAACAATAAACATAGTAGGAGGAAAAGAAAGAGGAATATTGGGACAAGTACGAAGGCGTAAACGTCATCACACGCCGGGGCCGGAAGAAGGCGACCGGCAGAAGGACTTTTCATCTCTCTGAAAAAACACCGGGAGAAAGGATATAAACGACCAGCCTTCGAGCAAAAGGAAAAATGTTCCAGTGGGGTTTACATTCACCGAAGACGCCCGCAACGGGGGGCGCTGGTGATCCAAAAGTCAAGAACAATCTCATTAATAATACGTCATGAGAAAGAGGGAGCGAAAAAGACTGTCAACTCTGGAGCCAGGTAAGGATAAGAATAAAAGGCCCAATCGAAGGACTGAGGCAACACCGGCCCAATGAGATAGGAAAAAACTCTCCTAAAAGGGAAAAAAAGACGTCTGGAGAATGGGCGGGAAACTCCAGGCTGCAGAGAGAGGAGCTTCAGCTGATGGGGAAGCCAACTCGTCAATAGGACCCACACGTCAAACAACGAAAGACTCGCCAGAACTGCGCAAAAAAAGAACTCTCTTAAAAAGAGTGAAAGTCATGATCGAGCAAAGATCCATTTTATCCAAAAACGTTTAATGGACACACTCTTGCCGGATTTTCTCTTAAGAGAATGAGGGAGAAGGGAAAAATGGAGCCGCAACGTCATAATAGAACTCTCTAACTCATGAATCTCGCCTAGAAGCGAGAAAAAAAACGATTAACACAAATAGCTCATCAGCCGGAGAAAAAGAAGGACTTGCTCTCACTTCAAGGGGGGTCAGGTGAAGGCTTGGAGATCACAAAGCCCACTTTTACCGGGGAAGAAGATCCACTTAGTGCTTAACGAAGGAAATCAACCAACAAAACTAATGATAAAAAAAAAAGGAAGGGCCCTCACCAGGGCTTGGCAAAAGATAGAGACACAATTTGGTCACTCCGACGACAAAAGAAATGACAAAGATAAGAAAGACCAATGTAGCAGAAGATCATGGGGGCAGGAGAACATTTTTGAAAGGGGGAGGAGGAGCCAAAGGAAAGATCTTCAGGCAAACACCGGGGTTTTCAGAAGTCGGTAAAATGGAGGGGTTAAAGAAAAAGTAGAGAAGGAAAGATCACGAGTGAGGCCTCTGGTCATGAAGTACTCGATCCCGTTCAACCTCTTAAGGGAGCTGTCAAAAGGAGTAGCTTCAGAGGTTAGTTCTTTGGGATTAACAGCGTCGAAGCGCAAAGCCGAAGGCCGTCTTTAAGAATCAACGCGAAAGGTAAATCGTCAAAGCTTGGGGGAGGGGAAATTGGGAAGGGGAATCGACTAGAAAATAGGACGGGAAAAAAGTAAAACGCAGGACGCACATGACCTAATCGGACGAAAATCTGTTCGGAACACACTGATACTACATGCTCAAGACTCTGAATGGAAAGGGGGGGGCCCTTCATGGCAGACAAGATTCTCACTCTGCGTGGATCCACGAGAGGGCAAGTCAGAAAGAGATTTTATCAGAAAAGCTTGCAAAGAAAGTCCGCCTCTCAGTAAGTATCGTATGCGGAATGCCCCGCAGATTTAAGGTAAGGGGAAGAAAAACTTTATACCTCCAGGAGGGACAACGAACAGAAGAAGAACGAGAAGGATACCAAATGAGGAGGCTCTCAACAAAAACAACAGGGGGATTAGTAAAATAAGAGAGAAACGAAAGGGATTTATTCTCTTCTTCGAAAGAGGAGGAGGGTGATGGTAGGGGGGGAGGGATGCGGAGGCTGAGGGTAGGGGGCGTGGATGTAAGTGGAGAGAAGGGAGAAAGAGGGGGGGGGGGGGAGGGGGAAGGGGGGTGGAACGGTGCGGGGTAGATAGAATACGGGGGGAGGTGAGGGTGGGGGAAGCGAGCTGGGGGGGGAGAGGGAGAAGTAAAAATGTTGGGGAGAGGGATAGTAAATGGGCACGGATCGAAAGAGGTAAGGGGGAAGCAATAAGTAGAGGGAGGGGAGAAAGAGAAAGGGTTTCCCCACAAGTCTTTGCAAAACTGCAATAACGGGGCTCAAGAGGGGGATAAGGTTTGGGTCACTGCGGGAGCAGCAGCTGGGAGATATGGCGACCACCTTTTTCGGGAGGAAGTGCGGTCCTTTAAGGCTCCGGTCTCAGGCGACTGGGAAGAGGAGGATAAGTCACTTGGTGAAATAACAGGACTTCTGGAGGAAAAGAAGGCGTCATCATCGCGTTCTAAGAGGGTAGCAAAGGGGGCTGAAAATGTTGCATTCAGGAAGTGACGGGTGAACTGGGAGGATAAAGGCAGACACCGGGACAATATCGCCAAAGCTGAAATTTGAGAGGGAAAGGGGGGAGAAAAGACGGGGGTCGTCGTCTGAGAAATACGCGGAAAAAGATCACGCGGAAGAGAGGGAGATTTTCTCGAAGGCACGGAACAACTTTGGCATGGGAGTAATGAACTCGTACTACCAGGTCCGTAGAGGGAAAGTATCGGAAGCTTCAAGAATTGGACGAGTAAAATGAAAAACGGTGTGGGGGGCCTTACGGGGCCGTGTCATAAAAGGAAGCCGTTTTCACCACACGGTTAGTGTAAAAGAGTCGGTCCGACTATGATGATGGCGGCGTTTTGTAAAGGTGTTGAATCAGGGGAAAATTGGGATAGAGATCGACAAGCCGTACGGGAAGAAAGGGGGGGGAGTGAGGTGGGGGTTGGGGTTTATTTGTCAAAACGGAAATTCAGAACGGGAACCACGGAAGGGTAGTCTTGCTTCACGAATAAAGGGGCTGTTGTCCACCCTCTTATATAATCCCGCGGGAGGGGCAAAATGCTGTCGCTGGAGGGGCCGTCCGGGTGGGTCAGAGTAGGACTCGCAGCAAAAAAGCGAGCTGCTTGAGAAAAAGCAGGGTTTGATGAGTCAGTGGGAAGAAGAGCGAGTTTTCATGGAAAAATGAGGGCGCTGTGACGAGGGCGAAGACCGCAGGGGAAATTCACTCTTTTTATAAGCCGGAGAGGGGGCATAGATATGAAGTAAAGAGGGGGGGCAAAAGGGGCGAATGGGGGGGGGGGTCACGCGAATCTAAAGTCTGTTTTGGAAGGCAGGAGAGAGAAGAAGTCGCTCGGGAAAAGATCCTCGAGAAAACTTATGGCGCAGAGAAGCAAAATACTTCTTTTTCAAAAATGGGATTCTCGTGTTTAAGCTCCTTGGGAGGACGCACAAGTCTAGTGGTCCGGCCGAGAAAACTGAAAAAACCCCCCCCCCCCCCGTGCCCCCACAAAACCCTTCCAATCAGAGAGAACTGTTGGAAAGAGTCGAAATAGAGAAAGTAATCTTCATGAGCGCTTTACGCTTGATCAATCCAGAAAAGAAGGAGAGAGGGAAAAAAGGAATTTGACAAACCCTGGGGGGGGGGAAAAGTTTCTGCGCTCGAGAGTGTAATAAGAACGAGCCGGTGGCCATTTTTTTTAAGAGATGGAAAGGCGCTCAAGGGGAATCTACTATCCCTTCTGATGACAAGAAGAAAAACGTACCTTCGTAATGCTCGAG
>Ga0179591_1307207_pt1 | contig 10520 bp, 5 predicted proteins | sample CZOMad2_1_08_16f_FD_182891 | JGI IMG/M metagenome (GOLD analysis project Ga0179591, IMG submission 182891) | Vadose zone soil fungal communities from Angelo Coast Range Reserve, California, USA - CZOMad2_1_08_16fungal (PacBio error correction) | ecosystem: Environmental > Terrestrial > Soil >...
ACGCTGTCTTTCCAGGGGACGCGGGAGGTTATTCAAGGCGAAGAAACCTCTGGTCTCAAAGGAGAGGGAAGAACTCAGACTCTGCGGCCGAGAGTAGTTTTCTCTCGACGCCGTAGATCAAATGAGAGAGAGAGGCGATTCAACAATCGTAGTTCTCTGAAGATGTCTCTCGGCGGAAAATACAGCTACTGATACTTCGGGGGTGAGGAATCGTATTTATTTCGTCTTCAGTGGAAAACTCAAGAAGTCCGCTCCCAACACCGCCGAGAGATTACTTTTTCTGAGATGGGTCAAGCAGTAGGGGGGGGACGTTCGGCCGCCTCTCTATTAAGGGAATCCAGAGTTTGCTGAGTTACAGGGGGCATGGAGAGTAAGACACCATCAGCCCGTTTCATGAGAAGGACCATTAGACGGAAACGAGGTTCGAGTCTGAGACAGACCTACCTTTCAGGCTACGGGGAGAAAACTGGAGAATTATGAAACGTTCGGGATCGACCGCAGCAAAAACTGGGCGGCCGCAAGCAGGTACTCATCATTATATTAGGATTCGGGGAATCCTCGGATACAAAAGGCGAATCTTCAATCAATCGCAAAAAGAGGGGCATTGAGGACTGGCAAGCATTCGAATAAGGAGGGCGAAAGAAGGTACTTTACGTATGGGGACATTGCGGCGGAAGTGAACGGGGGGGAATGAAAACGTGCTTTGGGCGAGATTTCCATTGGGGAGGATCGCTTTGGGGTGTGAAAACACGGTGCGGCCCAGGAAGGAAGGCTACAAATGGACGGCTCAGGGCTGCTAGGGTGCTTCAGGAAAAGTAGGAAGGGACCCGGGTGACGCCTATCGAAGAACATGAAAATAGAATTAAATATTTTCGATGAAGCACTGCTGCGCTGTCTTCTGTAGAAAGGAAGAAGGGGGAGGGGGGGAACATCTGGAACGAGCTTTCAGGCGAGACAAGGATGTGATATTGGTCACGATGTGGCGCGGCTCCTAGCGCATCAAAGAGGCCGTCCGCCTGTAAGCATGATGGAGGGCTCTTTAAGAGGGATCTTGAGAAGTTGGAAGGACCGGCAGGCGGGCCACCGGGGGGGAAATAGATCTTGGCCATAAGGAGATATCTTAGAGAGTGAGAGGGAAGTACGGCCTCAGTATAACCTTTTACGCTCTGAGCTTCGAAATGTAGGATGAGAGCTTCTGATTCCAGTTCGGCTCCTTGCTGGGAAGGCAAGTGTCACAAATCCACAAAGGGGTAAGTGAGCGTTGTACCTAACAAATCTAAGGGAAAAGAAAATGAAATGTTCACATCTCAGGGGTAATCCGTGCTTTCAAAAAAGGGGGGGATGCAACCAACTGGTAAACTTTCCATTTAGGGAAAATCTTGAAAAAAGAGTTGCTGATAGGGCGGCGAGGCCGGAATGTTAATAGGGAAGGGGTCTTTCTTTCGGTCGGACTTCTCTTCCCCGGAATATCATTGTTTGTAATACCAAGCCGGATCAAGTAGGGCAAATCTGCCAACGAAGAGACGGGGGTATGTCAATTGAAATACCAAAAGAATAGGAAAAGGGAATAATCCATTATTTCAGGACCTCATGCTCCGCGAAAGGGAGCGCAGCGGGTAAAACATTCCGATGAATGCCAATAAGAAACTGCCGTCCCGGAATGTAGGGGGGAAATCCGGGGAAAGTTCGTGGCCTGCGACCATAGCGCCCGTGCGGGCGTAGAAGGGAAATAGGAGGTAACATAATCATCTCTGGGGACGCCTAACAAGGGCCTCGTTCACGCTCTCCTTGCAGAATCCCGGAGAAGGGAGAAAGCAGGGGGTGGAGCCGGGAGGACGGGCATTACGCGGGACACCTCATCAAATGCACGGTCGAGGGGAAGTGAGAATCGGTACAAACGGATTTGCGAAGAGGAAACTGGAGCGTCGGGCCCGCGAAAAAAAGGCGAGGGGTCGTGGGAGGGAGGAAAAAGCTCCATCGGATCCGCCACCAAAAGGGTTTTCCTTTCTAGCGCTTGGGGAGGGAGAAGAGATGGCGCCAGGAAAAGCTCAGTTCGGTTCGGCCGTGGTCTATTTCCGGTGCAAGGCACCGCCGTATATTTACCTGGGGGGGTCAAAAGGGGTTTCTTGGAACCAAGCGCCCGCACATTGTCGATTTAGAAAAGGAAATCAGAAGGAAGAGAGTCGAGCTGGGCCCAATAATTCTCCTGGGATGTGGGGAAAGGTCCCCGGGGACTTGATCTGGTGTGTTGTGGAACAGGCGAGACGGCGCCAATCCAAAAACGGGGAAGAAGGGATTGAAAACAATCAATTCCAATCAGAGAAGGGAAAAAAGTGTGGGGAATGAATTTCACAAAGCTTTCAAGGGGGTTTCCGCAGGGGGCAGATTCGTACTAACTAGGGGAAAAGAACAAAGGTCGAGGACTAGAGAACGATGAAGCTGCTAAACTTAATCATACTCTATTAGGAAGAGGCTCAACAAAAGGGGTAAGGACAATATAGGGGATGGTGTCCCGTTTCGCAGATCCTCTCTCAGGGGGTGGGAAAAGGTCACAAGGGGGTATTTAGAGTAATCTTCAACCAACCTTAAAAGAAAAAGAGTAACGGAGTTTTTCAATTCGAGCCCCCGTTGCACGTAAAGTTTTCAAAGGGGGGGGGGGGCTGCCTTGTCCTGAGGGGGAAGAGATTCTTCGCCGAAAGTCCACTTGTACCCAAAAAGGATATTAAGTGCCATCAACTCCCGCCTTTATGGAAGAGGAATTCAGACCGCGCCCTGATTGAGCGAGAAAAACAGAGGTTAACAAGGGGTCTTTCGTGTCCCCGCAAAATGCTCCTGAAAAAAAGGTCACGGAAAGATTTTTTCCAGGGGAAAAAGAGAAAAAAAGAGCACCTATACGAAAAAGAAAACCCGTATCAGCCATGTGGGTCTAAGCTCACCCGATTCAAGGAAAGGCACATACATTGGCCTTAGAGGAATTCCTGTCTAAAAAACGAATGAAGGCTTGCCGACTCTCGGTTCCCGGTAGACTCGCAAGAAAAGCGATTCCTGAACGCAGGGGAAATCGACTGGAAAGGCTGTGGCTGCCGCCTCAAATGCCGGAAACTGCCAAAAAAAAGATCCGTAACAATCTGCAAGGAGTTCGTGAAGCGCGCCGCACAGCGGGGTCCAGGGACTTAATAAACTAGTCTTAGGGCTTCTGGATCGATTGCGAAAAGCTCCCGCCATCTCGGCATAATGTGGGCACTGACTCACTGACCCTTATCTTCCTAGGAATACCAGGGGATGCCAGGAACTTTATACTTGATGTCTTTGGGGCATTCATCTAAGTCATTTAGAGGGGGAACAAGGGGCGCGTTCTTTTTCGTTGGAGGAGCCAAAATCATTCGGTAACCAACTTGACGATGGTTGACGGGAGGGCAAATTGAAGAAGGGGAGCTCGAGTGGAAGCCGAATTACTGGTCAAAGACCTTAGGGTCATCCAAATGCATGATATTAGTTTGGAGAGAGTCCTCCTAAGAGGAAGCTACTTAATGATAGTAAAGCCTTTGTCTTCAGGCTCAGTCCTCTCCCTGAGGGGGGAAGTTTGCAGATTTCCTTAAAAGGAACATGAAATTTACATTCCCTATCGGGGGTCAGGGCTCCTTTTAATTCAGACGTCGAGAAATTGGGCTGAAACAGAAAAGCGAGGTTAAAGTCATAAAACAGTGAGGGTACAAATAAAGCCCCTGGGCCTCATGTTTCTTTGGGGGACTCACCAGGGGGGGGAAGCGAATGGAAAAACTAACAAAAAAAAAAAAACCCACCATAGTTCTAATAACAAGGGTAATGTCCAAAGACCTTCCGAACTGACTCGAGCGAAGGGGTAATTGCATCTCTGTTCTCTGAAAAGCCGGCAATCGTCTATACTCACGGGATAAGACATTGTCAAAAAAGACGGGGATTCCCGGCTAACAGAATTCGAAACACAAGAGGCTCTCCCGCGAAATCGGCAAAATCTCACAAGACTGTATCCCGGCTGCGACTCCTCCTGGAAAAAGCTGCAGTCGTCCAAGCGAGAACGCCCTTTCCCTCCACAGCCTACTGTGAATAGGGTACCTACTCAAAATTATTTCCGCCTCTTAAACTAGAAATATTCTTGCTTTTGACACAATCCTCCTCCAAGAGGAATCCCGAGAGAGGAAATCGATTTTGGGTCATGTGGAGGTTAGGCGTATCCCTTCTGCAGAAGTCACGTAGAGATTCATCAAGCTTGAACGCAAAAGGGAAAAGGTTTGTTCCATATGCTCCCTTGGGCGACGATGGTGGCGAAGAAACTCTCCGTCGTCGCTCCAAGGGGGGGAGGGGGGGATGACCAGCGGACAGCAGAACGCGATCGTAAAATTCAAAATCTCGACGTCCCAAGGGCGAATAACGTTACTAGCCGGGCTTCCCATTATTGAAAAATTTCCGTCCCCAAACGTGTCGCCGGATGTCCAAGCGGAGAGAGAGGTAGCCTAGTTGAATGTCAGACCGCTATACCTGCTTCGGAAAGCTTCGAAAATCGAACGGAACGCCTTGGGGAAAAAAGTGGTTTTGAAGGCTAGTCTGATGATCAGTAGAATTCTATAAACTCCGTCATGGGAGGAAGCACCCTGATCGTCTACTGACTGAAATGTAAAGTACACCAAGGGGGGATAGGTGTCGCCGAATTGGTCCTAGAGAAAAATACCGGCACGCCCGCCGATGCAAAAAACGCAAGGGAAGAAAGTTGCACGCGTTCGGCATCACCTTGAAGATCCGGTCCTTGCCGCGCCTAACATAATTATGACCGCGGGTTTCAGGGGGGGAGGGGCAAAGTCGTAGGGATCGTCTGACACTCCTCCCATCCAAAAGAGAAAAAACATCGGGAAAAAAAAAACAGGGGGAAAAGGCGGAGATGTCGGGGGAAGCGTCGCGTCTCCTTCGGGGCCTTCAAGAAATGGAGGTTTCCTTGTTTCGGATCAGGATCAGATCGACATCGGCAGCGCACCCTCCTAGGGCAAAAGGAAGGAGGGGAGAGACGGAAGTGGCCGAGGACCCTGTTTTTCTTCTGAGCAGGATAAGGGGATCTATGGGGGGAACTAATCTTAGTCGGAAAGAATCTCAACAGGAGGATGAGGGAGAGAGGATCGAAAATCTGTGGATGGAGTGGATGGGGGAATAAAAGCGATCTGCTAAACCTAGGGCGTCTGCAGGAAGTAGATTTATCCTGAAATATGTAGGCCGGAGAGTATTTGAGAATCTTATCGATGACATTCTAAACTTAACAGAAAGGAGAGAAGGGCTCTCAGACATGACATCTCCCTGTGAGGATTAGAAAAGAAGTTTTGGGGTCCGGTTTGGCGGCACCGACGAAATCAGAGAAAAGATGACACCAAGGAGCACGTTCTGGTTCGAAATTGATCATAACTATCTTTTCGTGCCAGTAACCGAGGGCCCTCGGGCGCAGCGGGGGGGGACGGATTTTGCCTGAGAAAGGAGAAGGGCAGGGGGAGAACAATCTCCATTCCCAAAGCGAAATTGCATTATAAAAAAAATAGAAAAAAACATTCGAAGCTGCTGACGACCTACATGCTCACAGAGGCCATAGGATCACATCGCGACGCCCCCGCAACTGGCAAAAAAAATGCGAAGAAAAAAAGGAAACTGAGGCGTAGAGAGGCAGTCTTCGGCAGGAAAAGAACATACTCAGAGCTACTTCTTGAAGACCTGGCGCCGGTGGTTGCGCTTCAGCAAGAAGACGAGCGGAGTTACGTCAATTTGGTTTCAGCTGGGGGGATTATTGGATCGCGGTGAAAAAGAAGCCCCGTTCTTTTTACAGATGGGGGCTCGAAACTACTGGGTTAAAAAAAATTTGGACACGCTGGCGGCGCCGAGAGATGCTAATAACCTAGGAATGTTCGCGAAATGTAGAAGAAAAATTTGCTGTTTGCGGCAGAGGGTCGAGGGGGCGGAAACCACGGGGAGGGTCCCAGAATCAGCGCGAATTCAAAAAAGAGGAGGGTTTCCGCCTGCGGATCCTGCTTTTTCCGGGGCAGCAAAAAAAAGGGGGGTGTACGAGAGGGCGAGTGTAAACTGGGAAAAGGCTGTTTATATGAGCCGCCAAGCAATCGGGGTGGTTCGCAGGGTGCATCTTCGGAGAGCTTGCTCCCTAAGTTCCGGCAAGGCAGGAGCCATGATAGGACCCTTTCTGAAGTAGGGTCTTTGTTTCGCCGGGCTGGCGGCGGCCTGAGATTGGGGGACGTGTCTGTGAACTTCTATAAAGAAGATTTAGAGAAGTTGAAAAACTGGGCTCATCGATAGGTGCAGCACCTGCTATACGGCATCGACATTTCGAAGAGGGGACGTCTAGTAGGGAAGGATCTTCTTCCCCTTGTCATTGCGCTTCAACTGTAAAAAAATGGACATGAAAGGAAAAGAAAGGGGGTCGCCTCAGATCAGTAAACTGACTGTTCAATCGCCGGAGGGGGGGAAACCAAAAGACGGAGGGGTGAAAAATGAAGCCTGAATCCTATATTGATGTCCAAATGAAGGGACGGATCGTAAAAAGGCGAAAAGGAAAACGGAGGCGAGCTAGACAGGGGGGCGGGGGAAAAGGAATGTGTCCGCTACTTTCTTTCGACGTAAGCACTCCAAAGAAAGAAAAAAATCTGAAAAATTCATTTTAAAAAGGAGCCGCCGGATATCGGTAAGCTTAAAAAAGGGAGTCAAGGGATGAAAGGGAAATATACACAAAAGAAGTTGGGAAGAGAGGATAATGAGTCAGGCCCTCGCTCAAACGAAACGCTGGGGGGAAAAAGAAGGAAAGGAGTCCAGGAATGGGATGATGAATTACACTAAAGCTCATTGAGAATAAGGATGATGTGGATCCTTTAAGGTCGGGAGAAGAGGAGTATGACGGACCGGGTGGCGGAGGGGTTTTGGGGGAAAGGCTTGCAGATGCGTTAAGAATCATCAAAGATCTTTTATGACCACCAAAAATGGAAAAGGAGCAAGAAGGGCAAATGTTTTCGGGAAGTCATTGGGAAAGGACGGCATTAAGGCGGCATCCACCGCAGCAAGTAAAAGGGGAATGTGTAACAAAAGGGGTCTTGGAACAGGGGAGAGCCTCTCGTCAGGACGTTAAAGAGGGTCCTGCTACGCGCTGCGAATCTTTTAGTCGAACATTCGAAAGAGGGGGGAAGGAAACAGGGAATTGCCGGTCATGAAAGCGTTTTTATTCAAGGTTAGAATAAAAATGGGAGGAGATCGGAAGAAATGGCCCTACTTCTTAGCTTTCGGTGCGGTCGTGTGTAGATGTACGCGTGGGGGCAAAAAGGCATGGCCGATCACGCGGGGTTAATTATGCAATGTTTTGGAGTTTTGAAAGAGAAAGAAACATTGTCAAAGGTGTAAAATGGGAAACTATATCTGTCGAGGGAGATTCACAAAGTTAATTTGTCCAAAACTAAGCAGGGGGGGGGGGGGACGGGGAGGGAAAGGGGGGGGAGGCTCCGGAGGGGATTTGTTTATAGGGGGGGGGAAGAAGAGGCGCCTAATCCGCCCCGCAAAGGATTGCCTGGCAATCAAGGGGGGGGGGGCAACAGGAAGGTGGTGCTGTGTCAGGAAGTTCACCACTCATTTCCCGTAGGTTTTATCAGGGGGTATAGTGTCATCGACTACAAAGGAATACAATACAACGTCTCTGAAAGTATCTGAAACGGGGGACCTATGAAAGGTGGAGAGAGCCAAACGGAGGAAGTGAAGGAATATCATTAGAATAGTGATGATCAAGTGTAAAGTTCTCTATCACTGGGAGCCCGTTTTAGGCGGCGAGGTCTTCGAGAAGCTGACACGGTCACAAAAAAGGAAAGGAAAAACATCACATCTTTAAGGCGGTAAGGAATTAACATCACCACTTCTTTAATTCCCTAAGGAGGGAGGTGTCCATTCCTTTTGGAAAGGGGGGAAAGGGTTCAGGTTCCCGCGGGGTTTCTTCAGGTAACCAAGGACCCAAGGGGGAGCGTCTCAACGAACGAGATGAAACCCTCTGGGCTAACTATATAGGTAAAAGGGGGGGAAACCGAAAAACTCTGGTACCATTTTGAGGGGCGGGGTAAACAAAAAAAGGATATGAACAAATGTTCGCACCGGGGTGATCGTGAAGCAGGAGCACGAGCCGCAGATGTTAAAGCACCCGGCCTCTGCGCTTATGAGCCAAAGTGTAGAGTGAAGCTGGAAAAAAGACCGCTGTTCATCCCCGTCACCATGACATGTTGAAAGAAAGGAAAAAGATACTGCCGCGACTGAATTCTAAGGGGACGACTCTAAAGGTCCCTTGAATGCCCTCCGGTAAGAGTCCCGAAAAAAGGGAAAGGAGAAAGGGGAAAAGGGTTTTGTCTCGTCCTTAAATGCACGGTAAAACTTAAACAATCCTCAATAGAAGAAACCATGAAAACGTGCGGGATGCCGCAGAAAGGGAAGGCCTGAAGGTAGCGGAAACGAGAGGAAATCATTTAACAAAGAGATTGGGAGAGAAAAAGGCCAGACGTTCTCTGAAAAAGATTTAGACAGCAACCCCGATCGTCGGCCTCCGTGAGCCGGGGAAGGAGGGGTAGAGTGTCATTTAAAAGACGGATTCCCTGAATGCGCCACGAAGGGGAGGGGGTGAGTGCAGGGCCTGAATACTGGTAGGGAAAAAAATTCTTGTGCCGTGTGCGTGTTCATTTCGGAACTGAAAAAGAAGGGAGGGGGAAGAGACTGTGGCCAGCATTGGAGCCACGTTACTTGAGCCCCCCTTCAAGAGGGGTCAGGGAGAGAGACATCCTAACGAGGAAGCGAAATGCTGGTGTGAAATAACACAGCACTTCTTGACGCGCCTATAATCCCTCAGTCTCAGCCTTATTTTCGAGTTTTTAAGGAAAGAAGAAATTAAGGGACGTCCCATATGGTCGAATCCATTTTGCGATGAAGAGAGGGTAGACTTGGAAAAACACCCACGAGGGTACATGTCGTCCTGAACGTACGGAAAAGGGATCAGGGACGGGTGCCTCATGGGAACACGCACTGTTTTCCCGATCAACCTCCAAGAAAGGAAAAAAATCGGACCTAGCAGCAGTTGCCAAGCCGACTAAAAGGGAACGAGAAAGCCTTTCTGCATCGAGGCGCTGCAATGTCAGCGCAACAAAATAAAGGCTAAAAGTCTGGAGGCCAGCCGATTTCAACGAGGTGCCCCCTTGAAAAAGTCTCAAACAAAAGGGACGATCCCGGTCAGCGACTTTCTCAAGAAAAGGACCAGGGACTGTATCAGTGTCAGGCTTGAAAAGCTGAATCCACCGCTATTCTCCCTCTCCACAGGAAAAGGGGGGAAAAAAAAGCTACAGCTAGGGCTGACCGCTGAAGGAGGATTTTTCTACTCGACGCCTGCATAGCGGCATCCGCGCTTTCTCGGATTGTTGGAGAAGAGAAGACTTGAAGACGGTAGGGTCAGAAACTCTGCCTGACAATTCCATCAGCTAAGAAGAAAAGGAGGGCCGGGGAGGATAAATTAGGGCCCGTAGACAAAATTTTACAACATCTCTCCAGGGGGGGAGGGGGGGATACAATCGGCATCGGAAAAACAGTAGAAATGCCACCATTCACCTGCCCCGGAAGTGGGAAATTTGAAGAACCTTAAAAAGACGGTGTAAGGCTACGGTGCAGCTCAATGCCGCCCTTCTGGTCTCCGGATGTCAAGACGAATCTTGGATATGTCCTATGGATATAATCCGGATGCTAAAAAAGGGGTCCTCTCAAGGTCCGCACCGGCCATTTTGGAACATGGCGGATTCCTCCGCTAAAAGATGATTAACATTTATCGACTGTTCCTTACCATGGTCTTCATACCTTGACGAACAAGGGGGGCTAGGTTCGAGCAGGCCACCTCTAAGATTTCGATTGTCGAAGCAAGTCGAGACTGATAGACACTTACGCTCACGCAGGGGGGAAATCTAGAGAGTGAAGGGGTCGCAACCTTTACATAGCTTTCAATGAATCCACAATCAACGGAAGGGCGGTCGGGCGGGGGGGTCATTTGAGAGGGAGAGGTATACTAGGGGGCAATTGCAACGCCATATGAATGGAGGGAGACCCAAGAAACTTCATTCGATTTAAGGGTGATCTATAAATTCTTATAAGAATCATCGTCCCGCACTAAGGGGGCAGTTTTTAAGCATTAGTAGAAGAAAGGGGAGGATTATAACAGCGCCTTCCCAGACTTCGCTTATATAGCGACTTGCCGGGAGGGAACTTTTTCAAAAAACCGGAAAAAGGGATCAAGTCTCCTGTTCAATCGTAGACGAGCTCACCTAGGGTGGTAAAGAAAAAGGGGAAGCTACGCTGAGTACCGGCCGAAGTGACCTGCTTACAAATTGGCTGAAGGAAAAGCGAATCGCCGAGACGTAGCTGCCGTCTATGATTTTTGCCGCCCTTCAGGGATAGTAGATACAACTAAACACGGGTGTCTCTGAGAGAAATGGGTCGAC
>Ga0179591_1239715_pt1 | contig 10519 bp, 20 predicted proteins | sample CZOMad2_1_08_16f_FD_182891 | JGI IMG/M metagenome (GOLD analysis project Ga0179591, IMG submission 182891) | Vadose zone soil fungal communities from Angelo Coast Range Reserve, California, USA - CZOMad2_1_08_16fungal (PacBio error correction) | ecosystem: Environmental > Terrestrial > Soil >...
GGCGGTAAGAGAAAAAGTCAGAAAAAACGACCTGGCGCCGTGTCGTCACTGGAAGCTCGACTGAATAAAGGAAAAAAAAAAAAAAAAAAAGGGGGCAACTGAAGGAAAAGGAAAAGAAAAACGTTATTGCGATAAACGCGGCACAGGGGAAGGAAGTCCGTCCAACCAGTCAGGGGGGGGGGTGTAAGGGGGGACAACCAAGAAAAAGAGAGAGGGGGGATCGATTTCAAAACCTGGGGAGGGGGGAGCAAGTTTGCCTGTAAATGAAAGGGGGAAAAAGGACAGACAAAGAAACGGGAAGAGGGGTTAGCTCGGGGGGGGGGGGTGAAAAAATTTGGGGGAAAGAAGGGTGGAGGGGTGCTTACCGCATGCATACAAGTGAAAAATCCGCGTTGGGTGGGGTTTCGAGAAAAAAGAAGGGAAAAAACGAACACAAAGGGGGGAAGGAAAAACGAAAAAAAAGGCATCTTGGGAAAGAAAACGTTCCTCGCCTGGTGCGCGGCAAAAAAGGAAAATTCTTAAGGGGTAAAAAACGGGAAATCAACCTAACAAGCTAAAAGGGACTGGTTGGAGATTAAGGGGATACTCAGCCCTGGGAGATTCAAATCTGTGTCACCGTGTGGGGGGGGTGGAGGGATATTAGGGGGTAGGGAAAACTTGAAAAAAATCTGAAGGAGAGGGGGAACGGAGATGGCGCCTTAGCTGGGGGGACGGGTCTGAGGGTAGGGACAGGGTTGGCCGGAGGGGGAACCGTGGAAAAAGTGTATAAGAAAGTGAATGGAACTTTCAGGGGACTAGGGAAAGAAGGGGGCCTTGAGTAGAGGGGGGGGGACAAGTTACCGAGTAAGGGGAGGAGAGGAGAGCTATGATTCCGGGAAGGACCAGGGGCGAGGGGACAACGCACAATCGCGTGTGTGGGGGTCACCGGGCGGGCCGAAGAAAATAAAGACCGAACCAGGACGTGGTAAAGACAGAAAAAAAAAGGGATTTCGAAAAGCGGTCGTCGGTCGAAGAGAACCCCCTTCCAGAACTGAAAGAAAACTCGAAAGACGGAAGGGGAGCGGGGGGGGGAAAAAGTTGGAGGGCCGGATGAACGAACAGGGTCGACCAGGCAACGCTATTACTATTAAAGGGGAAAAGTCATGAGAAGGGTTACCAGGGGTTGGCGCCATAGTCACAGGCAAAAACAACGGGCACAACAAAATTAGCGGTAAAAGCAAATCTGTCTAGAAATCAAAATTTCAAACCTGGTTGGATGTGGTGAAGGAGCTGGGATCAAGAACTGAAACTCCAGTTTGTGGGGGGGGGGACTCTTCCTTCGAAAAAACAAAAAAGTGTGCAGGGGAAGGCAAGAAGGGCAAGACTAAGGAACCGCTAAACCTGGGGTTAGGGTGTCACCCGTAACACGGGGACTACCGAGCCTATAAAAAGGCAGTTCATCGGCAGAGCAATTGGGCGGGCTGTCAAGGGGGGGCAATGAAAGCAGGGGTCGCAAAACTGGTAGACGCGTCATTACCGATTAAAGGGGAAATAGGGCGAAAGAGAAACGTTGGAGAGAAGACGGTGTGATCAAAAATGTCGGGGGTTTTTTTGCGTGCGAGAGTGCTCAAAAAGACGTAGGAAGGTCCGGGGGGACCCTTGGAAAAAATAAACAAAGAAGAATCGGCATCAAAAGGGCTTGAGGATGGAGAAACCAGCAAAAGAGATAACTAGGGCCAACAAAAGAAAAAAGGGAAATATCATCTGAAGTACGGTAGGACAGGAAGGTAAAGGGTGAAGATGAGGTGCGAGGTTTAACAGGGTGGCACCCGTATATTATGGGGTAAAAAATATAAGGGTCAAAAGTAAGGCAGGGGGGGACTGTGAGTACGGGGGGGAACAACCAAGCGGGGCAAAAGCAATGGGGAACCGCAGGGAACGATTCAGGTGAGGCAGAAAGCCTTGGAAGGGGAAGGGGCACCCGAGCTTGGGGGGGAGGGGGGACTATTCAACAAAGGCAAGGGGTTCCCCGGAAGAAAGAGCGGTAGGGGAAAACGTTCCTCGGGAAGGCTCAGAGTGGGGGTCGTATGGGGGGGGGGGTCGACTTGTAGGTTATGGGCAGGGATTGGTTGTATGCCAGGTCCGGGGATGTATCCCCAACGAGAACGTAGCGAAAAACGATCTGGACAACCCACAAGGGTTAAAGGGAGTAAAAGAGTCAAGAGGATGCAGAGATAATAAGGAAAGTGGGTCAACTACCTAATTGGGGGGGGGGGGTATAGGGAAAGGAAATGGCCGAGAGCGCAAAAAGGTCAAACAGAAAAGAGGAGGTCAAGGTAAAAAAGGTGGTCCGCTAAGGCAGAAAAAAACGTATAAAAGAAAAGAAGCCATTGAGTTGTTTTCCCAATCCACTGGGGGGGAGGAGGGGATGCTCAAACTTAATCTTTGGAAAAGGTGAGGGGCGCTATTCGTGCACGGCAGAATGGGGGGTAAAAGGGAAAGGAAAAAATCAAAAAAAGAGTTGGGATAAAAAATGAAGATACGTCCGGCGGTCATTAAAAGGGTCAAAAACTGGGGGAGGAAAAAAATACCTGCGGCCGATGCGGAGGGAGGGGGGGAGGGTGTAGGGGGGTAGGGTTCTGTGATGGACGGAAAAAGACGTCGTCATAAGAAAAGGGAGACGGTTGATAATGGGTATGACGAGGCCTGGAGGGGGCCACAAATCTGAGGCTGGGAGAAAGGAAAAGGCCGAAGTGGGGATCCTAGGCCAAGCATCAGGGCTGGGATGGAAGAAAAGGAAAGGGAGTGCTTAGTAGGGTCGATTGGGGATGAGGTGCAAGTGGCGGTGAGAATGAAAATTCATTGGAGAGAAAAATCCAGAGACTGAGATAAATTAGGAAGTAGAAAGGGGTAAATGGGGGGAAGAGGGAAAGCTGTGAAGGGCAGTGACGGAGGAAACAGTAGGGAGGGTGGGGGGGGGCCAAGAACAAAGATCAATTATTTCAAAAAACAACGGGGTGTGACTTGGTCTAAGTCAGACGAAGGGGAATACAAAGACAGCCAAGATAGGCTACGGCACCAAGCGTGATGTCTTCAAAAAAAAGAGGAGTTTGGGAAGAAGCGAAAAAAAAGGCGGGGAAAAAAAATGGTGGGAAAATTGTTGGAGACCAAGAAACGAGCTCGATAGTTGGGTCGTGTGTTAAGCAGGGAAAGCAGGCGCTCTGGTGATTGCCGACTGGCACTCCGTGTGCGAGGGGATGGATGGCCTGGGAAGAAATAAATTCGTCGAAAGGTGGGGGTCCCCCTACCTGACAGGATTGGGTATGTGAGTGGACGGGGGGGGGAGGGGCTAGGACTACGTGAGAAGGGGCCGAGGCAGAGATCTACAGAAAACTTTTGGGAGGGGGTGGAAGAGAAAATGTCGAAAAAGCGCCCACCTGTGCGATGTACAAGAGCGCGAAGTAAAGAAAGAGGTGGGGGGGAGGAGGGGGAACAAAAGGGTGGGGGGGAACGAAAAACTGGGGGATAACACTGGAGGGATTCTCCACTCTGGGAAATAAAATCGGTACACTGGTACGAGGACCATTGACGTATCCGGCACTGGAGTTGCCTCTAAGGGGATTGAGGGACTCAGCAGTGCTGGAGGGTTCCAAAGAAAGGGGGTCACAAGGGTATCGTGTTAAAGGGGACTTTCGGCCAAGGGAGAATGGAAAGGGGATAAAAAGCGAGAAGGGGAATCTCGTATCGCAGAAGGACAACCGCGAATCCCTGGAAGGGACACAGGAAAAGCAAAAAAAAAGTTTCGGGGAGGAAGGACATGAGATGTAAGTGGTGCAATGGCTAAGGGGGGACCGGGGAAAGGCTGAGTTGAGGCGGGGGGAAAAAAAACAAAACTATTGAGATCCAAGGACGGGGGGGCGACTAGGAAAAACACCAGGACACGAAGGGGGGGTCTGGGGTTAGGATAAAAGGGGTGGAAAAAAAGTAAGTGACCGTGGGGGGGAAAATAGAAGGCGCGTGAGAAACGAAGAAAGAAGTCTTTTGTTTAGTTAAGAGAAAAAAGAAGGCTGGATCGAAAAAAAAAAAAAAGATTTCAACCTGCAGAGAAAAACAACCGTGGAAAGTCTTTGGGAAGGAGAAAGTGGGAGCACCCTACCACAGAGGCCGAAAAAAGAACCAACAGTTTCGTGAAACCTGGAGTGCGCACCGTGGGGGGGGCCGGAAGGGAGGGCCAAAAAAGGATCACCAAAAAAAATGAGGGAACTGGAAAGAGTGTACTTAGGGGAGGGGGGGAAAAAAGAACACCCTAACCACTGGTAATTTGGTACGATCTTTTGAAAAAAAAACAAAGGTGCCTAGAAGGCCCCAAGGTGCTGCTTGTGGGGGACAAAGAGGGCCAAAGAACGGGGGGGTTAGAGAGGGGGTGGGGACGAACATCGTCTAACAGCGGGCCGTAGGTAAGGGGGAAACTCAGGGGGAGTCAAGGCGTGCTGGGGAGATGAGCGAGACCAGGGGGTCAGGCAGAAGGGGAAAAGAATGGCGGAACTGGTGGACAATGAAGGGTCCGTCAGGGGAGGCCGGGGGGGAAAAAAACAAGAAGTTGTCTTAAAGGAAAAAAGAAAAGAGAAGGGGGCCAAGTAGAGAAAGGCGCCTCAGAGGGTCCCCATGGACGTTAAAGGAGGAAACAGTCTCCGTGCTCTGCAAAAATGACTTCTGCAGAAAGTGCGAGAAGAAACACCGATTTCAGAGCGGGAATGACGATCAGGTGAAGAAAGTAAAGGAGATGAGGTCGGGAAGGGAGGTACCGGGAAAAATGTCAGGGGGGACCCGAAGTCGGTCCAACCAAAATAAAGTGACAGTACAGGGTCCGACAGATAAGATAGAAGGGAAAGGGGGGGGGGGCAGAAGGCTTTGTCCAGGAAAGGGGAGAATGTCCTGGAACGGGGAAGGTGGAATGAAAAGACCGAAAAAGGTGAAGAAAAACGGGGTCAGAAATGAAGGGGCCAGCGTCAAGGTTTTAATCTAGAAAACTCAAAGAAAAAAAGCAAAAAAAAAACGGAGGAAGAAGAGAGAGAGGGGGTACGAAAGTGGTAAGGGGGAAAAACAGCTTCAAAACGTTAAGTCGGAACGGTCCGGTAGTGAATAAGAGTCTGTCGCCGAAAAAGAGGGAAGTAAGGCAGACGGAGGACGAGGGAGGAAGAAAAAAAAAAATGAGGGGAACACAAAGTGCAGTGGGGGAGCACCGGGAACGAACGTATCATGAGCCGGCTCAAAGGAATTGCTCTGGGGGGGAGGAGCTGAAGATGGTGGCGAGAGAGGAAACGGGAAAGTGGAGGTCGGGCAAACGGGCCGCCAAGAGCTTACGAAAGCAATGGGGTAACCGGTCGAAAAAAAGAAGAACTGCTAGGGGCTGGAAAAAAAATGGTTTTCGACGAGGAGAAATAAAGGGGGAGAACGGGGAGGAGAAACGTGGGGAGGGGAAGTCACAAAAAAAAGGAAAACTGAATTAAGCATAAGAGGGAAAAAAAACTCCGCAAAAACATAGCAGAGACATCAAGTATAACATGAGGGCAACCTGGAAAACGCAGGGGGGGGAGGGGCAACTGAACATGGGTCAAGGTCACATCGGAGCGGTCGAAAAATAAAGAAGGGGAACGAAGAAAGGGGGCATAGAGGGTTTGAGGGGAAGAGCCAGGTCCGTAGGGCAATCGCACCCAGAAAAGGGCCGGTTGGGAGGGTGTCTGCAAAAAAGGGAGAAGAGGTAGAAGGGGGAATGGGTGGGAGTGGAAAGCAACTATGGATGGTCACCGGGAGGACCATTGGAACAACACAAACACGACTCTTTAAAAAAAAAAACTGGGGTGGGGGGGAAAAAAAGGAAGCGGGGGAAAGAGGGGAAAAGTTGTTATGAAAGGGCAATAACATCCAAAGGGGGGGTGTGGTTTGCGATCAAGGACGAAAAGAGGTAACAACAAGGGCGACAAACGCACAATTTCTGAAAGAGGTCGAGAGGAAAAAGGTGATTGGGAGACACAAGTGGTGCGGGAAAGGGAGGGGGGAGGAGAAACCAATTGAAAAAAAAAGAAAAGAGTGGAACAAGAGTGGCGACGAGAAAGACAAGCGTAAAAAAAACGGGGGGTGAATAAAATGCAACCAAAGGGGTGGGGTCAAAGAGAAAGAAAACAGGGAAAGCCTGAGGTCCGGGGCAGAAAATACACGTTGAGATGGGGAACGAGGGGGCGGCGGGATTCGATGTGGGACGGGGGGGGGGGGGCCCCGGAGTTGGGGAAACCGAGGGAGTAGATGGGAAGGACTCCACAGGCAAAAGTGAGTCGGGGGTACAACGTGTCACGGGACGGGGGAGATGACACGTACGAGCTGTTGGAGTAGAAAGAGGGGGGGAAAAGGGGGACGGAGGAACGGGTAGTTTTCGTAGAAGTCAGTGAATCCTTGTTGCGTCCCGAAAAAAGAAGTTGGGGACAGCACGTGGAGCCGAAAGGAAGCATGAATCTGTTTTTGTCTAAAAAAATGACAGAATCCGGGGGGGGGCAAGGGGACGGGCGGCCCGGACGCCAAGAAGGGAAGGAGTTTCGAACGAAGAAAGATGTTGATCGGTCGTGAAAACTAGACAAAACGTGCTTACTGGGGGAGGGGAGGAGTAAGAACCCTTCCAAGACAATCTACATATAAGGAGCTCTCGGGGTTCAAGGAGACAACGGGTAACGACGCGCGGGGTGGTGGTGGGGTGGGGGGACGCGCCATTAGGGCACGCAGTAGCTCGGGGGGGGTCGCAAATGGTTCGTCCATGGGGTGAGTGGAGGGGGCGGGACAAGGGACGAAGTTGGGGGGGGTTCAAGAACGGGGTGTACCCTAAAGGTCACGGGGGCAGACCGGGCGCAAAAACATGGTGTCTGATTATAGGGTGAATTTAGGGCGGGTCGTCCTGGAGTGTGTGGGTGAAAAAGTATGCATGGTGCCCGACAAGAATAAAAAATGGGGGGAGTGGGGGAAAGGGCGGGTTGTGTGGAAAAAAGAGGAATGTCAGGGGTCTGTCTGTTCCCTGACATGGACATGGGGGGGGATGGTGGGGGGTGGGCCAAAAAGGTGGGGGAACGACTCAACAGGGGGGCCCACTTCTACGCACATATTAAGGTGTGTCAAAAAAATGAAAACGGGGGAGTAGGGGAACCGCATTTGGGGGTGGTGGGAGGCAAAACGTCCCGTCAAACGCAGAGAACAAAGCGATCGAAGGGAAGACAAAGGACGCGCTGTGGCTCAACAAGTCTGGGGGGAAAAAAAGGGCGGCGAACGGCGTTGACAGCAGGGGAAGTACAGTACATACATGATCAACACTCGGCCTGGAAGAAAGCAGGGGAAAAGTGCGAGAACGGCAAAAAAGAGAAAAAGAATCATCGGGGAAAAAGGGGGAATGAGAAAAGGCAGGTACGGCAGACGGGGACCGGGGAAAGGTGCACGTGTACAACAAAAAAAAATAGTGACAAAAAAAAAAAGGTCTGTGGGTGATGGGGGTGGAATTCCAAAAAGAAGCTGGGGTGCAACCGAGCCTCAGGGTAAACGGAAAACCGTGGGGAGAAGGCAGGGCCGGACTGGGGGCAAACAAAAGAGGGGGGAACGGGGGTTTTCAAGCTCGTAATGAAGTGAATTGGTCCCAAGAACGACAGGCTTTTGAAGGAAGGGTTACACCGGTGTAGGGGGAAGGGAACAAAAAAGGGGGGTTGGGTGGGGGGGGGGCCGACCGGTCGGTGGGGGGGGTAATTGTGATTGTGGACCGTGAAAAAGAGCGCGCCTCGTCACTCTAACCAAGAAAAAACTAAGGGGAGGAAAGGTAAAAGAGGGGGGAAAAAAGAGAGGCGAGTGCAATCAAAAAAAAACAAAATTTAACGGCCTAATAGCGCTGAAGGGGGGGGGCGACTGGGGTTGGGGGGCGACCGTCAGAGAACCGTAAAAAAGCCTTTCGGAACAGGGGAGTAATACGATGCAAAAAAAAAAAAACCCCGAGGGGGCACAGTCAAGCCCGGGGTCTCTGCAGAGACGGAATCGGGGTGGTCAAAAAAAAAAAACTCACACAGGCAGTCCTGGAGGTGTAGAAAAAACAATAAAAATGGGGTTGTGGAAGGAAAAGACACAAATAGATACTTAGGGTTGGCAAATCATAAAGGAGAAAAAAAAAAAAAAAGGGAACCCAAGGGTCCCCTGGGACCATGGCCACCAGACGGGCTACACCCGGGGCCAGAAAAGTCCTTTCGAAGGGGGGTCGTGGTCCACGGGGAAGGGACGGCCTGACGAGATAGGGTCAGAAAAGAGACCATGGGTGAGGGACAGGGGGGATCAGTTAATTAAGGGGCCTCTTCAAGAGGGGGGTATTCTCGAGAGGTGGAGTCTGACGGGTTTTAATCCACCAGCGCTTATCAAGTGTAGCTAACTGAGAAAAAAGGGACGTGTGGTTATCGGACGTCCAGTCAAGAAACTGGCCCTAATGCTTGAAAGGCATGATTGAAACCGGTGTCCGAATCACTTAGGAATTAACTCGGTGAAAGGGGGGAAATGGAGGAGGGTAGGGGGAAGGTAGGCAATGGCTAAAGGGGGAAAACAGAAGAAAAAAGGATTCGATGTGCCGAAAACAACTGTGTGTGGGGGGTGGAAAATCGAGGGGGGCGAGAAAGCGGAAGACAAAATCAGGCCGTCACAGGGGGGTAAGAGCGCGGGGAGGGGTAGAAGGGTTTGGGGGGGAGGGGTCTGAACCTACGCATCGGGGGACTGGCGTCAACGGCTTGGTGGTGGGATGGTGGGGACTCAAAACTCTGGTGTGAAACATTACCGCAGTTCTTCAAATGGAAGCTGAAAACAGTGACATGGGGGGGGGGGGGGGTCCGTCCAGCCGGTTCCCTTGCATGCGATCACCCCGGCTCAAAGGGCCGGGCCCGTATAGGTGGGGGGGGGGTTGAGTGTTTGTATTGGGAAATAGGGTTGGAGCTATGATACGACGCTCAGGAAAAGATACCCTGGGGGGGTAATGAGGGGGGGTAAAAAAGGGCAATGGCACCCGGCTGAAAGTCGGCAGCTGAAACGCATGGGTCAAAAAAGACGAAGTGTGAGGGTAGGACCGGAAGGGGACGGAGATGGGAAAAAAAAAGAATGAGCCGAGAAACGGTACCCGACGGCAACAAGGCCACCCAGAAATCTAAAAACGTGCAATGACAAAAAAAAAGGGGGTACCCGTCCTAAGAGTCAAACAGCAAAAAGGTGGGCTCGCGTCAGGATCGTCAAAAAACGGAAAAACGGCCCCAGGCCGGAAAAAATGTACACGGGGGAATAGCGAGATAGGGAGCCCAGGACGCGGGAACCGCACGGAAGACCTTTGGCAAAAAGAAACGATGGAGCCAGTAAGAACGAGAAAAACAAGATTGTCTAGGAAAAAAAGGGGGGATCGGTTAGCGGGAAAAAACGGGCGCGAGGGGGGGGCGTTAGAGAGGGAGCGCGATCAGAGAAAGAAACCACAAAGTGAATTGTACTGGGGGTAAGGGGAAATGCTAAAAGGGAAAAGGGTGGGTTTACAGTGGAAAAACTAAAGAGAGGGAACAAGGAAACGAAAAGTGCGGTGTGTAGAGGAAGAAGGCGGGAAAAGGATGAGAAAAAAACCCGCGGAGGGGAAAGGGATAAATAGAGCAGGGCCAGGGAACCAGGGGATTTGCACCAATAAAAGACACCCCAATAACAGAAAGGAGAAGGAAACAAAAGGGTCAAAACTGGCAAACCCAGGGGGATAGGCGAGGGGGGGGAAGGGCACACAGAGTAGGAGAAGCCTAGGGAAGAATCACATGGGGTGTCGGGAAAAAGGGGGGCGTCGACAAGCGAAAAAGAAGGGTGGAAGGGGGTTCCTCACAGAAACGGGAATGGCAGACTCCGCTGGGCGTCCGCGGAAACGCAAGGATTCCTTCGCGTGGAGAGCAGACTGGGCGACCCCAACGTGTTAGGGGAAACTCGAGAAAAAGGGACAGAAAGGGGAAATAGAGGGAATGGACGAGACCGGAGATCAGAGGTGACGTAGTCTGGTACCAATGGAATCTGGTGAAAGAAGGAGAAGAAAAGCGAGGGGGGGTAGCTGAGTGGTCTAAGTGCGCTAGAAAGAAGAAATCGGGCGTAGGCTGACGGTCGAGGGTAAAAATTATTCTGATCGGAAAACCTTGAAATTGGTTGGGCGGGTCAGGGTAAAGGGGAGTACCTGTCTCGGGAGGACAAGAGGAAGAAATACAGAATAAAACAGAGGGGAAAAGAGGGGACTAAGGGAGGTACTCTGGGGGGAGGGGTTGACTTGCATCTGGTTGTGTAATAAAAAAAGAAGGCAGATGCACGGAAGAGGACAGGAAAGAACTAAATCAGGCAAGACCAGGGGATAGACGCGGGCCGGATTTGTCAAGTCTTTTTTGACAGGGAAGGCTGAAGTGGTTAGGTCTAGGGGGCTAAGCTACCAAGAACTGAACAGGATATTTTGCTCCACGTGTCAGGTTATTAAATCACG
>Ga0179591_1385979_pt1 | contig 10518 bp, 11 predicted proteins | sample CZOMad2_1_08_16f_FD_182891 | JGI IMG/M metagenome (GOLD analysis project Ga0179591, IMG submission 182891) | Vadose zone soil fungal communities from Angelo Coast Range Reserve, California, USA - CZOMad2_1_08_16fungal (PacBio error correction) | ecosystem: Environmental > Terrestrial > Soil >...
GCGCGGGAAGAGGTCTGAAATCTATCCTCTATCTACACCGCAACTTCTCCTTGAAAGGGGGGGAGGGGGCTCGGAAGAAGCTGAAGGTTGTCATTGGGGAAGAAGGTGTCAATTTCTGGTCGCGCAACACCAGAACGAAGATTAGTAAGTTCTGATGGCCAACAACAACACCTAAAAAGGGAGCGGAGTTCAAGAGAAAGAAAGTTTTCTTGGAAGGGGGGTTAGGAAAGTCCGACGAGAGGGGGTAGCAGTACGAAAGATCCTGAAATCGCAACTTTCACTAAAAAAAGAAGGAGATCCGAAGAGTCAAAGGACTTGGAGAGGACCAGTTCGTGACCGCGAGTCACTATCCGGCCACTTCACAGAAAAAAAGAACGCCTTAAAACAAAAGGGGGGGAGAGCTCCTAAATTCACCTTTGTCTTTAACGGGGAAGGATCAAAGAGAAAATATACATCAAACTACAAAGAAGTTTCAGGGGTCTTTGGCCATAAGCCTGCTTCCCTGATAGGAGAAACTAGGCGGGCCACCTCGTGGTTTCGTTGAAGTCATTAAGATACCCCAATGAGCGAGGAGAGAAAAGACACACGGGAAAAGTTCTATCAGATGAGAGGAATCTGGTAAGGTATGGTGTCCGCTAGGCCTTCCAACAGACCCGAACCTTCGGGACCACAGGCCGCTTGATAGCTGGGCTACACCACCGATCTTAAAAAAATGACACCATAACCAAGGACGGTAAGGGGCCTCGGAAGAAGGGGAAAGCTATGGAAAAGACCTGGTGCGCGGATAACCCTAAAGGCTAAAATAAGGATGTACTAGGCTCCGATGAAAAGGGTTGTCGGCGTGCTCACAAGCGGCACGGTGCCCAGTAACCGCTAAAGGCAAGACTTAGAGTTTGACATCGGCAATGAGTCAGATTTGGTACCTCTCTCTTCGGGATCCTCCCACAAACACATTTCTTATTGAGTTCTCAGAGAAAGCTAATAAGGAATAAATCTGGGAGATACCTAATATTACTCGAAGTGGAAGGCGCGAGGAATTTCAGGACTGTATCGCAAAGTCCACTAGAAAAAAACCAGAATATGTGGCCGTCCGGGGCGACGCTTCACTGCGTAAGGGGAGGGGGCTTGGGAAAGGCTTCTCAATCCCGGGATGAGAACTCCTCGGAATAGTCATCAGAAAAAATCTTATAAGAAACCTATACATCTATATTGAGAATCTGTGGGAGGACACCGCGAAGGCTAGAATCATGTTTCGAGTCTGTGAGTTGAAAATTTGATTCATTGGTTCGAAATGAGACTTTACCAAGACGATCCTGCAACTCGTGTTGGAAAACGCAAACTCCGGTGTCATGGGGGAAGGGCTCCTCAGGGGGGGACGACTCCTCGACCAGATAAGGTCCGTATCACCTTAGGAAAATTCTATCGGCCCGTGGGCTCACTTGGAAGCAGTCAGGGCGTATTCTAGATCGGAGACCCCCTAAGAGTACATTAGTAAGTGGGGTCAACGAATCTGTCCATCCCCTAATGGCTCGTCTATCCTTCAGGAAGCTCCCACAGATCTTTGGAGGGTCCCTGTGTCCCCTCGAGAATTTCGGAGGACGCCGTCACGGGCGGTAAAGATCGCTCAGAAGTGAAAAAGAGGTCAAATGCACGCGGGCTCTTCCTACAAGGTAGGGAAAGAGGGGCAGGGGGAGACGTCCCGAAAAAACAACAAAACTCATCGACAGGGTCTTATGAAGTCCGGGCTTTCGCCTCCAACTTGCTTCCGAAACTCGTTGGGGTGAGTCAGACCAGACAAGGACCACCTTGAACGCTCTCTCTCCCAGGGGAGAGGTAAGGGAATGGGCCGACCTTTCTTGAAACCCTCACTTTTCCCTCACCCCCGTTCTTGAAACACTTTGTCTGTTTGGGCTGGGGAGGCAGGTTAAATGAGGAGAAGGTCAAGAACTAAAATGAGATCGCCATCTTATCCAAAAAAGAAGGAAACTTTCCGAGGAGTTGCGACTAAAAGCGTACATCCTAAGGGATTTGGAAACTCCATCAACAAGGAGCAATTTCTTTCAATGAAACCCCTGAAGGGTGGCAGGAACTACAAACGACTTGCCATTTAAGGTTTCTAATGCGACTCAGGAGTACCAGAGGAGAGCTTCAAAGGAGATCTGGAACGGGGGGGGCCCGAGGATGGGAAGGCAAAAGAAAGGGACTTCCGTGGAGGTCCCTATGTCTAGGGAAAAACGAAGCAAGCAAAATCCGGGAAGAGCCCCTCCCGCCACTCTCAATGGGTCGCTCAAAGATCAACTCAGTCCCCTCTCCCTAATGAATTGACCTCAGACCTACAAGAAATCGTGGAAACGCTCAGCTTCATGAGTTTTCGAAAAGGGCAAGGAAAAGGAATTTAAAAGAACCCACAGGGGCTCTTATTACGAGCTGTAGGTCAAAGAAATGGATGTCTCGAATAGCCCTCGATTAAGCCGTCACCACACCCCTCACCTGTGTTCCTATGGAGCTTCTTTGGGGGTTGTGGGATTTGAGGAGTCTAAAAGGAAAAACGGGATGGCTGTCCTTCCAAAAGATGGGAAGAAAAAATAGAAAACTGGGAAAAGATGGTAGAAGTTCCTTCATCGGCGCATGGAAACGCCGTTGACCGCAGGGGGAAATACTTAGGAGGATCTTAGAGAGTTTACCCTCGGAACCTTCTCAGAGTCCAGCGTAAAGAGAACTTTCCTCGAAAAGGGGGTTGGACCGAAAGTATCATTATATAAGATGCCAATCGGGGGCGTATTACAGGAAAACTATGTAAGAGTGGTAATTTGGAGAAAGCAGTGCAAAGAGTTTCAAATAGGGACAGAAAAAGGGAAATTTCCTAAGGAGAGTGTCAAATTTTGGGGGGAAAAAGCAAAGGGGGGGGACGGGGGTTTTCAACATACCGTGGAGAAACATACTTTCTAGGGGGACAAGGATGTGGGGGGAAGGTTTAAAGGAAGGGTCCTTCTGGGGGGGAGAAAGGGGGTCACTAAAAAAAACTTGTACCTAACCTAGAGAGGAAAAAGTTGAATAAGACAAAAACTCCGGGGGGAGATTGTACAGGCACTGTTTGGGGGATAGATGTATGGGGGGGAATCGGAATAAAATTCCGGAGGGGCAGTAATGCGGGGGTCTGAGGATGAACAGGTCCCTTCACAAAGCAAGGGGGGTCGAATAAGAGCAAAAAAGGAAGGTTGAATACCAAGGAGATTCTTCAAATACAACAAAAGAAATGAAACCAAAGAGGGCGGTTAATTTAAAGAAAAATCCAATACTACAGGAAATTCTAACACGGGATAATAGGGGGAGTTGCGGGGATAAAGAAAAGGGAAACATGCCAATGAAGGGCCATTACCAAGTTACGGGAAGGGCTGTACAAGAGAGGCAATTAAAACAGAAGGTGGTAAGGGAAAGTATTGGGGGGGACAAATAATCCTCCTTTCACTAAGGCGGCTCTGCGGACGGTTCGGTGGGACAATCCCCCGAGAAGGAAATTCCATTCCTTCGCTCCTGCTAAATCCTCCGGGGACAGGGATGGGGCTTCCGTTCGAGGAAAGGTCTCGCAAGGAGAGTTCTTGCTTGGGGCATTTGGGGACAGACTTGTCTAAAAAAAGGAAGAGAGGCATTAGGCGGAGGGTATATGAAAACCGGGGCTTAAGCAATTTTGGGAAGACGTTACCCTAAATTATCAAAAGAAAGGGGGGGGGAACCTAGATGCATGCTACCATCTCCTCTACGAAAAGACCGCAAGAAAGCCTGAAAAGAAAGCAACGGGGTCAAAGAAAGTTTTACAGGGAGCTGCTGTCCGTAGAGAAAAGGAAAGGCAGCGTTGGGGGGAAAAAAGTCAATGCAAGGATCGGGGAAAGAGGCCGACAGTGCGTCGGGCGGTTTTGGGGGGGAAAAGCGGGAAAGTCAGAGTGATGAAAATGAAAAAGGACCCTGGGGGGGGGGGGAAGGGGGGGAATAAGCTAAAAAGGGAAATACTTCCCATGGATAGGGGGCAGTCCCCTGAGAGATCAGAAAAAAAATGTCTCAAGGCAACCGGGGAAAGTGCAAAGGGGTATTCCATACAGGGGGTTGGTTTGCAGAGGTGTGGAACGAAAGTTGGGGGGCTGAGGGGAGCCAATAAAAAGGGGGAGGTTAGGCATTGAGACATCCATTGGAAGGTGTAACAAGAAGGGCAAGGGGTCAAGAAGTAACAAAAAGGGGAAAAAAAAAAAAAGTCGCTTCTGTGGATCGCGAAAAACAAGTGACGAAAACCAAACTTCGGAGATCAGCTGGTGGGGAGTGGCAGCCAGCAGGGGAACCGCGGGCGGGAGAGCATCTCTATACAAAAAAAAACGGGAGGATATTACACTATAGGGAGGAGGGGGGAGACAGCTACCAAAGGGACCAATTCCGCAGCAAAGGAGAGTGAGAAAAGGAGGGAAGGTTTATGTTGGAGAGTGTTTTTTTATTGAGATAAATCTCTCTGGGGGGGGGTTGGAGTTGGGGAAGTACTGGGGATGGAGGGGGATGTACTGCTTTTACCAAAAATTTTCACTACCAACGGGGAAAGGCCAGGGGAGGCATTAGGGGCAGGCGCCTAAAAAATATCACAAAGGGAGGTAATTCTTGACACATCCTGCAAAAAAGGTGAAGAAAGAAAAAAGGGTTTTCCCTTTTGCCAGGGGGGGGAAAAAAGGTTGCGAAAAGATATTTGGGGGTCTGTTCAAGGAGGTGAGTAGATTTAAGCGGTGGAACATCGAGAACAAGGGGTTCTGTTGAGAAAAAACCTGCCGGGTAAACCGCAAAAGTGATAAAGACCGCGTGTCAAGAGGAACGGGGGGAACTATTCCCGAGAATTTTGGGGGGAGGTCGTTTTAAGCAGAGCTGTGGTCCGGGGATGCTAGATCCTCGGGCTGTAAAAGGGAGTATTTTGACGGGTAGAAATTTGAAAGGGCCCAACGTGCAAAGAGCAGCTGTATTTACAGAAGAAGGATAAAAAAAACCTGTATGGGGGGGATACTACCCTGGTGTATATTGGAGGTCACAGCAAATGGCCGGGGCGGATATCAGCATTGCTAATCCTTTATAAGGAAAGGTCGACGGAGGGGTTACCCAAAAAAAGGAAAGTCCCCGTCAAAATTTCTTCATCCGAATCTTAGTAGGTCAGGGGGATCCAAGCACCAGATAAAAGGGGTACCGAAGTTTACAAAAAGGACATACTATCCTTAGCAGGGGGGAGTCCAGAGGAGCCAAAAGGACACTATAGGAATATTAGTTCATAATACAAAAGAAGGAACTTCCCGGCAGGGGAGAAAAATTAATTGGGGGCCATTAGTGGCGGGAAAAAAATAAGAGTCAGTTTTAGAAGTGGTATATTGGATTGCAGAGTGAATCAGGTTTGGGTAAAGGTGGAGGGTGTAGGGAATATCAGTGCGGACTGGGGGGGATGGGGGAAATTTAAAGAAGTCTTTGGAATGTACCCGGGGGAAAAAGAATCCCATTGCAGGGGATTATAATGCAATGTCATGCAGCAGACCTAAAATACTGTACCAGGAGAGAAACCCATTGAGGGGTGGGAATTATGGGTCAAAATTTGAGGATGGGGCACTTGGGGGGGGGACCAGGGCGTGGGCTTGACAGGTGAAACAATCCAGGGAACCACAGCTAGTACCATTTGCAAAAGCTCGCTGTGAACAGGGGGAACGGACAAAGGACACACAGTCTGGGATTTTGCGAAAAGGAAAAAGCGAAGAGGGGAACATTGCCAGTTGTTTTCGGAACAAGAGTATTGGAAAAAGGGAGGGATTTGCGACAAAGATAAAAAAACGACCTGTTGATGAAAATGAAGAAAACACTCAGATGAAGGATTTATTAGCTCAGGCCGCTAGGGCAAGGACAAGCAAGAATGGGCGAGAAATCGGCATCAGGGAAGGATACGGGGAGGGGAAAGCGGGAGGGGCCTTATGCTCCCGTTCTCAAAGGAAAAGGGGTTTTATCGCCGGAGTAAGCATGGTACATCTCCCTTGTCGGTCCCTTAAGTGTCTTCACTTCCGGTGGAGACAGAAGCTTCTTGGGAGATCCTGGGTCTTAGAGCGCAAAAGGTAATGAAAATTCACTCCTATCTCCCATGGAGATCATGGGGTTGCCGGTTTGAAAATGGAGGGAATCCATTTAATCTTTGGGGGAAACCGCCAAACGAGAATAGAGAAGGTGTGGGAAGCTAAAAAAGACTTTTGTAGAACAGAGGCCTTAAACGCGAAAGAGATTATCTTTGGAAACTAATTAGAGGCGACAGGTTAAAAACGGGAGCCCTAGTTGGGGAAGGCTCGCCAAGCACGACGAAGTCTGCTGAGGAAGAAAAGTGGGGACCGTATGAGACTGGCGGAAAAGTACCTATGGCTCAAACATAAAACGTTGGAAGTGACCTGGGGCTAGGTCCGGACAATCTAGAAGGAATGCTTCCTCCTTTTTCCGAGACATGGAAGGGCCAAAGCACTCGGGAGGAGTAGTCTTCTGAAGTTCAGAAAGGAAAAAAAGAAGGCTAAGGTGGGGGGAAAGACCTGATGGGGTTGTACTGGCCCCACATCGACATTCATGTCAGTCCGGTCTATAGAAAAGGGAGCGGAACCGAGGTGCTCAAGTCATCTGTGATCGGGGGTGGACATAGGGTCATCAGTCGAACTCGACAGAAAGGAAATCTCCCCGAATCTTTTTCTGGAAAGAAAGCAGAAAAAGTCTGGATTTGGGGAAAAAACCTCCATAGAAATTCTAAAGGGCGAAGAGGGCCGCTAATAGATACTCAGGAAGGGTTGAGGTGTGGAGGTTTCGCAAAAGAGCCAAAGCATCAAAAGCGTTAAAGAAACATAAAGGAAAGGAGGGAAGATAAAGGAATAAGTCTTCAAAGGGGGAGGGGTTGGTGCGGAACGGCAAAGGGAAGGGGCCGCCTAAAGACTGCCCTTCGGAATAGCATTAAAGGAGCTCCCGGTCGCCAATATTTTGGCGCTCGGGACACAGCGCCTGGACGCTTTTGGTCCAAGTTACCTCCTGGGGTTCCCCGCGACGTCAAAGGGCGTGGAGTAAGGAATTGTAAAAGAAACTGCCGGGGCGAGATTCCGAAAAGTCTCTATAATTAAGGCAAATGGTTGCAATTTGCAGGACTTCGAGCCGGGTCTTAAGAAAAAAAAAGAACAACGATCTCGAAGGAGGTTTCCCCTTTGTCGAGGGGGGGTAAACGGAACTATCTTTGAGGAAGAGGGCGTGAGAGTCTCTGGACCCCCTCTAGGAGTGGGGCCAAATCTGGGGGCTTCATATCTTAGCTTGGGTGGTCACGGGGCCAAAAAAAATCCACGACTCGACGAGAAAGATTCTCTCGGGAAGCGAGTTTGAAATTACAAAGGTGTTTCTAAAGAAAAGTAATGAAGGATTTAGCGGCGGCATTTTCGTCAAGCAAATACCTTAATAATGAGGCTTCTTGAGGGGTTTTTAAACTCTTCCGGGGAAGTGGAATAAGAACTTAGAACGCGCCAAATTCCACGCCGCCTATTAGGTCGTCTTCAGAAGAAAACGGGCTAGCCCAAGAAGCTACTTCGTTCCTACGGGATCTCGGGGAAGAGCGCTCATTAAGAGGTCTCAGGAAAAAGAGGGGCCTCAACTTTCCGGTCCCTAGGGAGTGCCTCGTGAAAGGGGGATTCCTGGATAGAACCCAGGTCCTACGAACAGGGAAAGGTCGTCAGGAAGGAAAAAAATGGGGGATTTATTTTAAAAAGTTTGGAGACTCTCACGCGGATGGAGCGACCCATAGCGAGGGGATAGGGAGGGGGGGGGAGGATTGGGAAAGAGGAAGCCTGTGCATCGCAAAGGTCAATGGGAGTGACGGGGGGGGGCCTTCTGCGGAAGGGCCGCGGGCTTCCCCGAGGAAAGGGGGGTGCATCGAAAAGCTCCTTGAGGCCGGGGCTACTTTTAGAATGTGTCTTTTTTAGAGGGGGAAAGATCTTAGAAAAAAGGGAATGGTTTGGGCAAGACAAAGAACCTGAGGGAAAAGCAAGAAAGAGAATATTGTCCTTCAGGAAGAAGGCGTCCAGCAATGTCTAAAGACAGCGATCTTTGGGACCGAAACCTGCCTTAGGGGTCATCGGGGCCGAATGCCTCTGCCCAAAAGATGGGCTCAAGACACCTTTGTTCTGGATATTTACTAAGGACCTTCTAAGTAGGATCAATAAATCCCTTAGGGAAAAAACTGGCGGCGCCGGTTGTTTGAAAAGGCTAACAAGGCGGAAAGGGCGGGGGGTCTTTCATGCGAATAGAGGAAAGGGCAAAAAATAGGGCAAAGAGGACAGCCTCCGGGGGGAAAACCCAACTCCGACGACAAAGTTCGGAAAGGAACGGAAAGAAAGAAGATCCAGCGTCTTCAGGTTTGGTGGAGGCACCCGCGTCCTCCTCGTCAGTTTTGAAGCTAGCCAGCAAAGGGTCCCCCTCATGGAGGACGGAAAACCCTCGGGAGACTCTCGAACGAATGAAAGTAAAAGTTTTGGTCGATCAATCGGCGTTAGATGGTTCATCACATAGAAGCTACATCTTCTAAACAACAACGGAAAAAGAGAAGGGAAGCGACGGAACAGCGCGAGGGAGAGGGGGGCAAACAGAAGAGGCTCCGGGGAGAGGATGTCGTCTCTTTTCAAAAAAAAGATGAGGGACAAGGTGACACATGCGGGGGGCTGTAGAGAAACCCCAATGTCGCAGGGAAGGAACATTCCAGAAGAAGGGAGGTCTGTCCGAAAAAAAACAAACAGGCAACGAGGATTTCTTTATGAAATCCAAGCACGTTGGGTCGGGGTTTTAAGTGAAGGATATTCTCTTTGGGAAGAAGGAAATCCTAGATTGTTCCGGTGAAACTCCAACTTTAAGAGTAGATACTCATAGAAGGAGTTAAAGCGGTAAGACGCCAGTTCTGACCGGGTGAGACCTATCGCTTCCGAAGAGAGAAAGAGACCAGGAAAGTGTTGAGAAACGAATCTTCAGGGTTCGGCAAGTAACCTAGATACAGTAAAGTCACCTCACTACACGAGGGGTGTAAGGTCGTAAGAGGGGACATAAGCAGGCAGACTGACGCCTATTTAGGAAGGCGGCAAATCTCCTTTTCAAGGTCGTTTCTCAATTACAGGAAAAATGAGTAGGGAAGGGGGCACACAAGAAAGAACAACTAGGGAGACTTTCATGAGGGATCTATAAAATTTTTCTTATGTTCCTAAAGGGGGAAGGCAGGAAGGACACGACGGCGCCGGGCAAAAACGACCTAATGAGCTAAATTTCTAACCAAAGCGGGCAGCTTCAAAAGAATTACGGCCGGCGAAGAAGAGGGGTCGAAGGGGGGCGGGGAGCGCGCGAGAGAAGGCGGTGATTAAAGGGAGTACAAACTGCGATGATGTGGGGGGGAATTGCGTCCGAGAGGAAGGTCGATCCTCTACGGGGATTCCTCGGATTCGGGGGTAGGGGCGGAGGAAATTCAGATAGGGGATCGGGGAAGGAAAACGGCTGCAGACCTTCTAAGGGATAAGGGGGAACAAGAGGGGGCAGTAACGAGGGACTCCTATTCACTGTCTTCGGGAGGGGGGTGAAGGAAGGAAAGGCATGAGGAGACGTCACTGAGATTTGGAAGAAGGGGGGGAGTCCCCCACCGTAAGGGGGACGTACGCTTAGAAAAGGAAGAATTGGTCTTGGAGGGGGGTGGGAGAAATACCTCTACTATTCAGGAGGAGATATAGTTTCGAAAAGGGGAGAACTATAATGTTCAAGGGGCGACCAAAGGGTCAAGAACTAGGAGAGGCGTCAGGGGAGGAGGGGAGGATTTATGGGACATTTAACAATTCTTGGCCTATACTAGGAAGAGGGGGCGAAACAAGGTTCTATGGGGACTCTACCCGAATACAAAAGAATAAACTGGCCGGGGAGTTCCCAGAACTCCCCTTGCCATTACCTTGTAGCAAGAAGCTTGGGGTCAGAAAGAGGTCTGAGTCAGGAAAGGAGGAGATCGAGAAAAGACTCATTAGATCAAGATAGACTTCCTCTTGTAAGAGAGCCCAGAAAAGGGATCTGCAAGATGCGGGTAAAAAGGAAAAAACAGTGTCCAAGAATCCCCTTCCGAACAAGCCATCTCTAAGAGGGGGTGTAGTTGAAGGAGCTTTCACGGGGGGGCCAGGGTGGGGGAGAAAAATGTCCTTTGCCTCTGAGCCGTGAAAAAAAACCAAATAACACAAAGAATGTATTCCTTCGGAAAAAGAAGGATTCGGGGAAAGATTCTTCCTGCCGCGTCTTTTTTCTCGGACGAACCCCCAAAAACCACCCCCAACTACCGTCTAGAGATACTCAAAAAGGCGGAAAGGGCATGGTGGGCTATGTAAGGTCTTCACGACAAAGAACGCCATATGGGAAAAAATGCTGGATGCGAAAAACGAGGAGGGGGTCCTCTATTTACAGATTATTCGGGGAAAAGAGGCGCGCTCAATCTAA
>Ga0179591_1370091_pt1 | contig 10517 bp, 10 predicted proteins | sample CZOMad2_1_08_16f_FD_182891 | JGI IMG/M metagenome (GOLD analysis project Ga0179591, IMG submission 182891) | Vadose zone soil fungal communities from Angelo Coast Range Reserve, California, USA - CZOMad2_1_08_16fungal (PacBio error correction) | ecosystem: Environmental > Terrestrial > Soil >...
GGCGCACGTCAAATGGACACCGACACCTGAAGATTTGGGGGCCATAACCGTACGTAAGATTGGGGAGTCCAAAAACTCTTGACGAGAGTAGTTGGGATCTACAAGTATCGATCAAAAAAACGTCTCTACCGAGGGGGACAGTGACGAGGGAAGGTATCAGGTGACGAACTGGTAAGTGCCTCACTAAACCTAACTGGGGGATCGAGGAAAGTCGAAGGCCGCCGAAAAAAAATAAGGCGTGCGGCAAGGAAAAGTTGTGAGGTCAGCAAAGGGAAAAACGGGGGGACAAAACCCAGGCTCCGGAATCCGAAAAAAAATGCTGCGAAGATTTGGGAAAATCAAAGAAGGGGTCGGTCAACACAAAAAGAAAGAAGGGAAAAAGGAAGGGAACTCTGCGGGGAGAGGGAGCAAAAGGACTTCCAAAAAACGTACAACCGAGGGGGTGGGACAGTTGTGGGAACAACGCCAGGCTTCGAAGATGAGGGAAATAAAAAAGCCAATTAGCAGTAGGCCAATCCTGTTTATTCCATTCAGTGGGGCTCACGAAGAAGCCATACGAAATCCACCCGGAAGCTGAAACCAAGTCAGGTCAAAGGACAACCTTCTCAAAGAATAAAGTCGTGGGTCAAGAAGAGACACCTGCGCTCTGTCCAAGCGATTAAACCATGGGGGGGTCGCAAGAAAAGAAGGGAAAAAGAGGGGCAGAACTAGGTGTCAGGTCCGTGTGGGGAAAGCGGTTGCGGACGGGGGGCACGGAAAGGACACCCCCACGTAAGAACAGAAACAAGGGAGGAAGTAACAGTTCAAGAGAAAACGCGGGAAGCCGGGTTACCGTAGGAGCCCGGGAAAAGTAAAAAAAAGACACGCACAAGTAAAAGGAAAAAAGAAAACGGAAGCAAAGAGCAGGAATGAAACGAATTATCCGCGCCCGCCAAGAGGAGCTAAAAAAAAAAGGGGTAAGAACTACACGAGGGGCGGAAAATAAAGGTTCAACCTCAAGTAATTTCGCAAAAAGAACCAAAACTTGCGTCACCGAAAAGGACAGAAGACCGGCTGAAAACAAAAACAAGCCCGGAGTAGGAGAAAAAAACAACCTTGTAAGCCAAATTCCCAAAGGTGTTGTTAAAAGAAAAAGGTTTGCCCCTACCAAGTGGTAGGGGAACCCCAAACTAATGAGGAGATACTAGAGCGGGGAGAACACCGGACACAGGGCTGAGCCCTGGAAAAACCCACCGGGCCCTTTCTTTTGTAGACCGTCTGTTGCTAGAGCCGGCCCCACTAAAAAACCTGGAAAAGAGGGAGCTAACGGCGACTTGGAAGTATACAGGGGGGGAAGGTGGGGAAAAAAGGACTTGAACAGGGGAACCAGGACCCGGCATGAGCTCTACATTTATAAAGGATCCAAAAGGGGGGCAAGGATCGAAGGAGGGGGGGGAAGGGGGGACGGCGTAAATTGAGGAAGGATTGCCGAGAGCGTCAAACTTTTTTTCACGAGAGTGAGCGGAAAAGTAAAACGCGAGCGTCAAGCCAGCAGCAATGAAAGGTCTTAGGGAAAAGGGGGGGCAGAACCCGCCTGAGGTTACCAAAGGCAGGAAGGGAGGACAGTTGCGGTCCTGCTCAATCACAACCCGAGCCCGTCAGCCAAGTGTGATTCCTGGTACTAACAAGGAACGCGGAGTAGAAATCGTATATCTCAAAAAACGACTCAAAAACCCAGAAAAAAAAAAAGAAAGAAAGGAGGAAGAGAGATTTGAGAGACAACGAGGGAATGTGGCATCACAGCAAGGAACGCTGCCCACGGCCTTCTGGAAGGGACGCAGAGGTTAAAACTGATCAACCACGAGTCCTTAAACATGAAGGGAGGGGGAGGCACAGTTGCAACTAAATCAACTGGGAGTCCAGGGGATGCAAAGGCTTTTGAGAGGAGAGAAAGACGCCCCGAAAGACCAACGGAACGATTCAGGCGGGGGAAAAAAAGCTCCTCCATAAAGCTCACCGCCAACAAAAGTCAGATTCCAAGAGACCTGCAACCCCAGGGGGGGGAGAACTTGTTATCCACAAAGGTGAGAGGCTGCGACAGACGGTCTAGGGAACATTTTTCCACCGTGTCACACTCCAACTTGGCAGCACAAGGAAGTCGCCCGGTCAAAGGGAGAAAAAGCTTACAGGTGGGCACATTGGGTATCTAGAGGACAACAAGACGCAGACAGCGCAGGCTACAGAACCGTTGAGGGGGGGAGGACAGGCAAAAGCCTAGAAAAGGAGAGAAAGGAAAAAAGAGGTGGTTGTTTGTTCCGCACAATGGCCCTCTGAAATTGGCAAAAAAAGTTTTGTTTGGTTTTCAAGACCTGGGAAGGGTGGGGCGTGACAAAGGTGGGGTTGGGGTTTTGGGTTTACAACCCGACAACATGGGGGGGGTTTGGACCAACCAGGAAGGACTGGTTTTTGAGGCGAAAAAGTGGGGGGGGGGCTTGTTTCGTTTTTGCTCGAAGTAAACTGCGGCGACCCGGTTGAGAGACCGAAGGGGGTAGAGTAAAGAAGATCAGTATAGAAACCGAATTCCAGAATACAGGCACGACCAGAGATCGCCTCATTGAAGACGAGGGGGGATCTTCTTGACCTTGTCAAGGAACGTTGACGTCAGGCTCTCAGTCCAACAGTTCATAAAGGAAAAGTGTCTGAAACGGCAGGGAACGTGGAAGGATTAAAAGGTGCGTGGGGGGGGCATGCCCAAAAAGGAAACCGCTTCACACCGATAACCGAGCCGCCTTACCGCATGAAAAACAGGAGGCACGGCGCAAAACAAAAGAACAGGGAGCAGAAGGACCAGAAAAACTAAAAAAGTTCTGCAGGTCGTAAAACAAAATTCTATGTGAACCCTTGGGGCAAACCGACGTGGTTTGGAACACAGCACTCAATAGGACGGTCGATGCGCGCGAATGGCGCTAAAAAAATTAAATAACAGTCTGGCGGAAGCGCAAGGGGGAGTTGGGAATCCCAGCAAAAGCTCGAGGTCGCGTAATAAAACGGGGGTCTCCCCCCAACCCCAGGGGGGGTGAGGGGATCGTTTGGTACAGGGAAGGGTGGAGAACAAAGACCGAGAACATCGTTCCAGTAGTCGAGGGAAAAGGCGTTGGGGGAATGGCATCTCTAAAAGTGGGGGTGTGAGGGTGAAAACCAAGAGGTAACCCAGCTTTTTCGACAAGACTCAGCCTGCCATTGCGCCACGTTGCTGGAGGGAAATAGAGAACTATGTGCAACGAAATGGAACGGAGCGGCGGGCCACGAACGGAAGAGGCCTGGGAAAGTAATCACTTCCCCAAGTCCGGCACCCAGGAAAAAAAAAAATAAGGTAAAATAGCCAAGAAGGAAAAAACTTTCTTCACGGATCCCATTGGGGGTCAGAGGTTGAAGATGTCCCTGGACCGAAAACCCTTGAGACCAAATCAAAAGGAATAGTCGGTAAAACCGTACGAATCGGAAACTGGATTGCCCGGGGGGTCTGATACACGGTTGGAGTCTTTTGTCGCGAAACCGGACGTGTTGAAGAGACTGCGATGAAAAAAGAACGAAAACGGGGGGTAAGTCGGGGGGCACGCGGATCAAGGGAGGAATCAATTCCTTTAATGGTTAGACCGGGAAAGGTCTGTACTCGTCGGTATAAACTCCAAAAAGAATTGTTTCTCCGTCCGAAAAGTGAGAGAGGGTAAGCGGTGCTACAGGTTCCCATCCCCCAACGCATCTCACGTAAAAAAGATCAGCCGACGATCGAAAAACAACAGAAAAAAAAGCAAACTCGACGAGCACCATATCCCCGGGTGCATGAAAAGCCTTGGGAAAGTATGTCCCTTGAGTGTAAGGGAGGAGGGGGTCCGGCACGTTCGGTACAATCAACAGAGGAAGGAGGACGTAATCATCCGCAACGCACTGGAACGGAAAGGCAAGGCAATTATCTAGAACAAAAAAGAAATGGCCTTTTCGGGCCGGGCACGGGACAAATGTTTTTCAGAGAAACCCGGAAGCAACCTGTCGCGGCCGGGCCAGAAGAGGAGGAAAAAGAGAAAGTAATCATTGCCGCCCGAAAAAGGTGCAGGGCTTTGCGGAAAATATAATATCAATCGGGAGGAAGAACAAGTTTTCGGGAGATGAGAGACCATTGGGGGAAGTGGGAGGACGTTTCTTTGGGTGGAGAGGACAACAGGGGACCGCAGAAGTGGCTCAGGCATAGGGCGGACTGGGGGAGCGAGCGACAAGAAGGGGCTGGGGGAACTCGGGAAAACCGAGGGGGGAAAAGGAGAAGAACCTGAACCACGCTCACAGGCCTTTCTAAACGGGTACTGTTTGAAGGAAGGGCGAGGCAAAAGCAAAAAAGGAGGAGGGCAAAAGGGGACCCCAAAAACTGGAAGTTGTTTTCGCCCGAAAAAACGTCAAGGGCGTCTGACAGTAACTTCGCATTCAAATTGCCGTGTCGCTGCATAAAAAATCAGCCCAAAAGAAAGTCCAAAGTGGAACGTACTTCGCCGACGAGAACAAGAAAAAAAAAGGGGAGGCAGCTTACAACCCCAAGGCCCGCAACGTGTTAAACTTCAGTTGCAAGGGAATTCAGTGGGTCAAGAAAAATTAACAAGTTCAGAGAAAGCGAAAACGGGGAGTTGCTGGGAGCTGCCGCCGCAACAGCATCGGTCACAGTAGGCCATTGTTTTACTTAATCCCTCGGTAGACCGTGTCGAGAAAACGGAAGGGTCCGAGAAATGGGTCAGGATGAAGACAAAAATCGGGGGTAAAGGCCCGGGGTTGCCCAGGCCAGACAAACCACGAACCAATGACATCAGGGCAAAAAACTGGGGAACAAGCACCAACCACCATAAAAATGCTTAGTTGCGGCCGAGAACGAATTACAGCCGATAGCGGGGGCAAATCGAACCCCTCGGGTGAAAGCAAAAACCATGCAGGTGGGGGGTTATGAAAAACTCTGGGGAAAGCAACAAGGAAAGAAAAAAGCTTTAAAATGGGAAAGTACGCAACTCCTCGAGTGGAGTGTGTCCGGGGGGGAAAAAGTTTCGGAGGCGACCCAAAAACGGAGACGAAAAGAGAGGAAGAGAGTAGTAATTGGAATGTTGAAGTAATCGAAGTCGAACCGTCAAAGCACGCTGACCAAAGTGGGGCCCCATTCTTTTAAGATGTAAGGTCAAGCCTTTGGCAAAAACGAAAAATTCCAGTGAGAAGTCGGAAGGGGGGTATCCCTCGAATAAACCCGAAAGTTAACACGCCAAGAAAAGTCGGGGAAAGAGTAGGGAATAGCAAAAGCTTTTGGGACGAGAGCAAAGGGAAGAAAGAAGATCCAGCAGAAAGCAACTATCATCGTCCGAGAGAAGGTTTGAAAGACATACACACCATACGCCGCGAAAACCGTAGCAGTTTGTTAAGGGGAACTGAAAGCACCTTGAGGCAGTTCCGGGGATAGGCGGCAGATGTCTTGGGGAGAGGGGGCCTGCGCGGCAGGAGGGGCCTTCAAAGAAATTGTCAGACCACTAGGAAATCAAAGACTTCCATTTAGATGCCGAGGAGACTCGAATTTTATCTGAAGCGAAAAGACCCACTGTACCGATGCCATAAAAAAAAGAAAGGGATAGAAGGGTCCAGAGGTGATGCAGGTTACCTTCACAGCCGTGGTGGCTGAAGCGGGGGGGGCATCAGATGCTGGGTTCTCGCAACGATTTGCGCAATGAGAAAAAGCCACAAAAGAGCAAAAAAGAGCGTCCGCGCAAAAGCGCAAGGCAAAAAAGGGAAAAGGAGTCCCCGATCCAGTAGAGCAAATGAATCTCCGATGATAATCACGCGCTTTTACTCTATCTCATCAAGGCTAAAGGTGTAGGCGCGGGGGTCCGGGGGAATTCCCAAGGAGGAAAAAGAGTCCGCGAAAACAATCGTCAGGAGGTGGAGAGGGGCCACCTGGAAGTAAGAAAGGACGGGCCAAGTTAATCTCTCGAAACACAAAAAAAACACGGAGATGATTAAAGGGGGCCCATGTTATCTGATCAAATTCAAAACTTACAAAAAATCAAAACCGACCATGAAGACGACTCGAGAAAGAGAGCAGATTGAAACTCCATTGCGGGGGGGACGCAGGGGAACACAATTAGAAGGATGCTCAAAACTAAACCCTTTCCAAAGGGGGCCGAGGGGGGAAGAAGTCGAGGCCAGAAGGATCAAAGTGAGGACATCGGAAGATCAATGTTACTCGTCACCCGGGGGACGGGGGAGAGTTTTTGAAAAAAGAAAAATTATCAACTCTAGCCGACGGAGCGCCAACGTGAATTACCCAGGGGAGAAGCCAGAAGTAGCGATATGTACAATAAAGACAGGAAAACCAAAGCTGAAAGCGAGCAACCCACGCCCGTGACACAAAAACGGCATCAAGCGGCAAGGACTTCTATCACCCAAAAAATTTCAAGCAAGGGGTACAGGTCGGAGTCGAAAACTATAAACCAGTACACCCGCAGCATGGAAAACAAAAGGGGGAGAACGGAAAACAGGCAATTGAAGCTGCTCATTCTTGAAATGAGGGAGAAGAAGTAATTGTAGGTGGAAGAAAAAAAACAGATAAAGACAACGGCTTCAGTACTAAAAAAGAATCCAATAAAAAACAAGCCGAACACAAGAACCTAAAGATCACGGGGGGTCAGCCGTTCATGGAAAGTGCCTTAACTACGGAAGGTACGTAAGAAGTGGCCCGGCGGATGGGGGACGACGGCTGGGCCAACGTTCTTCTGATACGTATATCAAGGGCCCACAGGTCGCCGGGCTGAGCAAGTCTCATTGCAAAAGGAGTCGTCAAAAAAGCTTGGGGAATAAAGAGGGCACCGGTACTAGCCAAGGAAACCTACAGCGGCAGAGACCACGAGGGCCGGGAGTAAGACGGAGAGCAAACCTCGACGCCCAGAAGGTAGTCGCCAAGAGACCCGCAATCAGTTACAAAAAACACCCATTGCAAATTGTGGGGAAGAAGGGAAATGGGAAAAGACAGTTCAGCAGTCGCCGGTCAATTTCAAAAACATTCAACAATTCAACAGGGCGGGGAAGGGAAAATTACATCCGCCAAGGAAGGGGGCGTGCCAAGAAAACTAGATCGACGACAACACTAACGCTATTCGAGAATTCATCCACTTTCACACAGATTGGATGGGGACGTCGGAAGGTACGGCCACAGGCATGGGCAACAATGTTCGAAATAACCGGAAATTAGCGCCACTGACCATCGGGGGAGAACAAAAACCAACTAAAGCAACGGGCCCGGGGGCAGAAAGAAGGAAAAGGGGGGTCGGGGTTTTGAGGAAAAACAGTCAACACGGGAAGAACGATGTAGTTCAGAGAAGATGAACATAGCGGCGACGGGTAGACGACAAGTCGTACCAAAAGAGGATCAAGTTAAACAGTGAAACCGAGGACCAAAAAACAAACCGACGCACCGCAGGTCTGCAGGGGGCAAAAAAACACATTCATGGAAGAAAAGCGGGGCCTTAGGACTGAAAAAGAAAGGCAGGCCCCTCATTGAATGCAGCCATGGACAGAACTGGGGCCAGTGGGGGGGAGCCGTGGGGGACCGGATTGGGGGGGGGTTCAGTGAAACAAAATCTTCCCGGCAAACGTACGTTCCCATTCCAGGGGAAAGGGCGATCTGGGCGCGGGGTTGAGGCAATAACACGGCAAAAAAAAGAGAAAGGTGTGACCGCTCGCGAAACAACAAAAGGGAAAAGTTGGGTTGGGCCAGGAGGAAAACGGACCTGTCCAATTGAGGTCAAAACCACACACGGTCAAACCATGTGCCCAATACTCAAATGCCTGGGCCCAGACCCACCGATGAAGAAACAATTTTTTTCAACAACTAGAAGCCCGAGTGTTTCTGTGAAACTCTCATGGTGCCCCGCACTAAAATAAAAAAGAAGGGAGAGAGGGGGCCAAGCTTCAGAGCAATCCGCCCTATGGCCACCAGCAGTGGCAGATTCTACGTCTGAGGGACCAAAGAACACGCCCCACGGAACATTTCGTAATGGGACATAATCACCCAAAAGGGGGGGGAAATCAGACCCCCAAGGAAGACTCCCCGCAACTGCACAAATTCCACTTTGGTCGCTGTCACTGGAATCGAAGGACCTTCTTACAAAAGAGGAGAAAGGCCCGCGGAAGCGAAGAGGAATGTGGGGTCTGAAACAAAACCAAGGAAAAGCAAAACCCCCGACCACAACATAAACTATAGTGGGACGATAAAGTTCAACACGGCAAATCCAGGGAAAAAGGGAAGAGGGAAGGAAGAGAAGACAAGCTTCCTTGATGATACCGAAAGGCGACCAAAAGACCGAAGACAAGACAAAACGCCCAGGGGGGGGGGGCCGGAAAGAACCACAGCCTCACGCTAAGGAGGATGATGGGAAAAAAACTCTCTTAAAAAAGAGGAGTTCTGCGTCGCCGGGGGTGGAGTGGTTGTGTCTCTCAGGATTGGCAGGCTAATCCAGCGCCCGTTGACGTTGTGGACTGTAGAAGAAACAGAAGGGGACGGACACGTTCCGACGGCGGGGAAAAAAAGGTTTAGTAACCCGTAAGCCTTGGGAAACGTGCTCCATCCCACAATCCATGAAGAAGTTGTCCGAAAAAAAAAAAAATGAAAATGGACAACAAACCCGGACGCGGCATCGCAACAGGTTTTTGATCGGGTCTTGCTGGAAACACAACGGACGGCTTGTCTGCGCAATGGCCGGTTCACGTACAGGAAAAGCCACATCCATAAGCCTTCCAGAAGGGTGGTCCGTGAAGACCCGGAAAAGAGTAAAGGGACAGCCGGTGGTGGAGGGCACAGCAGGAACCCTAAAACCGTATAAAAATCGGTATCGCAAACTGATGGATCGAGACAGGAGATCGCGGATGAGCAGCACTGCTAGGTGCCCGACCTTGGCCCATGGGCCTCGTCTACCCACGGAAAGAGTGAGAAAAAGTTGCGGACGACCCATGAAAGAGGGCGGTGCGGGAAAGAATATTTGTTATGAGAAAGAAAAACTAAAATCAAAGACTTTCCGCATCGCCGGCCTAAAAGCGGTGGAGGAAAGCGGTTTGGGGAAGCTGCACATCCAAACGTGGTTGTCAGGAAGATGCACTCGCCACCAATCAAATAATCCAAACCGTGAAAGTTAAACTAGGGTTAAATTATTTTCGAGAGGATCAAAGACACACAAAGGAAAAAGTTAGGGCATTGTTGACAGTTTTTCACACGGGGGGGGAACTCTCTTCACTCTAATGCTTGGAAAGCCCAGCAAAAGTTCAGGAGGAGTCACCAGCCGGATGGGGGAATAGAGCACCAGTCAATCCACCAAGCGTATCTACGGACCAACCAACTCTGCAAGGGTCAAAAGAGGAGACGGGTGTTAAGCATACGTCACGGAGAGGCAATCTGCAGACGGTATTTGTGCGCCGTCTAATTTTCAAAGACGATATGCTCCTATGTATTTCATCCTTGAAGGGGGAGTTTCAAGGGCCGGCAAATGGAAAACAGAAACGAAGACCTAGAAAAAAAAAGGGTTTTCTTGAACCGGGAATTTTTGTCAGAACATCAAACCTAACCTTGTAATGAAGACATTACGATATCCGACCTGCAAGACTGGCTCAAGTGAAAAGACGCTCGAGGAGGCAAACGAAGCGGAAAGTGAAGTAGGGGGACCATACGGGGACTCGGGAGAATAAAGTGGTAAGAACATGCGGGGTAGCGAAAAAAAGGGCGAAACATCTGAAGTTCGCGGAGGGAAAAAATCCAAACTTAAACGAAAAAAATAAGCACCTAAAGACAGTTTTGCGGAGAGAACAAACGCTGGGGAAAAAGGGTGGGGAAAAAAAAAACAAACCTGTGTAAAGGGCCCAAAAGTCCCCAGTAAAAACAACAAAGTTTTTTAAAACCCCACGAGCGCCCGAAGGAGCCGGAAAAACCAACCCCCTCTCCAGAGAGTAAGATAAGCGGGGGACGAAGCACACTGGACCAGGGCTAGCCCTGGCGGGCCCTCGTAAAACGGGGTAGTAGGCTTTGCTCTGTTTTGCGAGAATCCGAACAAGCCCAACCTGGGATGACGCAAGGGGGGAAAACCTGGGAAGGGAGACGGGAGCCATGATGTGGAACACTTCCACAAGTGGACACCAGGGGGAAAATCGAAAGATGTCGAAGCGCTAACCATTGAAGAAAAAACCAATTGGTCCAAAGTATCGGGGCCCTGAGTCGGGGTGACTAGGCGTATGAGGAGAGGTCAGGAAGAGGAACGTTTTTGACCGTTACATGGAGACGGGAGGTCGAACTCGTCAAAAAAAGAACGGAAAACAGGAACGAAACGGTATTGTAAAGTGGGTGCTCAGAATCACGCTTTGGGAGGGTGTACGACCGTCGTCCCAGTGAATGGGACAGGGCGGACCTGGACGAACCACCCGAGACGGGCATTTTAAAAGAGGACTTGCCCAAAGAACAAAAGTTCTACCAAAAAGAG
>Ga0179591_1258684_pt1 | contig 10516 bp, 8 predicted proteins | sample CZOMad2_1_08_16f_FD_182891 | JGI IMG/M metagenome (GOLD analysis project Ga0179591, IMG submission 182891) | Vadose zone soil fungal communities from Angelo Coast Range Reserve, California, USA - CZOMad2_1_08_16fungal (PacBio error correction) | ecosystem: Environmental > Terrestrial > Soil >...
AAAGCCGCCGGCGGGGGCGAAATAAGGCTTTCAGACTGCGGGCCGTTTGAAAAATCGAGAGATTGCGCAGAAGAAAGGGGTTGCCAAATGACGAACTGGCAGCGGAGGAAAACAAAAGGATCGAGCAGCGGAAAGGAAGAACTCGATTCGAACGCCTAAACGTGGATCTTTCAAACAGAAAAGAGAAGTGAGGAAGAAAAAATATAAAACGATAAAGGACCTCAATAGCTGACGAGTTGCGCTCGAAGGCCGACCACCTGTGAGGAGTGGGAGGAAAGGGAAAGGGATCCCTGGGGAGGCCCTACAGGGGGTGACGAACTGGCTCGTTTAAACCAGGAAAGCGCTGAGAAGGGTTCAGGAAAGATCTCGGGGGGGGGCAGGAGGCGCCCATCCCAGAAAATCGAGGGGCTCGCGGAAGAACGTACAAGAAAAAAAAATTATGGCATTGGGAAAAGGAAAAACATTGTGAAGTGCGCTTCACTATTGCCGAGAAGGGGGGGAAGTGAAGGAGAGCCTGCCGCTAGTGAAGCAAGGAACTGCAAAATGAAAAAGCGACTAAAAATAGGTTTTATTCCACCTTTGAAACTGTAACGAAAATTGAGTAACTAGTGCAGCAACAGAAATCGAAACTTCGAAAATGGAAAAAGGGGGTTTTCCTGTTGGGGACACAGGGCAAAACACAATCGTCCGTAAGGAAAGCGGCAGGGAACGAGGGAGTTACGCGGCGAAACGACGCAACCTGGGGATTTGGGGCGCCGAAATAAAGATTTCCAGACAGGCGGCAAGGGGCTGGTATAGTGGGGTATGCCATTATCCCAGACAAAAAACGAGCAGAACGAAGGGAAAAACCTGCTTTCGCCATCAAAAGACAAGAAAAAACCGAAGCGTAAATCAGCCCATGTCGAGAGGAGAAAATCAATAAAGTCCTCATCTAAACAACTGGAAAGCGCGCCGACGGGCGGTCGAGAAAAAGAAAAAAGACAATACGGAACCGCCACAAACTAGGAATAGGGGGCCAGGGACCGGCCGCGAGGTCCCAACCTTGCCAAGGAGAGAGGCTGGACATCGTCGGGTGGTCCGAGCAACAGAGGCCCATAAATGGAGGAAAGGAACCGCAAGAGGGGGGGAACGCAGCACATAAATTGCCCCCTCCGCCCGGAGGGAGTTTTCAATCGACACCGGACGGGGCGGGAATTGCTGAAAGCTATCGTCGCGTCTCCAGCGCCCAACTAGTCCTTATTCCAGCGACAACCGCTATTTCCGAAGAACGCGAGAAAGGGAAAAACTCTCCGGAAACAAAGAAACTTTTCGGCAAAAAAAGGGGGATGAAAAAATCCATCAAGGAAGGGGGTCTTGACGTCTTCGACCAGACGATCATACAGAAGGGAGCGAAAAAACCGACTCTGAGTAATAAAGGAGGGCCTACAGCAGGGGGTGAACGTACAGCATCGTCGCGCAAGGGGGGGGGACGCGAGAGGGAACGATCATGTAGCCGAAACGATGAATGTATCGCTCTCAACGCGGCCAGTGAGCATGACGGAGAAAGAAAGGCGCAGAGCGTGGTACTATATTCGTAAACGGGGAGGACGGCTTGATTTACGGAGAAATGTGAAAGAAGGAGAATTCGTGAGGTCAGCCGGAACGACGTGGAAGGAACCGCGCGGAAAAACATCTAAAAAAAGGGCGCGCGGCTTGAGGAACCAAAAATGAAAAAGAAAAGCCGAATTGGGAATCAGCGGGCCGGAAGTGGGACAGCCAGAAGAGCTTACTTAAATTCCAAAAGGAAGCGCCAGACATGCGGGGACGCGATGCAGGGCGACGCAAAGGTGGCGGCCTGAAAACAGCCGCACGGAATCCTTCGGGAGCGCTCAAGGGGGGCCCGGGTTGGGGCGCTCAAAAAAATAAAGTAAGGAAAGAAACAGATAGTTGAAGGTTCCTCATGTTGGTAGCACGCCTAACTCCTGCGGAAGAGGAAGAAAGAGGGAAGGGAGAAAATCGCAAAAAAGGGTAAGAAGGACTTGGGGCTTCGGGATTCTAGGAGTGCGAAACTTGAAGGCTAGAGAAAGAAAGTTTGAAAGGGGGGTAGAGCGCAGGCTCGCGGTTATATGACTGCGTCAGAGGGGAAAAAAAGAGCACCGGTCAAGGGCTGCTAGCAAGTGTCAAATTGGACCTGTGGAAAGTTATCAGTAAAATCCGGATGGAACGTGGGAACAGGGGGGAGTAACGGGAAGTACTCTCTATGAAAGGCCGTCCCACGGCAGGAAATCGAGAGATCTACTCGAAAGGGGTACACTCGTGGGGGGGTGTTGCCGTACTCGTCAGGCGATGACGATGACATTGGGGGGAAAAAAGGGGAATTCGGAAACTGAAGGAACCGTTGGTTTTTAAGTCAAAATTTGCGAGGAGCGAAGCGATGACAAAGCCATCCAGTGTAAAAGGGCTGAGGACTGACGGGGGGAAGCGCATCTTTGGGGAAGAATTCTTTAGTTTCGCCGAAAAACGCAGAGAAAGGAAGCGGGTCGAGGGCCTCAAAAAAGAAGGAAGCACAGGCAGATTCGTCTGCCGGTACTGGCAAATTCCGAGGGTGGTCGAAAAAGTCCCGTTACAGGAAAGAAATTTTTCCCCAGCGCTTTCCATCTCCGAGGGGGCGCTTTAGCTTCATGAAGTCCGAACCAGGAAACTGCGTGTGCACCCTCGACCGAGGGGGTAAAAACAGGCCACATGCGGAACATTTCCGGTGGGAAGAGGGAGAAGGGAGGGTGGAAGGCCTCGACCCGGAAATCCTACCGAGGCGATGCGCATGAAGTGTCTGAGGCCGGGGTGAGTGGAAAAAAAGAAAGAACTCCAAAACAAAAAGGAGGAGTATTGAGATAATATAAAGAAAGAACAAAGGATCTTGAAATAACATCCTCAGAAAGAAGCAGAATGGCTCCTGGAGGGTAACGGGAGGAATTCAGTCAACAGCTTATCAGAAGAAACTTAAAAATACCTAAAAATGCCTGGGGGGTCGGGGCAAGCGCAGGGCTACCTATTGCGCATCGGAACCTGGGAGAAGGGGTTTTTTGGGGGGGGATTTTGCTCAGCCCGAACAGGCCCGAGGCGCAAAGGAGGGCGGCGTAAAGAAAGAGCGGGCAAAGGACCTCTGCCTACTACGTCGGACCGGCAGAAGCGGAAGGAAGAAAGGGTCCGGACGGACAAGCCTACAGCGGGGGCCGGGTATCCGGCCGGTGTGTCAACTGAGAAAAAAAATGAAGGGACAACTCAGGAGGAAGAGTCAACATAAATCCCCACCGGATGGGAGTCAAATCGATTTCGAGTCGCAAGGAAAAAGCACATAAGTTCAACTTACTCAAAAGGAGGAAACTCAACATTATCACGCAAAAGGGTCAGTACGTCATCCCGCCATCCGCCGGCGGAAGCGTCACTCTCGTCTCAAGGAGTCGCTATTTCCGAGAGAGGCCGAGGGATCGAAGGAGTCTCTGCACCTTCAAATCCGATGCTGCCCAGAAGACGGAAAGAACATTGAAGGCAAAACGGGCTGGTGCCAAGGAGCTCAGAACTAGGACGCGAGTGAGCGGGTTGGATCGATAAGTCCGTCATCTCCAAAGACGCAGCAGCGATCAAAAAAGCAAAAAGAAGGCTCCAGGCGCAATAGGGGGAAAGGGAAGAAGCAGAAGGAGCTTACGTGTGGGTCAGATGGAAAGGGAAAGAGTGCGTAGAGACTCACGTCTGTTAGGGACTTGCGAATCAACATGAAGATCACACGACGGCGTAAGGGGAAAAGTCGGATTATCTCGAAAGCGAAGAATCGAATATGGGAGGACGGGATGCCTGGGGAAGAAAAAGGGGGGCGGGGGACGACCGAAGCGCTCCAAGGGAATTTCTTCGGGCGACGTGGAGCTGGGGACGCATAAAGACGAGAGGAACTCTACGGGTCTGATTCGAAGGAAGGCTCTAGCACAGTGTGGGAGGGGAAAAAAAACGACAGAGGAAAGGGCCAGATTGTCTCGAGAGAAGGTCATCGGGAAAGCGGTGAACGAGGGCGTAAATACGAAAAAAGCAAGAGAAAAGCATCGAAAGCGCGAAAAATGGACGGCGACCTAAACGACGATCTTACACGAAGGGAAACCGGAAGCGAGAGACTGGGAATGCCGCGAATGAAACAGGGGCAGAACAGACATAAGTAGCAAGCACAGATCGAGATCGCGCCGCAAAAGCGAAAAAGATTCAAATGCCGTTCACCACGCAGGAAAAAGAAAAGGTCAAAAAAGTCGAGGAACGGGAGCCGTGTTGATCGAGGGGGGGCCGATGGAAAGGAGAGGCGAAGCAAGACAGACCATTAGGGAGGAGTTGGAATAAAAGGGGACCAAAAGAAAGTCAGCTTTTTTCCGGAGAGGTTGGGAAGAAGCTACTGTAGCAAAGGCTGTCAGGAAAAAGCGGGAGACAGGGGCCTTTTGAGCTTTCGAAGCGAGATAATCCCGATGACCTACACGGCGCAAAAAAAACGGCTATGAAAAGAAAAGGGCGGCAGGGACCGTTATTGGCTGCGACGCAAAATGAAAGGGGGCCGCCCTCGATGCGGGCAGATTTTTTACGGACACGCACAAGACCGGCCTGAAACTCGGGAGCCAAAACTGAAAAAAGGAAAAAACCCTGTGGGTAATCTCAGGAATTCGCAGCTAATATGGGGGGTGCAGGGAGGAGGTGTCGAAAAGCGGGGGGTCACGCCCTACGGCTGAGATGAGGTTCAGCTAGGAGGACAGTGATTTGAGAGTAATCGCCGGGACCTTAAGGTGCATTAAAAATTTTCTGCTTGCCGTGTGATGGGAGACAGGCAATCCGGACGAGGACTATAGGGTTTCGGAGGAACTCTGGAATAAGAAGACCGAAAAGAAAACCATGGGAAAATCATTTCCGTCACGAACAAAGCCACTGTGGGAGTCAGGTCCAGGCCGGGGAAGAAGAGGACAGGAATCGGGGGCAATTGGGGCTGCCAGGGGTGTGGGGAAAAGGGTAAAAAAAAAAACTACTTGAGGGGGGGACCTCTACCGAATTTGCTGGTGAGCAAAAGTCGAAAAAGGGGAAGGGGGGAAGCAAAACGGGCAAGGAAACACTTTATTAGATTTCCGCGTGCGATTTATGTTCCGGGGAACGGAGGAGAAAGGAAAAAAAATCAAATAGGCCCTTTACATCTCCCGCCAACCTTATACGGGCGCCAAGCCAAAATGAAAGAAGGATAGAAAGTACGTTCATCTAAAGAAAAGACCTTGGATGGCGGTCGCTCCGCAAACACGTAGATGTACAAATGAACGAAGTCAAGCAGCTGAAAGGTCTGCAATGAAAAGAAAGCGATCCCGGATTTTTGCGGCCCGGAAACAAAATTATCGTCAACGTCAGGGTCTGATGAAGCTCCCACACGCGTGCAGGCCGAGGAAGGGGAGGGAGGAAGCCAGTACGGTTCCGGACGCAGGAGATCGAATTTCTCAAGGATCTCCTAAGTGGCGAAGGAGACGAGCGCGTATTAAGGGCTGTAAGCCGATGATCGACCACAGGTGAACGCGGCAATGGCGAAGCAAACGGTAATTACCTGCGCATCAGGCCGAGCCAACAACGCTCGGCAAAAAGGGAAAAAGGAATCGGCGGGAAGGGTTGCAATAGAAAGGTGGGAACCCTCTAAATCAAAAACAAAAAAAAGGAGAGGGGGGTCACAGAAGTAGAAGAGGCAAGACGTGCGGCGCGCGCTCAGGGGGCTTGTAGAAAGGAAAGGCCGCGGGGCCAAGGGAAAAAAAAGGTAACCAGGGGGTGGCCTCGGCGAAATTCACCGCGGGAGCACCAAAGGGAGAGTCGATCATAGGGCGAGCCGAGACAAGAAAACCTTCACGGAAATAGGAACAACGTGAAGCTCTCATGGAGGCCTGGCCGGAGCGCCGATGAAGAGATGAAGCCGGCAGACGCAGGGTCTGAGACCCCCTGGACGTGGGGGAACGATCAGGGTTCGACAAGCAAAATCCGATGAAAAATTCGGAAACTTACTCGTTTGGAGGAAGGCTGAATGAGGTGGAAATTAAAGCTTCCATTTGGTTCGGAGAAAAACCAGTCAACAGAGGAAATCCACGACGACTTACCAGCATCCTTAGGGTCACTAAGATTTGGCAAAAACGTAAGGAGTAGGTTGTCAATAGTGGGGGGGGGGGGGGGGGTTTGAACAAAACGTGGAAGGAAATGCAAGAGGCATGGCCGCGAGTCGGAAACTTCAATAGAAAAGATTCAAATATAAGCATCGTGTTGCTAGACTGAAAGAAGTAAAAAAAGTGCAGGGTTTCAAGAAAACAAAGTCGTGAGTTCATAGTAATAGTGGGTTTGGCATTGGTGGGGAACAAATGCGGGCCCACAAATCGGATCCGTGAACGCGGGCAAGAGCCAGAGGTCGGCTTGAACGAAAAAAAAACCTTGGCGTGGGAGCCAGGAGTGGAACGGAATTCCAACGAGAATTCCTGTGGAGGGGGTATAGGGGGGGGGGTCATTAGGACATCCGAACCACTCTAGTCAGCGAACGAAGGGGGGATGATAAACAAGTGCGTACGCACTCAATAGAAAGCATCGTCAGGGGTGCTATGTCGAAAGGCCAAAGAAACGTAAGGAACAGAAAAGAACATCGAAGAAGGGAGTAACGATCACCAATTCGACACCCAGCAACCTAAAAAACTTTAGAAAAACCCGAAAAAAAAAGGGTGCTAAAGGGTCTGGGCCCTCTCTTCTGAAGCTGAAAAAAACATAGAAAATCTGCCTCAGAGGGGAGGAGGATCAAAAAAAGTCGGCGTCGGGCAGGCAAAAGATAACCGGGACCTCCGTCCAGAGGGGATCATTGGTTGAGGATACTCAAAAAAATCTCCCACTTCCTGAGGCAAGCGGGGAATTGAAAGAGAGAATGAAAAAAAAGGAGAAAGGAAAAGAAAGGAAACGCTTTTCACCGTCGAGCCAGGTCATGCAAAAAAATCCATCCTCAGCACGGGACTAAAGAACGATTCAAGAACAATAGAGGCACCACAAAATTTCGCATGTCGAAAATGACGGCAGGGGGGACGACTGCTGGTGGTGAAACGGCAGCAAAAGATGGACCGCTCAGTTGTGGGGGACTATCTAAAAAAGCGAAAAAAAATTATGTTCTCGATCACGCTTCCCAAGTGCACACATGACGCGGATGTAACAGAGGGGAAGGAAAGACCGATCAGGTCGAGGGTGGGAATAATTCTACTACAGTCGGGGGACACGCCGGGTCGCGCTAGTAACGATGGGTATGGCTTGATAGCACGGTTAAGAGCGTCACGCGGTGGAGGGAGGGCCCCTTGCAAGGTCGCAGACCAGAAGGTTCAATTGGAATAGGGACATAACTACGGCACGACGTCCTGCATCCTGGAAGGCTTGTAAAGCCCATCCCTAAGGTACAAGAGGACCGGAGGACCAAAAAAAAAACGGGAAAAGAATGAGGGCGCACTCCCAAAGGAGATCATCAAGAGAGCCTCAGCATTATATCATCGCGAAGAGCAGAAAGGAAAAACCGTTATCGCTTGATTAGGTTGAGTGGCATAAGTTTCTGGCAAAGCCGGACTAGTGCGTCTCGAAGAACGAACTGGGTGAGCATCGCAAAAAAAAAAGGACGGACGACTTGGCTGCACGGCTTCCTTCGGCCTTGCCGAAGGGGGAGCTGCAACGAAATTTGTCAATGGGTGCAGCGGCGAGATTGGCGATGCAATGCTACTATAAAAAACGTAACTCGGGCCGAGGATAGAAGCCCTTGGAAAAGCACCACAGTTGACCTTGGGAACTTTCCGCCTTCTAAGCAGCGCGGTAAAAAGGAGCAAAAAAGAAGTGAAACCGAAATGCTTGCTCCGTACGCGGCGTAAAAGCGGAAGGAAAAAGGGGACGGTGTGAAAAGGACGCTTCTTGGGCCCTGCACGAGACAAGGCGGATGAAAAGAACATTTGTAAAAGAAAAGATTTCGAAACTGAGTAGTTGAAACTGGGGTTTCGGGGTAGTGGAAGGGAGAAGGAGGAAGAAAGAAGGTGGGGACGTGAGGTCAATGTATGATGTAGCGTCGCTAAGCAATGAGGGTGAATTATTTTGGGTCTCCGGAAAAAAAGAAAAAGAACCGCAGGGCGGGAGAGGTCACGTCAGAGGGAAGCCCCTTCATATGTGCGGCAGGCCTACTAAAAAAAAACCAATGACGAAGGCATGCCGGGAAAGTAAAACCGGGGCCCTGCAGTAAAAAAGCGAGAACCTACGCGAGGCGGTCTTCAGGCAAGCCGGCCAAAACCCATGCCAGGCGCGTGAAAGTGAGCCAGAGCATCCCCCATTGCGCTGTCAGTGCGGCATGACGGAAGAGGGATAAGGCAAAGGGGAGAAAAAAAGACAAGGGAAAAAGGATCAGGAGTAGGGATGCGCTTACGGGACGGATGGGCTGGATTGGGCGTGAGTTCCTATCCCCTCAACAACAGGATTATGGGAGAAATGAAAAAAACAAGGAAAAAGACCTGAAAAGAAAAGAAGCAAGAAGTCGGGCAGAAGGGGGGGGGAAGGAAGCTAAGGCTTCCAGGGTAGAGGACGGAAAAAAAAGCAGTCGCAAGAATAACGAATGAAAAAGTGTTCTGGGCAAGCGCTGCCCGTTCGCGCGCAGGCGATGTTGGCTGAGGCATGGAAAGGAAACCGCGCAAGGGGGAATCGGGGGGATAAAAATTCTTTGCGAACCGGCGGCTGCAGGCTCAAAAAAGACCTTAAAGCACTATGAAAATCCGGCTTACTTTAAATAGCGGGGACAAGCCGGACGAGGAAGGGGGCGACGACGGTTTTCGGGAGAAAAAGAAATTCTGAAAAACCCCTGATGCGGAGCCGAAGTCTGGGAAAAAGCAATCCACAACTTGATTCAAATTCAAAAAAAATCAATAAAAAAACAGCTTTCAACTTAAGCGTCAAAAAGAACTCAACCGGATTAAAACAAAGGGAAATTCGTCAGGAGAATTGAATACTCAGGCCACCAAGAAGCAATTCTATCAGGAGTGCTTCTCTACTCTCAGGTTACCAGAGACGTCCGCTGGCATAGAGAAAGGGGGGAGAGGGACACTTTCAAGGCCGCGAATGCAAAGGGAAAAATGAAGACTACTGAGATAGACTGGAAAAGGTCATTTACAAAGCATCGGAAACCTCGTGGGAGCGTGGTCCAGGAATGCGACGCAGGCGAGGAAATAAAGTCGTCGCGCATGAAAAATGACAATTCCTTGGCAGATCCAGGAAGCAAGGCGCACCGAAGTCCGCGCCATCGTAAGGGTTTGGGGGGGGGGACGATTGAGACAACCGGCAAAAGCGTGCTTCGAGAGGAAGAACGGGAAGGGGAAGCTCCTAAAAAGGAGAAAAGATCACCTAATGACCGGCGTAAGGCGAGTAGCCCCGGGCGGGGGACAAAAAAAATTCGGGTACTCTGATGAACTCCAAACTATTCGGGCGGGCAAGGTGGGAGGGGAGCCAAGAATAGAAGGAAAAAGGGAATGGAGGTGGAGTGCGCTTGATCTGTGGGACCTTTAAGGAAGAGCCGCTGGGGGGGGGGGGGGGGCTTTAACTCTACGGGACCGGAAAAAAAACGCAGCGAGTTTGTTATGTAACCACCCAACTATTACAAGGTCCATCGAAAACTAGGGAAGAGGGGGAAAAACGCGTGAAGCAGGTGCTTAAAACTAAAGGCAAATCGACGCTAGACTAGGCTCGCAGAAAGACGAACACCGGCGACCCCAAGAATATAAACAAAGAAGGTGACTCGAAGATTTGAAAAACCTCATGAGCCACTTTTCCGCTTAGGAGCGAAAATGAGGGAGGGGCGGCCAGGCAAGAAGAGCAAAAAGGGCCACAGTCGTCGACTATGCCAGTAGGACGTGCAACCAACGCATAAAGCCAGCCTCATCGGGCGCACGGTCGGGTGGATCGCAATTGCCTTAATGAAAAAATCGAGGGGAGAAGACGTAAGAAAGGGTGGAGGGGTGGAAGGACCTGGCGCTACCATTTGACGCCACGCTGTGGGCCTCAGGAATGGGTGAACTCGCAAGAAAAAAAAACACCTCGCGGAAAAACTACCAACAGGCTTTGCTCTGGGGAAAGCAGGAAAAGAAGGGCACGCGGGAACGAAAAGGGACCGCCAAGAGTGTCGATGACACGCAGAAGGTCGGAGGACCGTATGGTGATAGAGCCGACGTGAAAGGAGGTCGATGAAAGAACTCCCCACAGCTGAGAAAAAAGGATGTGCACCTGGTGACTCAATCCTTTTGGGGGGGTAAGAGCGGAAAACGGGCCAGGGCCCAAAGAGGGGGGGTGCAATTTCGAGGGTAAAACAAAGAGGTGATCTACTCCGTTCAGGCGATATAAAAGGTTCCGTGAGTTAAGGTACGTGCTAAAAGAAATCATGGGGGCTCTTTTAGAGGGTTCCAGGTGGAGAAAGCGGAATTCAAGCGCTGACCAGGAGAGGGGTTCACGG
>Ga0179591_1318369_pt1 | contig 10515 bp, 11 predicted proteins | sample CZOMad2_1_08_16f_FD_182891 | JGI IMG/M metagenome (GOLD analysis project Ga0179591, IMG submission 182891) | Vadose zone soil fungal communities from Angelo Coast Range Reserve, California, USA - CZOMad2_1_08_16fungal (PacBio error correction) | ecosystem: Environmental > Terrestrial > Soil >...
AGCACGAGGGCATCCAAAAGGCAAGGGACCAAAAAGGGTGTCGAAGAGTGTCTGGACCGCCAAAAGACGTTGCCGTGAAATCGGACACTGCTCGAAGGAAAAGATGGCATGAACGACCGTCGATGGTGGGAGAGGGGGACCTGGCATGACAAAAATCGGGATCCTTGCCCACCCAATCGCTCTTCTCCAAACATAAATTTCGTTTGGGGAAAAGTGTGGGATAGAAGAGGAAGGCGAGAGAACTCTTCGACCAAGAAGGCAAAAGAAAAAATGGAAGGAAAAAAAAAACACCGGCAGATAATGTCGGGAAACAAAGTCCATACAAAAAAGCCCCTGGCTAATTCCGGAAGGAACTAGAATTAGGGAAGAGAAAAAAAAAGGGAACTCAAGTACTATGACCTAGGAGGATCCAGATCGAACCCAATGGAACACACCCTTGGAACTCGCAGGTCTGTCAGCTCTTTTCAAAAAGCGCCGGCCCGATGGAAGATAGCGTATACCACAGGGGGAGGGAAATGCCCAAGTGATGCTGACAGAGAGCGCGGATCATGGGGTCGGAAAAAAAAAGAAGGGGAAGGAGTCCACGTGGTTGAGCAAAATCCCGCAGTCTTGAAGGACAAACGAAGGGCTTGTGGGGGGGGAAGTGTAGGGGGAAAAAAGGAAGGCCTGAGGCCCAGGAAGGGGAGGGGGGTCCAAGCCCGAAAGAGTCACCCGGAAGTTTCATTCCCTGGGGGCCCTAGGAGGATCGGATGGGAGGGGGGAGGGGGGTACCAAGGTAGCAACGGGGGAACAAACTAAAGACGGCAAAATCACGGGTGAGCCTTTGGAACGAGACCAGCATTTGACGGAGCAGTCAAATGCGAAAGGGGGAAAGGATGCCGCAGGGGGGGCCCCGGATGAGCGGTCCATTAGTCAATTGTCAGGAGAGGTGTACGGCCAAATGCGGCCGGTTCTTGCTGGGTGACGCCGCTCAGAACGGTAAAGGTTCCGAGGTGAGGGAAAGAGGGAAAGAAAAACGGGAAGCCCAATCCTTGCGCGAGACCGGCCCGGTAGGAAAGAAGAGGCAGAAAAAGGCCCTCCGACGAGCCATTAAAGGCCTGGGCAATCGCGCAAGGGGGGGTTCGTGTTGAGTTGCGAAAAGTTTTTGGAAGGAGGGCGTGGAGGTTCCGCCCTCGAGGAGTGCAAAGAAGAAGCCAGTCCTGAAACCGTTACGGGGGGATCACCAACGTCATAAAAAAAAAAATCCCACGATAAAGAAAGAAGGTTTGGGAAGGGCGGACCTTCTCGGAGGGGGGGGAGGAAAAGAAAACAGCTGGACGTTGCAGAACAGAAAATTAATAAAATCGAGCCCTACTTGATACCAGGGGCTCAACAAACGAGGATTAAGAGATAGATGATTTTAATTATCCATGGAGAAGAGGGGGGGGGAAAAAAATTCGGGAAAGAAAAAGGAAATCGGGGGGAAGGGTGTGCAAGGAGCGAGAATGGACCGCTCAAAAACCCTGGGAGCGTAATGATGGTATGTGCTGATTCCAGCGATTTATCAAGGGGGGGGGGGGAAGCGGCGGCCGGAAGGATACGAGGAAGGAAATCTGGAAAAGAACAATCTTTACTAAACAGTTTCGCAACTCAAATACCCAAAGAGGAAAAAAGAAAGTTTGAGGGGAGGGGGAAGGACGGGACATCCCGACTCGGAGGCATGCTGAGGAATCCGAGGAGAAGACGGTGAGGCGGAGGATGGGGCTCCTTGCGTTACTAGATGATCTCCTAGTAACCTCCTGAAACAACTGGGCGAGCGCGTCAAAAGGGGAAAAAAAAGCGGCAGCAGGAGTCCTTAACACCCTGCGCTCCAAAAATGATCATAATTGAAGACTGCCCCAAGCGGCGCATAAAAGGGGGAAAACATGGGGAGGGGAGCACAAATCGCGCCGCAACTGGAGAACGCGGAGAAGGAAGGAGTAATCCTCCCAGGGGGACTGGTAGGGGGGGGGGAGGAGACAAAAAAGATAGTCAACGGTAAGGGTTCAGCCCAAAGCGGAAGGTCATGGTAGCCGAGAACAAAGGGAAGGGAAAAAGGAAACCGGCATATTTTGAGGAGTGGGGGGAAAAAAGCGTCAACCTTTGTATCCTCAACGGGCAGGGTCGACAGTCGGAACAAAAAAAGCCGTCGGTGGTCCCTGCAGGAAAACGAGGGGGGGGGCTAAATGTAGGCGTCGTCGGCTGTACTTATCCTCTAGCGCCGTACATCCAGAAATGTACAAAAGTGTGAGAAGGAAAAGGGGTAAGGAAAGGCCGCATGAAAAAAGAGGGGCTGAGGAACCGGAGAAGTTATTCTCTCCATTATTTCAATACAAACTACGTGGAGGGGTCAAAATTAGCTAGTAGGGTAAAAGTGAGGGGGGGACAATCTCTCGAAGAAAGGATGAGGGGAGCGGGGATTCGAAAGGCCGGATGTTTTATGTGATTTGCACCGCTCCCTCCTGACCGGAGTGAATTGAAGAGGGGGGGAAGAAAAAAGATTGGATAAGTCGTGAGGGTCTCTCCTCGAGGAGCGATAAAAGTGCGAAAACCTCAACCAGAATGGGGAGAGCAACAGAAGCTAGGTCAAGCACTCCGTGGGGGGTGTTATTAGCCCGAAAAAAAAAGAGAAAAGGTCGAGAAGGTCAAGGGTAGGAAAAAAATGAGGGGCTCGAATCAGGCAGGCGAAGTCACAATTGTCTTTCTAAAGGAATATTGAGAGTGAGGGGGGAGGGGAGTTGGATGCAAGAGTTGCAGAAAAGAAGGGGATCCTCCGGCCGTCGAAGTCATTATTTTCTCTCCGAAAAGGGGGGAAAAGAGTCGTGACACCGGGTGGAGAGCAGTCGCGCACATGGGACAGATAGTTAAGTATGAACAGAATCAAAAAAAGCCTCTCCTTGGGAAAAGCAGGCGATGGGACGAAGGGGTGCGCAGCCAAGACGCGAAGGTGTGGGAGCAAATGAAGGGAAACTCCATAGGGGACTGGCGGGACCCAAGGTAAGACGAGCTCAGGAATCAGATCATGTGGAGGGGGATCTAGCCCGGCAAGGGTGGATGGTTACTTGCCTAGCGGGAAACCTCTCGGGTTCATCTCTGGTATCCATAAAAACCTTCTATGGGGAAAGGTGATCGGATTCGCGTCAGGGGGGGGCGGCGGGGGGAAGGACCATTTCAGTTTCCCAACAAATGCCATGTAAAAGAAAAAAAGGGCGCAGGGGCGAATGACCCGCAGGTGCGAGAAAAGTCTGATTAGACGCGGGGAAAGTCTCATCCCCTTCTTCGTATAAGAAACAGGAAGGGGCGCCGAAAACGAACGTACTGTGAAAAGGGGAAATACCATCACAGACGATTCCCTCAAACACTCCTGGGCTCTTTCCCGGACTCGGTAGGAGATTGGGGGAAAAAAAGGAGGGGGACAAGGAAGACCTTGTAGAGGAGCAAAGGGGGATCCTACTTTGATACGAACGGAAAAAAACAACTTATTCTGAAACGATAGGATCCTAGTAGTCTGAAGGAGGATAAAAAAAAAAGGATAAGGGACATCTCGACATGCGGCAGGGGAAGGAAGGCGCGGGAAGGGGGGGTCTTAGCTTGGATCTGGGCGTTGAAACTTGATTACTTTTTCGGGGTCGGGAAATCAGGGGAAGGGCTACGGAAGCACATTTCAGACCCGGAATCCGGAAAAAAAGGGAGGCAAACAGCGGAATGGGTATCACTGCTCTGCACGAACTGAACGGGGTTTAACTGGATGGGTTGGGAGGGAAGACCTGATACAACTCGTCTGAAATCCTAAACGCGCAAGTCTAGGGAGAACGAAATACTGCTATTATTGGGTTTTGGGGGGGGTTGGGGGGGTCGAAAGAAATCTCAAGAGAGATCGATTGCGTCCGCGGGCCAACAATCAGTTGTGCTGAAAGAGAAAAAATCAAGGGGGGAAAGGCGAGGGATTGAGCAAGGGCGGACACTGGGGGGGGGCAGAATCCAGGGATCGAGAAAGATTTGGTCGAAAGCAAGTCGGCTTCTAGGGTCCTGAACACCTCGAACAAAGAAAGAATGACCAGGCGATTGCACAGCTGGAGAGGATAAGACGGCAAACCCTAGGGGAAGGCTGAAGGAATTCGAAACCTCATTATCCTCTACAGGAAAAATCAGATAGCCCCTCAGAAAAAAAGAAAAAAGGGGGAAGGAGGAGATCTTCTTCGAGCAAAAGAGTCAGCCAAGGGGACACCCTTTCAGGGTCTGAAATAGAGTATACCTACAAATAAAGGGGAAAGGGGAAATCGGGGCATATATGGAAAAAGTAAAAAAGGAAGGGAGGGAAACCAGCCTGTACGGAAAAAAAAAACCAAAAAAAAAAAAACACACACCCCCCACCAACAAACGATACTTGGACTATTTTTTCCTAAGACAATCAGAGAAAAAATGGAAGGAAGATGGGAGGCTAGAAAACATTGAAAGGGGGGGTTGATAGAAAAGGGGAAGAGAAGCTAGCGTCTATAATCCCTCGGGACAAGTTCTGATCCAAAGCGGAGTGAACAAACGCAGCACTCCGCCGAGTGGGATTTTCTCTAAAATTAACAAACCAAGGAAGGGAGAAGAGAGCGCGCAACTGAAAGCTCAGATGGGAATTTGACGAAAAGGTACTATAGGAAGCTTCTATGCAGTCTAACCCTCAATTGAGCGCAGAAAATAAAAGGCAAAGGAATAAAGGGGCGAGGAAGCATATTTCGAATCGCCGGAAGGGGGTTCAAAGGACGGTTTAGCTCTAAGACAACAAGTGGGGTAATAGGGGCACTTGATGTGAAAAAGAGAGCGGAAGAAAGTTCTGGGAACGAAGGAATAAACTAAAATCTTGGGGAGAAAACTCCTCTCGCATCCTTTTATGGAACAAACTCGCGGGTGGCATAAAAAACAAGGGGGAGGGAAACAAAAGGGAAATGTCCAGAAGTGGCCGATGCCAAACGGCTTGGAATCGGGGATCCAACCACAATCCCTTTAGTTCATTCCCGTGTCATGCGTCAAAGGCAAAAATTAAGCCAAAGAGTCGGGGAGGGAATGACCAGTAGCTTGAAAGAGTGCAGAAAGCTCCTCATCGACGGTGGGGGATCCTCATCTTAGCAAAGAGGAGGCCACATTGCGGAGCGATGCTGAGAAAAATCGCCGATGTGGGAAAATTGTAAGCATCAGGGTGGTCCCTCTTTCGAAAAATTATCAATTTTTGGGTCATAAGGGGGGGTGTACGACGGAAGGGAGGGTTAGGGCCGTGGTAACGCCGCTCAAGAAAGGTACAGACGGGAAGATGGAGTCAAAACGATCCAAGCCCAAATCAGGACTGAGAACGGAAAATAGATGCTCATATGCCCGAGGACCGGGACGTCCGAAGAAAAAGAGCGTAAGGGGGGGGCGGGTAGGGGTGCGCCGGGGAGAGTTCAGAGCGTGAGTTCCGGCCGAATATGGGGACGCAATCCTCTTCCGCCCACAAATTGCCGAGCAAGAAGCAAGAAAAAAGAAGAAAATATGCGCTCACATAGTGTTTGGGGAGCGCTGGAGGCAGTCGGCCTAAATACTTGGAAGGCACAAAGAAACCCTGAGGGAAGCAGCCCTTCCACATTTGGGCCGCTCAGGAGACTGGAGAAGAGAAAATGGAGTCTCGAATAAAGGGGAAAAAAAGAAAAAAGAGATAGAGGATACGTATCCAGGATGCAGCGGGGGAAAGGTTGAAAGGGGGAGGCGTCATGCAAAGGCATGCGTTGGTGAAGTGCCCCAGGGTCGCTAGTAGATCCTCTCTCAAAACACCCAGAGGGGAAGCTAATATACTCACAGGGGGCGAAAGGTGAGAGGGGGGCGAAAAGGGACTGGGGACTTCTGGGATAGGGAGAAGGCATCTACATCAGGTGGGTTTAAAATCCACTCAGCTTTTCCAAGTAATTTGCGAAAACAGTACCCAAAAGGCCAAAAGTTTTGGATCTTGCAACAGGAAGCAGTCATAAACGAAGGGAAATACTACATCAGCTCGGCCGGGTGATAAAACGTGCCGTCGAAGTCCGGATGCACCGTGATGGAGACGAGAAAAAGGGAAGAGAAGGGGACCGCGAACTTTACCAGGGCTGCGTAGAACAAAACGGCATAACTGGACTCGGGAGACTCACAATCCCTCAAAACATGGGGAGATAGGGGAATAAGAGTACTGCCAAGGGGGGAAAATACATCGCGATTTGGAAAGCACGGGCGCAGAAAGAGTCAGCGCTGCGGGCAATGAAGACTCACCTGTCGAACATGTGCTTCTTCCATTTCAAAGAAAGGAGGGGGAAAAATAAAATGTGGTATCAAAGACCCTAAGAGAGGAAAAAAAGGTTCATGTTTCATGCTTCCAACAAGTTATAAATACGGGGCATCTTTGGACGCGGTGGTCAGAAAACGGAGGGGACCGTTGTGAATCGACAATAGGGGAACAGGGGGGGGGGTTCGAAATTGCCGTACAAAAACCCATTCAAAGGTGTCCTGCCGACGGCGGAGGAAGTGGAGTAAAAAAACCTGCTACGTACGGGGAGTTTTCCAATCCTCAGGATCTTCACCTCAACGGGGGAAGGAAAAACGAAACAGGGTCTGTCTTAGAGATAAAGGCCCTAAGTCGATTGAATACTATGACGCAGTGGGCGGGGAGGGAAGCAAAGGGGGCAGGTCGACCTACGGGGGGACGGGGGCGAATCTTGACATAATTCTGACAGAGTTCAATCTTGCATTCAGTTGCTGAAGATCAAGGACGGCGGTTTGTGGAGCTTGAAAAGGAAGCAGGGCAGACGAAAGTGAGGCCCGGGTTTGGCTATCACGGGGAACGAGGAAGTGTCTCGGGGTCTGGGCGATGGCACACTAAACTGCGCTGAGCCATGAAACAGTGGGTATATTACAAAGGGTGGGGGGATGCAGAGAGGGAGGGGAAGAGGGAGATGGGGGGGGGTGGTCGAATGGGGCCGGGAAAAAAAAACGAGCAATCAAGACGGTGGACCGGTTCTGTGGAGAATTCCGTTCTTCAAAGAAGTCTGGGGCTTCGAGACGGTCAAGGGGGAAAAGACAGGAAAAAAAGGGAGGGGACGGTAGGGATATGAAAGAGAAGTGGAGTGGAAAATTGGACAATAGGACTCGTTGCTCGCAAGGGATGAGCTTCTTTCAGAATTTTCAGGGTGAAGCTGGGGGGGAGAGAGCCGGACATGAAGGGGGCAGAATGAACTCTAAGGAAGGAATGGTGGTCGACCTCTCAAGTCTTCAACTAAGGGGGACATGGGGCGCTTGGGGCGTGGCGGAAAAGGGGGTGCAAAAATACCATCCTCGGAACTTGCTTCTCGTAAACACTAGGAATCGCCGGTGGATCGACTGTGGAACGCGGAGCGGGAAAGCCACCCCAAGTAAGGAAAAAAATCCCTAGGTGTCAGGACAGTGATGGCTCGATCCCGGCCACATGAGGGAAGAAAGGACAGACGAGCAAGAAGCGCGTAGAAAAATCAGAAAAATCGGGACAGATTGCGGGATCAGGAAAACGAGAACGACGGAGACAATGGGGGGGAGAAAGCACACCATGACCGGGATGGGGGCAAGGAGGTAGCTCCAGGTCACTCAGGCCTTCTGCCCTCTAAGACGAAAGGTATTAGGTAGAAGATGAGGCGAGAGGCAACTGGGAGTGTAGCCTACAACGAAAACCGTGGGTATAACTCAACTGAAACTATTCTCCCCACCAAACGCCGGGGAAACGGGAGGGGGAATGGTAGGGGAATTGAAATTACAAAGGGCGGTTATTCATCATTCATTTGAAAATTATAAATGTGATCTCTCGCACACAAAACCAAGATGATTTAAGATAGAGCTAACGGCCGGACAGGGAACTGAGAGAGAAAAGAAGACTGGCGGAAGGGGGTCATCTGACGAATTCGGCAAGGGGGAAAGAGACGCGGGGCCGTTTGCAAGCGATTGATCTGGGTACAAGGCGGTTTGGTCGAGACCAGAGGAGATACATCATCATTTCGAAACCAGAAAGAAAAGCTACTGACTAGGGGGAGACGGTAACTTAGGAATTTCCTCTAACTCCTTTGGGGTAAAATAGGGGTATTGTTGGAAAGGAAAAGAAAAAGGGCTGACACGCCGACATCCTCTCGAGGAAAAGAAAGAAAAGGAGAATGGGGGAGTTATCATACAAAAAACTGCCTTTCGTAGGCAAGGCCGCGTCAAAAAAACATTTAGGAAGACGGAGAAACTCAATAGCTAGGGAATTGACTAGAAACCTTGTGGGAAAGAAGTCAACCTGGAAAGATCACCATCAGAAGGGGGGAAATATCATTCTCGGATGGCTCCAACTCAACACTCCCAGAAACGGTGAAAAGGGAAGAGTTGGAGGAGAGGAATCCGGTCAACAAAAGAGGTGCTCTAATTAGCCCGTCATTAGACGCTCGAGGAATCATATCGACAAACTCAAACTTAAAAGCGAGGAGGGAGCGGTGTCGCGAGCAAGGGAGAAGCAAATTGAATTGCAAGTGGGGGATAGGTGACTGGTATTCTCGAGGGGCTGTGAGGTGGTCGCGGAAAAGGAACAAAGGCCTGCTTTCATCTGTGGGTGGGTAGGGTTGGTCAGGAGGGTGGGGTAAAGAATACACGCCAAGGTGAAGAACAATCGACATAAAGAAGGAAGGGAGGGTTGTGCGCGTGAAGGGCCGCAATAACACCAAAATAGGGCCGTGCCAACGAATAGGCAATGTACCAGGTATTGCTCCTGGTTAGTCGCAATTAATCGAGCGAGCGGAGAGAAGAAGGAGAAAAAAAGGGAAGGGGGGGAACCAGTGATCGCCACACCGCGGGCAAAATCAGGGTCGGTAGACAACCCTCACAACCCGAAGTCCATTGAGAAAGCGGCTAACTGATCAGAACTGTAACTTGATTATGCACCAGGAGGAGCATCCATGCCGCTGAGAAAAAAGAAAAGAAGGGGACGAAGCCTGAGGACTCAGCATCCAAACAGAGAGTGAAGCAAAACACCGCGGTTAGAACGGTAGCTCTACAAATGTGGAAAAAGGTCACTGCCAGTGGAGCCGGGAAAGGGGAAAGGGAGGGGAGGAAGGGTCTTGAACCGAAGGGGACGACTCAGAGAAGACAAGAACGGTGGTAGCAATCGGTTTCCTGGGAGAAAAACGCAGTCTGGCCGAACTTCTGTCGAAAACAATTCCACTGGGTCCAGATGGGGGTGCAAAGAAGCGGCTGGGGAAGCACAAAGGAGACAGGGAAACGGTTAAGTGACAAAACGTGGGAATGAGCATGGGGGGTGGGGGGGGGGGGGGTGTGTGGGTGGAACAACGGCGGGCTGCGAATCTCAAATAGTCTGTATTGATACCCCGGCGGTTGACAGCGCAAAAAGCCGAAGACCAATAAGAAGGGGGGACGAAACGGTCTAGGGTCCACACAACGATTCAGTGAGGAGGAAGAAGACTAAGAACTACAAAACGGGGGTAGACCCCACAGAGAAAAAACGAGTGGCCCGTGAGAGGCAGCTGGGGGGGGGAAAATTAAATCCACGAGATGCAGGGTTTCAAAAAACAGGTCGGTATCGTTGAGGGTAGTCTGCCGGCGTGGTTGGGCCGTCTTTATCACAAAAACAAAAAAATACAATCAGTGTTACACACCAAAAATAGGAAGAAAAGTCTCACCGAGCAATAACAGAGGAGGGAGATCAACAACCTAAGGAAACATCCTTCACAGCGCTCCGGCCAGATAGAAGAAAAAAGGGAGGAATGAGCCGACTAGTCCGGGATTACCCGGGAAATCAAATGAGACGGCGGGAAAGTATGTGAAACTCAAAACGGTAAGCAGAGGGTCCCCCGCGTGGGAGAGTGCGCGGAAAGGAAGGACGCTTCAACAGGGGCCGTCGACGACTTGCTGGAACGTGCATCAAGACCGAGTCTCACAGTAGGGTTTGGGGAGGGAGCCGTTCTCCAGAGCAGCGAAAGAAACCGTTCGGGTGTGGGGTGACGGGGTCAGAAAAAAGGTAAAGCATCGTGAGAGAAAGAATGTATCGTATAAATCGAAAGACTCAACAAAAAAAAAGAGGGGAGGGGGAAAAAAATAGAGAGATAAACTTCAGGAGCTGAAAGTTGGGAGGCTATAGGGGGGGAATGCTGCAAAGGAAATGGCATCTGGGTTAGTGGGGGAAGACAAAAATGGGAGACGCCAGAACGGAAAGAAAAAAAGAGGGAAGAATATGGGCGCCCTTATTGGGGGGCTGATACAAGGCCGTAAAAGATATGCACGTTCCAGCGGAGCCCCATCGCCCGACCATGTTCGGGGAAATCACTACGTGCAAAAAAAGTGGCGCAAAACGAAGAAAAGAAAAAATGCGAAGAGGGGGGGATCTTGGAGGGGAAGGACGCGGGGTCACACACAGGAATCCATTCACTCTTGAAAAGGAGGGGCCTGAGCTCTCAATGGGTTGAGGTCTTATATTATCTCCCTGAAGCCAGA
>Ga0179591_1343499_pt1 | contig 10515 bp, 12 predicted proteins | sample CZOMad2_1_08_16f_FD_182891 | JGI IMG/M metagenome (GOLD analysis project Ga0179591, IMG submission 182891) | Vadose zone soil fungal communities from Angelo Coast Range Reserve, California, USA - CZOMad2_1_08_16fungal (PacBio error correction) | ecosystem: Environmental > Terrestrial > Soil >...
TTCTGGTCTTGAGGAGAAGAAAAGCCTCCCACAGCTGCAACCAGGTGAAGGTAGGGGAAGCGACGAGCGAGAAAAAACACGATACACCTGAAACCACAGGAAATGAAAAAGCCCGCTAATCAATAACTGACACTCAAATCAAGGAGGGGAATCCTGTCTACGTACCCTTGGATTTGCAGAAGGAACCGGCGGCTGCGGTGTTAAGGTGCTACGGAGCCGAGAAGCACACTGTGGGGGGAGAAGGTTCGACAGAAGGCAGCCCCAAAAAGGCGGATCTTCCGTTTTGACAATCAAGGGCCGGGGGGAGGAAAGAGGGAGTTCCCTGCCCGACGAGATGCTGAAAGGGGTGGAGCCTGATCAAAAGTCTCTCGTGTCAGGCACATGTGTCGCCCAAGAGAGGAGGGGGGAGGCAGCAGACTTAAACCCTGACAGTGGGCAGAGGGATTGCAAATCATCAAAAGAATTCATGATCTCAGGGTGAAAGAAAAAAATAAGAAGGGGGCCAGCGCTCGCACGGTAAAGGGGGTGAGGAGGTGGCTGGCTCAGGACGATGGATCACGCCGTTACCTCAACGCCGTTGACGCCAGCAAGGAAACGCCCGAGGCCGGAAAGAGGAAGTTAAGCGAAACGCTATGCAGGGATCCCCGACGAACGGTGATGGAACGAGCAGCTAAGGGGCCCAGCATCCGCACTAGTTCAAAAAAAAAAAGAGGGGGCTTCAAGAAAGGGTCGGCCCGTTCAAAAAAAAGTCAAATGGGGGGAAAACATTCAAGTGGGGGTGGGGAAAAAAGGGAAAATAGCACACGGATACCCGCCGTTCACAAGAAAAATCAGAAGAAGGGAGAAAAATCTCTAGCCCTTGGTCAAGGGTGCCTATCGGCGGAAAGAAAACTCCGCAAGCGTCCCTGGAACAAGTGGGAGGGGAAAAAGGAAGGTAAATAATCCTAATGGAAGTTAGTTCCAAACTCTTGGGATGGGGACAGGAAGAACTGGGCTCCTGAACTTGTTTAGTGAAAAAGGAATAAGGAGAAGGACGCCAGAACTAGAGACTATAATCAGATACAGACTGAACGGGGAAGAAGGATGAATTCCTCTGTCCCACTAGTTATTATTCTTCCTGGAAAAAAATAGGAGGGGAGAAAGAAACATTGTCGATTCGGCGTCGGGATTGTCATTTAAAAAATCCAACCAGGCTGGTTTGAAAGGAAAACATGGAACTAACTGCCGATCCATGGAAAAATCAAACCGATGGGCGTCCTAAAAAGGACAGGGGAGTAAAGCTTGCAGAAAAACACGTGCATCGGAGGGCGGGCCGACCGGTCGCGCCGCCCCGCCTCGGGGAAGAGGGGGGGGGTGGTGGGGGAAGGGGCGCGGACGAGGGAGACCAGCTGGCCCACGGGGGAAATAGAGGCGATCAGAAGCGGGGACCCACAGAAAGAGTGCGTCGACGACTCCGCCTTGGTTCAACGTCGTAATCGCAGGGGGGGGGGGGGCAAAGGCGCCCAGCCAACGGTACGTGCGCGGTCATGGGACTGGGCAAGAAGTAACTCCTCGTGCAGAACCTTCGACCCGGAAAAGCCTGGCGGCGCCAGACTGGGAAAGAATAAACAAGCCGTCCCTGAATCCTAAAGTGAGGGGGGGGGTCCTGGGGGGCAAGAAAGGAAGGGCTGCTCAGACGCTCCCGAAAGGAAATGTCAGTCGAGCTCGCCCAAAAAAAAACTTAGGAAGACCGCCACAGGGGAGAGAAGGAAGGACCTCTCCTAGAAACGCGATAGACCGGGGTTTGGGGTTCGTCCTTTGCGGAGGTGGTCCAAGGAAAACGGCGCTATGCCAGACAACTAGGGGGAAAGAAAAGAAGGCGCGACGACAACCTTCAAAGGGGCGCAAATGACAAAAGAAAGGAAAGCTGGGGGCGATGTTCTGGGGGGTCAGACCAGACCAGTTGACTCGACGGACGCCAAAACAATGAGCACCAATTTTGCTCAGAAAATCGGAAACAGGTAACAACCACAACCCCAAAGAAAAAACAAGGGGTAGCCGAGGGGGGGGGCTGTCCCAAGACCTGGGCCCTTTTTCTTGGGTAGAGGCATTTCACGAAAAAAATCTCTACTTCAAAGACTTCGGAAAGTCCAAGAAGTACCAGCCACAATCGTTTAAGCGGGAAACATTGTAAAGAGAGCCAGAAAAAATGAGCTGCTCGAGACACGTAAACCTCAGGGAAAGAGAACGAGGAGGGGGAGAGAAGCTACCAAGGCGCCCGTGTTCCTGTATATCCAAATCAAGGGGGGGGCTAGATGGTGGGACTTGAGGTCGGGAGGTGCCCAAAGAAAACGTCCCCGGAAAAAAGAGAGGGACCACTAAAGAGGTTGCGCTCAAAACTCCAAGATAAAGTCCGGAAAGGGTCCTGCTCCACGTCAGCCACCTTAACCGGAAAAAGCAAGAGCAATCTCCAAAAAAAAAGACAACAAAAAAAGGAGCTCGGCCTGTAACAGGCGGGAAGGGGTTTTGGCCAAGGAAGAAAAAAGGTCGGGTCTCTCAGCCTATCAATAAGCTTCGCGTTGGGAGGACCGTCACAAGAAAAACCGCCCCGGACCACTGAAACTTGGACTCTAAACCCACACACAGAGGGAAAACTTCCAAAGAAACCAAAAATGCATGGGGGGAGTAAAGGAAACCTATGCCCGTCCCACGGCGTTTGGGGTCGGTAAACTGAAAAGAAGGTAGGGAGGAGAAAGACGTGTGCGTTACTGATCCCGAGCTTATCTCTCCAAGTCGGGGAAAACTCGACCAGGCTTTTGTTATCAATAAGTTCAATAAAAAAACAAAGCAGAGGGTATTACCTCAGACTGCCTGTGACAAACAAAGGAAAGAAATCGCATCTCTTGTGTGCCAGGGGGTTGGGGGGGGGTTGGGAGATTGGGGAGATGGGATGCCCAAATGGGTTAAGGGTCATTTGTTCTACCTCGGGATTAGGAAAAAAGGGAAGGGGCAGAAAAGCGTCCACGCCTTTGTAAGCCAGGTCTGAACGTGGGAATGAGGAGGCGAAGTGTCGTCTGCGCAGAGTGGAGAGACGGCATGCAATCGCTTGACGCTCCCGCCGACGGGAACGAGTCCCACGGACAAAACGATAGGAAGGGTTTTCTCGAGGAGGGAAAAGCCGGGGAGGGAAGGGACTAAAGCTACCATCGTTTGTTACTGCTAAGGGAGTCAGCTACAAAAAAAAAAAGCGCGTTGGATCATTGTGGGGGAAGGCTGCTGCGAACTCGCACACACAACAGAGCAAGGGGGTCTTCAAGAGCCCGGCCTGCCTGAATGAAAAAAATCCGGGAGGAATGGAAAAAAATGGGAAAAAAGGGCCAGCTCACGTCCAGAGTTTCCCTGAAGGATCCTGTCAGAGAAGAAGGGTAAAGGGGCCCCAATCAATCCCTTAAAAAGAAATCTCCGGGAACGTTGGGGATGTCCCTCCGATGCTCTACGTGAACACAAAAAAAAAGGTGTATAGTCGACTTGCAAACTGAGAGATTGGGGGGACGAAGATCTGTAGAGGTCGAGGTTCTAAAATTAAAGAAGCCAAAGTAACGCCAATCGATCGAAAGAAAAGAACAGAAGTGGGGTCTTCGACCGCTTAGAAGGCTGCAAAAGCGGGGGCAAACCGCCCCGTATTGCACGGGCCTGGGAAAAAGACAGGGGCAGGATCGAGGAGAATCCCACAGCCGGGGCCAGTGCTCAAGGGGGAGAGAGGAGAGGGGTCGGGATGCAAAAAAGGGAGCAGAGCCCCCGCACCAAGGGAATGGTTTCAGCTACAAAAGCTAAAGAAAAAAGCAGAAAAAAGACGGAGGGTGCCACCATAGCAGAGAGGGCAGCCGACCCCATCGGTCCAAGGTTTGGGTAAGGAAAACACCAGATCTTCCACAAGCGGAGGCGATAATCACGAAATCGGAAAGGGGGGAATAAGAAAGCGTGCACGGAACCAGTAACGAAGGGGGGCCACGCCCAAATAAGCTGGCCAACAAAAACCCCTCGCGTTACGGTCACAAAAGGGGACGCAAAAAAACAACATGGAGCAGCAGCGTGAATCTAAGGGTCAAGTAAAAGGAAGAATCCAAACTCTAGGAAGGAAAACTCAAAAAAGGTCAAGATCCTAAAAGAAGTCACCGGGGAGGCTGGCCCGTGAAGGATCGGGTCCCACTCGCCCGGATACCGCAATAGGGGGAATTATTCCTCAAAACCAAAGTAGGTTAAGAAACTAAAACCGTCGGGGGGTTGGGGAAGAGAAGGGCCGCACCACAAGAAAAGTTCCTTCAGAAAAACCTTCAAGAGGGGAAAGGCCCTTGCCGGCTGGAGAATAAAAGGGAGATGAAAAGGTCGACACAGTAGACTGGTAAGACAGGCGCACTTCTGTACAGAAGGGGGAAGACGAGCGGGGGAAGTCGGCTGCAAAGTCTCCATAGGCAGGCTTCCGAGATGGTTTCCCCGTGATGTCAGAAAGATCAGCCTGTACGGCCGCATCAAACGCTCTGACCGATCGTGTCAATTTCCTCGGTGACCGGGGAAAATGCATCGGAAGCCATTGCGTCTGTGGGTGCGGACAAAAAAAAACAGAGCGGGCGGGCAAAGGGGGGCCAAAAAGACATCTTAAATAAATCGGCAAGGGAGGGAACATAGCCTGGGAGGGAGAGCTTTTCTGACAGAAAGAAGAGGCGTCAAAATGTTGGGGAGGGAAAGGATACGATAATGCATTTTTAAAGATTAAAAAGAGGCCGTTAGCAAATTGGTGACCCTTACACAAACCGGGTCTCCTGGGGGGTAGTATCAAATCAAGACTGCCGCACTCGGTTCAAGGCGCACCCTCCTAAAGTTGTTCCTCTCCTAAACTTAAAAAGGGGGAAACAGAGGCCCTGGGAGTCAGTTTGGATGGTCTCGTGGATGGTCTCCTCCCCACAGTGCCACAAACCTTTCCATTGAAGGGGGGGATCCTAGGCTTTATACCGCGGATCCAACACGCCGAGGGGACTGCACGGGAGGGAGGAAAGAGGTAGAGCGAGGGGACGAGACGTGGTTTGAGCCGATACCTTGTGGGGTTCCTTCTATTTGTCTGGGAGGGGAGATGCTTTTCGGAAGGGGGGTCTTAAAATAAAGCGGGCCCTCAAAGAGAGCGTTGGGGAGGGGGTGCCCGGGGCTATCCCTCTAGAGAGGGTTTGAACAACAACAAAAAAAACAGATTAAGGGAATGGAAGTTTCGAATCGAAGAGGGAACCTGCGACTCCCACGCGCTTACAGCCCCCCAGAGGAAAGACTGTGGTTTAATCTCTAGGAAAGAGAGGGGGGAAAATCTATCACCTGCCACCGGTCAAGACTTGGGGGAGACCCAATAGAAACGTCTATCAAATAAAATAGGAAAACCAAGAAGTGAACAGTTTCTTTTTTTTGTGGGGGGGGTTTTGGTTTGGGGGGGGGGGTTTTTTTTGGTGGCTGAGGCGGAGGAGTTTCCAATCGTCTCTAAGGTCTGTCAAGAAAAGAATAAAGAGGGGGGGAATACCGGCCCAAATAGTCAACTGGGTGTGGTACAAGTGTCGTACATGGGGGGGAGGAAGAAAAAGCAGGGAGCATTGTTGGGTGGGTTGCTGATGCTTCTTGGGGGGGACAACAGTGCAAAAGCTCACTCGAAGACAAAAAAGCTTTAGGGTAGGTTTAATCAATGGAGGATGTTCTCCGGGGGGACAGGGCGAGATGCTCCAATCAGAGGGTGGGATACACATTCAACTGAAAAAAAGATCCAATGGGATCACGGTCCCCAGAAAAGGAAGGACCACTATGGATCTGGAACACTCCTGGTAGACTGAAGAGCCTCCTCCTAAAAGTGCAAGAGTTTGAGCTGTCGCGGTACATCTTGGGCACGTGGACCCTCAGGAAGGGAAGACTCGAATATTCTCAACTGGGCTGAGGAAAAAAAAGAAGCCGAAGTGGTCCAGCGGTTTTCTAACAGAAATAGTTCTGCGACTATCCTACCGGGACAGGGGGGTGTTCTCCCCGGGACATCAAGAGCAAAAATGGCGTTCTACATATTAATGACAACTGAGGGAACTGAAAGAGCACTCATGTCCCCATGCGGTTATTAGAGAGAGGAAACTCGAATAAAAAGAGACACAGTCCGTCCGGTCACTGGGAGAAAAAAGACAATCAAAAGGAGAAAAAAGCAGAGACTGAATAGCCCGAAAGAAATTCATTGTTCACAAGATTGAGACTTAAAAGCAAAGCCACCTGTAAAACAGGTTTCAAAGAAGATGGAAGGGGAAAAGAGTGGGGGGATCGAAGCTGGATTAAAAGGGTGGGGTCCAGAAAAGGGGATGAAATTGTGAGTGTCGACCGGGGGGGATAAAAAAAAAGCAGGGGTGAAAGGTTTCGTGTCCCACAGACCGCTTCGGACTATAAGCCCCGTTAGAAAGTGGACGGAAAGAATCGCCTCCTTCCCTTCAACATATTAACGAAAGAGAAAGGGGAAATAACACTCCGTGCGGGAAAAATCAGGGCCGTCAAGCTCTCGCGCATGGTGGCCAGGGTCGCATCCGCTGCGTGGGAAAAGGGGGGGGAAGGAGGAAAAAACGGCGCAATACGACCAAAAGAAACATGCAATACATGAGCACTGAATTGCGTGTCGGAAAAACTCAGGGAAAAAAGCAGGCAAAGCTGCGAACGGGCAGTGGGTAAGGGGGAGTGTCTGCAAGCCTGGGCAAAAAGGAGGCCAAAGAAAAAACGGCTTGTTTTTTTACCTGGGTGAGGGGAAAGAAGGGAGGACAAACAGGGCCGTGGCTGCTGATGAACGAGGGGGCATCAGAACAGGAAAAGGGACTAGAACGTGCATTAACTAAATCAGCAACTTCTAAAAAAAGTTGAAAGGGAGGAGGAAGGCGTGACCCTAGGAAAAGAGCACGGTACGTCAAGGAAAATGGGGACCCTGGGCTGTGCCAGAAAAGGGAAAAAAAACAGGCTCGGTCGCATCCCTTCGACCGCTTCGTGAGCAAGTTAGGGGAAGGCTTTTGAAGGTCCCCATATCGACTAAGAAAAAAAAAAAGCAGGAAAGAGAGGGAAGCTGCCTCAGTGCGAGAAGCAGCCGGCGCCAGGCCAAAAATGGCGAAAAAGCTTGGCCTCGCCCCGCTGCGCTCCCGCCATATTTAAAGGGGGGAGAAAGACCCTACTTGAGACAAAGGAAGCAAGGGAGGGGTCTTTTGTTGCTTGGAATAGGATGAAAGAACTGAGGAACACCGCGATGCAGCAGTAGAATACCCCACAGGGGCACTCATGGACAGAAAAATGCAAGGGAGACGGCCGCGGTAGTGAAGAGGGGGGGAGCGGGGTCATACAGAACGGGGGTCTCTAAAGAGAAATCAAAAAAATTCCGTCCCCAATGGTTGCTCAGAAAGAAGAGGAGGAAGTGGAAAACCACGAAAACCAAAAAACACAGGCAAACCGAAGAGCGATGAGGGGAATCAAGCACCCAGGTGCCGGGGGGTGGGAGAAAAAAAGGATCGACGGGCCCGGAAAAAAAGGAGGGAAAAAAAAAAAGAACGGGAAAAGGGAAACTGAAGTCGAGCGGGGACCACAAAAAAAAGATCGGCGCGCCCCAAGCCGAAGAGGGAGAACGCCGACGCTAACCAGAGCAAGTCAAGAAAGGGAAGACGATACCACGAAAGGGGGGGAGGGGGGGACATCTATCCGCAGAAGCTCGAATTCCGAGATTGGCGTTGTTTCGAAAGGGGAGGCCAAAGGACGGACACTCCTTCTGCGGTGAGCGCTCCAAAGACAAGCTTGCCGGGGAAAAAAAACAGAGAGAAAAGAACCTGTGGCTCGGACCACTTCCGCCGGGTAAGGAGCAACAACAAGAAGGAGGAAAAGAGATTGAACCTTGAAAAAGGGCGGAAAGGGGTTGGGAAAAGGAGGACACCAAGGCGCTCACGCAGAATCGGGGGGGGGACGGTGAGCCGAACGAAGCAGGAAAAAAGGTTGAAAGAGAAAAGACCGCCATGACCCATGCCTCGCAACAAGCACCAGAGGAAAAAAGGTGTGATAGCGACTTTGCGGCTCAGGGAGGGCCATGAAAAAAAAAAAAAAAAAAGGGCAAAAGGGAAGGGGTAGAAGCCGGAGAAATTACGGAGAAACCAACGCGGTGCGGTCAAGGGAAAGGAAAGCGTCCTAAAAAAAAAATTTGAGGGGTCCCGCTCACAGATCTGGTGTCAGGGACCTGGGCGGGAAACCGGAGCCCTCTTCCAGATTAGTAAAAGAAAAAACATAAAAGGAAAAAAAAAAAAAAAAGAGGCACGGGGATCAGATTAGAGCATCTCTGTGGGTGGAAAAAAAAGGGGTGTGGGGGGGGCGCCGGGGGGGGGGGAATGAGGCGCAAATTTGGTGAAAGGGGGGGAAGTGGTGGTGCTCCAACTGAAGTGGGACAAACCTTCTGGAATGAAGAAACAGGAGGAAAAGGACCTTGACCCGCCGAGTCACCAAGTTGGGAGAGGGGAGACGCCACCGTTGGTTAGGGAAGGCAATCTCAAGAAAAAAATTGGGGAAAGAAATTTGATATCAACGGAAACAACGCACACTTACAAAGGGGAAAGAAGGAGAAAGGATTGAAGGAGCGCTACCTGAGACCCAGCCGTCGGGTATGAGAGATAGCTAAAAAAGCCCAGGCGCTTCTCATTTCCTGGGAGTGGGACTCTTCAAGAAAAATGACCACCTTCTCAAGGAAAACGTTAATCGGAAAACTCCCAGACTTTGAAGGAATGGGGGGGTTGAACCTCAGGGCCTGGTGCGAATAAAGATCCTTCAATTGTCAGGGGAAATCAGAGAGGGTTCACGAACTTCCAAAGAGGGGACAAAAAATTCAAACGCAAGATTTTACTACCCGAAATGTCAGTCTTGGCGTATCCTATTTGAAAATAAAAAGAACAACGTTTCAAACACTAGAGTTCGAACGACTTCACTTTCGGTGGGGGGACAATCCTTCTGGAGCAGGGGGTTTAGAGATGCAACTTCCAGAAAAAAAGCAACTATCTGCGACCACTACCCCAACAAAAAAACCTTAGACGCTCCCTTGCCGGTAATGAGAAAACCGAGGGTAGAAGGGACGATAAGGGCATTAACAAGCTTGCGTGCGGAAAGGAGGCGGACAGACCCACTACCGTTGGGGAAGGGGGGCTCAAAAAGGGGGGGGGAACGTAGTAACATGGACAAGGAACGACTCCTAGACAGGGGTTCAGAATGCAAACCCTACGGGCAGGCAAAAAAAAAAGCGATTGGCCAAAAAGAAAAGCGGGGGAAGAGTACGAAAGCACAATCGTCAACGATTGAAGCGGTCAGTACAATAGGCAGACGCTAACTGGAGATGAAATTGGGAGAGCACCAGATCCACTTTGCCTGAAGAGGGACATCTATCAAAAAAAGCGGTCGAAAAGACCGTCGAGATAACAGAAACAGCTCGTCGGCCAAAAAAAGAATACCAAGTCTTACCAAAACTACCGGAGCCAAAGGGTAGGGAAAGGGGTACCCCCAAGCACTTGTTACAGGGACGAAATGGGAAGCGAAGAAAAACGAGGCTCTGGCACACCCGAGGAGGACGGGACGAACGACGGTGCCACACAAAAAGGCAGGGCTAATCAAGGTTGAGAGCTTCCTAAGAAAGAGGGCCAAAAAGCCGCTTTCGTGAGTCAAGAGGGCCTTCGGCAGAAAAAGCATCCCCTAAACCAAGAATTGGCGGAGGAGGAGAAGGCCGGAGTTAAGTGCCATTAGTTGGCCAGCCTTGAAAAGCGGGGGATATCAAACGAAGAGTCCAATTCGATCGCAGTCCCGTTCTTAGACCCTCAAAAGCTGGGAAAGAAGAGACATGAACGGAGTGACTCCGGTCGGACTTCAATCAGAGCCACTTGGCAAGGTCCCTTGTCGCCCACTACTACCAGAGCCCGGGGGTCAATCACAGGAATAAAGGAGATCGTGGGGGCGCGGGAAAAAACGAAGCATAAAGGTAGCGGTTTGGTCATGTTGTCCGGGTGAAACTGCAAAGGGAAAAAAAGAAAAAGGAGAACCGTGAAAGGCCAAGCCTTCTACAAATCTGTAGAGAAAAAAAATCCGCGTAGGGAGATAAACTTTTGCTGCAGCCTTTCAGACCACCTTCGTTCAAAATTTAAAAAAAAAAAAGGGGGGGAGAATGGCTAGTGCTGTCAGTAATGTCGACCAAAACCACCAAAAAAGGGAGGAAGGCCAGACAAAGACGCTCCTAGGAAAAGAAAACTCAAGGGCCACCCGGGAAAGGAAGGGAAATCCAAGCCTAATTTCTCGTGGGGGTGCTTCTTTGGATCAAAGGGAAAAAAATCGGGGAAGGCCTGACCAAGCAACATGCATGTGTGGAATTGGGGGTGGGGGCGCATGGCGCCTCTCTCAAAGGGGAAAACAGCGGGAGGGCCGCTGGTGGGGAGAAGGGGGGGGATGGGGGGTCCCCTCGGGTGAAGAGGAAAGAAAGAGAAG
>Ga0179591_1219824_pt1 | contig 10514 bp, 7 predicted proteins | sample CZOMad2_1_08_16f_FD_182891 | JGI IMG/M metagenome (GOLD analysis project Ga0179591, IMG submission 182891) | Vadose zone soil fungal communities from Angelo Coast Range Reserve, California, USA - CZOMad2_1_08_16fungal (PacBio error correction) | ecosystem: Environmental > Terrestrial > Soil >...
AGAGAAGGTGCCTTACCAATCAGATTCTAGTCTGCTTCAGTTCTCTTAAAATTGACGGCAAGTGAAAGGTAAGGGGGTTGAGGCGGACAACGGAATACGGAAAAAGAGGATAAAAAGGAAGATGCATGAGGGGAGGGATGTTTCTTCGGTAGCGCAACGGACTGAGATTTGGAATCGGCTATAACAGACGAGGGGGGGGCAGGGTAATACGGAACCTCTCGAGAGAATAAAAGTTCGGTAGAAAACTAAAGAACTTGCGCACTACTCATGTGCAACAAAAGGGAAAAGGTAGAAAACATAAAAGATTTGGAATGGGCCTAAGCGAAGGGAGTCCACGAAGGGCATGAAGCAGGATACTGGAACTCAAATAAGAGAAATTTGGCCGATCCAGAAAAAACAAACCAAGCAGTCAACAAACATCAAAAGGAGGGGGCACACGGGAGTGTACAACTACACAGTTGACATTTGGGATAGCTGGAAAAGCGCAGGGGAACGACTGACCTAACTTCTCAATTGAATAAGAAACGCAACATCTTTAGGAACATTGAGAACCGACTTTAAAAAAGGTGTCAATAAGGAGAAGCCAAGGGAGCAACTGCTCGAAAGCCTTGTAACTCAAAGGTCATGGCAAGAAAAACGGCTGACAGAAAACAGACGGGAACGAAAAACGAAACGTGTCTACGATGTCCTCAGCAAAGCGTGAACTGGGTTACCCTCCCGAAATCAGAACTCTGGCGGGGGGGGACACTGGTCGATGTCCAGGGAAGGACGAAGGGGGGAACGAGAAGTGGGCGGTTCTTGCAACAAAGGAAGAGAATACGTCGTCCTTAAAAAAAAAGTGGCGCCAAACGCGGGAGCCAGTCACCGGGGAGAGGGGCAAAGGAGGGAACGTGGCTATGGACGACCCATCAAAATTTAAAGGTCCAAAGAAAGAAAATTCAATGGGGAATAAAAAACACGTCGGAGAGAAAAAGGTTGATGAACATAAGATGTTGACGGGGGGGAAGGTCCGACCTGGGTGATCATCTGTCAAAAATACGATGGGATCACATCCCAGAGACAGGGAAAAAAACCTATTGAAAGTTTACCGACCTGTCAAGGGTCTGCATGGACCGTCCAGGGATCCTATCGGTTAATTGTACAACAGAGAAAATCCTGTTCAGGATAGTGATGGAATTTGATCCAATGAAAATCTTAAAGATAAGAGGAAGCGATCCCCCACCGGGAAGATAGACGGGAGTAAGAAGTCATGAACTTCTTAAAGGGCGTCGGGACTCGGGCGGTTTAAACGTCTACGAAAAAAAAAAGAGCAGTAAGGACGGGTCGCTCTTTCTGGTGGGGAAGAATGAACGTTAAGGCTTCAAATTCGGCCAGAGTTGTGGGGGGACGCCATCACTTTATTCTGAGGGAGCGGGGATAGCAATGTCTAGGGTGGGCTAACTTCAGGCAGCGAGGACTAGAAATGAAAAGAGAAGGGGGAGGAGATTTTGTTGAGATAAACCCAAAAAGACCGAGGCTCCTGATAAAACCTGCCGTGCCGATAGCTAGAGGAGACCGGAGCCTCTCCACTTTTTGACTGAAGGGGGAGAAGGTCAAGAAAATACAAGAGGGTCAGAAGGAAACAAGGGCGTCGTCATAAAAAAACCGTGCCTGCAGCCTAAGCTTGGGGGAAGGTTGCAAAAAGGGAAAAGCTGGCCGCACAATCGTCTAGAAGAATCACCGCCAGAAGGTTATCAACAGGTCCCACGGACTACGTGCTCACTAAGGCTGGAACTCCCCGAGCAAAATTTTCAGTTTAGACTTCGAAGCGACCACGACGGCGCGAAAAGAATCAGGGAACTCTCTTTACCATTGGAACAAATGGGCTACACGAGCGGGGCACAACGAACGATCGAAGACGATAAGGGGGGGAAGCAAGAGGGAACAATCATTTTATCACCGCGCAGCGGAAAAGGGACAGGACTGCAAAAACACAATTTTGTAGAAAAAAAGGGGCGCTAAGGAGGGGTCTTCAATCAGCACTTTAGGCGGATTTGTCGTGAGTGGTAAGTTTGGAAAAGAAGGGGTGAAGAGGGGCACCGAAGAGAAAAAGAGGAGACAACTGCATATGAACTTCTGTCCTTCAACTCTATCGAATCTGGAAAAAAGAAGGTTCAAAAAATCCATGACCGAAGAGGGCGTGCAACCAGGGAAGGGCCAACTGGGAGTGAAAGACGAGCGACAAAGATAGGAACGGGTCCTAGGGGGAAAAAAAGTGGTTCGACGGACTACACGGTCGCGGAGGTGCATCTTTTTGGTAGCGAACAAATGCCTGATGATGGAGAGGAGTCGTCAATTAGGATAGTCTCAAGGGGGAACAGGGGGTAATTCAGTTAGCTGTCAACGAAAGTGTAGGGGGAAGAAGGGAGCTGGCCGTTCGAAGAGGGTAGAAATGGGATTTCTTCCCAGTAAAGAAAAAAATGGAGGAACCCAATGAACCGCACCTCTTACGGGCACGAAAGAGACGCAGGGATGCTTGTGTGGTTCGGAACGTTGTACTTGGAAGTGGACGACAGGGGTTCACGCCTTGAAACGGAGCGGGGGCTCCAAACGGTAGGAGGAAATTCAAAACGCGAAAAAACCAAACGTAAAATTTAAAAAAGGAAGAGGGTCAGGATACAGACAGCTGGCGACCGTACCTATTGGGGGCCGGGAAGAGAAGTGGGGAATCTATAATGAAAGGGGGAGAGAGAAGGAACTAGAACGGCGTCACAAAGTTTCCTTCCCTTGGAATCCAACTCGAAGCTTATTGGCAAAACGAGATGCATACGTCGTATGAAAATCGTTTCAGGAGGCCGCGGAAGGGGGAGGATGTTGGGGTGACACGACATCCCTTTAAGGAAGACGCAAATGGCGTCGGGGTGCACGGGGGACGGGAAGAAGGAGGGGAAAAAGCCGCCGCTTCATAGGAATGAGGGAAGGGCGATGTGAAGGGAAGTTAAGGTAAAAGGGGTAGACGATCCTAACTGTAGATGGGGCGGGTTACAAGGAAAACGACATTGACGGTAGAATAAGTAAAAGCGTGGTGGAAAACGAAGGAGCCATCCATCTGGTCACCCAAGGAGAACAAAGAAGAAGCAGAAAGTCAGGACGTGGCAACTCTTTTGTGCTAGAGAGAAGGAAAACGAACGGGTCACGAGAGTAGGCAGAAGCCCGGGTGAACACAGAAAGAGCAGGCGTGGTCCAAAAAAGTTGGGCAGAAAAGGGGCCTACATCGGTCATCTGAAAGTGATCGTGCAAAAAAAAAAAAGTAAAGAGAAAAATAGCATGAAGGAGTAGAAGGATGGGGAGAAGGAGTGGAAAGTGCGCTTGAGGAGTCTTAGAATACCGCTTAACAGCACGAAAACCTTTTAATGCGGGGGGCTGGGGCAAGTCGGGGATCGGCAGATAACTGGGCAAGGATGTTCAACGGAGGGCACGACAACGAGGGAAGTCAGCCAGGTCAACGGCGAAGAAAAAAAAGAAAAACTGAAGGAGGAGGAAGAGATGGTCGTTAATACTACTCTGGATTCACGCTCACTACAACGAAGAACCAAGGGAGAGGGAACGGAAACCTCCTTAGGGAACAGAGGGGGCCCCATCCCTTTAAGGGGGAGGGGACTCTAAGCTGAAGGAAGTCGACGCCTTCAGCGAACGACAAGCCTGGTTCTCGTCTATCCTCATTCTGTCAAAGGATGACGGGAGGCAAAATTAAAGAGAGGGGGATTTAGGGGGAAAAGGTTGCACAGTCGTTTGAAAAAGCCTGTCGGGATGGCTCGGGAAACGTCAGGGGGAATTCTATATTATGACAACTGATTTCGGCCGGGGGAAAAGACTCTTGACTACACCCTCGTCTGAAAGGACGAAGTCAGTGGCGTGGTGGGGGGAGCGGACGATTGAGGGATCCGCTGTGGGGGAAAAGCTTGGGTCAAGATGGGCGCATACCTGGCGTGAAAACGGGGACTTCCTTAAACGGGTGGAAAAAAAGTCTGAACGACACCATTAAATTGTAACCTAGCATGCCGCAAGTCTGGAAGCGGCGGGGGGAAGATCGTTTCATGAGCTGGCTCCTACTGACCAACTGGGCAAACCGACAGCAGGGATAGGTGGAAAAAATGAAGAAAAAAGGTGAAAGTTGACAAACAAAGAACGTCAAAAAAAGAGCTGAAAAAAAAACTTGAAGAAGGGGGGACGTAATTAAGAGCGGGGATGGGGTGCACTCTATGCTAATTGGGGAATGCTCCAATCTGAAAAGGTAAGCTACCCGTAAAATAGAAAAAAGCCTGACGCGAGAACCAGTCACAGGGTCGCGCAAAAATTACGCTTCCGGCAATTAGGAAAGGGACGCCACTGCATAAAAGAAGAACGACCGCGCAACTGTAAAACGGGTTCTGGGTCATTGAATTTCTGAAAACCTCGCAAGATCGGGAAAATGCTGGCAAATGTGTGCAAAGATAGGGGAAAAAGAAACGCTACACAAAAAAGAAGAGGGCTATTGCGGGGGGGAAGAAGCGCGGGAAAAGTTCCAGGGGTAGGGGAAAACTTAAGGGGTTGGTAAGGAACGAAGAATTTCGAACATACGCTACACCGGACGTCCACATCACGACACTCTACCCTCACTCAGACTCCTATAGGGGAAAAATAAAACAGTGAAAAACAATGCCAACTTGCGAACGCTCCAGCATCGCCGGGGGGGGTTCTAGGAAAAAAGATCAAGAAGTCAGGGCTTGGCCCCACCCGTGCTAACAGCGAGGAAGGTCGATAGCGAGAGGTGGGGAAGATAGGTGGAAAATGAAGGAGGGCACGTCGGGGCCGGGTTGGGCTTGGTCAAGGAGTGATCGAAGGTCTTAAAGATCTTTGAAGGAATTAAAGTCCGTACTAGCTTGGGCGGGGAGGGGTACTAAGGAGGGACAAGGATCAAACAATAACGGGGAATTGCCGAGCAATTTGTCGGGGTGACGACACATCCTCTCGACTTCTCTGGTCTTCATAAATAACGAAGAATGAGAAAATTGCTGCGAGAAAAGAGCTCAAGAAAAGATAGGGCTCAAAGGGAGGGGAGGGAGAACTGCTTGGGGCACGCTGTTCTCAAGACCAGTAAAAAACCAGAGTCGCGTGGTGGGTCGTTCGAAAAAGGGGGAACGTTTGCAGCGGCGAAAGGGAAAAGGAAAACATGGGGAGCGGGTGGGGTTTCAATCTACTGGCAAGGGACTGGTACGGGGGAGCGGAATAGGGAGTGACATAGAGAACGATGTGTGAACAACGGAAGGCTTGCTCATCCGACCCGGGGGTAAGAAAAAAGATTTAGGGAAAAGGGGGGGTTCAAGCATCAAGATATAACGTTGCTCTCATGAAAACTTCTTGGTATTCTTAGGGTGTCTGCACGTCGTACATTTCTACCCAAGAGTAATCGATGAAATAAAGTTAGATCTGATCGTAAAAGGCGCATGGTCTGCATCGCGAGCGAGTTGACTTCGCTAACACCAAGAGGGACCCGAAAAGACTGAAAGAAACTATTCTCTCATGATCTGGAATGGGAAATAACATGAGAAAGGTCTGTAACATTCCCCGTTCACCGAGGGAAGAATCAAAGGGTGGGGAGGGAATTCACAAAAAATCAGGGGGAAGGGGGCACTCCTAAAATAGGGAAAAAATGGAGAAATCACATCCTCCAAAGCTATGTAAGGGGATTGAGAGAGTCAAAGACGTTAAGAAGAGAAAGAGGAGCTGAAGGAAAGTTGTTCCTTTAAAGGTGTAGACAAAAGACGGGAGACGTGTTGGACAGAGAATTTTCCGAGGGAGGGAGGAAGGGGGTCCAGGGGGGAAGACGATTTTGGCTAACCCTATGAAAATCAACTGTACTAGCAATTCAAGAGGGATCACGGGGAATAAAGGACGATTGCGGGGCAGGTCCCAGGGGAAAGACGCCGGTCCCGGGCATTGGCATAGCCCTCCCTTTGAAAAACTGTATCAGACACAGGGGGAAGAGAAAAGAGAACAAGACAGAGACAAACAAAAAGGACGAGCCGAGGGTTTGCAACGGGGGGGGAGGGGGGTGCTATCTTTTCCACAACCGTAACGCTGGGGGGAGCCAGAGCAACGCGGGGAAACCGAGAGGGAGTGGAAAAATGGCTGTAACGATTGGAGACAAGGGGGAAAGGAGACGCCGTCATCCACCTAACAGTTCGTAACAAGCCTGGCAATTTGAGGCCAAAAATCAGAAGTTACAGACTGAGGTGGAAAAAGTAGTATGAGGAAGGGAGGGAACGTCCAAGCGACAAACGTAAACGATTCAAGAGTCGATGAGTGGTTGCGAGGCTGTTGGCGTCAGAAGTTTGGGGGGGGAATGAATCCGGGGGAGGAGTTAAAGGGAGGGAAATCGCGGGGGGAGCCCTGCTTGAGAAGTAGGAAAAAAATAAGGAAAAAACGGTTCTTAGTTTGCCTCTTCAATCATGCCCACGGTTGAGGGGAAATCGTACGACAGGAGGCTTAGTGCCTGCTCGGTGTAAGCGAAGGGAAGACAATGGGGGGGGGAAACGGCGGACTGCAGCTGTCTTAGGGGGCAAGAACGCGGCTTTTTTTTGTTGGGGGGGTGAAGGGGATAGGACAAAGTTTCCGAGTAAGGTGAAGGTCTGAGACGAAGAAAGACCTTTGCGCAGGGGAGTCTTAGAGGGGGGAACACCTGACGGGTTTATGTTGTAGCCTAAATTTTTGTTCATTCTTAAGACGTAGTGCGCAGAACACTTTTGGGGGAAATAGAGGCGGGGAAGTACGAAAAAACGCTTGGCGAGGTCGGCCAAGCGCCAAAGAAACTGGCAGGGATGGCAAAAGAGAAAACAACCACCCCTCAAATCATGGTTATTCGTGGGGAAGGGTAGGGGTCCTGAAGACAAAACATTAGATGAAGGACGTACCACTAAACGAAATCAGCCGATCAGAATAGGTGTTCAGAAAGAAGGCTAGATCAGAAAAACAACATTATGGTACTTAAATAAGTCGTCATCCGAGAGAAAGGGGAGAGATCGTGAAAGGGGAGGGAGTCAATCAAACGGGAGAAGTACGGGAGGGGGGAGGAAAAAGGCCATAAGGACCATCGGAGACAAACCTTACGCAAGTTTTCTTATGGTTCGGCAGCGAGAGGGAAGGGAGGCCTACACTGCTACAATAGGAGTGAAAAGGAAAAAGCTCTAGAGAGCAAAAAGTTAGGGGGGGGAGGGAGAAACTACGCTGCGCTACGCCGTTTGGAAACCCCATAGCGGCTAAAAAAAGAAAAAGGAAGGGGGAGTGCCTACTATAGAAGAAAATGGACCAAAGGGAAGAGGGAGACAGAAAGTAAAATAATCGGAGGGACACTTTGGGGCCGAGCCGAAACACAACCACATCCCTCTGAAACGATGGACTTGAACAAAAAAAAAACATCAAGGCAGAGGTAAAAACTAAAAAATGGGGGGCAGGGGGAAAGAGTAAAAGAGAAGACCTAAAAAGCCCTACGGCTTCCAGAAAAATGTTGGGGTTGGGGTGGGGGTGGCACATTACATCAAACTTGAAGAGGGCAATCACAAATTAACGAAATGGGAAGATGATAAAGGAAGGAGACGATCAAGGCCGTAACACGTAACACCAGGGGCATACACACGCATTAACCCAAAAGAGACGTCCAACGCAACACGTTGGTCGAAGGGGAGACAAGTCCAGGTTGAAAAGCTTGGGGGAACGGGACGAAACTCAGAGAGACGCTGCTTTTTCACGGTCGGATGGGGGTCCGGAATGCTAGTGAGAAGGACGAAGGGGGAGACGGAGCAAAAAGTGGGTAGAAGGGGAGAAGGGGGGGGACTTTAACTTAGAAACAAACATACAAACATTCAAAACTCGTGTCAAGGAGAAGGGGGGTTCTCTGGAGCAAGAGAAAATTGGGACTGTGACAAGAGCAAATTCACCGAGGGGGTCAAAAAGGAGGGCTGAAAAGGAGGGGTGGAGCTAAACCTTTTCTATGGGGCCCCCCTTGAGCGAGCAGATCAACGGAGGGGAATCAAGCAAAGAACGGGAAAGGGCTAATTCTGAAAAGCCTCTTTTGAAGACTGGTAACCGCAACGAGGAATCAGGAGTGAAAGTGGCAAAATAGCAAAAACCTTGGAAAAAGGGTCATAGGCTGGGCAGTCAAATCTTATCATTACGCTGACGAGGATAAAGAAGTCAAACAACAGGGGGGTCGAAGTATCGAGTTGCTAAAAAAGAAAAAAAAGGAACGGTCGTCAATTCCTCTGCAGCGGCACGAGAAATGCACTGAGGAAGGGAAGGGCCTCCTCTTCTGGAGGAGGGATCAGAAGCCTAATAAGGTGGGAGCCCAGGAAATCAAGGCACGATTGTTGTTCCTCCATCACTTATTCGGGGAGGGTAAATTAATGGGGGACCTGTAGGTAAAAGGGAAGCTGGAATTAAAAAGGGGGGGAGACACTGAACTGAGAGACTCGAAGCAACTTGGAGGGTCAGCGGTGGGTTCAAAGAAGAAGGACCACCGGCGCGACGGGCAGACCCTCGCGTGCTAGAGCTATAAGGAGACGAGAAGAAAAAAGGGGGGAGCATCGTGGCAACGGGCGAAAAAAAGCAGAACCTTCTCCGCCCGGATCGGCTAGAAAACCGGACCGCATCGGGGAGCGGGGGGCGGAGCGGGAAGCTTAAGGGCGTTAAAAACCATCGTGAATCAAGGGTATCCCGAACGAGGTACACCTGGCGAAGACAATGGCGGGCGGATCTTGGAAAGAACCACGAGCCAATGCATTTGAAATCAAGCAATGAAAAGACGAAGGAAAAGCCAACGCGAATAGCATGAAAAAAGGAAAGGGAAAGTCGAGGTCACCTCAGGGGATAAGCGGGGTCCGTTGAGACAACGCATATTTAAAAAAGGTTCTGGGCACTCTCTCGCGTGGCAGATTCAGCTCGCGAATGGGGGGGGGTAAGAGGGCAACGCTGGAGGGATCGTGTGGAAAAAAGGGGGAATGCAGGGGGAGAGCTGTCGGGGGGGGTAGTCAAAGGTGAAGAAGGTGAGCTTTGCCCTACCTCTCCAAATCTCCAGGCAGAGGAACGGGATGACGGAAAATCTGCAGGGAGCGTCGGCGAGCAAGGACGTACTCCAGCAAAGTAAGGGCGGCCATAGATTGGTCGGGAAGACAGCGATAAAAAAAAAATGATCTCGATCAAACTAATGTGAACCGAGGCTTTGGAAAAAAGGGGGCGCTGCCGAAACAATCATCTTCTTGTAAATTTGGCAAGAGTAACAGGGGAAGAAGGGCTGAAAAGAGGCTGAAAGGATCTCGTCAATCCCGGAAACGCATGGGGTGGGAACTTAAATCTCTTATGGGTCGGCCATTGGGGCGGGACTTCAGGAAAAGATAACGAGTGAGAAAGAATGATTGAGGGGGACCCCATCTAAAACAAATTTAATAACACAAGGTGGCTGGGAGGAAGGGGCCCTCTGACCTTGCAAAAGCCAAGGGTAAGAATTAGTCTTGGGGGGGGTATCGGGGGGATTGGACCATTTACCGTTAAACGAAATTTAACGTTGCAATGAAGGGGGGGACGCACAAGGTAGGAGAAGTACAGGGGGAACACGAAAACCGTTTAAAGGGGGCGGTCGGCGTCGAGGAAGCTGGCGTCCTTACGGTATTAACGAAGGGGGGGGGTTAAGCTGAATGGAAAGGGGTGGGAGACGCACGCACGGAAACGGAAGGACCAAAGGGCCCCGTTCCGAATGTGAGAAGGGGAACATTCCCGGGACAGCAACATGAAAGTGCACAAGTCAACGCTGCTGCTAAGTAGGAAGGATTAAAACGCGGGGTTCCTCCTAAAAGGCGAAAGGGTGAAGGAGGTGGTTGGGGGGAAACGGAACGCCCGTGAAAATGGTAGCATCGGCGGGGTAACCCTGTTTTCACAACATGAACAGACGTAAAAACTTCACACATCGACTTTGCTGAGGCGGTAAAGGGCAGGGGGACGCCCAGGAGAGAGCGAGACGAACGTCGGAAGGGAAGGCAGTCAAGAACAACCAGGTACGGAAAGACCATCGGAAGAGGGGAAACCACACTGCAAGGGAAAGCACAAGAATCCAAGCCATCTAAAGTCTACTTACGAAAAGAGTGGTTGGGGGGGGCAAAAGAAAAAAAAAAACTGTCCAAATTCTTCCAAAATATCTTCAAGCAAAGAAGGTACAAACGAAAAATCGAAAGCTTTGTTAACAAAAGGACAAAGGAAGACCTTCGCATCGGAAGGGAGCGTCAGGAAGAGGGAAAGGTAGCTCAAAGAAAAGGCCTTCTGTAAGACGATTTTCCGCGGGGGGGAGGAGCTGCTTAGGAGAAAGGAAGCGTAGATCAAGGGCCGAAAAGGGAGGGGGTCCGGCGTGGGGGGAACAAGAAGGAGGGGGGATAGGGGGACAAGGAATCCCCAAGAGTGCCGTCGGGTTTGTGCGGAAAAAGGAAAGGAAATCATTAGGGCACGAGAAA
>Ga0179591_1368312_pt1 | contig 10514 bp, 12 predicted proteins | sample CZOMad2_1_08_16f_FD_182891 | JGI IMG/M metagenome (GOLD analysis project Ga0179591, IMG submission 182891) | Vadose zone soil fungal communities from Angelo Coast Range Reserve, California, USA - CZOMad2_1_08_16fungal (PacBio error correction) | ecosystem: Environmental > Terrestrial > Soil >...
ACTTTTCTTAGGTTTACAAGTAGGTCATGAAAACGTGAGGACCGTTAAACCCGCTTTTTTCTTCCCGAAACTAAAATAGGAAAGAGCTTCAAAGAAGCCTCAAGTCCTCCTGGACCTCAATCGGCCTACATGGGACAAAGAGCGAGGAGCTGGTATCCAACAGCAATGGTAAAATGGCCGAATGCCTGGGAAAACCAGAATTTTGGAAAGAAAGAAACATCCTCAGGGGGGGTCGCTTCGGAGAACAACAGGAGGAATTGCGGAATCAGCGACCATCCAAGCGAAACGCCATAAAAGGCCTTTGTTCCTCAGGAAAAAGCCCAGCAAGAAGACACGGAATTCCGAACCGTATTTGAAGAAGTGAGGGGGAGGGCACGAAGCCTGACCGAGGGAAGGGCGGGAAAACCTGTGTGACGACACGGTGTCCTAAACGGGAGGGGGAAGGAACGGGTTGGGGGGGAAATCGCGGTCACCTTGCGAAAGACAGAAAGAACAGTGAAAGGTGGGAGTGAAGGGGTACCGTAAAATCCAATCACAGGGGCGGGGACAGCCGGGAGAAAGGGGGCTGGGAGTCTTTCTTATTCGTTGAGTGAAGGAGGAGGTCCGGGGGACGACTCCGATTTGTAGAGGAAAAAACGAGAAAAAAAAAGAAGGATTTCAGATCCTTTGAAAGTTGAGAAGAGTTTAAATAAGGGTTCTAGGAAATAGGATCGGCCACTGTGGGCGACGCTATCATCCCTACGTTCGAAAAAAAACGGAAAAGGTGCTTTGAAAGCACCTAAAGAAGGGGGAGGGGGAACCTGAGAAAATCTAGCCTCTTAGCCGACTCAGCGGGGAAAACCTCAAGAAAAGGGGCGGCGCGCGCTGCCAAGGAGCATATGAGGGGTGGCCCGCGCCGGCATCAGCGTGCCGGAGAGAAAGGACTCGACAGCGTCGCAAAAACAACCTTAGGGAAGAGGGGACCTAAAGTTCTTAGAGCGGCAAACAAAAGGCCGCCAGAAATGTACTCCACGGTTGAAGTCCGGTCGAGAAAAAGCAAAAGGACCTGAAAAAAGGGGAGTGGAACCGGGATAGGTCGTTGAAATTGAGGGCCAACACCGCAACTTCCGTTCGTAAAAGGGTCGCACGGAACCGTCGAGGGGCAAGACCCAGGGGGGGGGAAGTAAACGACGTGAGAAAAGAGTCCGTTCCAGGCCGGGCCTTCTTTTGGGAGGGGAGGGGTCAAAGGCGGCGGAAGTCAGAGCGGTGACGGGGGGAGAGTAACACAGAGGGGGGATTTGTCTTCGGATCGAATCCCTAAAACGTCACCGGAGGCCGGCACACGACCATCAAAAAGTAAGGCGCACCGTTCTTCGGCAATCTACCGTGAAACGGGGATGTCGCGGTGAAAAAAGGAGGGTTGAGGGAGAACGTGACGGAGAGTCCTCAGAAGAAACCAAAGAATTTAACGAGGTCACTGGCCTATTCTTTTCAAAGAAGGTGCCGGAGATACAAAGACTGCCCCAAAAAGAAGGGGGCGGAAGAGAACGGGAGAGAGCGCGATGAAGGGGGGGGAGGAGATTACCAGACATCTTCGGGGAAGCCGAGCGTCAGAGGAAGAACGGCACCTGTATTTCAGCACCGCATCTGCCTACAAGTTAAACGTGCAGATAGGGGGGAATACTGAAAAGGTCGAGAAAAGCTGAAGGGAAGGAGGGAAACAAACCGAAGCGTCCCGGCAATCTACCAGAAGGAAAACTTTCGAAAAACGCCTCCAAGCCTGCGGGTAGAGGAAACAAGGCAGGGGGAATCGACTACTTTGAAATCACAGCGGAGGGATTTCGATAAACCGGGAATTTTTGACACCCTGGAAGAAGGGAAAATCTGCTAGTAAACCCCTGACCTCCACGGAAGAGAGCAGTTCCGCAGACACCTTAAAAAAGGGAAAACAAAAGAAGGGACTCAATGGGGGCTATTCTGTTTCCGGGTATGCCACCGAGGCGGGAAAAACTTCGGGAAAGGTAGACAAAAAACTGAAAGTTGAGGGGGAGGCTCGGGAGTCGTTCCAACGACTGAGCCTAGAACGGATCGACCATCTCCACCCAAAGAACATGAAGGAGGGCTGAAATCTGATCCTATCCACAACCTTGGAAGGGCGCTTCAAACGCGAAGGACGACGAGGCGAAAAATGTCGAGAACGATGGCAACGGCATCGGTGCCTGGACCCGCGATAAATCGATCGAATAAACAACCTGAGAAGGGGAAGGGGAGCGAAAAACAGGCGACCGCGTCAGCCGCTGCGCATCTGACGAGAGCTCGAAATTCCAATACCGAGAATCGGCGAAAAAAGATGTGTTCCGGAGGACTGCGTGAAAAAAGGTGCACGCGTCGTTCACCAGGGTCTGGACCTCACTAGCCTTTCGTTGACAGGGGAGATAGACCACAAATGCGGAATTTAGACCTGACCGATGTAAGGAACACAGGGAGCGTCTCGCGGAAAGAGCCGCGACTAACACAGCTATCCAGAGTCCTACGGAGCGTAGCCTTGGTGAATGGGAAATACCACTTCCACCTACATGGAAAGATCAAGGTTACCAGGGAGTCACACAAAACGGGAAACCCACCTTCCGACCCACCTCCCCCGGGGGGGCGTTTAAACGTTAGACAACACGCGTTCCCAGTTTCTAGTGGCCACCTCGGTAAAGAACGTGGCGTTTTCGAGTTAACCTGTGGCTTCATTCCTCCGGAGAACATAGAACAGGAACGACCAAAGAAAGGACAGTCTCTTTCAAACGATTTTCAGCCAACCCCCCCCAGTAAAAAAGAGATAAGGGGGGGGGTCCTAGGACCTATCGAATTCCGCGCCTCAAACCTTCTGCAGAGCAATTGTCCACCTTCTGCGGTCAACGACAAAAGGGCTGAAACCTGAGGGGTGGAGAAAAAGGCAGACGGGTGCAGAACTGATAGGGGGATTTGCGAGGGATAGGGGGAGGAGAATACCACAAAGGGATTCAAGATGCAAATCAAAGGCTGTATCCTTTGTCTGCGGTTCCCTCACGGGTGAGGTTAAAATCATCAAACAACAAAAGGGGTAAGAAGGAAAACGTAATTCGGACAACGAATTTAGTAAACTTTGAATGCGGGGTGGGGGGGGTTGTTGGGAGTGTGTTTTGAGAGGGTGAAGTTTGCAGCCCCGCAGGTTTTCTGCGCAGAACCCAGAACCGGACCGGCTGCCGGAAATGCCGAAGGAGACGATACCAAAAGGTTTACCGACAGATCCTGTGCACTTGAGTTACCGTAAGGAACGTGGCAAGACAGAATGGGGGAGAATAACAGAAGGGAAAGTTAGAAGTCCTTCGATAATACAGCCCGCGCGAAAGGTCGCGGAGTCGGACCGAAAAGAACGACAGGAACCTCTGGGGAGGAGGGTTACGCCCAGACTCGCTAAACGGCCGAGAGAAGACTGCAAACCCTTAGGGGGGGGGCAGGCCAGGAAAAGGGTGTCCCCCTCGGAACGCCTCCTGCGAAGGGAAAGTACAACATTTTCGGCAGGGAGAGGTGGGATTGGGGCGATCGTTCACAAGAATCCTGTCCGGCGGGAAAAGTGACCAAAGTAGGTGCAAAGGTTGAAAAGATCCAGAACCAAAAAAAAAAAAGCCGTAGAAGGGATTTGACACCGGTCGCTGTCTTACGTACAGACCGAGCAGTGCCAAGAGTGTGTAGAGCCACCCTTAAGCCGAGAACGATCCGAAAAGTACCGGACAACGGGGGAAGTTAAAAGAGTTAACTACGAAAAAGCCCGCGTTCAAAAAAAGAGTCCTGGTAGGAAAAAAAAGACACCGACTTGGGGGTACGCGGAGAAACTGAGAGCCTCTAGATGCTAAAGAAAACGGGGAACTAGCACCTGCTGGCCAGGAAGGATGAGGGGGGCCCTCGCCGCGGGGGAAAAGTGCAGAGGAAAACTCAGGGGACGCGGTAAAAAAAAAATTCCGGGGGAAAAGCGGTAGTGACCACCTGGGCCCCGCTTCGCACTGGCAAAACAGCCGCAAAGAAAGGGGACAAGAGTAGAGGAATCTCAAAGGACACTCAGGTACATGTCTCGGGGGGAGAGAGGTCCTGGAAAAATCAGGAAGGCCGGAGAAGCCCCGCAATCGGGAAAAGTGAATTAAAGTTGCGTTTGAGGCCTATCTGCACAGGGGGCAAGCCGCCCCAAAAAACGAAGTCCGCTTTTTTCCGCATGCCGTGGGGCGACGGAAGACAAAAAGCCTCGGAAGGGGAAAAAGGTTTGTGTCAAAGCCGAAAAATGGATTGCGCCTGGATCAGACCAGGATTCAGGACGGCAAAAAGGCTGAATCCGCCAGACGCCAAGGGGGCCGTATCGACCTTGTAAACTCGGGCGTGTCCGTGCGCGGTGGCCGAAAGGGACCGCAAAGGTGACGGTCGCATCTAAGAGAAATGATCGGCCAAAGAACTTTACCGTGTCAGGGCTCGCGAATCCGAGATATGACGGACCTGAAAAAAAAGCTCGGACAAAAAAGGAGTAAAATAGAGAAGAAAGGAACGGCAAACGCAGACAGGTCATGTTCTTCATTGAAAGCAGGGATTCAAACCGGGCATCGCCAAAGAAAATGGCAAAAATCGCGAAAGAAACCACCGTCAAAGAAAATGACGGAAAGAGAGAAGTCGCCACCGTCGTCCGGCGGGGTACCAAAAGGGGGAAACTGACGACCGGGGCCCGCCGTTTCGCGGAAGCGGAGTCCCAAGGAGAACCAAAATGAAAAGCATCGGAATGACGAGAGAAACGTGATTAGACTCCGCCAACTACAACAGTTACGGGGCCGACAACAGTCACCGGGGAAATCCCTGAAAAAGTCCGCCAAAAAAAGCCGGATCACGAGCAGAAACACTAGCACAACTGAACGGCGTCTTGGGGAGGCAAAGTGAGGACGTTAACAACAAATGCAGAGAGGACGCTCCCCCCCCACTGGAAGAGGGTCACTTCAAAGAAAGGGGCTCCCAAAGAGGCCAACGACTTACTCTGAAGGAAATAGGGGAAAATAACACCTGACTACCCCTCTTCCGTCCAGAAGATGATAGACCAACCGCAAAAAAAAAAAAAAACCTTTTACGGAGTGGAGGATCATCGGAGCTGCCAAATTCCGAAGAACAAGAAAATCGATAACGAGGTAAAGGAAGGCACATAACCTCGACGCTGAGCGGATCTCAAGGGAAAAACCTGCCTGAGCAAACAAAGCAAAAACAGGCCTAAGGAGCTTACCGGAAGGCGGGCCAGGAAAAAGTAGGCTTCATCGAAGGGACCGTCAGGAGGGGCGGCGAGAGAAAGGGTGCCTTCTTCGGCAGAAAAGCTGGCTGAATCGAGCACAGTAGCACAACTCACTAGACCTTTAAGGGAGTGAAACGATGAGAACCAACGAAGTGAAGGTCCTTCTTAAAAAGGCTTATCGGAGCCGCGACTATAAAAAAACGAAATAAAGTCACATGAAAACGGACGGTTACGCCTGAGAAGCGTGTTGGAAGTCGGGACCGGCACATACCTCCTCCAACTAACAATAACGCACTAAAATCGATGGGGAACAAAATGAAGAAAACCCTTCAAAAATCCCGTGGGAAGAAAACAAAATACCATCCAACTACCAAGGTTCACAGGAAACACGCAGAAAAAAGGTTCAACACGAAGGAGGAGGCGGGTCAAGGGGGGCCCTTCAAGCCGTCGGAAGAGATTCGCTCTTCAAAAAAAACGAGGGAAAGAGTCCTGAGGAGGGGTGTCAAACCGGATGTCTCTAAGACAGAGGCTACGAAGAGAAGCAAAAAAATCTACCACGGTGTCTCGCAGAGAAAAAATTCTTTTTCTACCCCGGCCTCCAACACTTTTAAAAAAGGCGGTCACAACCGGAGAGGAAGGAAAAACCCTTGAAGGGAAAGGGAGCCGTTCTGCACAGTGATCGGGGGAGAAAAAGCGGGGCAGGGGAGGCAAAACTGGGGCTTAAAAGGCACGGCCCACGGCTGAGCCGAAAAGCCGGATCGTAAAAAGGGTGGCGTTTTGTCTCCGCAACAAAAAAACTGGGAAAAGAGAAAGAAAAGAACAACGACTGGAAAAGAAGGTGTACTAGCCGGAAAGTTCCGTTCTTCAGAAAAGATAAGAATTTAAAAAAGCCTTGGTTCTGAAAGGAAAAAACTAGGGACCGTCTGCGCCACGCAGAGTCAGATGAAAGGCGGGGCGACAGGTGAAAACGAAAAAGGGAAGAAGTCTTTGACCGCCAAACAGTTGGAACCAAGAAAAAGGGAAAAAAATGAGAAAAAAGTGTTCGAGAAGGGGTCCGGCGAAACCAGAACTGGTGGGGGTGGGGGGGGAAAGGGGCAACTAAAAAAGAATTTAAAAAGAAACCGGTGGGCGTGTGCAAGCCAACGACTCGGGCGCCTGCTTAAGGGCAAGAAAACACCCCCGTAGAAGGTAGTCACCAAAAAAGTGACCGAGAAAAATGTTGAACAAGGGGACGCCTGGGAGGCCGGTCGCGGTGGTATTGGTCCCCAAGGTCAAAAAAAAGCCGAAACCTGACGTGACCTTGCAGTAGGGCGAACGGTAAAGATCCCATCCAGGGGGATGCCCAGGGGCTGAAAATATTGGGCCGTTCTGCTGGAAAGGTCTCGTGACTGAAGACTAACGGAATCCCGCAAGGGGGAGGTCCAACAAGGGTCACTGATCCGGGGAACGTGGCCGAGCCAAAAGGTAAGTACCGAAGGAATCGCCAAAGGAAGCGACAAGCAACCAGAAGCGTGAAAAAGAGGCACCCCGGGATGACTTCACGCTCCGGAGTGTTGAAGAGACTTCCAAAGCCAGGAACTAAAACGCGGTCGAGTAACGCAGTAAAGACTGTCCGTGACGGGAAGCTCAAGTCATCGGGAAAGATACCGCGCGCCGTGTCAGAACACCCGTGCCGTGGCAAAATCGAGGAACGCAGGACAAGTGGCAGAAACGCACTGGAGGACACGTTTCGGAGACCGGTCAAGAGCCACCGAAAGCTATGGGGAGGTCGCGGGGTTGTCGATCCGGTGAAAAGGAGGGAAAAAGGGAAATCTAGCATCACGTAACTTTTCCGTCAAAAAGGAGCCGTGGAGAGTCGATCTGCTAAAAACCGGGTTTGCAGAGAAAGGGATATTAAAACCCACCAAAACACAAACACGGTCCGCTGGTGGGAAAAAACATGGTGTTAGAGAGAATTCCTAACCGATGCTGGAACGAGGAAGGCTTGGGAAAAAAAGGTACGGGAACCTCCAAAAAGTGTCTGGGGAGCCGCGTCAGGAAAAGAACCCGTCTGATCTTCCAGGTCTTGCCGGGAAACTGGGCCTTGAAAAAAAAGACCTAAAACTGCGGAAGAAAGACCGTTGAAACTCGGGTGGGTTCGCGCGACGCGTGGAGGGGATGGTTCCCTACGCCGCAGAAGCACGTTGGGGGATCTCAAAAATCCTTAGTTTAGAAGAAGGAGGACGACGGAAAGCGACGACCTGACCGCTCCCGGAGGAACTCTCAAAAGAAGATTATGAGAAAAAGGCGCTCACAAGAAGAGAGGGAGTTCACAATATGATTCATATCACCTATGGGGGGGCCACAAGGGTCCAAGCGGACCAAGTCTTAACAGGCAATTCCTGCAGCGAGGAGGAGACACACCGAAAAAATCTTCCTAAATCGGAGACCAACAGATTTTCAAAGAATTTAAAAACAAAGGAACCTTCTGGGGAACGAGGGAAGACCCGGTGTCCCGCCAAATGTTACGGAAAAGCGTTTTCGGTCGACAAATCCAAAGGAAAAGTCTTAAAAATTCACCGGGAGGGAAACCAGCCTTAACCGTGACCCCCTCCCGAAAGAAAAACGTCTCAAGAAAGGGCAGCCAAAAAAAACGCGAGCGGTATGGGCCTATGCGTGTCGGACGTAGAAACCAAAGGAAAAGATCGTAGAACCCATACGAAGCCGGAAGAAGGGAGGTGCAGAAACACATCTGGAAGGAGCTCGGCCTGACCTGATCGGGAACGACAAAAAAATCGCACACCGGAGGGGGAGTAGGTTCGGGGGGACTCCTGCCCACCCGGAGTGGCGCTCAAAAAAGAACCGAACGAAAAAAAAGCTCACAGAAAGGGACAAATCCAGACGGCCGGGTGCGCTGACAAAAACTGTCCTAGTCGGATCAGGCACGCGAAAGCTGGGAGGTCACCAGAAAGCCGGGCAGCGATAAGGAAAGCGACCGGGCCCACCGCTGAGCAGGCTTCAGCGCTCAAAAAAAGAAAAGGAGGCGTCGGGACAGGAGAACGGGTGCCTTCAGGAGACTGGGGCAAAGGGGCCTTGCGTCGTTCACAGGATGGAACCTCACGAAACACCGTAGACAAAATCGTACAAAGAGGAAAACGATCCGGGACCGTGTGGCAAGGCCACAACGGGGCCAGGATCCCATATAAAAGAGCGTCCGCTACTAGAACCCCCATAAAAGACAACGCGGAAGCATCGCTGAGTGGGGAAAAGAACCTTCAAACACATGTCACTGTTAACAAGGAAGGATCTCCAGGGACCGCTAAAAGAACCAAAAGGCCATCCAGCACACTATACAGTTAGGAACAAGAATAAAGTTCTCCGCACCGAGAGTACCTTGCACGGGCCACCCCTGTGGAAAGCACGGGGGAGGGGACCGTGCAAAGAAAAAAGCCGTTAGAGTCGGGGGGAGAGGGATTCAAGCGACCAACCGGACAGTTACTTTCTGGAGTGTCAAGGGTAAAAGAACAGACCGTCCGACAGAAGAGGTTGCTTGATCCGCAAGCATGGAAGAAGAAACCCGTCAAAAGTTCTGGTCGGCCAGCAGAAATCCCCTTGCTTTCGGTCAACTACACTGAAAAACGGGACGGTCGAGAAGACGAACGCAAGAAGGGGAAACTGCCCTAACGTGGGCGACTACGGAAGGGGCGGGGGCAAAGGCTTAAAAACCCGGCCCGGGAAACAGCCAGATCTGAAACCCGACACTTCGGGGCCGTGGGAAGCTCAACAAAAAAGATTGATGGAAAAGAATGGAAACACGACGTGCGTAGTCTATCAAGTTTACAAGGAAAAGGTTAAACAGCACAGAAGTTGGCTTACCGAACCGCCCGGAAAAGGGAACCGAGTCAAAAAAAAAGGAAAAAGCAAAAACTCGGAAGAAAGGGGGACCTCAACGGTGCTCGGAGTCTTGAGAAAGGCAGGTGGAAACAGAAATGCAAGGGAATGGAGAAGAAAAAGTGTCGATCATGGCCATTCTAAAAATAGCTGTCCTGTTGGGAAAGGGAGTACAACAAGGTGAAGCAAGACATTCCGGTCCGTGGAGGTGAAAGAGACTAAAAAGGGCGAAGGGCAGGCCGGAGGAACAAGAGGTGGTCCTTAGGGAGGACCACCGCGGGACCGTCAGGTAAGACGCGAAAGAAGGGAAACAGGTTAGGCCGGTGGCGGAGGGTCGGCAGTAGTGGAAAAAGCGAGGGAAAATCCTAAGAAAATCGTGGAAAAAAAGGGGCATGAAGGGGTACTGCAAAATCCAAATCACCAGCCGTGCAAGGGAGAAGGTCTGATGGAATTTCTTGCAAAGCTGAATCCCTCCGAAACAGGGGGGATAGAAACCACCATGTTCATCGGATCACCGTTGGCCGAAAAAGTTGTCGGGCTTGGAGGGGTGACCATCGGAAAAAAAGGTGAACTACGCGCCAAGGCACCACGGCTGACAACGAAGACCAAAAAACAACGTGCGTGAAAGCAACAGTACCGGACAAAACGAAAAGATGAGCCTGATTCTCAGGCGCTGGCACGCTGAAATTACGCTAAAGAGCACTGCGCACGGGAAAAGGACGTTGGGGACAAAGAAGCGGGTCGAGGGGAACGAGCGGCTCTACAAAAGCGCCCCTTTCCCAAGATGATCTATGACCACCGGAGCCGTCGTCAGCGTTCGAAGGAAGGGAACTGAAGAAGTGCGGGTTAGAAAAGTCGAAGGAGAAAAAGAAATCACGACAGGATCCTTCGGTGGGATGGTTCGATCCGAAAGCGAGGAAAAGAGTTGGGGAAGGCGGGAAAACACAAATTTCAAGGTCCTATTTTCGCCGGCGGGGGGCCTCAGGGAAGACGACGCCGGAAAGGGGAAAACCGATAAGAAACCACGACGAAGGCAAAGGCAGGAGAGGGCCTTCAAGGGCGACGTTTATCCTTCCGGAAAGTCTGAACTGTGTCATGCTGAGGGCTCTTTAGGAACTGGAAAAAATCAAGGGAGGGGGGACCGCGGAAAACTACCCTCGAGTACACCATAGGAAAAAAGGGGCCTGAGAGGCCTTCGCAAAAAAAAGCTTCGAAAGAGGAGACTGTAAAAAATGGAGGGGCGTCGTTGCCGGACTCGCGGTGAGGTTCACCGACGAAAAGGAAAGAACTTTGAACCAGAGGCTCGAAAAAAAGGCCAAGAACAGTTTCGGCAAAGGCAGGTGAAGCGCGAAAAGACCGGACCTCTCGTCCTTGAGAGGTC
>Ga0179591_1291715_pt1 | contig 10513 bp, 10 predicted proteins | sample CZOMad2_1_08_16f_FD_182891 | JGI IMG/M metagenome (GOLD analysis project Ga0179591, IMG submission 182891) | Vadose zone soil fungal communities from Angelo Coast Range Reserve, California, USA - CZOMad2_1_08_16fungal (PacBio error correction) | ecosystem: Environmental > Terrestrial > Soil >...
CGTGTGAAACGAAAGTTACCAACTCACAAAAAACCAAAAAAACCCAAACACTTCAGAGTCTGGAAGAGGAGGGGGAAAAAAGCTGTGAGAGCCCCCTTCAGAGATCAAAGGAAAAACGTGACTTCGGGATTTGATGGGTGGCTAACCACTGGAAGAAACTCAGACCTGGGCTCTCAGAGGAAAAAGAGGAAAGTGGCAGGTATCTACAGAAGAGGAGAAAAAAGCAACCCTGCCCCCGAGGTGGGAAATTCAAATCAGACGAAGGGGTCCTCCGATTCGACCCACCAAGCAATCCACCGAGGTGCTCATCGTGGTCGGTAGGGGGGGAAGTAGACTCGCATAATTTGTTCTCGGAACAAACGGGGGGGGGGTGCACCGGGCGCAAGAAAAGGCAAGCGGTCCGATTCGGACCAATTGGTCTAATCGAGACAACTCGGGACAGAACAGTGGTCCACCTTTAGGGAGAGTAGAGGAAAAAAACCAAAGAGGGGTGGGGTGGATCCTCAACCGGGGAATCAAATCGCTCAAACCTAGAGGAGTCCGGCGCAGTGATCGTATTCGGCAGCAGGTGAAAGTCAGAAAAAAAAAAAAAAAAAAACAAAAAAAATCAGATCGCTGCTTCGGGAAACTGATTGCGTTCCAGGGATCATACCCACTGTGACAATATCGAGAAGCGAGACAAAAAGGAAAGATCATCAGATCATACGAAGAAACGAGATCCAGACATATTCGGTTGCCTCCCAGGAATGGGAATAGAAATCAGAGGACGCAAGGGGACGGTCAGGACCGGCATCGAACCGCAAGGGGGCAAGGTCCTCCAAGTTGGGTTGTTCCTGTCCCAGGTGAACAGGGAAAAGTATTTAAGAAAAGAAGACTGGAGGGGTGGTCGAAGGAAAAGGTCTCACGAAGAAAAGAAATCCGTACGGGAAGCAAAAAGAATGCTGAAGAACCGTAAACTAAGAATCAGAAGCCAAGCGTAGAAAACCCGAAGAGCGAAAAAAAGGAATTTCTGTCAAAAATGACAGAAAACGGTCCGTTGCTTGTGCAAATTGTGCGGGGCAAGGTCGAGTGGGCAAAATATTCAAGCAGCCGATGGGGGAAGGGGGACATGAAGGGGGGAAGAAAATGACGGGGTGAAAAAAATACGTCTCAGGCGCTTTCACTGGAGGTGCCTCCTCTATCAATCGAGCTCCTTAGCGACGAAGTCGCAGGGTGGAGGCCACTTAGGAATGACCATTCAGAGACTTGAACTCGTAAAAGAAGAAGTTCCATGTGAAAGAGAATGGGGGGGTGCAACGCGAACTCGAGGACTTCGATGCCCTGTAAGGCGATGATTTCCCAAATCACAGTGGGTGGATCAAAGTGGGAAAAAAAGAATCGAAGGGGAATAAAATCAAAAAGGAGCGCAACCTGAAAGACGATCTCCGGACGGTCACACAAATGCACAAAAAAAACTGCGGTGAAATCCTTTGGAAGGAAGCGCGGTAAGAGAAAACTTTGAAAGGGAGAGAACAAGGGGCAAAAGGAAAAGGAATAAGAAAGAAAGTTTCGGGGACCGAGGCAATCCAAGAAGCTGACCGAATTTTGCAACCCAAACCTTGGTGGGGGCGCCTATCGCACAACCAGAAAGGGAGGCCCATGCCACGAAAAGAGCAGGGAGTCGACAACGCAGAATGTGTAGTCATATCGGGCCGGGGCGATATTTCCTTTGTGAGGACTTGAAACTTCGATGGAGAACCACCTGGAAAACTCGATTGGCGAACACGACGAGGGAAAGTGGGAAACAATGGAAATCGTCTGGAAAGGGGAAGGCTCTTGGCGACCTCCAGAAAAATCTTGCCTAGAGAGAAACAATTTCGAATCGGCCTGGGCCGACATGAAAAAAACTAGCAGACAGGTGGATACGTGCAGCAAGATCCTTGTCTGCTGATGATGCAGGGTTATGAATCGAAACAACATGCAAGATGAAGATAAGATATTTTCCGGAAGGAGGCTGGTTGCGGGTTTTGTCGTTTAAAGGCCTGAAAACCTTTGGGGGAAGAAAGTAACGGCGGGAGGGGAAGATCGATAAAACACAGTGGGATTAAATATCTATGAAGACAATACGTCGCTACTGTGAATAAAAAAGAAAGTCTGCGTAAATGGGAGAACGAACAAGATCCTCAGAAAAAGTCGGTATGACTGGAATCTCTGAGGTGTTGCATAATAATTAGCCCTCCACGTGAGATGGGCACAGTTAAAACCAGGTCATGAGATTGTGGCATAATGTAGGGACGAGGGCGAAAAAGACAGTGGCAGGAGAGACAATATTGGCAGAGTTTGCATTCGCCAAATATCCAGTGAAGAGATGATTAAATTTACAAGGGCCAAGCGGGAGAGAGATTGGCCAAGGGCTACAACGGTGGGGAATAGGGGAATAGCACGGTGAAGATTGGAGACCTTCGACGACATTCTCCACGGATCCAGATTAGAAAAGGGAAAGTGCGGGAGAAAAAAACGGGGGGAGAAACAAATCGATCGGGATGGAAGGGAGAGGACGCTAAGGGGCGATCGGCGCCCCAAAGGAACAGTTTGGTGGTCAAACTTTTAGGGTCCATGATTGGTCAGGCGCTGGATGGATGTCGGGTGAAAGGAATGTCGCTCAACGGGGGAGGGCTAAACGGAAAGCGTTCAGAGGAGGACGATTACGCATTTTGTTGGTTGTCAGAAACCGGTGAAACGAAAGAAATCGTCGGATCTGGGGGGGACAGGGATCAATCAAAAGTATGGCGCTGGGGGGGAAAAAGGGTTGAGAAATAAACGTTCACGAGGGGGGGGGAAATCATTCAGGATCGAGTCAGGGAAGTTGTAACCCAACCAGAGTAGCGAAAACGATACGGAATTATTTAGGGACGATGGCCAATGAAAGGTGAAAAAGCGAACTCGAGGTGAGGGACAGCAAGCTTCAGAGAGGGAGGTAAACCAAGGAAAGCGCTTCGAGACGTAGGCGTATTGCCGAGAAAAATCCTGCAGTGGGGGGGCTTGGATTCCGTTGGGGGGAACACTCCCGGGACGAAGGCCGAAAGGGGAACAATTCCCCGGACGGTTCTTGTAAGGAATTTAACAGATGTTGGGTGCGGTTCTAGGGAGGATACGGTCCTGTTCTCTCCGTTTGAGAGTTTCAAAAAAATCATACGGGGAAGCTCATAAGTAAGGAGGTAGTAGAGAAAGAAGACTCATTCTAACGTAAATAAGTGCAGCTTATTCGCAACTTGAATCCCGGAAAAAAAACCAGGAGTGGGAAAGATGCCATAACGGGAGATGACTGAATGGCCGTCAAGTGAGAACTGCAAAAAACGAATTCGAACGAGCAAGCAAGAATCACTGGGGGGGAGTCCACCGCATCTGGCGCCTCCAAAAGCTAGGAAATAAACCTTGGGAGACAAGGGACGTCGAAAGAGTGAGCCCGGAGAGTTAACAGCAGGAGGGAGGGTGAATCGAGAGGGGGACGAGCGAGGAGCAATCGTCCCAATTGAAAGCAGGAGAAGCCGATTGGGAAAAATGCGAGAACCGCTGCTCATGGGAAAGAAGATGAGTCAGGGAAATAAGAGCGGTGAGCAGAGGGGAGGGACCTGGTAGTCACGGGGAGGAGAACAGCCAGAGGGTGTGTTTCGGCGGACTTTCATCGAAATCAGCGGAACATTCTCCGCGAAAAAGGTATTCGTCGTACTTAAAGACCAAGGGAGTAGGAACGGCAGATTTTAGGCTCGGAGTAAAATCTGTGCGCCAAAGCTGCGCGGACAAATCGCTGATAAAGAAATCAGGGCACGTAAAAACGAACTGAAATCGAGTGTCTTTTTTATGTTGGGGATTGAATCGGCAAATGCAGGAGACTTGGGGGGATTGCCGAAAAGGAGGGTGCGGGTTACGAGATTTGTGATCCGAGAGCCCGGAAAGAAGATGCCAGCGTTTGTCCGAAGAATGCCTGGAGAATTTCTTCAAGTGGACTAAATCATCAGGGGGGGAAGCGGGACCGGGTACGCGCTGCCTTCGGAGGGCAGAGGGGCCACAAGCCTTTTGTGAAAAACCGTGCCTTGGAGTTGCAAAGGAGACGGCTCTTCGGGGGGAGGAAGGGTGTTCTTCAAATTTGGGGGAAGACTATTGGAAAGGAGAAAGACAACAAACAACGAGGGGGGAAAAGGAGAGAATAGGGAATCCGGAGGGGGGGAGCAATTTGAAAGGGGAACCACCTAAAACCCCGAAGCCCTGGGAGGTTTTTTCAAGGGGGCCGGGTTTCTAAATAAGCTTGTGGCAGAACGGCTAAGAAGCAGCGCTGACGAATAGTAGAAGTAATGAGAGGAGGAGAAATCCACTGAAAAAAATCTCCCTGTATATCGCAAAACCGGAGGAAAGGGGTTCATCTGAAGCAGGTCTGCTTCCATCACGGATCACAAGACGCGACACCGAACACCAGGGGCGGAATCAAGTACAAAAGGAATGGCACGATTAAAAGCCATCAAAACACAAGTTTAAAGTCTCTCTATGCCAGAATTCGTCAGCAAGAAAGGGGGAGTGTTCCGCAGACATTGGTCGGAAGCTTATGAGCAAGAAAATCGGGTGGTAATTCGGCACTGGGGAGGGAAGGAAGGAAGAACTACTTGGACGGACGACTGTTAACTACAGATTGACACGGGACAAGGACAAGACCCAGACCACCAAAGGGGGGGGGCTCCGCCCGTGAATACCACGTCAAGAGCTCAAAAAGAAAGGAATAGACGCAGAGCTGATCGTTGCACATGAAGAACAAGCGGAAGCCTTCTTCGACATGCGCCTTAAAAAAGGGGGGACGGGATTAAAAGGCGATACACAAATCATATCAAACCATCAAAGGGAAACAAAAAGGAAATAAAAGCGATAGAAATCCCGAAAAAACCGGATCGAAGCGCTGACTCCAGACCGGTCGAAAGATTCTTTGCAAAAGAAGGGCGCATTAAAATGCGTCGGGAAAAAAGGGAGGTAGGAAAACATCGCCCTCATGTAAAGGTCCCCACAGAACTGGGGGTTTCCCAGTGTCCAATAAGCCGGAAGAGAGACTTGGGTCGGGAGCAAGTAGGGAGCAACATACAGTACGAGAGGGGAAGAGCGTGAGCACCGTAACATAATAGCCACGAACAGAACCGGCCGCAAAACAAAAAATGCTCCAATGAAAAACGGGACGTGCTGGCGAAAGTAAAAGGGCCTTCGAGTGAGAGGGGGAATCGGCAGACAAAATGGAAGGGTGTAAGCTAGCTCACTGAGCAGGTCGAGAGTCAAGAAGCGAGTGAAAGGAACGCGCTCTCAGACTTCTGAGCTGAACAGAAAAGCAACCGCGTTCTCGTGGCGGACATTGTGAATGCCATTCGTCGAGACTAGTAAATAAAAGGAGTGGCTGGGACGTATACCAATGGTTTTGACAAAAACCGACAACTGCAGGGGACGGGAACAGCTGATGAGCCCCAAAGGCTTCCTTTAATTTCAGATAAAAGGGCAAACAACCTAGCAAGGGCCGACTCAATCGACAAAACATGGATGCTCGACGAAAGACGTGCCGGGTCAAAGGGAAGGAAAGAACCAACCAACCCTGCTGGAATAAGTTCGCAGGCGAGAATACGGTAAGTATCCTGCTACCTGATGGCAAATGCAAGGCTCACTAATCGGGAATGTTGAAGGGCGAAAAAGCAAAAAATACGGACGACGTTTGGAAAAAAAAAAAAGGGTCGGGGCGCCGCGCAACGCCTAGGAACAACCGCCAATCCATCCCGTCGGGGGAGGTCCACAATAGTCGGATCTTGGATGCCCGGGGAAAAAAAGTAAGGGGAAAGTCAGACAAAAAAGCTCGAAAAGGGAGATACCCCGGTATCGCCATCAGAAGGTGTAGCGCCAGGAACGAGTGGCCTTAAATCAGAGATCGGGACCTGGAATGGGGGCACGCAGCACATAACTCGAAATGGGCTAGAATCAAATAAGGGAAGACATCTCCCCATCTGACCACCACTAGCAAAACTTTGTTGATCGTCCATGCGACATGGAAGAAGGATGCTAAAGGGTAGGAAAAAAAGCATATTCGCATAACGATGCTTTTTTGCGAGCTGGTTTCAGGGGTAAACTCTCGCAGAACGACGAAGGGGGTGAAATGAAACAAGAGATTGGGCTGGAGGGGGCATCTATCGAAAACTGACTCAAAAACACCACCCCACGAGGAGTAGGGCAGAGAGAATGCCACCGGCACGCCGACTGTGAGGAAAAAACGGAAGACGTTTCGTTCCGAACCGCATACCTACCACCCTCGGAAAAGGAAATCGGGACTTCTTCTGAGGTGTGTAAACGACATCAGAAGGACCGCAAGTGAAAGGGGCGACGGACTGAAAAAGGTGTCGGCTAGTGGTCATGTCATTGCGAGGCCATGGACCAGGGCTTGAGTAGACATTTTTTCGATGTGTTCTGTAAAAGGAACTCATGGAAGGCGAGAAAGAGGGAGGTAATTGTATCAAGGCCACTCGGTTGGGCCTCTCCCAGTGAGTAGGGGGGCATAATAAGGGTCGGAAGGTTCTACGTCGCCCAGAAAGACGGCTACAGCCATCAGTATGAAACGAAGGGAGAGAGGGCGGGGAGGGGGGGAACAACGTCGCTCGGGATGGTATGCGGTCGTAATGGGGTTAGACTCAGCCCAAAGAAAAGTTGGGGGTTTTCAAAGTCGTAATGAGGCAAAAGAAGAAGGGGATATGGGAACAGGGAAGGAAAAAGTGTATCAGTTGCTAAAGACTTACCTGCGTGAATTAAGATTCGAACAAGGGGGGGTGTTGCCGAGGCCTGGACAGGACGGGAGATCGTAGGGGGGAAAGACAGGGTTTAGAGTTGGATACATACGAAACCAAAACCCCACCCACAAAAAACCCCCCCCCCAACCCCCCCCAAGAAATAAAAATATGACCCAACCAAAAAAAAAAAAAAAAAACCGCCAAAAACCAAAAAAACAAACGCACCAAAAAAACTTGCGTGTGTGGTTGGACGGATAAGACGGGTCAGACTTTGGTGAATTTCCACGCACATCATCTGAAAAGTCTCAATGTGAATTGGAAAACAAACGAGAAATCAAGGGGGTGGGGTTGCCGAGGGCAAATGAAAAGGGAAGTAAGGTGGCGCCATCCTGCGACTAGAGGGGAATAGGCTAGAGCGTCATGTCACCAAGTGTGCGAAATTGTCTACAGCAAAGGGCTACGGAGACAGCCCAATAGTCAAAGGGTGGGGGGAGGGGGAGAAATGTTCAACTCGGACAAGACAATTTTCACAGGAAAAACAAAACTCCGGTTTCTGGAAATGGAACACAAAGTATGCAGGGGAACAGCGGGTGTGCAGGCTTTGACTGAGTTCCTTGGGCTAATGCGTTACGGTCTAAAACATATATGGAGAGCAGATAGGGTGGGTCAGAGCAAAGCAGGGAATTAAATAAGAGGTGCCGCTTATTCGAGCATAGTAAATACACAAAACTATTTGGCTTAGACAAAGCAACTTTAGATAAGGGAAATGACAGTCAAAAACGAAGGACATAAACGAAAAAAAAAAAAAATAGCAAAGTTCTGGCGCAGTGATTCACAGGGCAACCCGATATGAGAACAAGGAGAGATGATCGAAGCTCGATCGGTCCGGAAGTTGGGAAGCGGACCTTCCTAAGAAGCTAGAGGAGAGGCCAGAAGCGAGGGAGGGAAAGTTGGAAAGATAAGGGGAGACGAAGGGGAACAAGCAGTGACAAGAGAGTTGGAACACAGGAGAGAGTAGGGGGAGGAAAGTCTCCTATGTTCGCTCATAACTCCAGTTAAGGCGATTTTCGATTCATCGGCACTGGAGAAGAAGGCTTTCTCTTCTCGTAGGAGTTCAAAAGATCAAGCCTCTAAAAAAAATAAAGACAGCTTTGTTTTGTGCGTGGGGAAGGTTTTCACGGTTGACACCAAGCTGGGTTATGGGCGACTGGCAACGAAAGAATTAGGGACGCACGCGAAATTTCGTCGACGGGGCTCAACGAGCGGCAAAAGGGGAAGGATGTCATAGACTAAAAAAGTCCGCCCACGATAAGAACAAATAGCGGCGAAAAGGCACTATTATCGAAATGCTAGGTCTGAGTTGTTTTTCGGGGACAGACTCGCAAAAAATCTTGGGGATTAAGAACGAGGGGGAAGTGGAGAAGGGGGAAGAAGCGGCTGAAGCAAGACGGCACCTCTGCCCAAAATACGGCGCGGTGCGACTGAAGCCGAAATGTTATCCATGTCTACGCCATTCAAGTTGACTCCTAACCGATGTCAGACTGCATGGATCGAGGACAGGCCCACAAAGAAGATTTTGGAAAAAAAAAAAAAAAAATGGGAAGGGAGGGCAAAGACCGAACAGGCTCGAGGGGGGGAAAGTGGTTTTCCCTTTGATTGATTCCAACGGGAAAATTTAAAAGAGAAAAAAACAGGAGTCAGGGGAAACTAGCTTACAAATCGTCTCAGTTGGACGGAACAAAGGGGAAAAAAACCGAAGCGCTTTCTCGTTCATTTGAAAAAATCGCAGGTTTTCGCAAGACTGTTGCCCTACGCACTCTTGATAGTCAGGGTAAAAATGAAGGCCTAAAGGGAGAGACAGGCTCTCTCAGGCAGCAAAGGAAAGGGGGGGTCCTGTCTGACGGTTTTCAGCGGAACGGGGGGTAAACAAATCGCTCACCTGACACCGCTGGTCTCATCAAGTCCGACTATGTTCCTTGTAATTCGCCCAAAAAAGCAAATCCAGAGGGGGGGGAGGTTAAAGGAAGGAAGCTTCCTGTTTCGTTCGAATAGATTTGGTACGAAGCTTCAGGGGGGAGGAAAACTGTAACTATGAATTCAATCGGTCTTGGCGCGAACTGGGTCTTGAAATTAAGGAAAAAAACTACTGGAGGGCGAGGGGTACCTAAGGAGTTCAGAGACTTTCCCAGGTCTCCCATGACCACACCACCTTGGTGTGGAGGAAAAACAAAAATACAGGAAATCGCTCACAATAGCGTGATCTTGAAAACATAATGATTTACGTTTGGAAAAGTCATACGTCCTAGAGAGCAGGCGCTGGAGGGGGAAAACATCGGAAAGGGGGGAAAAGAGAGAATCATTAGATCAAAACATATCGCAGTGGTTCAACTGCAAAGGCTCCTATATAGGCCTTTCCTAAACTAAGGACGCGGGAAATCGGAATAATCAAGAAGAGAACTTGAAAAGGAGGAGGGGTTTGCCCATGATATGACTGCGCCCTTCTCGTGGGGAGCAATGGTTCCCCGGCATCGCCCGAATTATTGAAGCGCTCGGGGGGGGTCACGGGGGGGGTTAAAAACCTGAATAAAATAGCGATATTTTGTGTACATGAGTCTGCGGCTACTCACATCACGCGGAACGAGCGAAAAAATCTGTTAAGAAAAGGAAGAGAAGGGAAAAGGGAAAAGGAATAGACAAATCGCCATCCATAAGGTGCACGGACAACCTAGTATTGTATCATGTACCAGGACGGTCGGGGGTGATGTGCAATTTGGACGTAAGTCGAGTTTGGGAGACAAATGAGGGAAACCAAGTAAGAAAAGAAGGGAAGGATTGGTGGTGAGAGGAGCACTGACCTGTCGCCAAATAAGAGAATAGAAGCGCTTTCTGGGTTACTCAGCTCGGAAGATCAAGGTCAGAGCGACCAGAGAGGGGCGGGAGAGTTGATGCCAGGAGGAAGGGGAAGCGGGGAAAATCCCCCGGTTTGATCTATGAGAAAAAATGGTTGGTTCAACAGAATAGTACTGGTCAAAATTTTCTCATTTATGGAACCCGGTCGAAAATGGAGGGAAACGGGAAAAACAGGCCGGCTCAACGCGTCAACTCGAAACCAGTATCCACGAAGAGAGCGGGGTCGAAAATTCACCACCAGACGGAAAGGTTAACCTGAGATAGATAGGTAAGAGTAGAAAGGGAGAAAGAAAGTGAGCCATTCAAAGGGAGCAGATCATCAGGAAGAAGTGACCAAAATTGACTAACGTTTTAACCCAAACTCGGTGGGCCAAAACCCGGGAAGACAAGAAAGACGAAAGAAGAGCGGTCGTGCGGTCTCAAAAGACAAGATTTCGTCATAATGATGGCCCTGGAGGAACGATTCTAAGTGTCCTAATTGGTCTGAAAATACGGGGGGGGGAGAAGAGACAACCTGACGCAGAAAAGGGGGGAGGGGGCATCGCGAGTGGGCCAGGGGATAAAAAAGAGAATCGGCTCTGGCCAAGTGGTGCTCTCATTTTTCCACTAATAGATATAAGACAGAAGGGAGGAGAAGAGTAACGCAGACATACCTGTCCCAAAACACGGTTTGGGAGAAATGCAAACGAATTGTCGGTCTAAGGGATGGGGGCAGGAAAAAGCACAGAGGAGTCATACAGTAGGGCTTTCCAGGAGCTGGTTTAGAGTTATCGTTTCACAAAAACGCTCAGTGGGGAAAGGCCCAGCGGGGAAAGGGGTCTGGCATA